>VOFE01002053.1_pt1 | contig 26000 bp, 25 predicted proteins | sample 5384071 | NCBI WGS metagenome assembly VOFE01 (sample SAMN12384724, study PRJNA508395) | human gut metagenome | isolation source: healthy gut D | host: Homo sapiens
TGCATGTGCTGTGTTATCATCACACCAGATCAACGTTACATCATCAGGCACCTGTAAGCCGGCATTTAAATATCCAACACCTCTTTATAAGGAATAAATGCTTGCGGAATAGTTGTAAACATCTTGCCATTATACTGCAAGAGTCCGCGCTGGTCTTTAAGCAATCACGTTCCAATACAGCCTTCTGGTTCTGCTACGGTTTTGGCTCCTGCATCTGTCCGTCGTGCACACCACGCGCATACCCAAAGTATAGATATTACCTTGTTGAGCAACCTCTTTCACCCGGGTCTTTCCCAGAATTTATAAACAGACCTATTATTCACATAGTCATAATCACCTGACCACGACGGCGCCACTCACCGGCAGCGCGCTACACACCATCGGCTCACAATGCGATGAACCTATAAAAAATACCATATTCTTCCGCAACTTTCCTGTTTCCTTCCGTCAAGAAAGAAAGGCAAAGTACATTCGTGCATCGCAGGCCAATAGGTATTGGCACGTAAACGCAGTAACAGTTCAAAAATACGTGCATTCGTCTTCGGACCGATATGTCCTTTTACATCCGACGGTTCATACGTCTGACTACTCCAAGGCATCAATCCCCAGTTCGTCATTGATAAATATACTCCCCGATATTCCACGGAAGGAGATTGCAATGTCTGATACTCTGCCGGCAGCACAAAAGAAATCTTCTTCTCCGGTGTTACATCCGCCCACCATTCCAGGGAGATACACCTATCAGGCGAGATAATTCCATGATACCATAAGCCGTACCATGCGAATCACTACCTGCTACCAGCAATTTTCCATCCGGCAGAACCTGCAAAAGGAAAGCCTGTTTCTTGCCTATCAAAGCACTTACGTCCGCACTCACAGCTTTCAGCAACGGGCTTTTTCCAACCGTACCTACTATGATATTCCCTTGCCGGGCATCTACGGCGGCAGATGCAGAAAATACCGATTGATAATCACGTATGAACAGTTTCAATGCGGTTTGCACTACCTTCTCTTCCGCATTATCACAAGCCAACTTAATCGGTTGGTCGGAGCGCAGACTAAACTGTGCACAACAAATCTGTGTCACCCAAAGAAAAACTAAACCTATAAATCCCTTCTTCATATATTTCAATTTATTTTTCAAAGCTATATTCTATACATTTCTTCAAAAACTGATTTTATTATCCTTATAATCGGCCGCATGCACTTCCGGATCATGCTGCCGTACATACGGTGCCAGTGCCGGAACAACCTTAGCAACAGCTTCCATAGCAATGCCAGCCACTACCTTTCCGCCATAAATATTCAAATGCGTATTGTCTATTTTTCCTTTCGGACAAAAATCATAAATCCCCGCAGGCACCCACATAAAGAGGCTTTTTGATTTTTCTACGCCCATACCTACCACCAGGTCATGCGTCAAGTTTATTCAGATCGACAAAAGGCACGTCCATTTCTTCAGCTACCCGGGGGGAGAATTCAGATACTCTCCATGCGTATCCACAAGCACATTTCCTTCCACCTCATAACTTCCTTTAGGCTCTGTCACTCCTTCGGGAGGAAAGTTTCTCCGTACAATGGAATTAAACAGTACAGGATAAGCCCTTCTCGGGTTTCTCTTACACGAAACGACGCAGGTTATCATCGAATGTAGTTCCCGGATCGGTATGCAGTTTTTCGGAAGCTTTCTCATCATTGTGTCCGAACTGAATAAACACATAATCTCCCTTTTTCAATTTGGCAAGCACCGCATCCCAACGCCCTTCATTGATGAAACTCAATGAACTCCGTCCATTCATGGCATGATTGTCCACTGCGACATCCTCCGTCAGAAAACAGGGAAGCATCTGCCCCCAACCACGTTCCAAGTTACCGTTCTTCAAGCTTTTGTTAGCCATGGTAGAATCGCCTATCATAAAGATGGTGATAAGGTCTTTCTTTTCCGTTATAAAGGCTGAAAAAGAGTAATATCGCACAGAGTGCAAACAGTAGTTTTATTTTCAGATTTTTCATACTAAGAAATTTTCAGTAAAAAATAAGTAAGTTCATAGATACGGCGTATGGAGCTACGTACAATTAGATGTATTATCGTACATAAAAAGTACATTTTTTCTATAATCCTTATTGACCAACAGATAATACATTTAATGTCCAATCTTGGTCATTAGCTTAAAAAGAGTATAATATAGAAAGAAAAAAAACACCAAGTAGCATTATACTCATGCTGCTTGATTTTAAATTAGATGTTTCCATAGATTAATCGTTTTTACTAATTCAATTGATACATTTCTATCTGATCAATCACTACTCCTTCATCAAGTGCTTTTATAGTCAAATTGTGCTTCTTCCTCTTTTTAACCGGAAGAACCACTCGTCTGATAGCCTGATTGCGCAAAACATTCTCTTTCCATTCCTCACTACGTCCCTGAGTTTCGTAAGAAACTGTCTGAGCATTCTTTTATCTATCGAAACAGAAAAGCGTAACTGTCCTCCATGTATAGGATGATTTGGCAATAACCGGATTTCAACTTCTACAGAATCACCGGGACATTGCCAAAATCAAAAGACAATTCTTTGTTCTTTTCAAGCATTACAGCCTTTTTTCATAACCAAGCCCCTCACAAGACACTGCATCACCTGCCGAATATTCCGCTCCATTCCATTTATATAAACCCGGGGAATGCTCTAACATAGGTGTTTCGACCGATGATCTATCTACCGGTTCAAATACTGGCAATCTACGCGGCTGATGATCCATCATACGGTGCCACTTACCATTATTACGAATACCTATATTATATATGCGGGTCAGCGAAGCAATACTATCATAAGCAGCATCACTTTTATTCCAGTTCATCTCCCCATGACGGGCAAACTGTGCATAAAGCATTTTCTTATTCATTTCAGCAGTAGCCTGTAGCCGGTGCAGTATTTTATCAATTGGAAATAAGCATCCTGTCTATCCTGTTGAATTCGTGAAGCCAACTTTTCTACTTTGTCCGAAATGACTTGGTAATCTTCAAGACGCTTATTGATGTACGACCTACCTCCAAGGCATACTTTCACAATCCGGTATGCATTCGTATGGTATTCTTTCTTCACGGGTATTCCCCATAAATTCCGGTTTACGGATATAAGCCAAACGATAATGTTCCATCATAACCGGCAAGAGGTCTTCACCTATAGCTTCTCCAAACTCACGCTTCAGAAAATTACATAAATGACCAGACACACCTTCTTCGATAACCTGATCGATATTCCATGCCATATCCAAGAATAGCTCTGTTGATCTATCGGCTTGATATCTCCTACATTTCAATATCCATTTTTTGTATGCCACGATCATAAGCCTCTTTCATCTGTTGATATAGCAAAGCCGGACTAAACGTTCCTAACCAAAGGTAATCATGTGGACGCCCCCAATATGAAGCATGGTAATAAACTCCATTTCCTCCTTTACGAGTACGCTCTACTTCCATCGGAAAATGCTTTATATAGCCATAATTATCATCACACCACATGAGTGTTACATCCTCAGGAACTTCCAGCCCGGCACGATAAATATCGAGCACTTCTTTATAAGGGATAAAAACTTGTGGAATAGCCTCAACATCTTTATTCACGTATTTTCGTAATAAATCACGTTGATCTTTCAACACACGTTCCAACACAGCTTTCTGTTCTTCCACTGTTTTAGCACCTTGCATCTGTCCATCATGCACACCACGCATGCCAACCGTATATAAAATTTCCTGCTCCGAAACTTCCTTAAGCCGTTCTTCCCAAAAAATGGCATACCGAACTGCTATTTTTTCACATAGTCGTAATCACCTTTTCCTCTTCGGTTCCACTCACCGGCAGTACTACAAGCCATAGGTTCAATGAGACCCACCTATATAAATACCAAACTTTTTCTGCAGCTTCCTATTTCCGGGAGTGAGGAAAAATGGAACCGAACATTCGTGCATGGCAGGCCAGTATGTATTAGCTCGCAGACGGAGTAACAATTCAAAAAATACGTTCATTTGTTTGTGGCCCCTATGCGTCCGGGTTTATACCACGGCTCATAATTCAAACTATCTCCAAGGCATCAATCCCAATCTTCATCATTAATAAAGATACCACGGTATTCTACCGAAGGAGACTGCACCATCTTATAATCGGCAGCTAAGTGAAAAGCCTCTTTCTTCTCAGGTGTTACGTCTGCCCACCATTCCCAAGGAGATACTCCTATCAAACGGGACAATTCCATTATACCATAGGCAGTGCCAGGTGAATCACTTCCTGCAACCAACAGCCTTCCACCCGGCAATACTGATATGAGAAAAGCCTGATTCTTTCTTTAAGTCTGATATATCCACTCCGGTAGCGGCTATTAAAGGACTTTTATCAACTGTACCTACAATAATTCCGCCATGGTTAACACTAATAGTAGCAGGAGCAGAAAATACAGTTTCATAATCACGTGCAAACAACTGTAAAGCAGTTTGTACCCACCTTCTCTTCCGTATTATCACAAGCCACTGTTACCGATTGACCAGAACGGAGACTGAATTGTGCACTACAAATCTGCGTAACCCCAAGAAACAATAAGCCTAAAATACCTATCTTCATATATTGTATTTTTTTCAAAAGTAATAAATATCATCTATAGTCACAAAAGTATTGTCACTTCCATAGATTGTTTTTGATTTATCCGTCCACACAGGTTTTATACCTGTTACTTCAACCAACAATGTATAATTACCTTTCTCCATTTCCGGTGTCATAATACGGATTGCCTTTTCTGAATATTTGCTATAAAAATCCACTAACGAAGAATATACTGTATCCTTCTTCGCATTCAATACACTCACTCGGGCATATCCGCTATGGCTATCAGATTTCCCGACAACTGCTACATGAGTCCCTCTGAAAGGTACAGCTAATACACTGCCTTTTGCATTTGAGACAAAACATCCTCTGTTTTCAGTCCAGCCCACAGCAGGTTTTATGTTTTTCATAGATACCCGCTTTCCTTTACGAAGTATATCCACCGGCTTCAAGGTATTAAAGTCCCAACACTGCCAATATTCAGGAATAGATAACTTTGTCCCATTAACTTGCATCGGCATCCAAACGTATGTAGCGGCTGAAGCTTGATGAGGATATGACCATCTATCTCCCCATAAACATAGGTACGATATCATTCCCACGCTTTAAAGGAAAAACGAAAGTCCTCTGAGAATTATAAGTCAAAGTTCCTTCAGGACAGAACAAGCCTTGCTTTGTCCAAGGGCCTTCTATTTTCGGGGCCGTGAAATAAAAGTTATCATTCTTCTCCCAACTGGTAAGATTAGAATAAAGCATATAATAAATGCCGTCTTTCTTGAACATAGCAGGTGATTCACCTGAGCCTTTCACATGCGCAACTTCCATCTCTATTGATTGGTAATCATCACTCAACCGATATATCGGTCCATGATGAATCAGTAAATATCCTTTTCCATCGGTGTCCTGAAAGGTTCCCATATCCCAGCGTTTTACAGGTTGTCCCTTATAGAGCAACGGTCCCTGCAACTGATATTCGCCATTAATGGTTTTTACAGGTGGCATACCCGATATAAGGGTCTTTGTATCCCATATCATCAGCATGCATAAACATTACAAACTCACCAGTAGAAGGGCATTTCATTACTTTCACACGTTCACCTACACGATTAGGCCCTAATATGCCATCCGGTTGCACGGTCAGGACTATCCGCTCGAACTTCCAGTTAACCAAATCATCCGAAGAGTAGCAGGAAAATCCCGAAAAGCATTGCTTTCATCTGATTTCCACTCACCAAACAGATAATACCTCCCCTTTTCTTCTACAATACAAGCACCATGCGCATTGACAATATTGCCATGTTCATCAAACCACGGCATGCCATTTCGAATAACCTTCTCCACATTTTGGGCAAAGCAATATATCCCCTCTCCTATTCCTCCAATGAGAAGCCACACTAATAATACATATTTCATATACCTTATCAATTTCTTAAAAAATAAAAACTAATATCTATTCACGCCATTACACAAGTTGAAATCAAACAGAGTTTCATCATCAGTCTGCTTTACCAACCAATCTACTTCTGTTACATAAAGAATGTATAAATAAGAGGAATATAGAAACTCCCTCTTAAATTATATGGAAAACAATCTTACTTGTCTGTCATTTACTTTTCTGCTGCCATATCCGCAGTTGTAGGCCAATATGGATTCTGATAAATCGGAGAAGTTTCAATATTCTTACCATCAGTAGATGTTATTTGGAACTGATCAATACGAATCGGATCAAGATAATGAGCCATTTTCCAAACAAAACCCTCATAGGCTAACTGGTTAGCAGTTTTACGATATGGAAGCAGATATTCGCTATCGTTGGGTGAAGACACATTTGCTTTGTCAGTGCCATAGACAAGTGTAGTATTACCTTTTGAGTCATCATACCAACGTTCCATAGGTGTATTCCAAAGATGCATACCTTCGGGAAGATAAGGCGTAACCGTCATCTGATCCATTGCTCTCCACCGACATAAGTCCATCCAGCGAAGACCTTTCTGATATATATTCGCAGCGACGTTCACGGCGAATATTATACAAAGTTTTATCTGTCAAAATCTTCCCTGCCGAATAAGCTCCCCCAATCATTCTCAGCTTCCTTATTCAAATCAGTAGCAGCAATAGTAGCATCAATATTATCACTAACCAAAGCACGGCGACGAAGAAGTTGCCAATATTCACGGGCTGTATTATCTAAAGTCTGATTACGTTCATAGCTGGCTTCCATATAATTCAATAAGGCTTCAGAAGCACGATAGATAGGGATACCCAGGAAACACTTGTTCTGAACCAGATATTTACTATCCCAAGCTCCACCTTTACGCAGTGCATAACCGGTAGTATAAGCATACTGCACAGCACCGTCCGTAATTTTCGGATAAGGCTCGTCCAGCCAAATATTAGTAAGTCCTGAAACACTCTCTATTAACACATTCTTCTGTCCCGGCTCTTTCAGGAAGACAGTCAAACGACTATCACGGTTGGTGCATACATCAGCAATTGTCTTATCACCCATATAATAACCATCACCGTCCGCATATGTACCATGTGCATAAACCGGCAAACCATCTGCCATTAGGAAGTTCTGTACAAAGCCACGAGTTACACCGACACCCCAGTTACCTTCATCTGCAGCTAAAGCTACATCATGTCCGCTTCCCAATCCTTGTACATATTGTCGCCACATCAAAACCTCTTTCACACCCGACAAATCTTCCTGGCCAAACATCGCAAAGTAAGGATTCTCTGTTGTTGCCAGATCTTGCTTCACAATACCCGTATTTTTAGTCAGGCTCGATTTATACTTTTCAGCCACCTCTTTAGAAGCAGTCATAGCCTCTTCCAAAACCAGTTGATTTCATTGTCAATGTTCCCACTCGGATACTGATAATTGGCATTATATTCTTTCGTTTTCCCCGCCAGTCTTCACCGTTGGGAACAAATGCCGAACCTTTGAAATATTTCAGCCGGTAGCCTCGAACAGTGCCACGCGCGATTTGAGTAGTAAAGCCACATCACGATTGATACGTGTAGTCTGAAAATCTTTTCCATCCATCAAAGTCGCTGCTTTATCTAAGTCAGAGAGAATGAAACGTGCAACTTCATTACGCGGAGAACGTTTGGCAGCATCAGTCAGTATTTCCATATTATCCGTTAATGGCTCGGTAACAATGGGATAATCACCAAATGCCTGATAACGTTTAAAATACTCCAAAGCACGTAATGTATACATCTCACCAATATAATGGCGAATACTCTTCAGTTCACCCGTAATCGTATTTCCCGATCCGTTCAAATCTTCACCAAATCAGTGGCAAAACACTGGCAAAAAAGAAGTTCAAATGATAGATAGTAGTGAAAGACCAGTCGCCAGAAGCATTAGGAACTTTCCACTCTCCGGTACAGAAATAACTGGGAGCATTTGCCGCAATCTGATTATCTGTTCCCTGATCATTCGCATAAAATACCATAGGAGTTACCGGAATTTCCAGGCAGAACACTGGAATAATACTTATCCGCATAAGCCTGTAAGTGTGAGGCATCCGTAAAAATGTCTCAGGTGCAAGTTGTGAAGTAGGTTCTCTATCAAGGAAATCATCACATGATACCATCACCCCGCTCAAAGCCGTAGCTATCAATGCTAAAAATATATTTCTTGTTTTCATGATTTGCTATCAAATTAAAAGGTTACACTTAAACCGAATGACCAAGTCGAAGACAAAGGGTAAGCATTACCACCCCAACCACCAACACAAGTCTCAGGATCGAATATGGAAGATAAAGAGGTGAACGTTAACAAGTTCTCACCCGATACAAAAACACGACAATTGGAAATACCCACCTTCTCTACCACAGACTTCGGTAACGAATAGCCTAACTGTAAATTCTTCAGACGCATATATCCTGCATTCTGCATATAGCGGCTTTGAGTCTGCTGATTCTTTGCACCGAAGCTTGAACCACCGGAATCAGGTGAAGTGATAGGGCGTGGATAATAAGAATCTAAATTAACCGGTAACTCATAACCTGCCAATCCTATCGGCTGATCCCGAAATAATTGTTATGCTGTTCCAAACCAATGGTATACCATTTGGAATAACCACCACGAACACCCCTAGAAATAAGATGAGCCGCCCGGCCAGAAGTCATGTTTCAAAACACCTTGCAGAAAACAACGGAAATCAAATCCCTTATAGTTGGCTGTCAAGTCAATGCCATAAAAGTAGTGAGGATTACTGTCACCCAAAATCTTTAAATCGCCATGATCATCCCATGTACTTGCACCTTTACTTATTTTGCCATCACCATTCAGATCCTTATACATGATGTCACCTGCTGCCCACTGCGAACCAATGGCGTCTTGTCCACCTTTAGGCAATGAAGCAATATGGTTATCCATCTCTTCCTGAGTTTTGGCAATGCCTACTGTTTCAAACCCCCAAATAAGTCCTGTTTTTTTGCCAGCCATGTATGTGCTGATAGAACCAGTCTTGTTACCGGGATAACTGTCAATATAGGTAACCTGATCGGAAAGTGACACAGTTACACCATAATTCAATCCATTATTCAAACGGTCCTTCCAAGAAAGAGCAACTTCCCAACCTCTGGTCTGAAGATCACAATTGTTTGTATTAGGAACCTCAATGCCCAATGTATTAGGCATCTGGTTAGCCGGTCCCACCATTTTCTTGGTGTAGCGGACAAAATAATCAGCAGAACCTGTCAAACGATTATTAAATAATCCCCAATCCAAACCAATGTCCCATGTGCGAACAGTTTCCCAAGTCAGAGCCTCACTAATCAAGCCACCCACCGAAGCAGTATTAGGTTGCATGCCATTCTGTATCCAAGCACCATTTGCAGCACCTAAAGACATCACACGATAAGTAGGATAATATGAGCTTGTATTCTGGTTACCCAACTGACCGTAAGAGAAACGTAACTTCAACTGATCAACAATACTGGTAGCCGGAGCGAAGAACTTCTCTTGTGCAATATTCCAACCTGCCGAGAAAGAAGGGGATAGTTGCCAGCGACTGCCGCGGCGGAAGCGGGAAGTACCATCATAACGCATATTAACTTCCAACAGATAGCGGCCCATAAAATCATAATTTAAACGACCAAAAGAAACCGGCTGTGGCCCATTCTCTTGAATAACCATTCACCCCTGTCGTCTTCTCTTCACCTTTACCGCTCAACCCAGATGTCAGATCGAACTCCCAGAAGTCTTCATCCTCTACATACAATCCGTATTTGGTAACGTCGAAATAATGCAGTTTGAACTCTTCCGCGGAAACCACCCATGAACTTGAAGTTATGTTTATCTGCGAAAGTATGAGTATACGAGCTATAAACATTCAGATTCAGATAATTTTCTTTCTGATCGTTTTCTTTTAAACTTGAATCTTTGTTCGTTACTATTTTATCCCCCTTCGGGTCATAATTGTAAGCAGGAAGTGTAGCCGCTTTAGTACTCTCTTCTTTAATACTATAATTGAATTCTACATTTGTAATCCAGTTTTTGACAGGTTCTATGATAAAGGCAGCCTGATGATAATGACGATCCGTCTGTTGAGTTCTTTGTCCACCTTCTGCCAGCGCACGAGGATTGTCATGATTGAGGTGACCATTCTGGTCATAAATAGGCATGTTCGGCCAGTTAGTACGTCCCAAACCATCGAAATAACTATCCGTAAGACTCGTTGGTCTACAAATATCATTGCGGGTAAAGCGGGTAGAATAGTTGAATTTCAACCACTTTGTCAATGTTCCATTAATTTTTGCTGTCGTATTGAAACGCTGCAAATTTTCTTTTCCGAAGTTGAGAAGTCCTCCCTGGTCCAGATAATTGAACGAAGCGTAATAAGACATCTTTTCGCTACCACCTGTGACACTGATATTGTGTTCCTGAGAAAACACATGATCTTTATACATGGCATCCCAGATATCTGTATTAGCATATCCCTGAGTCCAACGGTCTTCTTGCCAGGCAGTCTCACTTTTAGCATCCAATCCGACTTCTCCATTCGTAAACTTTTCCATTCTGAAATCAATCATCTTCTGCATCGTTTCATCCGAATATGAGCCTTTGATACCACGATTGGCATCTGCATAGTTCATCATGACGGCAAACGAATAAGAGTCCATTGACTTCGGCATATTGATAGGACTGGAGACACGGAAGCTATTATTATAGTTAACAGACACTTTACCTTCCTTTCCTCTCTTAGTAGTAACCAAAATTACACCGAACGGTGCACGCGAACCATAAATACTGGAAGCGGCAGCATCCTTCAATACAGAAATATTCTCGATATCCTGCGGGTTGACAGTATTAATATCGCCCACCATACCATCAATTAAAATCAATGGAGAGCTATTGGAACCAGAACCGATAGTACCTGTACCACGAACAGATATATTCATGTCCTTTTCTAACTGTCCGGAACTGGTGGTAATCTTCAAGCCCGGTACTAAACCCTGCAAAGCCTGAGTTGCAGAAGTTACCGGACGCGATTCTATTTCTTTGGCAGTAGCAATACCTACGGAACCGGTCAGGTTCACCTTCTTCTGCGTACCGAAACCTACTACTACAACTTCTTCCAGCATCTCGGTATCTTCTTTCAGGGTAACATCCAGTATTTTCCCTGCCACAACCGGAATTTCCTGAGTTTTAAAACCAATATAAGAGATAACAAGCGTGGCACCCTGATTTACGGAAAGCGAGAAATTACCATTAACATCAGTAATAATTCCGTTTGAGGTTCCTTTCTCCTGAATGCTGGCACCGATAACAGGTTCGCCCATTGCATCTTTCACCACACCTGAAACTTTGATTTGTTGTTGAGCCACTTCCAGATTAGTCTCATTGCCCTCAGCCATCACTGCCAACGGACACCCGGTAATGAAACTACTACAAAGTAGCAAGGCTGCCAGTGCCTTCCGATTGTTTCTAAATGAATCTGATTTCATTGTTTTTCGTTTTAATATGAATATAAGGTTAATAATCCCTGCGTTACTTTTTTTGAAAAGATAACGATGCAAATGTAAGAGTGATATATTAAAAAGGAAGGGGTAGACTTGTCAAATAGGAGGGAGATTGTTCACTGAACTATTTCCCCGGCTTCTTGCCCTATTTGCCCAATATCCTACTTCAACCTTCATGATTCTCTAGACACGAATATACAAGAGAATCTTAAGAAAATTTGAAAGATGCCCAATTTACCCTCATTAAATGCACAATCTCCCTCTATTTAAACACTCAGACATCTCTATCTTTGCAATCAAATATTTAATTATTAAAAAGTATCATTTACTAATTTAAAAATATAACTATTATGAAAAAGCACTATGTGGTATATCATTTATACCTTGTAAGTTTTGTATGTCTCCTGTTTATTTCCTGTAGCTCTCCAAAGGTATCTTACAATGAAATTAAAGTGGCTGCCCCTTTCCCCATGGAACCGATCAAAGAATGTATCTTTCCTGAGAAAGATTACTCCATAGCGGATTACGGTGCCATCGAAGGAGGGAAACATATAAACACAGAAGCTATCAGTAAAGCCATCGAAGCTTGCAATAAAGCCGGTGGAGGGCGTGTGGTCATTCCTGCCGGTGAATGGCTGACAGGTCCCATACATTTCAAAAGCAATGTAAACCTCCATCTGGAAAAAGATGCAGTAGTCCGCTTCACGGATAATCCAGAAGATTACCTGCCGGCAGTAATGACCTCATGGGAAGGGATGGAATGTTACAACTACTCACCACTCGTCTATGCCTTTGAATGTGAAAACATAGCCATCACCGGAGAAGGAATGCTAAAGCCCCACATGGATTTGTGGAAAGTATGGTTCAAGCGTCCTCAACCCCACATGAATGCCTTGAAAGAACTTTATACAATGGCATCTACCGACGTACCGGTAGAACAACGCCAAATGGCTCAGGGAGAAAACCATCTGCGTCCGCACCTTATCCACTTCAACCGTTGCAAGAATATACTGCTCGACAGTTTTATGATTCGTGAAAGCCCCTTCTGGACTATCCACATGTATATGTGTGATGGTGGCATTGCCCGCAACCTGAATGTGAAAGCCCATGGCCACAACAGTGATGGCATCGACTTAGAAATGACCCGCAACTTCCTGATAGAGAATTGTACATTCAACCAAGGAGATGATGCCGTTGTTATAAAAAGCCGGAAGAAACCGGGATGCATGGCGTCTGAATACTCCTACCGAGAATATCGTGATACGCAATTGCACCATTCAGGATGGACAAACGTTACTTGAGTCGGCAGCGAAATATCCGGCGGTATCCGTAATATCTACATGCACGACTGTACTGCCCCCTAACTCTGTCCACCGTCTTTTCTTTATAAAGACCAACCATCGCGGGTGCCTTTGTAGAGAACATTTATATGGAGAACATAAAGACGGGAGGCACGCTGAGCGTTTTTGAAATAGATACGGATGTTCTGTATCAATGGAGAGATCTGGTTCCCACCTATGAAGAACGCATCACTCGTATCGAAGGTATCCACATGAATAACATCACTTGCGAATCTGCAAAGATGATTTATGAAATGAGAGGAGATAAAAAACTACCGGTAAAAGACATCGAGCTCAAAAACATACATGTGGGTTGCATCGCCGACAGCGTAAACCGGGTGGAAAATATTGAGAATATAATCACGGAAAATATCACCTACGACAGTATAGATACTACCTTACTGAAGGAACTGGACAGATACATTACTAATAAATAATTCTCTCAGAGTTACCCCTATTAAAAAGGTGTTACCCGTCGCCAGGTAACACCTTTTTAATTACTCTCTATTCTCAATACAACTTTATTCTTCCATAAGCTGAAGTTCAGCCACATGTCCGGCGCCATCCCATCTGGACTCCAAACGAATCACATTACCTGTTCCAGGTTTAAGTTCGGCAGCAACTTCCACATACTGATACGTATCCCACGAACCAGTAGAAGGCAATCGGAGGCGTTTCTGCACTCCATTCACTATCAGGTTGGGAGTAGCGACTTGCGACTTCCCATTGGCATAACGCAATCTGATAGTTTTCTGTCCGCCATTCTTTCCATCCACATCTTTCCAGATAGCATATCCACCTGCCAACGGAAAGTTCAGATAACCAGCTCCGGTGAAACCGATGCAATTTTTCCGCATCAGCTTCCAACACCACACCCCCCACCAAAACTCCATGTGCTCCGCAGGACAAACCACAGATGGCATCGGTTGCGCAGCACGAACCAAACGAACAGTTTGACAAATTCCCGCATCCAACGTAACAATGTGTTTCCGCTTATCCGTCTGGAAATCAACAGTACCTTCGTCCACCCAATTATTATGAGCGTCAAAGTATCCCTTACTTGCAGATAGGATATTCAGAGAATCAGGCCAGGAGAAAACTCCACCCTTAGAAGTAGCCAGCACTATCTCACTGCCGCTACGAAGGATGCTAACCGCCTGTGAATTAATATATCCCGGAGTAAAGGAGATACCTTCGACTCCTACGGTAGGCATCAGCGAATCACCTTTCCAGTTATGCACAAAAAGACCGTATCTGCTGGCATTCACCGCTATATCTACCATGACACTATTCAGCATTTTATTAACCAACTTCACATCTTCCAGATAGATACCACGAGGTGCGAAACCGTCTTTCTCATCCTGTACAAAAATTCCCAAGTCGTCCGAGCCGCACAATTCATAATAATCAAAAGCATTATTACCGGACAAAGCAGCAAGGTGCAACTGAGCTATATTGGGTACACGAGCCCCTATTTCCATAATCATACGAAAATTCTTTCCCATATAAGGTACATTAGTACGTGTACTTTCCGCAAAACTGTCTTCCGTCTGGAAATGGTGGCGGTACGTATCGATACCTACAAAGTCTATATAAGTACCGGTTGTTGAACGCATTTGTTCATTCGTATAAAGTATGGAGTGGAGATCGACATACGTACAGTTCATTCGTGTCCATACCGAGTAAGGGGATTCTTTTACAGCCCGTCCCAATTCGCTCATATATTCTACAATAGTGGATGACGGAAAGCTACGTACTTCATTGTTTAGTTGCACACCGATCAAGGTATGTCTGGCTCCATTCTCCGCATCCCAGCGGGCGATATGCTCCATGACTTTTCCTAAAACATAGGCCTCACGGGCACATAGCTTCTTATCATTCAAGTCTAAGGTATAGTCTGAGATATCACGCCGGATTGTAAATTCACTGGTAGTTTCTTTAGAACTACCTGCCGTAGAGAAAGACTGGAAATCACCGGCTTTCGGAGAGTGCATCACATAATCGGGAGTTCGCAATTGGTCGGGCTTCAGCCATTGTACATGTCCACCGCTGTTCTGCCCGAACCAAAGCATTTCTACCTTAAAATTATATTTCTGTGCCAGTCCCATGTAGAGATCCAGGGTGGTCCAGTCAAATTTGTCTTTAGCCGGTTCCACTTCCACCCAATGAATAGGGATGGAAAGGGTATTGAATCCCAGTGCGGCAGTTTCTTTAATTAATCTTTCGCAGGTGGCTATATCCCAATTCCAACGGTAGCGCAATTTGTCGAAACGCACCTGTACATTGGTCATATAGAAAGGTTTGTCGTCCACTCTCAGCACATACTTCTGTGAACCGTTGAGTGAAGTGTCTACATAAGAAATTACTTTCTTCTGAGAGTTTTTCCCCTTGCCTGCAATGGCAGGAGGAAGTAAGAGCGCCATACATAATAAAATAACAGACTTCATACAAATTGTAGTTCTGTTTACGAAAAGGTTCGTTTTCATGATACTTCTACTGATTTTAAATGATAAAAGACTTATTAAATTACAATACTCCCATACCAAAAGGAGACAGACAAAAGTACGGGTTTGACTTCGGAACAAGCAGTGAGATATCGGGAGAAGAGAAGGGTGAAAATGGTCAATATACAATCAAGTTGTCCCATGTTAATGAAAAAGTTCTCTTCTCTTCATCAGAAAGTTCCTAATAATGCAAAGGAAAGTTTGCGGCATCGAATAAAAAGTTATAAATTGCAGCTTCATTTATATATTCGTAATCTACAAATATGAATTCGTAAATTACATTTTTATATTCGCAGACTATGAATATACTTTTTATTAACTTTGACAGGTTTTGTATAAAGAGAAAATAAGTTTTGTACGAATAGAGAGCAGGTTTCTTCCCTATACGGAACAAACAGGAAACATATAACTACTAAATAAATCTATTTATGGCTGAATATGAAATGCAGGAGATGAACTGCCAAACAAAGACGGAAGCGCATACTCTATCCCCGCCTCGTACAATCCGGACAAAGCAAGTACGGACTACATTGCAAAGATACTGTCCGAAAAGAGTTCATTTACCAGAGGTGACATCAAAGGTCTGCTACAGGAACTGGCCGATGAACTGGCTTACCAAATGGGACAAAGGGAAATCGGTAAAGTTGGATGGAATAGGAACCTTTGTTCCCTCACTGGCTCTGCGTATAGACAAAGAACGGAAACCGGAGAAGCAGATAGCACCCGACGAAATGCAAGAAGCATCGTAGTAGGCAGCATCAACTTCAGAGCAGAGAAATCATTAATTCACAATACCAATTATAACTGTGATCTGGAACGTTCGCAACAGAAATTCTGCCGTTCCTCGCAGAAATATACACCGGAAGAACGCTTGAACGGGCAAAGCAATATCTTACCAGACATCCTTATCTGACGGTCAGAATTGTGTCCAGCTAACAGGGTTGCGCCCCACTACCGCCTCTGTAGAGTTAAGGAAATGGGCAGAGAATCCGGAAAGTGGTATTACAACTTCCGGACGAGGCACACATAAGGTGTATATACAAAGGTAAATTCGTCAAACAGCAGGGACAGATTGGGCAAAACACCTGTTTGGAATAGCTGTAACGCGAATTTATTGTATTTTTTTTTGTTGCAAAGACAAATTCATAACCAAACTGATTATGGAACGACATTCATCCCTATTGATTCTATTGTTTTGTTGCTTTTTACAACAAGCGGCACGGCGCAGCCTTACATATTACAACACCTAAGTATAGAAGACGGGCTATCGAATAATTATGTCCAGGACATTGCGCAAGATAAACGGGGATGTATCTGGATTGCAAACCGTACTGGGACTGAACCGGTTCGACGGACTTAAGTTCACCACTTACAAAAGTACTAATTCCAAATTGGGAAATGATGCGCTGAATACGCTACTCTACAATGAAGAAGAAGATGAATTATGGATAGGAAGTAACAGCGGATTGTATATACTCGATTGCTCTACAGAGCAATTCAGAAGATGCATACCCTCAGAAGATATTGCAATCAACAATGTCTCATACTTGGCTCCTGCTTCTGATGGCGGAATATGGATTGTCGGTCACACAGGCCAAATAATACACTATAACAAAAAGGATGAGAAATACACCTCATTATCAGATCGGATCAAAGGGGAACTGAAACCGTCAAGCTGGTGCGCTTTCGATGACGGAGAAAGGCATCTGTATATAGGACACGCACAAGGTGGATTGAGCATCATTGATCTGGAAAACAAAACAATCCGCACTCTCTCCAACATTCCCGAGAATCCCAACAGCCTGCCCGGAAACAGCGTTTATACAATCTATAAAGACCATCTGGAGAATATCTGGGTGGGCACAAATCAAGGGCTCGGGCTGCTCAATCCTAAGACAGATGAATTTACCATCTTCAAACATGAGTCCAATAATCCACATTCACTGATAGCCGACCATATATATGACATAAAGGAAATGGAAGACGGCACCTTATGGATAGCCAGTGACATCGGCGGAATCAGTATACTCGATTTGCATAACATCACTTTCAAATCTCCCCAAAAACGTACAGTTCTATAACATCACTGCAACGATGGATAAACATGGACTTTCATCAGGAAATATACGAAGCCTGTTGCAAGACAAGTTTGGCAATATATGGATAGGTAATTATAGCAGTGGAGTGGACTTTATCAGTCATACCCAACCTATCTTTCATACACTTCCCTATACCACCCAGGGCAAAGATAAACAGAAAAACAAACCGGTTTGGGGACTATTTCAGGCCAGTGAAGGAGAGATATGGCTGGGTGGAGAAAATGAGGCAGTTGTATTTAAAGACAATAAACAACTGAAAAGTTTCGACATCACGAAATATTTATCCAGACCTTACGGACAAGTATTTTCCCTCCATGAAATGACTCCCGGCACTTTTCTGCTTGGAATATACGATGACGGCCTGCTGAAACTCGATACAAAAAGCAATCGAATAGAACGTATAAAGCTCGACATGAGCAACATAGACATTCTTTCCTTTTTCAAAGACAACGACGGAACCATGTGGATAGGTGCCGAATACGGCATATACACCTATAAAGACGGAGTCATACGGAAAGAGGAAGATATTATCCGGGAACTGTCCGATAAATCGATATATGGCATTTTACGCGACCGGCAAGGAAGGTTATGGATGGGATCTTATGGTGGCAGAATAACAATATTCGACAAAGATTATAAAGTGGTTACGCGGTTAGATCACAGCAATGGGTTCAAAACCAACGGAATCAATGATCTCTTTATGGACTCGCAAGGTGGTGTGTGGGCAGCAACCCGCAATGGAATTGGTTATATAAAAGATACCAGTAAACCGGAAGAATTTGAACTCTATGGTTACAGCCACGGACTTGAAGATACTTTCGTACGCAGCATCCAAGAAGATTTACAAGGAAATATCTGGATCAGTACCAACAATGGCATTTCTTTGTGGAACAAGCAAAACAGCAATTTGAAAACTATGATTACCGAGATGGGATACCGATGGGAAATTTCATAGAAGGTTCAGCCTGCTGCACACCGGACGGTACTCTCTACTTCGCCTCACTGAACGGTGTCTGTTACTTCAATCCGCAAAGCCTGACTACGGACCGTCAAGTAGCCCCTGTACAGATTATGGAATGCAGACACCTCAATAACCAGATAGAAAGTCGCCGAGCGGAAGCATTGATTCCAATTACAAACGGGCACATTGATTTACCGTACGACCAAAATTCTTTCCGGATCACGTTTTCCATATCGGACTATTCACAAAGTGGGCAGGTAGAGTATGCATATCTGATAGAAGGATTGGAGAATACATGGACCAATACTTTAGGCGAGAGCCAGATTACATTCCGCAACATTTCTCCCGGTGAATATACCTTTAAAGTAAAGGCACGTTTGAGAAATCAGGAATGGGACGACAATCATGTGGCAACATTGAAAGTATACATCCATCCGCCACTATGGTTGACGTGGTATGCAAAGATTTTCTACATCCTGCTGGTATTGCTGGGCATCTACAGTTGGTTCCGTTTCTACAAACGCAAGTTGCTGTTGGAAAGCTCACTCGAACTGGAAAAGAAGAAGAGCCAGAACGAACAGGAGCTCAATAACGAACGTCTGCGCTTCTATACCAATATCACGCATGAGTTACGCACACCGCTGACGTTGATACTCGGCCCGTTGGAGGACCTGATTAATGATCCGAAAATACCGGCTTTCTACGGTAATAAGATTAAAGTCATTCACAGCAGTGCACTACGATTGTTGAACCTTATCAATCAGATACTGGAATTCCGCAAAACAGAAACGCAAAACCGAAAACTGACCGTAGCGAAAGGGAATCTGAGTAGCCTGGTGACAGAAACAGGACTGCGCTATAAAGAACTGAACAGGAATGAGAAAGTGAAGTTCCGCATCAATATTGCAGCAAAAGACTCAAAGGTTTATTTCGATACCGATGTTATTTCCACCATATTGAACAATCTGCTGAGTAATGCGATAAAATATACCTCAGAAGGAGAAATCAACCTGATCCTGCGTTCTACCGATGATGGAGGAAATCAATATACGGAAATCATCGTAAGCGATACCGGATATGGCATAGATGCTGAGGCACTTCCTCATATTTTCGACCGTTACTATCAGGCAAAGGGGAAGCATCAGGCATCCGGTACGGGCATAGGACTTGCTTTAGTAAAGTCGCTTGCCGACCTGCACGAAGGAACACTCCAAGTGGAAAGTGAAATAGGTAAAGGAACGACTTTCACCTTCCGCCTTTTGACTGAAAACACGTACCCGAATGCGCTGCACAGAGAGGAAAAGGAAACGCTCGCACAGGAAGAGACAGAAATTGCGGAAACGGTGGAAGAAGAAAAAGAAGAGGCTGATACCCGCCCTGTAGTACTGGTAGTGGAAGATAATGACGATATACGCGAATATATTGCCACTTCATTCAGCAGCAACTACCGCATTTGACAGCAACGAACGGTAAGAAGGGCTTAGAGCAAGCACAGAAATATATTCCGGACATCATCATCAGCGACATCATGATGCCAGAAATGGACGGCATCGAACTCTGCAAGCTGGTGAAGGAAGATATACGCACCAGCCATATCCCCGTCATCCTGCTCACAGCCAAAGATTCCATCCAGGATAAAGAAGAAGGATACGAAAGTGGTGCAGACTCCTATCTGACCAAACCCTTTAGTGCCAAACTGTTGAACAGCCGCGTACACAACCTGCTGGAATCCCGCAAAAAGCTGGCACTTATAGTAGCCAACCGCACCAAAGAGTTGAAACCGGAACAACAGGAAGAAACCATCAAACTAAATAAGCTGGATGAAGAATTCCTGACTAAATTCACCACCATCGTAGAGGAGAATATAGACATGGAAAAGATGGACATGTCCTTCATGATGGAGAAAATGAACATGAGCCATTCCACACCTCTACCGGAAGATCAAGAGCCTGACCGGAATGTCAGGCAATGAACTCATCCGGAAAATCAGACTGAAAAAACAGTTTGCGGTTACTGATGGAAGAAGGGCATAATATTTCAGAAGCAGCCTATGCAAGCGGCTTCAATGACCTTGGATATTTCCGCTCCTGCTTCAGGGAGGAATATGGAATGGCACCATCGGAATATATCAGGTTACGGAAATCGTAAGACTAACGCCCCGTAGCCTGCAAATATTCGCACTTCTTCACCTCATACCGGGCATAAGACTCCACATAGCGGTCCTTACTTTGCTGGAAAAGCGTCTGAGCATCCAGTAAGTCATTCATCGTACAGGTTCCGGCCTTGTAGTAGTCCGTATTCAGGCGAAGATTCTCCGTGGCCTGTTCAATGGATCGCATGGATATTTGCATCTGTTTATAAGCATCCTTCAGGTCGTTCCAATTCTGCTGCATACGGAGGATAAGCAGTTCGCTCTGGTCCGTAAACTGATTCTCGGCATTGCGTACCTGGAGTTCCTGTTTCCGCACGTCATGCGAGCCGCCCCACCAACCGGATAAAGGAATTGAAACTGTGGCAAAACCCATCCAGAAAGGGTGGTCCTTATCCATTAGGTTGTCATACATATATCCACCGCCAATGGCAACGGTAGGCAGATATTTGCCAACGGTTATGCGGCGTTGCAGCTTATTGGCTTTGAGGTTTTGCTGCAACAAGTGATATTCATTGGTCAGAACCAGAGAGGACTCAGGGTTCCGGTAAAGTCCCTGCGGATGTTCCGGCAAGACTTCGCCAGCGACAGGAGGAACATCCACAATTCCGGAATCTTCTCCTATATACTGTGCCAGCATTTGTTGTGAAAGCGTCAACGCATTCTCAATCTGGCTGCGACTGCTCTCTATCTCGTTCTGCCGCAACTGTACCTGAAGCAGGTCATTGCGCGTTGTCACTCCGGCATTTACCGAAGCTTCGACATCTTTCAGCAGATTAGTCAACTGTGCCTCGACCACGGTAATGGTCTGCAACTTCTCTTTCAACATCACAACCTGCCAGTAATAGTTCTCAGTAGTAAGTTTCACTTCATTTTCCGATTGGTTATATTGCAACCGGTTAACCTGAATGTTTACCTTCGCCAACTTATTACCGTTTACAATCTGCCCTCCCGTGAAAAGCGGCATCGAGGCCGATACGCCCCCTACCACTCCTTTCTTCATAGTGACATTTGCATTCCAGGTCCCATGTCCAACTGAAGTAATCCTTTGTCGGCCATAAATCCCGTACCTGTCGCACTCAAAGAAGGAAATACTTGGTGAATGCTTCTGACTGCCTTGTTTGGCTATTTCCAGATTATTGCCGGCATTCTTTATCCGCACATTGTTTTCAAGAGCCCGTTGCAGGCATTCGTCCAGAGTATACACACGCTGGGCAGAAACCTGAAACCAACTGTGTGAAACCTACTAATAAAAAAGAAATATATATCGATTCAATTTCTGTTTCATAATGCTGTATCTATTGATTGTTTTACTCATTTTCCATTTTCTCCATAGCTATGCGCTTACGTGTAGAACCACTGAACATGAACCAGTAGCAGACCGGAAGCACTGTAAGCAAAAATACCATTGTGATGAGTGTGCCGTAACAGATAACGGTTCCCATTGGCATCCACAGTCCGCTGCCTCCCAGTATCATTGGGATGACACCCATGGATGCAGCTGCCGAAGTAAGGAAGATGGGACGCATACGACGACGGGCCGAATGATAAATGGCATCGCGTACACCAACTTTTCCGTTTTCCGTAATTCTTCAGCGTAGTCTATCATGATAATACCGTTACGTACAATGATACCCATCAGGCTAACAACGCCCAGAATACTGGTTACGCCGAAGTCCACGCCCTGCACAAGTACTCCTATAGCCGTTCCAAACACGCAAAGGGCCATACAGGCAAAAGATGAGCAAGGCAATATTGACATTGCGGAAATGAATCAGCAAGATAAAGTAGATAATAGCGGCAGCAATCAGCAATCCGGCCAGAATGGGAGGCAGTTTCTCTTCACTATCTTCCAGGTCACCGCCATAAGTCAGGATTACATCAGGAGAAAATGAAAGATTCGCTACTGCTTTCTGCACTTTGCCGGTTACGTCCATACCATTCTCACCGCGCTGAAGGTCTGCCATGACAGTAATCGTATAAATGCCGTTGCGACGTACAATCTGACCGTTCTCCCATGCCGGAACCACATCGGCCACTTGCCGCAAAGGTACATTCGCCAGTCCTCCGGCAACAGGTATGAGTTCGTCTTCCAAATCACAACTGTTGGCCGAATCCGCCTGGGAGTTCTTCAACTTGACAGAAATATCGTAATCACCTTCCCAAACGGTTGCCACGGGGATACCACTGCCGTAACGCATGGCAAGGGTGGTTTCCAGCATTACATTACTGATGCCCAACGGGTGGCTTCATCCTCTTTCAGTACGACGCGGGTAGTGGCAAGCGGATCATTAAAGTTAGCACTTACCAATACCAGTTCGGGCATGGAGCGCAACAGTGCCGTCACCTTGTCGGCTTCACGACGTAATGTGTCGATATTCTCACCACTGAGGGCGTACTTCAACAGGGTACGTTGCTTCGTTATAGCTCAGTTGCTTAAAGCGTACCAAGGCTTCCGGGAAGTAATCGGTATACTTAGGTGCATATTCATTCAGTAGGTCTTCCGTCGCTTGATTGCTTACCGTATTGACAATGAATTGTGCAAAATTAGTCCCGGCTATCTGTGGAGCGTAGGCTGTCTGGAAACGTGGAGAAGCACAACCCACAAAGGATGCCACAGACACTACACGCGGATCATTGCGCAGGATATGTTCCAGGCTGTCGGCTATTTGCCCGGTCTTCTCTACAGCGGTTCCCGTAGGCAGGGAAATTTCCACAGCAAACTGGTTGCGTTCTGCTATCGGCATCAATCTTTGCGGCAATTTACCCATCAGGACGATGCCTATGATAATAGAAAGAAGACCTAAAGCCATCGTCATACGGGGCCAGGTGAAACAGAGATCCAGTAATTTATTATAGTATTTCTGCAAGGCATCGAGGAAGGAAAACTTCTTTTTCCCATTCTTATTTGTTGCGTTCTCCATCGGTTTGCGAATGAAATAGAACTGCATGAACGGCACCAGCAATGCAGCCACCAACAAGGATACTCCCAACACGATGCTGATGGCCCAAGGGAAACTAACCAGAAAATCCTGTATCTGTCCTGTTGTTGTGATAAGGAAGGGGAAAAAGGTGATGCTGATGGCACACGTCGCCGAGAATATCGATTTAAAGAAATGCGTAGCACTCTGTATCGAAGCATGCCAGCGCGACACACCTTACCCAACTTTCCAGATAGCTATCGATAATGACGATTGAGTTATCCACAATCATCCCCAAGGTTACAATAAGAGCCGCCAAAGTCACGGTATTCAGTTCGATATCAAAGGCATGAAACAATCCCAATGATATGAATATTGTAATAGGTATAGTGGAAGCGGCTACCAGTGCCACACGCATAGGCAACAGGAGCATCACCACTATAATCACCGCTATAATGGCAACCAACAGTTCGTGCAGGAAGTTATCCACACTATCTCCTACTACTGGCTCTGATCGGTGATACAGAAAAGGTTGACATCCGACGGTAATGACGGTTGGAACTCTGCAATCGTCCGGTTTATCTCCTCTCCCATTTGAACGATGTTCTTGCCCTTCTTCATCTCTATACTTAGCAAAAGGCATTTTTTACCATTGTTAGTGATATAGCTGTCGGGGGCAGGATATTCTTTTATCACACGAGCCACGTCCTTCAGGCGAATGTTATTTCCCATCGGATCAGTATAAACAATTTGTTCCTGCACATCGCGTACCGTATTCAATGACTTAGCCACATAGACAGGCTGAACATATGCAGGATTCTTCACCCGACCGCCCGAAGTAGTGAAACCTTTCGTAAAAAGGGTAACGGCGAGTGTCTGTTCAGTCAGCCCATATTGCGAAAGTTTATGGGTATCCAAGTATATGGAGATCTGTTCCTTTTGCATTCCGCTTACCGTCATACGCCCGATGCTGTTGATACGGCGCAGGCGGTCTTGCAGGGCGTCCATATAGTCGTCCAGTTCACGATAGGTCTTGTCCACACTTTCCATAGTGATGAGCAAGGCGGAAGTATCGCCAAAATCATCCATCACCTGTACAGCCAGTACATTCTTGGGCAGTTGCGCCTTGAAAGTGGAAACACCGTGCTTGAACTTGCTCCAGAATTCATCTTTGTTATTCAGCTCGTCATTGAGTTGTACCTGAATATAAACAATGCCATCGCGGCTCATGGAGAAAGTCTTATCTTTCTTCACTTCTTTATAGCTGAATATATAATTTTCAAGGGTTTGGCTACCTGTTCCACCATTTCCTCTGCCGTGTTGCCCGGAGCTACTGCCACTACAATACCCTGACGGATTGTGAAGTCAGGAAATTCATTCTTGCGCATATTCGGCAAACTGTAAATTCCAAAAGCAACAAGGCAACACACAACGAGAATTATAATCTGGCGATAGTGCATCGCCCATTCTACTGCGTTACGTTTCTTATTCATTATCTTATATTTTTGTCGGTGATGTGACTAATATTTTGATTGTCCCTCATTTAGTTATAAAACCACGGATGTATTCTCACATACCTTCTGCTGTCCTTCCACAATGATTTCCTCACTCTCCTCCAAACCGGACAGCACAACGACTCCTTCACTTGTAAATCCTCCGCATTGGATAATGCGTTTACTGGCTTTTCCTCCGGCATTCACCCAGACGAAGGAATGGTTCTGTTCGTCCAGTTGGACAATGTGGGCAGGAATAACATGAAGCGTTCCCATCCCCGTACCGGCCAAGACCGCTTCCACCACCATACCCGGCATCAACTCTTTATCAGCATCATCCACCCGTATCTTGACATCGTATGAGCGTGAAAGCGGATTGGCTACAATTCCTTTCTCTGTTACTGTTCCCGCGAAGATACGCCCGTTCAAGGCAGAAACGGTAATTGTTGCTTTTTTGTCCCGTGGCAATGGCAGCAATCTCTGTCTCGGAACGGCAATCTTCACTTTCAGCAGATTGGCTGTCACTAATTTGACCACCGGTAAGCCGGCATTATATTCTGCCCTACCTCTGCCATCTTTTCCGATATGATTCCACTGAAGGGCGCATAGAGTTTGCAATCATCCAGGTTCTTACGCGCCACTTCTTCCATTGACTTTGCCTGTTGCAACTTACTCTGCACTTCCACCCACTTTATCTCGGGAAGGCTTCCTTTATCATACAATTCCTTCATTCTCCGATAGGCATCTTCCGCTTGTGCCAGTGAAGCTTTGGCAGCATCATAGCTGCTCTGCATGGAAAACGGATCGACCGTAGCAATAAGTTGGCCTTTCGCTACCCGGTCACCCAAACCCACATGTACCGTTTTCACCGTTCCCATAATCGAAAAGCTAAGCGAAGTGCTGTTCGCTTCTTCCACCGTACCGGAAAAACGTTCCGTTCCATCTATCTCAGAAGAAGA
>VOFE01002064.1_pt1 | contig 26000 bp, 37 predicted proteins | sample 5384071 | NCBI WGS metagenome assembly VOFE01 (sample SAMN12384724, study PRJNA508395) | human gut metagenome | isolation source: healthy gut D | host: Homo sapiens
TGTTGTGCCGTTCGGTTACGTATTGCTGCAGAAGCAGGGTGTACTCACCGAACAGATCTTTTCGTTTTCTCCCTTGACCACCGTACCTCCAGCACCGTATCCAGCTTCAGTGCAAAGCGTGTCGAATGGCTGCTGCTGTCCAGCAGGCCCGCCCGTCTGGTGTTCATGGTAAACCATTGACCGTATTTGAAGTCGCTTTTGATTGGGGTAATCTCCTTCGGTTCCGCTTTGGTGCTGCCGTCCGGCTGAAGCACCCCGTCCGCGTCGGTAAAGGTCAGGAGGGCACATTGTTTTCATCTAAGGTCAATTCAGCTTTATCCGTTTTGCTGCTTCGTCTCCGGTAATCCGGTTCAATTCGAAGCTGCTGTAGCCGCCGGTGTACTCCGCTTGTTTTCCCAAGTGAAGACATCCCGCTTCACCTTGACTTTCACGGTGGATTCTTCGTTATCTTCAATGGCAGTAACGTCAGTTTCTTTCGTGCCGATGGCCGCCGCCATATCCACAGCGTCCACCTGTACCTTAGGCAGCATAAACGTTTTTCCTCCGACCATTGTGGGGGCTGACGTTTCGGTCAGACACAGCGCGGAGCTTTACCTTCAGAGAGCCGCCGGCAAACTGTGCCGTCAGATCCTGAGATTTTGGGAAAGAGTACAGCTGGCGGAGTTGAGATAACTGCCCTTCATCACCAGCGGAGAATCCGTTGTAAAGAGAACCGTCTCTCTCACCACTGCGGTAACCGCTGTAACAGCCATCTGGTATTTGCCGTAGGCATCCTTATCCGTCTCCGAACCATCAAAATTAAAGGTGAAGCCCACAGTGTCAAAGTCGAACACAGAGAGTATCCCCGATCCGTCCGGCGTCAGGGTGAGGCTTGCTCAGATCCGGCACAGTCAGCCGCTGGGGCAGGACAAAACTGTATTCCACGCCCGGCAGGCCGCTGCCGTAGGTCTTGTGCATATCATCGTCAAGAGCGATAGCCCGCACGGAAAGGGTCACCGTACTCAGGGGCACGACAGAGCCGGTATAAGTGCCGCCGCTGTCCGTCCCGGTAATGCTGTTCAAATCGATCACCCGTACCGGCTCTTTCGGCCCGGCCGCGTTGAGGCCGTCTGCTACATTCGTCCGATAAAGAGCCGTCACCGCATGCTCCGTGCCGTCTTCCGCTTCTATCGTGGCCTTCACTGTCAGCTCATAGTAGAAAAGGGCTTCCCAGCTCTTCCGCATCATTCAGGCCGTTCCAGCTGACCTGATACTGAATGCCGTCCTTATCCAACAGCTGGGCGAAGGCGCCGTGATGGTGGAAAGCCGCAGATTTGGTTTCGGTTGTTCGACGCCGTGCTGCCGAAGGTCTGTGTGACACCGTTGCTGTCCACACTGTTTAGGCGGTCCACCCCAGGGGTGACATGGGTATAGTTCCAGCTGGCGGTCTCTGTGCTGTTCCAGGTCTTCAAATAGGGTGCAGCCGCCGTCGGGCCAATGGGAGCTGTAAGCGTGCCAGACTCGATCTCCACCCAGCGCGCCGTCCTTCGTCTCCCCTGTCAGGGTATACCGGTAGGACGCCGTGCCCGTCTCCAGAGTGGTCTGCGTTCCCCTGCAGCTTGGAGGTCCAGGAGGCGGAAAGGGTCTCAGCCTGCGGATCGTATTTCCCAGTTCTGTGATATCCGGCGGGGCATATGCTTTTTTTCTGAGACAGGTCTTCCGGATAGTTCTTTACATTTATAACCTGCGTACCATTCGCCACACCCCTTTATCAGCACGTTGAAGCTCAGGGTATAGCTGTCCTCTCCCGTCTTGAAGATGATATAGCCGGGAACAAGGGTCTTTTGTGCCGTCCTCTGCCACCGAAATGAGGAGGAGCCGTTTTCATCGATTTTTCCATCGTTGCTGACCTTCAGAGCCTTCAGATTTTCGCTGTAAACTCTGTCCCAAAGGTCAAAGCCGGTATAGACGATCTGGTTGGCCATGGAGATGGGGTAGCTTCGTACCATGACGTCCTGATACTTCTGCTTGCCGTCCTCCATCTGCGTCATGAGATCCGCAGGCAGGTTGTTCAGGATAGTGGTTGCCCAATTTGACGCTGCAGCCGCAACCAGGACTGAATACTGGAAGCATAAGCCACCGGAACGCCCAAACCAGCACTACTGATATCTGTAGCAATGAATTCTGAACGATAGTAGGTGGAGTATGAGGTATCACTCAATGATTTCATTGCCACATGATACGCAAGAGTCTCCGGCATAGTCCCATGGAAACCAAGCTTTTGATCCTGATTTGGGAAATTAACGTTCGCCATCGGATCCTTTTTATAGTTGCTCGCAGAGGGCATCATGCTTTCTCTTGTGGAATTGGGAGAATTCCCGTATTGCTTTTCGGGATCCTCCGGTTTCGGGTCCTGAACGGCCTGGACGGTTATCATGTAATTGTTTTTGCCGGAACCACAGTCCATATATGTCGGATCTAACATCCTTCCGTCTTTCAGCTTTAACTCACACGTTTTGGTATCGCCGCCATTCGTCGGCCTGATGCTTGCAGTAATTGTCACCTCTCCGCAGTACTGGTAAGCAGCGGCGTTCACTACTTCCATCCGGTATTGATCCTTGTCTCCAAGCCCGTTCAGTAGGAAATGAACCTCTGGCACCGGAAGTGTCTGAGCTGGAACCTCATACTTTAACTCCTCTGAAAACTCCGGGTCGCTGGGCTTTCCGGAACGGGAATATGCCTTTACCTTAAACCAGAGCGTCCTGCCTTCCAATCCAACTGTGGAATACTGGAACCGCTTATCGAACACAAAATAACTTCTCGCCTCAGCGTCAAGCCGGTTTCCATCTTCATCAGATTTTGTAACAACTATCTCATATTTATAACCGGCAGGATTGTCACAGTCCCAAGTAAGCTCTAACTTTCCGCCCAAATCTGATAACGCAAGGTTTTAGGGGTCTGAGGAACATCGTCTTCGCCCATACAGCTTTCCATCGATTTCGAGGTAAGTTTTTTGCCGGGGTTGTTGCTGTCTTTCCCCAGCACATACAGGTCATGAATCAAATCTATGCCATAGTCTTTATGGGTAAAGCCGTAAAAATCCTGTCCGCCGAAGGTCAGATTCTGAAGTACAGGGTCTGCGCCATAATAGAAATAGGCGTCATACCGGTTTTCCGCCGTATCCGTTTCTTCCAGATAAAGCGCCTGCCCCACCCCATACTGGAACGACAGATCGTCGTTCCAGGCGGTCCCGGCACCCAGGAAAGCATTCTCCAATCTGTCCATTGAAACCCAGCTCAAATACGGTAAAGGGTATCTTGTTTTGGGCCTTGATGGAAAAAGGTTACCTGGGAAGCGGTTACTTCCTGCTCTCCGGTTACCTGATACTTGTTAGGATCGTCGACAAGAGGATCCTCAAAATACCCAAACTCCTGGAAGCCACCGCCCTGCGCCGGTATATATGACAGCGAAACCTTATCGCTTGGGCTCAGCTTGCCGGTGAGGTAAAGTTCGGCTGTCCGGAACGTGATGGGGCTTTGCAAAGCGCAGGGTAATCTTTACCTCGTTGCCGGTACCGTACGCGGTAAATTCACAGCTGGTGTCAGTATTTCCATCCACAAGAGCTGCCAGTTTCTGGGAGTCATAGGTACCGCCTTCCACCTCGATGCCAGGAACGCTGCTCTTTGCCCGCTCCGCATCAGTCAGCCAAAAATTCCCGTACTTATTTTCCGTATCCTTAGGCATTACGTTTTCAGGAGCAATGGGGGTATTGGATCAAGCTGTTCAGTTCTCCGTTTCGATACGCCAAACCTGCCACGCCGAAGCAGTCTTCAATCTGAACAAGGTTGTTCTTATTCACCTTATGTGCAATTCCTCCAAAGAGCTGTGTCTTTGCTTCGTTCCCGGTGGGCAGGCCATAATTTTTACAATTCTTGATCAGCAGCGCTTTGTCGTAACCGGTAGCCTCAGAAGGCGCTTCGAAGTCCGCAATAATGCCGGCGCTGGCCTTAGTACCGTCGGCCGCCCTCCGGATTACGCCGGTATTAATGCAGTCCGAAATAATCACCGTGAACTTTACACACCTAGCCGGTACCTGCCCCACAATGCCGCCCGTTTGGCTGCTGCTGCTCTTATCACAGGAGACTCCTCCGAAATTCTTACAGGCGGCAATATTCAGTACCTCATTTTGGGTATTGCTGTATACCATGCCGAGAATACCGCCGCTCGGGTCGGAAGAGCCGTTCACCGCACCGTAATTGGAGCAGTTGTACAACGTTCCGCCGTTATATTTCATACAGCCGATGATACCGCCGGTCCTCTTCCCGGTTATTGTGCCAAAATTGTTGCAGTCCTCCATGTACCAATTTCCATTTGCAACCTCGTTTCTGCCAGCAATTCCGCCCACGCTGTTTCCGTTTGTTGTCTTTGTAACGGGAGTCCAGTTATCGCAGCGCAGAATTTCAGCAGAGGAGGAGTTGTAGCCGATGATGCCGCCCGCGCCGGTATCCTGGCTGTCCTGATCGATTGTAACGCTCCACTTCTTCCCCGTGGCACAGTCAATCAGCTGGCCCGTGGACTTGTTGTAGCCCACCAAGCCGCCGGTATGCCCCTTGTTTGCTTTCACGGTCATCACGGTCACATCGTCGCCGGAAGCCCGGCGGGCTTCCTCGCTCACTGTCGTGGAGCCGTCGCCGAACTTGGCTTCCCGCGGTTTTCCGATACGCTCCAGGAGGCCGTAATTGTACCCCACCATACCGCCGATATGGGCGATATCTGAAGCGGTGACAGAGCAAGCCGCGTTTTTATCTGTGCTCGCGTCCGCCAGGGTAACATTCTTTATTTTCGCCGTCTTGCCGTTGACGCCCGCCGCGCCGCCCGCGCAGGCAATGTTGCCGGAAGCGCCGATGACGGATACTTTCACCCCATTGAGCACGCAGTCCGAAACCACCGCGCCCACCGGGTTCCTGCTGTCTGCGGTTCCATTCACGCCCACAAGACCGCCATAGCCGCAAATTTCGGCCCCCTCAGTCTCATAGTCATAGCTCAGGCTGAATTTCGGCGGGTTTGCAGGGTCGTTGGCCGTACCCAAAACCGTGACGGTCTTCAGGCTGCAATTTACAGCCTCGCCCAGGTTTTTGCCCACAGCTCCGCCCAGGTACCCGAAATGGTTCAGGTCCTGTGCAGTGAAGCCCAGCTCCACGGTATCCACATTGACTGTTCCCGCCGCTCCGGTAACCTTCGCCCCTTCCCCGTTCAGGCCCGCAACGCCGCCTGCGGCCACGCTGGAAGAGCCGGTAGTCACCTTGAGCAGGCGCACGGAGAATCCGGTAATTTCCGGAGCCTCCGCCTCTGACGCTGCGGCTCCCTTATCCGGCGCCGCCTTCGCGTTTTCTCCTGCAATGCCGCCCAGATATCCCCCGTTTCTGTCCCCGGGAGTGGTGAGCTTCAGGCCGTCGACTTTGCAGCCGTTAATCTTGCCGGTATTTTGGCCGGCAATGCCGCCTGCGTGGGTACCTCCGTTTACAGTCAGCGTTACCGCGTTCAGGCTGCCTGGAGTTCCGGAATCCTTCACGGTACAGTCCGCAACCGTTCCATTGTTGATTCCACAATGCCGCCTGCCCGCGCCCTTCAGCGCTTCCACGTTGCCGATATCTGTACAATGGGAAATGCTGCCTTCCCGCAGATGCCCGGTAATGCCGCCCGCCGCGGTGATATGCGCACTCTTTTCACCCAGCACGCTGACAGTACCCGTACTGCTGCAATTTTCCACTCGGGCTTTCCCCTCGATCACCCGGCAATCCCTCCGGCATAGCCGTAATTGGCAGTAACCCTGGCGATATTGTACAGCCCGGTGAGCATCGCTTCCTGCTCTCCTGTGCCGCCGGAGAAGTGGTGTAGCTGTAACGGCCTACGATGCCGCCCACATTGGTATCGCCATGAATTTGGTAGGAGTTGCCGGCGCTCTCCACATCAGAGATACCGCTCATCTCGCCTTCATTGTTGCCAATACCGCCGCCTGCGTTTACTCCGGTGCCGTAAAGGTTTACCGCCAGCACGAACTCCGATACCGACGCTTTTTGTCTGCCGGCTTCAGCTCAGTGCCCTCATCCGGGGTGGGATTGTGAGAATACCCTGCAATACCGCCCACATTCTCTCCGTAACCGTAAACCGTGCCCCGAAGTTCGATTTTTCCCCTCAAAATCCGCAGAAACGCCTGTTACAGTGCCATAGTTGTCGGCCGCAATGCCCCCAACCATGTTTTTTCCGGTAACGGTCTTTCCGTTCAGTTCCGGCTTTACAATGCTGCCTTGGGGCTTATTCAGGCCCACGATGCCGCCTACATAATTCTGCGTCTGCTGGCCCAGGCTCGCCGCCTTGCACAAATTGATGCTTCCTTCGTTGACCTCCACCAGTCCCCGGTGTAGGTGCCTGAACTGATGACCCGGCCCGTATCGTCTGCCGAGCAGTTTGTTATCTTCATGCTCTCCGAGCATTTGCCCACAATGCCGCCCGCATAGGAGCAGGTCTTCTTTGCATTGTCCGCATAGAGATCCAGATTGTCCGTTCCGGTAAGTTCCTCCGCAACGAGAAATCCTGTGGCGGTGACCGGGGTCCCGTTAATCAGGGAAGAAATTTCAGAGAGGTGTCCTGCACGTTGTAGCCCAGGATGCCGCCCACATATACCTTTGCGGTGATTCCCCCAGATGGCTTCTGTTTCCATCCTTCTGGCCGGTAATCTTCATCACTGTGCCGGAGGATTCTATTCTGCTGCTCCCCGCCTCCTTCGAACCGACAGAGGCCAGCTCTCCGACAGCTTCTTCCAGCGCCTTCTGCCTTTCTTCCGCAGAAGCGTCCGCAGCGGCGGAGCTGCAATCGGTTATCAGCTTCGTCACCGATCTGGCGTCATCTGGAGCCTTCACCATCATATTCAGGCCGATAAAACCGCCTGCAAACGCGTCCGCCTCCACTTTTCCCAGGAAATTGTCCGCGTCGAAGCTGGCGTCAACAGGGTCGTTCGCGTTGGCTTCCGCCTGATACAGCAGGTTTCCGCCCACAGCTCCGCCCACGCAATACCGGCCCTGCACCAGATTGGGATTCGAATAAAGCGTATGCATTTCCCAACCCGGCTTCTCACCGGCAGCTTCCTCGTGCCGGTACAGATTGGGGCTCAGGTTCACTCCCGCAATACCGCCTACGAAATCCCTGCCGATCACTGAGCCGCCCGCAAAGGAATAGCCGTAAAAAGCTGTGTTTTCCAAAGCATCGTTATAGCCGATCAGGCCGCCGATATAATCCTTGCCCGCCACATAGGCGGTGATTCCGGAAAGACTTTCCGAGGTCAGGCTGCCGCAGTTATAGCCCACAAGGCCGCCCAGCTGGCTGCCGCCGTAGGTTTGAGAGACCTCCTGCATAAAACCCGAAGGCTCCACATCGCTGCCGCAGTCCTTAACAGCGCCGGCGTTGTAACCGGTCAAGCCGCCGCCGTAGGTCTTGGTGGCCACCACCACGCCCCGGTTGGTCCAGTTGTCCAACACTGTATCCGTAGAGGCGTTTGTGCTCACACGCACAAATCCGTTTGCATCCAGAACATTTTTAGTTGTATCCCGCTGCGGCAGGCAGTTCGCGCCCACTACTCCGCCCACAAAAATACCGTCCCACCGCATTGGCCGCGTTTGAGCTGCCGCCCTTGAGCTCTGTTTCTTCTTCAAAGCCCAGGATGCCGCCTACATAGTGGGAGCCTACCATAACCGCCCCCTCTGTGGAACAGCCGGTGATTACCGCTTTATCCGCATAACCGGCGATGCCGCCCGCATATACGCCCAGCAGAGGTAGGTGATCCCCTGCGTGCTCCGTTTCCTGCTCATAGGCCGCGTCTTCCTCCAGCAATGTCCGAATTTGTTCCGCGTCCGCACTGGGTGTGGAGACACAATTCTCAATGGTAAAGCCCTTCCCAGTGCCGGAACCCCCTTCCCGTCCGCAAAGCCCACAATACCGCCCAGATAGGAGGGCTCATTTTTTAAAGGTTGTGGTACCCTCCACAGGGTTCAATTGCCCTGTGCTGATTTCAGGGGTATATACTCGCCAGTCACCCGTGCTAATATTTTCAATAGTACCAGTCATATTAACTACAGCATTATTAGCTATTGCAGTTCCATTCCAATTAAGATGGTAATAATAGTTTCCTTTGAAATATACAAATTCACTAGTTTGTCCACTAGTTTCACTTGTTCCTAGTTTCCTTGTAACCAAAACAATCGAATACTTTTTGTCCATTCTTTGTAATATTTCCATTTTCATCCTTAAGAGCACAAGGAACCCATCTATGATCAGAACAATAGGCAGCCCATTTTTTCTTCCACAGTAGCGTAATCCTTATAGCCAGATATAGGCAATTTTGTATCCTTTAGCAGCTGTGTCAACACTGCTTCATCATATAATTCAGTAAAGGATACCCGTTGTTTTGCTGCTGAAACATATGATATATTGTCTGCGCTGCTCGTATTATTGCCGTCAATAGTTACTCCCGTATTTCCGTTTTTAATTTTTTCCTCCAGCGCATCGGAAATCCGTCCCGAATTGCCTGCGTCAAATCCGTATCGCGCCGATTTTCGCCAAAATCAGCCGGTGTTGGTACAGTCCAGAAGGGAGGCTCTACCTTCGTCCGGCGCAGCCAGCCTGCCCACGATGCCGCCCACATACCGGTGGCCGGAAACGTCGCTGCCGTTGTGCAGGTTCTGATAGATCCGCTGCGGAATTTCCTCGTCATCCTTTTGCGCCGTGGTTTCATCCTTGCCCACAATACCGCCCACGTCCTGGTTTCCGGAAACGCTGCCCCTATGGTGGTCAGCTCTTCCACCTTGCCCTTGTTGACGCCGCAGAAAGAGCCCACAGAATTCTTGCCGGAAACCTGCGCGTTTTCCAGCGTAACCTTTGTAATTGAGCCCTCGTTGGTTCCAAACAGGCCCAGGCCTGTTCCGCCCCTGCAGAACAAGCCCCTGAAATCGTCTTAGTTTGTGAGGGGGATGTAAAGCTATGACCCAGTTTCAGCTTCTCAATAGAGGGAAACGCGGTATAAACCAGATCCTCTCCTTCGCCGGCGCTCTCGGGAACCACCGCACCGCTGCGAAATATTTCCGAACCCAACAGTCCCCGAAAGATACCGCCCTCACCGCTCCAGGCGAAGGAATCCGTCAGATTATATGTAAAAGCCGTATTGCTTTCCAGTTGTATTCCGTTCTTCCTCAAACCGGATGTTGTACAGATGCCTGGCGTTGGCGACACCGTACTCTGCCGACAGAACAGTGTCATTAGCCGTTCCATGCTTTTCCGAAGTAAAATAGGCATTTTCCGTATTGCTGCTTTTCCAGGCCGAGGTTTTATACTTGCTGCCTTTGGCACGCACCTTTACAAAAGATATCCCTGGTAATATTGTCATCCCAGTTCTTCTCAAGACCAAACCTGCGGAAGGAATAAGTATCCTTCAGCGCGGCAGGTATTTCCCTGTCTCGGCTGAAGGTCCACGCTGTCCAGCAGCAGATGGATCACCTTGTTCTCATCCACATAGGCTGCAAACTGGTATTCCACAGGATCGCCTGCTTTTTCTCCAGCCATGTCGTAGGCCGTGACCTCGGCTTTCAGCTTCAGGCTGTCATAGTCAGCAGTACCCGGCTTCTCCCGTTACAGAGGGAATCCGCCGGATCGTCAAGGAAAGCATGGGCTTCTGCGTTTCGCTGTGATAGACCGTCAGTTCGTAATCCAGGGCTCCTGTGGCTTTTCTGCATATTTTCTGTGAGCCTGAACTCCAGAGACAGAGAATCCCCATTTACCAGGCGCACCCAGTCAATCACCGGTTTTTCCTTGGTGCGGCTGGTCTCGTCTGAAAGCTCCACAATGCCGTAATAGCCCACTTTTCTGCCACGCCGGGCTTCCTCCTCCCGGTAGCTGATGGAAACATGCCCATCGTCTCTGCCCTCGTCCTCCCCATAGACGAAGCCTTGCTTCACGTCGCTGTACAGCACCGAATAAACCACGCCGCTGCGGGGATCGAATTCGATGGCAACGGATGCGTCGCTCAGGATGGACTTATCCTGCAGACATAGGGCCCGAAAATCTGCTCAAAAAATGCTTTGCAGGATTGGGTTCGGCTCCTCAGAACCGCTGCTGTTCAGGGCAGTGCCGTCTTTATTGAGGACGATGGTATAAAACCGGTCCTCATAGTTGAATTGATCGGCGGCGCCGTCCGCAGCATTTCCTTTTCCAACGGCAAACCGTTTTTTCTATCTGCCGCTCTATTCCCTCCAGCTCTCCGTTTTTCGCTGTAGCGGGTCAGGGCGTTCTGAGCCGCTACAAACAGGGACTGGGCATATTCGTTCTGTCGTTTGAAGGTGGCGTAATCGTTATAGGCAAGCAAGCTCATAGACGCCACCCCGGCGAGCACAACCATGATCGCCAGGGTAACTAAGAGTTCCACCATGGTGAAACCTTTTTGTTGTAAAGCTTTTTGCTTGTCATAATTATAAATCCCTCAGCTGCAAGGTTTACATAATATTACAATCATATCTTAGTACTATTATAAGTAATACAAGTATATCACGGTACCTAAAAAAGTACAACGATTAAATCTGTGCCGTTGCTACCGCTTTCTTTTTACGCCTTTATTTTATCAGGTATAAAGCAATTCCTGCTGGCCCGTTAAAAATAATTGTCGTCCAGCCGCACAGATTTGTTTTCCTGACATATTCTGTACAGAGAGGACAAGGCCCGGGGACGCCCCGGACCCTCGAAAAAACGCCGGAGCAATCCGGTTGATCATATACAGAAAGGGGTAACAATTTTGGCAGAAAGAAATCAACGGCCAAGCCTGTGGTCTTTATGACGATCCCACAGCTCTGCCCAAGGACCCTGTGCCCGCAATGGCGTATGTCCCCTACCAGCAGTGGAGCAGTTCCCTCCACAGCGCGGAGAGAGCGTTGGACGCGGGAACTCTGTTTCCCGTATTGGATAAGCCGTTTTACGGCAGAAGAGGTGAACAGATGAGTGAAGAGCAGGCCATGCGCAGAAGGATAGCAGCCATGCAGTTTGCCATGTGGGAGCTGCACCTGTTTCTGGACACGCATCCCAATAATTGTGACGCGGCAAAAAGCTGGACGATTACAAGATGAGGACAGAGAAACTTGTTAAAAGAATTTGAAAGAAATTTGGCCCTATCAACGAGACGCCTCAGAATACCAGCCGCTGGGCTTGGATCAGCGACCCCTGGCCCTGGGAAAGGAGGAAATTAACTCATGTTTGTGTATGAAAAAAAGACTCCAGTATCCGATTAAGATTCAGAATTCCAACCCTGCGCTGGCAAAGATCATCATCAGCCAGTACGGCGGCCCCCACGGAGAGCTGGGCGCATCGCTGCGCTATTTGAGCCAGCGCTACTCTATGCCCTACCCCGAACTGAAAGCAATTTTGACCGATATCGGTACCGAAGAGCTCAGCCATCTGGAAATGGTAGGTACTATTGTCTATCAGCTGACAAGGAACCTGACTCCTCAGCAGATTAAAAAGCGGGCTTTGACACGTACTTTGTGGATCATACGACCGGAGTTTATCCCGTAGCGTCAGGCGCTCCTTTCAATGCCGACATGTTCGCCGTAACCGGAGATACCATTGCCGACCCTGAATGAAGATTTGAGCGCCGAGCAAAAAGCCGATTGACCTACGACAATATTCTCCGTTTTGCCGATGACCCCGACGTGCGGGATCCCATCAAATTCCTGCGTGAGAGGGAAATCGTCCATTTCCAGCGTTTTGGCGAGGGTCTGCGCATCCTGACCGACAAACTGGATTCTAAAAAAACTTCTACGCCTTTAACCCGTCCTTCGATAAACCGTAACCGTTTAGATAACAGAAACAGCCAGAGCGCACCGTTTCCGGTACGCTCTGGCTTTCTTTATATCTCCAAGCCACATTTCCGGCATAACGGTAAAAGGATATTGCCGTTCCTATCTGGGAAGAATAGGATGGAAAGAACAGCGACAGAAAAAGGAACAAAATAACTATGGCAAGATTTACACTTCCCAGAGATCTCTATTATGGTCCCGGCCTCTCCCAATTGCGGGAACTCCACGGCAGCAAAGCCGTTCTGGTATTGGGCGGCGGCTCGATGAAACGCTATGGCTTTGTGGACCGCGCCCTCTCCTATCTGAAAGCAGGCATCGACACACCCCTAATTGAAGGGGTGGAGCAGGATCCCTCCGTGGAGACAGTGCTCTGGGGCGCACAGCGCATGAGGGAGCTCTGCCCGGATTTGATCCTCTCCATGGGCGGCGGCTCCCCATTGACGCAGCCAAAGCCATGTGGGTTTTCTATGAGCATCCGCAAACCACCTTTGAATCCCTGATTACGCCCTTTTCCTTCCCGGAGCTTCGCGCCAAGGCAAGGTTTGTCGCAATTCCCTCCACCTCCGGCACCGCCACTGAAGTCACAGCCTTTTCCGTTATGACCGGATTACGCTAAGGGGATCAAGTATCCGCTGGCGGATTTCAACATCACCCCGGATATCGCCATTCTGGATCCCGATCTGGCTGAGACGATGCCGCAGGCTCTGACCGCTAACACGGGCATGGATGCCCTGACCCACCAGTTGAGGCCTACGTTTCTACGCTTCATTCGCCCTTTACCGATCCGCTGGCCTTGAAGGCTATCTCCATGGTGGTGGAACACCTGCCAAGATCCTACGGCGGCGACAAGGACGCCAGGGAGCAAATGCACTACGGCCAGTGCCTGGCCGGCATGGCCTTCTCCAACGCCCTGCTGGGTATCGTCCACTCCATGGCCCACAAGACCGCGCTGCCTTCGCCGGTGGTCACATCCCCACGGCTGCCCTGAACGCTCTATCTTCCGTATGTGGTGCGCTACAACGCCAAAGTTTGCTACTGCCAAGGCCGCTACGCGGACGTGGCCTACGCTTGCGGCCTCACCGACGAACGAAATGGAGCTGACGGACAAGCTCTGCCAAAAGCTGACAAGCCTGAACCGCCAGTTCGGAATCCCGTGACAGTCTGCAGGAATTCGGCAGGTGTCCCAGAGGAAGTTTCCGCGAAAAGCTGCCTTGATCGCTGAAAACGCCGTAGCGGATGCCTGCACGCTTTCCAGAATCCCAGGATACGACACGACCGCCATGATGAAACTTTTGACTGCATTTATTCAAGGGGAACCAGTGAAATTCTGACCGGCAGCGCCGCTGCATTGCTGCGTTCAGCAAAATGCAATACCGCCGGCAATCATGCTTTTCAAAGATTTTCATTGCTTTCTGTCTCCCTAGATTGCTATAATAGCAGAGATAAACAGAGATGGAAGTGAATGAAATTATGTACCGCATTGCAAAAAAACAAAAATTAAATGCTACCGTAACGTTGATGGAAATAGAAGCGCCGCTGATCGCAAAGAAAGCGGAACCGGGGCAGTTTATTATCCTGCGGGTGAACGAAGAAGGAGAACGGATTCCCCTGACCGTTTCGGACTTTGACAGGGAGGCGGAACCGTTACCATCATCGTCCAGACCGTGGGCGCCACCACCGAGAAGCTGAATCACCTGGAGGAGGGGACTGCCTTCAGGACTTTGTTGGACCGTTAGGAACTCCTTCACACGTGGAGGGGCTTCCAAGGTGGCCGTGGTTGGCGGCGGCGTGGGCTGCGCCATCGCGTATCCCTATCGCCAAGAAACTCCATCAGCTTGGGGCGGAGGTTCATGTCGATCGTAGGCTTCCGCAAAAGAGCTGGTCATCCTGGAAGAACAGTTCAGGGAAGTCATGCGACAGGTTTGTCCTCATGACCGATGACGGAAGCTGTGGAGAAAAAGGCCTGGTCACAAACGCCCTGCAGAAGCTTATCGATGCTGGCAATCAGTATGACGAAGTTATCGCCATCGGGCCGCTGATCATGATGAAATTCGTTGTGCGGCTCACAAAACAATACAACATCAAAACCGTGGTCAGCATGAACCCCATCATGATTGACGGCACCGGCATGTGCGGCGGCTGCCGCCTGACCGTGGGCGGCGAGACCAAATTCGCCTGTGTGGACGGTCCCGATTTCGACGGCTTCGAGGTGGATTTGACGAGGCCATGGCCCGCTCCAGCATATACAAACCTTTTGAGCGCCATGCCTACGAAGAAGCCTGTCAAGACTCTGTTTGAACAAAAGGAGGTCCGCAATGTGAGATGCCCAACATGTCTTTGAAGATCCCAAAACGAAATGCCCTCTCAGGAGCCCGATGTCCGCAACAAGAACTTCGACGAGGTGGCCCTGGGCTATACGGCGGAGCAGGCCGTGGACGAGGGCAACCGCTGTCTCAATTGCAAAACAGACCATGTGTGGCGGCTGCCCGGTAAATATTGCCATTCCCGAGTTCATTCAGGAAGTGCGGAAGGGGATTTCGAGGGCCTACCAGATCATTGCCAAACCAGTTCCTTGCCCGCCATCTGCGGCCGCGTCTGCCCTCAGGAATCCCAGTGCGAGGCAAAATGCGTACGGGGCATTAAGGGAGAGCCTGTGGCCATCGGCCGGCTGGAGCGCTTTGTGGCCGACTGGCACAACGATCACAGCAAAGGAAGCCCCCAAACGGCCCGCTCCCCAACGGCCGCAAGGTGGCGGTCATCGGCTCCGGCCCGTCCGGGCTGACCTGTGCAGGAGATTTGGCCAAGCTGGGCTACGACGTCACCGTGTTTGAAGCGCTGCACACTGCCGGCGGAGTGCTGGTGTACGGTATTCCGGAATTCCGGCTGCCCAAGGCCATTGTTCAGAAGGAGATCGACTACGCTCAAGGAGCTGGGCGTGCAAGGTGGAAACCAATATGGTCATCGGCAGAGTGCTCTCTGTGGACGAACTGCTGGAGGACGGGTTCAAGCCGTATTTATCGGCTCCGGCGCGGGCCTTCCCGCTTCATGAACATACCTGGGGAAAACCTGAAGGGCGTGTATTCCGCCAATGAATTCCTCACCCGCGTCAACCTGATGAAATCCTATCGGGACAACAGCGACACACCCATCCAGCATGCAAAAAAGGTTGCGGTGGTGGGAGGCGGCAACGTGGCCATGGACGCGGCCCGCTGCGCCAAAAGGCTGGGCGCGGAGGAAGTTTCCATCGTGTACCGGCGTTCAGAGAAAGAACTGCCCGCCCGTGCAGAGGAGGTGGAGCATGCGAAGGAGGAAGGCATCGTCTTCCGGCTTCTGCACAACCCCACTAAAATTCTGGGCAACGAGGAAGGCTTTGTTTCCGGCATGGAGTGCGTGGAGATGGAGTTGGGCGAACCGGATGCCTCCGGACGGCGGCGTCCGGTAGAAAAAGCAGGCTCCGAATTCATTCTGGAAGCGGACTGTGTGATCATGGCCATAGGGACGTCCCCAACCCGCTGATTAAAACCACCACTGAGGGACTGGAAACCCAGAAATGGGGCGGCATTATTTAGAAGAAGAGACCGGCCTCACCTCCCGGCCCGCCGTCTATGCCGGCGGCGACGCCGTCACCGGCGCGGCCACCGTCATCCTGGCCATGGGCGCCGGCAAGACTGCCGCTTCAGCCATTCATGAGTACCTGCAGAAAAAGAAAAAATAAACCCGTTGAGCAAAGAGCAATTAAAAATCACGCAAACCGCAGAATGAAGCTGTGGTTCGCGTGATTTTTGTATGAATAAACAATCAAACGCATTCTTCACTCCTGCTGGATGAGAAATCGTTCCACTGCTTCCGCCAGTCCATCCTCATCATGTGCAGACGTTCTGTACTTTGCGGCTGCCAAGGCTTCGGCAAGGCATCCGCTACTGCTACAGAAACCCCTGCGCATTGCAGCATGGTCACATCGTTTCCATTATCCCCAATAGCCATTACCTGGCTGGTGGAAATCTTCAGATGCCTGCACAGCGCTTTCAGCCCCGCCCCTTTGTGCGCTCCGGAAGCATTGATTTCCAGATTGTCTGGAATCGATGAAGTGAGGCGCAGCCCGCCTAAAGCCAACAGCTTATTCAAAGCTCTTCGCGAAGCTCCGGCGTTGGCAAATAAGGCAGATTGATTTTTCCGGGCAAAGCCCCGTTTCCCGCAGCAAAACTTCAAAATCTTCCGTATAAATAAAATCTTTCGTCAGGAAATGCCATTTTGTCTTTGGAAAGCCAAAATAGGTTTTTGCTTTTCAGGCGCTCCCTGCAGCGTAATCGCTCTTCCTTCTCGATAATATTCCACATAGACATCATAACTTTTTAACAGCTGCTGGACCTCCAGCGCCTTAGCATTGGGAATCAGGCAGTCCCAAATGCATTCCCCTGATTTCAGGTCATAAACGCCTGCGCCGTTGGAGGTGATAGCCCAGCGCACGCCGGGCAGGCTGGTAATCTCTTCCGGCAGAAATGTCTCATTCTTCCGCTGGCCGGAACCAGCAGTATCCCCCATCTGCCCGCTCTTTTCCAACGCTTTTCGATTTCGGACGGAAAGATGCTGATGCCCTGTCAGCGTAGTACCGTCCAAATCAAAAGCTAAAAGCTTCATGTTCCATTCCTCCGTCTATTTCGTGTGGTTTCTATCGCGAATTGCATTCGTGTCTCTCAGTTTTTGCCCACTGGATTTCTTCCCGTAACAGTCCTATCTATTCTATCATAAAACTCTGTCTCCACAATACGTTTTTCATTGCAGTACCAAAGAAATCATGCTAAAATAAACGCACAGCAAATCCTCTGCAATCTCAAACAAGAATGGAGGAAGATTTCGTGAAACAAAAAGACCGTTTTCATGGCCGAAATTGCCATACTGGCCGCCTTAATTCTCATTATGGCCTTTACCCCTATCGGTTATTTAAGAATCGGCGCTTTATCCCTGACATTACTGATGATTCCCGTCTCTGTAGGCGCTGTCGTGATGGGCCCGCTGGCCGGTGCTGGCCTTGGCTGCCTGTTTGGACTTACAAGCTTCGCCCAGTGTTTTACGGGCGATGTCCTGGGAAGCATTTTCGCGGCGAAAAGCATCTTTTTACGTTTGTGGTCTGTGTTGTGTCCCGCACGCTTGCCGGACTGCTCTGCGGCGTGGTTTACAGACTGTTCCGAAAAAAGCGGCACGGTTCCCCTATTGGTTTCCAATCTGCTGGGCTCCTTGCTCAATACTGCCCTGTTCCTGGGCCTCCTGGCACTTCTCTTTTGGAATTTCAGCTTCAATCCTGAACAGGCTCAGGCTTTGGGCGGCGTAGATTCCGCCCTGCAGACAGTGATCCTTCTGGCTACCGGCATCAACGCGCCGATAGAGCTGCTTGTGTGTGGTATCGCCGGCACTGCAGTCTCGAAGGCCGTAATAAAACTGAATTCTATCCGTGTGTGAGTATTTAAAAAAAACAGCTCCTTGCGTTTGAGGCAAGGAGCTGTTTTTCGCATGTGAAACTCAGTTGTTGCGGAAAGTGCAGCACTCGGTGCCGCTCTTCGTGGTCACATCACCGCAGCAGCAGCCCACGCAAACACACTCGGCCGTGCACTTTGCAATTTTCATTGTACGCGCACTTTTCGGCTTTACAGTCGATAGAGGTCTCCACAGAGGGAGTCCGTCCACAGGCCGAAACGTTCTCACCCATGCTTCTGTGCCTCTCTTCAAAGGAGGAACAGCAAGTCTGACTGCTCTCGCAGGCCGAAGGTCCGTCGACCTTGATACCCGGAAGACAGCACTGATTGTTGCAGTAATGCTGACAGGACGTCACCTGACATTCAAGTCTGTTCATAAGGCACCTCGTAAACATAAATTTGTAAAACTCCGTTTTACGAGATTTATTCTTTGCTGCCTCTGCTGTTTTTATTCCAGCGGCGCCTCTGTCATTTTTTTCTGTTATTTAAAATTGCCGCTTTTTCGTTCTCCGCCGCTTCGGCGTCAGGCCTGCTGTCCCAGAATGCGCTTGCCAGTCAGGCGCATGATTACACCCCCACAACGCAGGTAAGCAAAACCTCGGGAATCATGTAGCTGCCATTATAGAGTAGAGAATACAGGCAGGCAAGTTCATTTCCGTCATTCCCGCAAGCATCGGAAATTTTGCCACATCCGCATATTCCCCCACAGAATCCAGCCGGAGAGGAAGGAGCACAAATAGCGGAGCATCCCGGAAACAAAGCGCCCAGCGCAAAAGCAGCCGTGTCGTTTTGGATCCTCCCACGAAAGATACCGGCCAGGCCCAGAACCGTAAAAGCCAAAATGTAATCCAGCAGAATAGAGCCCACGACCACCCGCCGGATATCCCTTTGAGCGCATCCAGCCCAAAAAGCAGCTGCAGTACGCTGAAAGTGAGTCCGCGCCCAGGCCCCACTTAGTGCCGCATTTATAGGCATAGATCATGATCGGCAGCATAGAGCACAGTGTGATGGAGCCGCCGTAAGGCATGTCCAGAAATTTGATGAAATTCAGAACTGTACCGAGGGCAATCATCACGCCCGCCAGAACTAAATTCATCGTACGTTTGGAAAGTCTTGTGTTCATTTTCATTCTTCCTTCTTCCAAATATTCTTTTGAAAAATGAAAAATGCCATTTGGATAAAATTCCAAATGACACAGAAACACATTTCGATACCGTCCATATCCCGCAGCTTCGAAGACGGCACAAAGCCAACACTCATTTGCCGATTCCGACAAATGCGCCTGCCTGCTATAATGAAATGTTTCCTACGTCGGTATTATCCGCATCAGGTTCCTGCCCTTTACGGGCAAAGGGTTTAAGCTCGAAGCTCCTCTCAGCCGCCTTTCAGCAAGCTCCCCTTCTTTCATTTTTCGTCTTTTATTTTAGCCTCTGGACCGTCATTTGTCAAATAAAAAATTATCCTTAAAATTTCTCCCTTATCTGAATTGTTTTTTACAAATTATACGATCGACCACTTGCTTTTCTTTTGCATAACCTTTATAATTATTTATAAATTTATAAATTCAAGTTTATTTAAAGAAATGCAAATGGGGGTATCTATTGGTATGAAAGCGAAGGATCTGGCCAGACAGCTCGGAGGTTTCCCCTGCGACCATCTCCCTGGTGCTGAACAATAAACCCGGTATCAGCGATACGCTGCGCCGTTCTCTTTTGAAAAAATACGGGAGCTGGGCTGTGGGGATATGATAGCGCCGCTCAGGATTCTGGAAATTATGCTTCTCAAAGACCGCACCCTGTCATTGCCTATCTCATTTACACCAGCTGTGATGAAACGGACGATCGGTTTGCCTTTTACCCTGCCGTACTGGAGGGCGCCGAAATGGAAGCCAGAGAAAACGGCTTTCATATGGTGCTGATGCACTTGAGCCGGCAGGGTAATCCACAGCTCCAAAGCCTGCTGGAAGATGTGGGAGACACGGCCGGCGTCATCATTCAGGCAGGCCATATCAGCGCCGGTATCCTGGAAGACGTCCGCAGCCTAACGCTCCCTGCCGTATTTGTGGGTGCATACCTGCCCAACCGGCAGATAAACAGCGTTTGCGTCAACAACGAACAGGGGTATTCACTGCGGTTAGATATCTGAAGGAAAAAGGGTCACCGAGACTTGGGATATGTGTACAGCGGTCAGGAAAACGACAGCCAAGTGGATCGCCGCCGCTGTTTTCACCAAGCTCTGTGGGAATACGGTCTGGAAGACCGGAAGGAATTTTATTTTTCCTGCGCAGACCTGCATTTTGGCAGCAGCGCAGACGAGTTAAGCCTCCGTTTTCAAAAGGTAAAACCGTTTCCCACTGCACTGCTGGCGGAGAATGACCACCTGGCCTGGCAAGCAATCAAAGCATTGGAACAGGCCGGACTCCGGGTGCCTGAGGACGTTTCCGTCATCGGGTTTGACAACCGTTCTCTCTGTACCATGATTACTCCGCGCCTGACCAGTATGAAAAATTCCCGCCGTCTGATGGGCAGGGAATGCATCTCTCTGCTGCAAAACCTGTGCCGTCTGCGCAGGCTCGGAATCTATGACGCCTGTCTGAATTATCAGATTTCCACACAACTTATTGAAAGAGACAGCGTTCGGGATCTGACCAAAACCACTTAATCTGTTCTGTACTGCAGGGCAGCGCTTTGGAACAACAGCCGCAATCTCCACAGTATCCCAGCAAATCGAAGCCCCCGGAAGGAGTCCTTCCAGGGGCTTTCTATATCCGTCCTTCCGCTCCGGAATCACCGGAAACGGGTATCTTAGTCTTTAGACTCTTTTCTCCGCTCTTCGCCGCCTGGTCAGATGGACGAGCGTGGCGGCCGTTACGGCAAAATAAACTGTCACATTGGGCCTTCGAAGCACATTACCGGAAATCTGGGCAGCAATCAAGGCCAGCAGGAATGCCATACCTACAGCCCCATCTCCACCGTCAAAAGCTCTGTACCCCTTTTCCCAACGCCTTAATACCTGCAAGCAGACTGCCGAGATATCTCTTAACTGATTTTTCGCTGGAACGTCCTTCTTGGTTCTTTCTGCGTTCTTCCACGCTTGTCCGGCGCACCTCCAGGGCAAAACCGCGGAGGATTATCCAGATAAAATAGGCAAAAGAACAGCAGATACAGGGCAAAGCCAAAATAGCCGCAGAAATAGAAAACCGCAGGAAAATCATTTTCCAAATCATAAATGGCATTGGGGGTGAGCATATCGCTGTATTCAAATCCCAGCATCTTGGTAGCAAGATCCTTTTCCTGCCACACCAACTTTGCAAAAACTTTTTTCCGCACCCGCGAGTCGGATAGGATTGTGGGCTCCGTGGTATAATTATAGGCCTCCATTACATTGTAAACGCCAAATCGGTCATGCAGATTTTTTCAGAAAGGGACCGTACACCTCTTTGTCAGTGTACACGCCGATTAGGCTGCGGCGCACCTTTTCCAGCTTGTCCTCAGAACTTTGCTCAGAATCAAATCCATTTTTAATATCCTGAATAGTTTCCGCATCCGCGCCGCTGTTCTCCATGCTCTCATTTACCAGCTTGTTGTAGATGCCCAAGGCATAGTTTGACTGGTTCTCCCGGTCCTGCATGGGAGACTGTGCCCGAAACCGAAAGCAAGCCCCGCAAGTACCACAAGCGGCAGCACGTAGAGCCAACATTTCTTTTTTCAAATTCAACGCAAACAGGAACAGATAGGCTCCCGCCAATATGAAGATAGAATAGAAGGTAAGCTTTGTCCCGGTGGCATACATCAGCCCGATACAGGCCGCTGACATCAGCAGATATACCGGATATTTTCCCGTCTTGTAAGCCCAAAGGACAGCAAGAGGAGCCAGCAGCACAATTACCGCGCTCTGCGCGCTGGGAACGGCAAACCATCCCAAAACTCCCACGCCTAAGGTTTCATAAGTGTAGACCGGATGCCCCAGCGCCCAGGGAAGCAGAGTAAACAGCACAACCTCCATAAAATTGATACCGAAGCCCCAGTAAATGCTTTTTGCGCACGTCCTTCCCCTGCTCGTAAAAAGTGAGGAAGGATAGGGTAAATATAGGGAAATTCATGATACGCAGAAAATTGGTGGTATCCGCCACGGGGATTGATAGCCCACCCGGAAACAATTGACCATATGGGCGATCAAAACAGGCCTATCGCACCATAAAAGAAAAATATATTTTTTTCTTCCTGCTGATAAAAAAATCCCAGCAAGGCCACAAACGCCAGCATGGCAAACCGTGCCAAGGTAGAAAGAGCATTGCTGCCAGTCTGGCCCAGAAAATAAGAAAACACGTCCAGCACCGGCTGAATCACCAGTAAAACAGTACCAGAACAGAGAGTTTTCTTCTAATTTGGATCGAAATTCCTGTATCTTCATGGAACAACTCCGTTATTTTCACAGTTTGATTTCGCCCAGAAATTGGCGGCTGCGGTTATCTTATCATATTTTCTTGAGAAACACAACCGATTTTCTGTCAACCTGAGGCCTGTTCCGGACCACTGGATGGGACTGCTGCCAGAGCATCGCCGCGGCCAAAAGAAAAATACACGCACACATTAGGCTTTCTGAGCGTCTGTCCCGAAAAATGGGCCGCCCCAAGGCATAGCAGAACATCAGCGCCGCAGCGCCAATTCAACGTCACAAATCCGGGGGCCCCGCCGAACAGAGCCCGCAATGCGGAAAAGACAAAATAGGCGGCAAACAGCAGATAAAGCCCCGCCCCCAGATAACCATAGTAATAGAGCAAAGCGGGAAAATCATTTTCCGGGTCATAAATATTCCCGTTGACAGTAGCCTCTGCATACTCAAAGCCCAGCATCTTTGTGAGAAAATCCTTCTGCTGCCAGTTGAGTTCCAGACATTTCAGCTTTTCAGCCGGGCGTTATAAAGCTGTTCCGGCGCATCGGTATAACCGTAAGCCTCCATCACGGCTTCAGCCCAAACTTCTCAATCATATCCCCAGCAAGGGCAGCTTATAGGGACCGGGCACACCGTAAACCTCTGTATAGAGCCGTTCCAGCTTTTCTTTCACTTCGGCGGGAATTTCTTCCCCTTTCGGTAGGCGTATCCCATATCGCTGCCCATCACAGCCTCTGTCTTTTCCCGGTAAAGCTCATTGGAATCAACGAACGCATTTGACGCTGTTCCATCGGCGAGAAGCCCTTCAGGCCCAGCAGCAGCACCAGTGCCAGCAGCAGAGGAAGACAGAACCTGAGCGGTTTCCTGTTCCACAGCAGCACCAGCATTCCTGCCGCTGTCAACACGGCTGAAAAATAAGTCAACCTGGTACCGGTGGCATAAAGCAGCCCGAATCCCAGAAAAAGCCGTCAAGCAGAGGGCCAGAGTTTTCCTTGCGAAGCGCCCACAGCAGAAGCGGGGAACCAACATGGCCAGCACTGCGCTTTGAGCATTGGGAACGCCGAACCAGCCCAATATTCAATCTGCATGCCCCTTTCCGGATAATCGTAGGTATAGACAGGATGGCCTGTCAAAAAAGGAAAGCAGCACTACAAAAGTATGATGCCAAAATTCGCCGCCAAAATCCCGACTACCGAATAATCCAAGGAATCGCGCCGGCGGAAAAATGTGACAAACGAGGCGTCCATAAAGGGAACTGCACCAACTTAAGGTATTCTGCCGCATCCCCACCGGATCCATATAGCCGGTACGCAGGCAGTTGAGCATGTGCAGCAGCCAAAAGCCTGCTATCAAACCGTAAAAGACGCCATAAACCCTTTTTCTGTCGAAATGACAAAACCGTACAGGCTTACTGTTATGAGAAGGGCCATTCGCAGAGCCGTGGTGAATACGGTCCCTCCTACATTCTGCATGAAATAGGAAAGCACGTCCAGCATCGGCTGCAGCAGAAGCAGCGCCGCCATAAATTCCCCGTATGGGAAATCATCCTGCCCTTGAACGTTGTATCTTTCATAAAAGCAATTCCTTATCTGCTCTTCAAAATTCGGCAAGGCTGCCGTATGACCTGTTAACTATACCACAAACCTCCGCCCCATACAAGTGAATCAGCCCGAACAGCCTCCGGTTTCAGAATTCAGAAAGAAATCCCCGCCGCTCCTGAAAGTTCACCAAAAACCGGCCGGCTGTTTTTTGACCTCCGCATCCTGCATCCGTACGACAGCTGCAGATGGTTCAACCCCGCCCGCCTGAAACAAGCTGCCTGATTTGTCTGTCCTGGACTCATGCCTTCCGGAATGGGAACCACTGTTTGAGACTTTTCAGATCATTCCCGGTGATAAGGAACGCGGGGCAAGGAAAGCTGTGTTTCCCTGCTCCGCGCTTTCTGTTTTTTTTTTTTAGGGCTATTGGAGACCGGCCCGCCTTATTCAAACCGCTCTTCAGTCTTTTTTAAAAGCTGTTTGTAGAGCTTGATATAATCGTTAGCCGATTTTCCCCAGCTGTTGTCACATCTCATTGCACGGTCCACAAGAATGCCCCAGCCTTCCTGGTCGGAATTGTAGGCATAAATAGCACGATGGAGCGAGTGCAGCATATCCCCGGTGTTGTAGCTCTGGAACGTAAAGCCGTTGCCTTGACCATCCCCGCTGTCGGTGATGGAATCTTTCAGGCCGCCCGTCTCCCGCACTACAGGAATGGAGCCGTACCGTAAGGCGATCATTTGGGAAAGGCCGCAGGGTTCGCTCTTGCTGGGCATCAGGAAGATATCGGAACCAGCGTAGATTTTTCCTGGAGAGTTCCGGCACAAATCCCAGGCAGAGCACAAACCGGCCGGGATATTTCTCCTGCATCCACTTGAAATAATTTTCATACTACCCAAACCCCGCTGCCCAAAATCACAAATTGGGCGTTGGAATACTGCATCACATTGTCCACAGCTTCCTTCACCAGATCCGGGCCCTTGTGGGAGACAAGCCGTGTCACCATTCCGATCAGCGGCAGATCCGGGTTCACCTCAACGCAGACCCGCTCCTGCAGCTTTGCCTTGTTTACAGCCTTGCCTGCACGATCCTCGCAGGTATAATTGGCGTAGAGATTCGGGTCGTGTTCCGGGTCGTAATTCACCACGTCGATGCCGTTGAGAATACCAGAAAGCTTCCAGGAACGCCCCTCAGAATGGGATCCAGCTTATGCGCATACCAGGGATCCAGGATTTCCTGGGCATAGGTCGGACTCACTGTAGAAACCCAGTTGGCACACTCTATGGCTCCCTTCATCAGATTCACACGCTTGTCATATTCCAGCAGCTGGCTTTCATAATTGGGGATGCCGAACACATCCTCCAGAATTTCCTTGCCATACTGGCCTTGATACTGGATGTTATGGATGGTAAACAACGTCTTAATACCGGCATACCACTCATTATTGGCATAGAAGAGCCGGTAATAGACCGGCACCAGGGCGGTCTGCCAGTCGTTGGTATGGATGATGTCTGGCTTGAAATCAATATAGGGGCAGCATTTCCAGAATAGCGCGGGAAAAAAGGCAAAGCGCTCCGCATCGTCAAAATGTCCGTAAAGCCCGTTTCTTTTGAAATAATACTGATTGTCGATCAGGTAATAGATTACATTGTTGATCTTAGCTTCAAAAATGCCGCAATACTGCCTGCGCCAGGCCACGGGTACGCTGATGCTGGTGACAAAACGCATCTGATCCCGCAGCTCCTGGGGAACGCCGTCATACAGGGGGCAATACCACACGGCAGCCGATCAACCGGGTTCGCAGTGCCTGGGGCAGGGAACCAGCGACGTCCGCCAGTCCTCCGGTGGCGGAAAGGGCAGCGCTTCGCTTGCACAGAATAAAACTTTCATCGTGTTACCTTATCCTTTCCTGGATGAAACTCAGGGAGCCTGCGGCGGAGGGATCCGCCGCTTCTCCCTATCCCGCAGCTCTCAGACCTTGCTTCTTGGATACGTACACGGGATAGGTCTGATAGCCCATCAGTGTCCGGTCATTTTCAAACACCACATTCTTATCCGCCACCACATAGTCGAGGCGGGTATTCTCCCCACTACGGTGTCCTGCATAATCACACAGTTTTTCAGCTTCGCGCCCTTTTTTCACTTTGACGCCGCGGAACAGCACACAGTTCTCCACCTCGCCGTCGATGATGCAGCCGTCCGCCACAATAGAGTTGGATATTTGAGAACCCAGCCCATATTTGGCCGGCGTATCGTCGCGCACTTTGGTATAAATCGGCCTGGAGGGCTGGAACAGCTGTGTGCGCACCTTCGATCCATCAAAGCCATATTGGCGTTGAAATAGCTGCCGAAAGAGGTCACCTGGTAAGCGGCGCCGGTGAACTCATAGCCGCACACCCGCATATCCGGCAGACAACGCTGCAGGAGATCGCGGTCAAAATCATAAAGGTTTCTGGCCATGCAGTCTTCCACCAGTTCCATCAGCTTTTCCCTGCCGATGATCGACATACCAATGCCGTAATTGCAGTCGGCATCGCTGCCGCGTTTGACCAGCATGTCCCGGATCACACCTTCCGGGTCCACCGTATACAGGCAGTTCTTATCGGAATCCGGCGACATTCCATGGCGGTACACTACAGTGATATCCGCCTCCTTCTCACTGTGGAACTTAAACACGTCACGATAATCTATGTTGGCTACGGTATCACAGTCGGAAAGCAGTACGT
>VOFE01002085.1_pt1 | contig 26000 bp, 46 predicted proteins | sample 5384071 | NCBI WGS metagenome assembly VOFE01 (sample SAMN12384724, study PRJNA508395) | human gut metagenome | isolation source: healthy gut D | host: Homo sapiens
TGTTCGTTTTGAAAATGAAGTGTTAGATATGCCTAATTATCAAGGAAATGGCTATTAACTATACTGACAGGAAACTCCTTGGACACGTATAATTGAGCATAAATGGTTTGAATTTGGAAAAAAGATGAAGAAGAAATGATTTACCAAAACAATTATTTCTAAAGAATATAGTTCTGAATGGAAACAAGGAGATGAACCTTATTATCCAGTGAACGATGAAAATAATGATTCTTTGTACCAAAAAGTATAAAAAAATTAGCTTCAAAAGAAGATAAAGTGTTTTTGGCGGACGTTTAGGTGAATACAAATATTATGATATGGATACGCATTGTGAGTTCAGCTCAAATTCATTGAAATCGAATTATAAATTTCATCATAATAATTTCTAGTACGTCAAAAATTAATAGATGATATTCATACCTTAGTTAAAGAGCCGCCGCTGTTGCTTCAACCAGTGAGATTTCATCAAGGCGATATTTCCAGAGAAATGACAACTGGCTCAGCATTTACTTCATCAAAATATGGAGATTACTTTGTTCAAGTTCCTCTTTGGATTTCACTCGAATACCTCTGAGCATTTGTTTCGTCATCTTACTAAAAAACTCTCAATCATGTTTAACCATGAACCATGCGTTGGCGTGAACACAAACACAAAACGCCCCTGCGGCCTGCCTACAAGATAGTTTTGAGTCTCTTTTGATTTATGCGCTAAATGATTGTCGCATATAATCCGGATCATATCACCATCCGGATACATTGCATCAAACTTTTTCAGAAGATTGATAAAGTTGAACTCTTATGGCTTTCACTTACAAGGGGAATTGCGATCCTGTCAATAGATCAATGCCTGCAAGCAGGGATAACGTGCTAGGCGTTTGTATTCTGCATCCGCATGACAACTCCGTTTTTATCTGTAGGGCGCAGATCCTCACCTGTTGTTGAAAGCGCCTGAATACCAGGCTTTTCATCGCAGGACACGGTATGGATCATGGGTTTGTCCGTTGGGATAATGATTTTCTCCGTCAGCATCAAACTGCATTTCAACCTGCTTATAGACAAGGAGGACGTCATGCATTTTTGTATCAAAATCAAGGATCGCGCTTTTCACAGTAATACTTTAATCTTGAATGGCTTTGATATCCTGTTCGGTAAGGATCTGCTGAATCCGTGCCTTTGTTACTGTTTTAAGTCTTGGGAATCCTGCTTCCTCCGCATGCGCCTGAATGTGTTTGTGTAAATTTTTTAAAGTCCAAAGTTCCTGTGAATATCCAAGGTCTGCAGGGCGTTGGCAGGCAATACGATCATCCAATTGCATCCGAATTGATTTCGGCTGGACGGCCTTTTCTGTAATCGTCGAACAGTGCGCGCTGAACCCCGCCTTCGAGATATTTATCAACGCAGAGGCGCACTGTATTCACGGCTATACAAAGCCCCTTTGCGATCGTGGCATCGGGCACAGCTTCTGCTTTTTGGAGAAGTATTCTGGCTCTGTCAACAATTTGGGCCTGTAGTTCTGACTTTGAGAGCTGCTGCAAATATTCCTTGTCTTCATCCGTAATTTCGATGTAATATGCACGCTTTGACATAGTATCATCCTCGATCTTCGACAACAATATTATATAACATTTAATCTATTAGTTATTTATTTTGCAACATACTAGTATAATAACTTGAATATTAAAACTTATTAAACACGGATTTGTCAAATAAACTGTGTAAGTTTTTTATCGACGGTCATGCAGCCGCCATTTTATATTGAATTGTAAAAAAGAAGCGAAAGAGGATTACTCGCTGCAAAATCAATGCGTTGTTATCGCAGTTCTTCTCACTAGCAAGTCAGAATTCCGTTTTTTAGTGCAACGGGTCTTTAGTAGTTTTCATACTTCAAAATTTGCGCCTATATCTTATCATCTATGGCCAACTGATTACGCACCATTGCCCAGTTTGATACGAGTCGGTTTTTGTATAGTTCGGTTTTTGTAGATAAAGATCCTTCATCCTCGCTGCCTCATTCCGGGAACGAACCTTTCTTTGTCACTTTACGAAAACGGGAATTGACGGATTCAATTGCATTGGTTGTGTACATCACTTTTCATACTGCATTTTCTCAAATGATTCTTCCCGATCTCGTGGAACATCAATCGTAATATCCCCGTAAGTGGATTTGAAAGTTTTATTCGTATAGCCATTTCTGCGATTGGAGGTATTCTTGGCTTCGTGATCATTGTTTTCATAGCTCGGTGAGAAACTATCTCTCCCTGAAGCATAGCTTCAAACATAGGCCCGAAGATATCTTTAAGTGCTTCCTGCATATCCTCTACGTTGTTTTGGTTGGTATTCGCTGAGGATTGCTTGAGCTATCGCTGCTTCTTTTATTACAGTTCTTTTTGTTGCTATAAATACATTCCATCCTTTTTTAATGTACCGTACTTATTTATAAATTTTTATAGAATTAAAGTGCGTAAGTTTTTGTTCAATCTTGCGCATTTTCCTGGTATCCTAAAAATTCTTTTTCTTAACTTATACAATAAATTTACTCCCTCGTGATAATTTTATTGTAATGGTAATTTTACCTATATCTCCTTTTTGTGTCTAAGGAAAAAATCCCGGTTTTCATCAAAACTAAAATTTATAGAACTCAAAAAATTAAGGATTTATCGGTTATTTCTAGATTTCCTTAAACTAAGTTTTCTATATGATGTTTTCTTTTGTTCTCTGTTTGCCAGCCGTTAAATTATTTTTAAAAGTACTTTTTACCGATGTTGATCAACGGCTTTTCTGTGATTTTTTATTTTGTGAAATTTACCCGTTTTTTTTTACATTCTGTACCAATAATGATAGAATAGGAAAGGCTAAAAAGGAGTGAAGAAATGAATCAAACTGAAATGAAGAAGATTGCTGCCGAAGTGCGCAAAAATATTATCCGCATGACCTGTGCAGCACAGTCAGGCCATCCAGGCGGATCGTTGTCGGCAGTGGAAATTTTAGTTTCCCTGTACTTTTAACGAAATGAACATCACAGAAGAAAAAATGTCGACGACGTCTGCCGTGACAAATTTGTACTGTCCAAAGGACACGCTTCGCCGGTGCTCTATTCCGTATTAAAAGAAAAAGGGTTTATTTCACAGGAAGATTTAATGACGTTCGGAAAATCAATTCCCACATTCAGGGACATCCAAACATGAGCATCAAAGGTGTCGACATGTCGACCGGTTCGTTAGGCCAGGGCCTATCCAGTGCGGTAGGCATGGCGATGTCGTATAAATCCATCATCAGGACTTCCGCGTTTATGCGTTAGTCGGGGATGGGAAAGCGAAAGGTCAGATCTGGGAAGCGGCGATGGCGGCCGCGTACAAACTGGACAACCTCGTCGCAATTTTGGACTTTAACGGACTGCAGATTGACGGTAAGATTTACCGACGTTATGAATCCAACTCCTTTTTGATACAAAATTCAGAGCGTTTGGCTGGAATGTGGTCGGGTTGACCCGGACGGTGATCAACGAAAACGCCTATGCGGCGGCCAGAAGAATGCAAGGGTCAACCGACGCTGATTCTGGCGCACACGGTGAAGGGCAGGGTGTTTCCTTCATGGAAAACAAAAAGAGAACTGGCACGGCGTAGCGCCGAAGCCGGAAGAGGCAAGCTGCGATTCAGGAATTGGAGGCACCAGATCAATGGCTAAGATTGCAACCCGGGAAGCTTATGGAAAAGCGCTGGCTGAACTGGTCAGTGAAAATGAGAATATCGTTGTGCTGGACGCGGATCTCAGCGGTTCCACAAAATCAGGCATGGCAAAGAAAGTGGCGCCGGATCGCCATTGCAACATGGGCATCGCAGAAGGCAACATGATGGCCGTGGCTGCGGGGATTAGCTTCCTGCGGCAACACAGTATTTGCTAGCAGCTTTTGCGATGCGTTTGCGGTCGGCCGTGCGTATGAACAGATCCGCAACAGCATCGGCTACCCGCAGTTAAACGTGAAGATCTGCGCATCGCACGCCGGAATTTCAGTCGGCGAAGACGGTGCATCCCATCAGACCTTTGAAGATATCGCGCTGATGCGTGGAATTCCGGGGATGAAAGTAATCTGTCCTTGCGATGCGGTGGAAGCGGAAGCCGCGGTGAAAGCCGTTGCGGCAATCAACGGGCCATGCTTTGTCCGGTTAGGCCGCAGCGCTGTAGAAGTGATCCATGATGAGAACTACCACTTTGAAATCGGGAAGGCAGATGTCTTAAAAGAAGGCAAGGACGTCGTCATTCTGGCTACCGGCCTGGAAGTTCAGGAAGCGATGAAAGCCTGCGACAGTCTGAATGAAAAGGAAATTACGCCGACACTGATCAATATCCATACGATCAAGCCGATCGATGCGGAAACAATCGTGAAATTCGCGCAAGATGCTAAGCTGATTGTCACCTGCGAGGAACACAGCATCATCGGTGGGTTAGGCAGCGCGGTGGCGGAAGTGCTGAGCGAGCAATGTCCGCGCAAGCTTGTCCGTGTCGGGCAGCGCGACGTGTATGGCGAAAGCGGCAAGCCAGCGGAACTTCTGCACAAATACAAAATGGACAGCGACGCGATTGTGGAAGCAGTCCTCAACAATTTAAAGTAACACACTTATCCTGGTTTGCTTCTTATGCGAGCCAGGATTTTTTTACGTATTTATCACAATTTTAACAAAGAAAGCATTTCAGATTTATTTACGAAGGCTGTGAAATGCTTTATAATGTTCATGATGTAAACAATTCAATTAAAACATTTCAGGAGGAAACATGCAAGTCAATTAGTGGATCTGGTTAAGGATTTTGGTCAGACCGTGGCGGTCGATCACGTCAATCTGACGATAAAAAGACGGTGCGCTGACAGGATTGTTAGGTCCGTCCGGCTGCGGCAAATCAACGACGCTGTATATGATTTCCGGTTTGGAACAGCCCACTTCAGGCAAGATCTTGTTCGACGGGGAAGATGTGACTGAGGTGCCGGCGGAGGAGCGCGGCATCGGCTTGGTATTCCCAGAACTACGCCTTGTATCCGCATATGACCGTGCAGCAGAATATCATGTTCCCGTTAGTCAACGCAAAAGTGAAAAAAGAGGAAGCGCTGGCGCGGTGTATGGAAATGGCCAGACTGGTCAAGGTCGACGATCTGCTGAAGCGCAAACCGTCGCAGCTTTCCGGCGGTCAGCAGCAGCGTGTGGCCATCGCCCGGGCGCTGGTCAAGCAGCCGAAGGTTCTGTTGCTGGACGAACCGCTGTCCAATCTGGACGCGCGTCTGCGTTTGGAAATGCGCGAAGAAATCCGCCGCATTCAGAAAGAAACCGGCGTCACAACGATTTTCGTGACCCATGATCAGGAAGAAGCGATGAGCATCACCGATGAAATCGTGCTGATGAAAAAAAGGTGTTATCCAGCAGCAATGTTTCCCGCAGCGGATGTATCTGGAACCAGCTAATCAGTTTGTCGCCGGCTTCTTAGGTAATCCGCCGATGAATTTCGTGGAGGTTCAGGCTGAACAGGGGATGATCCGCTTGAACGAAGCGCAGTATCCGGTACAGGAAGATATCAGCGGAACGGTGCTGGCGGGCATCCGTCCGGAATCGTTTACGCTGGGAGAGGAACTGACGGTCCTGGTAGAATCCGTGGAAATCCGTGGCCGCGACCAGCTGATCACCTTCACGCTCAACGATACTCCGGTTCACGCTTTGATCGACAGCGTGCATTTAGTCAAAGCCGGTGCGCCGATCTCTCTGGCTAATGGGGTAAGCGTATCTATCTGTTTGACAAGGAATCCGGCCGGCGGCTGAATAAGGAATTTAAGTATGAGTAAGGCTCCTGCGGTAAAAAGCGCTCGGCGTGGAAGAAATTCTACGAGCTATAAAGCCTATCTCTATCTCGCTCCGGCGATTTTAGTCATGCTGGTTTTCGTACTCTATCCGCTGGTGAAAGTGTTCCGGATGGGCTTTTATACAAAGTATAACTACCTGACGGAAGTCGGCAAGGGGTTTGGCCTGAAGGCGTTCGAGCATGTTCTTGGCGATCCCTTCCTTCCAGCTGGCGCTCAAGAATACGCTGATCATCTTTGGGGTCGGCCTGCCGATTTCGCTGATCATCGCTGGTGATCGCCGTCCTGATCAACTCCAAAGTCAAATTCAAAGGCGTTTTTCAAACGGTGTATTTTCTTCCGTATGTCACCTCGATCATCGCAATCGGCATTGTGTTCCGCTGGTTGTTCCACTCGGAATACGGTTATATCAATTATTTTCTGAGCCTGTTCGGGATTCCGGCATTGAAGTGGCTGTCGGATCGAAGCTGGCGATCTGGGCGGTTACGATCTTCTATATCTGGAGCGGCCTGGCCTTTAAGATCGTGCTGTTTTTGGCAGGCCTGCAGAAAATTGATGAACAATACTATCAAGCAGCCCGGATCGACGGGCAAGCTGCGGACGTTCTTTCATGTCACGCTGCCGCTGTTGTCGCCGACGCTCTGGATGGTCATCATGGTATCAGTGATCTACGCCTTCAAAGCTGTATAATGAAATCTTTTCGCTGTTCTCAGGTCAGGCGGGTCGGCCAACAGCGCGATCACCGTCGTTTATTACATTTATGATATGTTCTATAACCGCAATCAGGTTCATTATGCCTCGGCGGCCGCGATCATTCTGTTCATCATCATTACGGTTGTGACGATGATCCAGAACCAAGTGTCAAGCGGTTCATCCATTATAACTAGGAAGGGGAGAGCGTGATGAAAAAGAAAAACAAGCTGCCAGGTCAGCTGGGCACATTGCTTAAATATGCCTTCCTGATCGCCGGCGCGCTGACGATGCTGTTCCCATTTCTCTGGATGATTCTGACGGCGTTCAAAACCCTGGATGAATCGATTAGGATTCCGCCGATCTGGTTCCCGAAGGAATGGATGGCAGTAAACTTTAAAACGGTTTTCGATACCGCTCCTTTCGGGCAGTATTTCATCAACACCTGCATCATCGCAACGATTTCCACGTTGCTGGCGGTTGTGGTCACGGTACTGGCATCCTTCGCCTTTTCCGTTCTGGAATTCAAGGGCAAGAAATTCTGGTTCTGGCTGTTTCTGTCCACGATGATGGTGCCGACGGAGCTCTTGATCACCAGAACTATGTCACCGTCTCCCATCTGGGCTGGCTGGATACCTATCAGGGCATTATTATTCCAACCCTGGCCAGCGGGTTTTACATCTATATGCTGCGCGAATATTTCATGCAGGTACCGCCAATCTTATATAAAGCCGCCAAGATCGACGGCTGCAGCGACTGGCGTTATCTGTGGAAGGTCATGGTCCCCATGAGCAAGAACGCGATCGCAACGATCTCGATCCTGCACTTCATCACAACCTGGAATTCCTTCCTGTGGCCGTTGATGGTCACCAACAGTCGGACAAGCGGGTGCTGACGACCGGCTTGATGTACTTCAACAACGACGCTTCATCCTTCGTGAATCTGCAGATGGCCGGCGCCTGTGTCGTCATCCTGCCGATGGTTGTCTTCTATCTGATCTTCAGAAAGCAGATTATCAACGGCGTTGCCCGCGGTGGTATTAAAGGGTAGCCTTGAGCAGACCCTTTGATATATAAAATAAAGAGGAAAGAAAAAATGAAAAAAGGCTTAATTTGCATTCTTTCTCTGATGATGGTTCTCGGCTTAGGCGCTTGCTCGTCCAACGGCGGCAAGACGACGGAACCGGAGAACGGCGGCTCGGACAAGGCTGCTTTAGTCACAGAGATCACCAGCCCGATCAGCATTGAATTCTGGCATAACTGCACCAACATCAGAGAAAATCGTCAACCAGCGGGTTGAGAATTCAACAGCACGATCAGTAAGGAAAAAGGCATCACCGTCACCGCGATCAACCAGGGCTCCAGTGCGGAAGTCAACAACAAGGTTGTCGGCGCGGTCAAGGCAAAAACGCTCCGGCGGTGGTTCTGTCTCAGCAGACCTATGTGGAAGATCTGCTTGCCTCCGAAGCGGTGGTCGATCTGACGCCGTATATCAACGATGCGGCAGTCGGCATGACGGACTACGATGATATCTATGAATCGTTCAGAACATTCGGCGCCAATTATTCTGTCGAAGGAACGTATTCGCTGCCGTTTACGATGTATACGGAAGTGCTGTACTACAATCAGAAATTCTTTGAAACCAACGGATTAACCGTGCCGACGACCTGGGAGGAGCTGGCTGAAACTTCTGCGAAGATCCAGGCGATCACAGGCAAGCCGGCATTTTGGCTACCGACTATCCGGCGGATATGTTCATCACGCTGACCAAGCAGTTCGGCGGCGATTACACCAACGTCAAAAGGGCGAACTGTTATTCAACGAAGCGAGGCAGCCATCAAGGCGCTGACCTACATGCAGGAAAATATCCAGAACGGCAATTTCCGGTTAGCGGGTGAAGACATGTTCTTCTCGGGTCCGTTTGCCAACGGAATTGTTCCGATGTATATCGGCAGAACCGTGGAAAGCCAGTACATTTCCAGCAAGATCGCGGATCCGGAACAGGTTGTCTGGGCTTCCGCCGCAATTCCGCAGGCTGACGCTGCCAACAAGCAGGTCATTTCAATGGTTACGTTTTAGCGGCGCTGAACCAATCCGGCAATGCGGAACAGAGCTATGCAGCATGAATTCATCAAATTCATGTCAAGCAAGGAATCCAACTTCTGCCGATGACGCTGAACACGGGGTATCTGCCGATCCGCCAGGCGTGGTAGACGATGCGGAATACAAAGCATTCGTGGAAGCGGGCACCAACGACACGAAGATCTCCGGTCGGCTCAGTCCGGCTTACTTCTTCCTGCCGGCGTTCTCGACGGACGACTACACATCCAGCGCAGTTTATGAAGCGGTGAAGACGATGATGGATGAAGTGCTGGTCAATTTCAAAGATCCGGCAGCGGCCATCGAAGCTTGCCTGAACAGCCTGAAATAACCAACGACAGGAAGGGGAGTGCCGGTTTGACTTCGCTTCCCTGTCTTTTTATTATGAGCGCAACGCCATGGATTTAAAAGGTTTGAAAACAAAACACGGATATCAGGCTGAGGAATTGATCTCCGCCCTGCAGAAGCTGATCCGCCGCGCAGAAACGGAACAGGCCGCGACGGTAGCAATGGAATGCTGCATGAGCAGTGAAGCGTTGGAAGACTTTGTCTGGAAGCAGCAAAAGCGATCTGCGTAGAGGATATCGGCATGGGCCAGCCGCAGGCGGGCGCCGGTGATCGACAGTCTCGATCATTTCCGCAAGGATTTTCGACTATGGCGAATCCGATCGCTGGATGTTCACGGTGCATGCGGTTCGTTATCTTTGTCTGTGCGATAAAAACCGCGATTCCTGTAATCTGAAAGTTTGATCAAGCGGAAGCTGGAAAGCGACCCGAAGGGGATTGAGCTGCCGGACTTCGTGTATGACATGCATACGGAAAAGGCCGTGCGATGGGGCGAGGCTATCTGCATTTCCTGGATGAAGCCAGTCAGGTCATCCCTGAAGTGCAGGTGGAGGAAAATACCTGGAAGCAACAGCTGCGGGCGCTGATGGCAGAGAATCAGGAGGGACATCATGAATAAAAGACGCTGGTCATTTCGATCGACGCGTTGATCAGCGATGATATCCCATTGTTGGAAACACTGCCGAATTTAGGACCCATTGTAAAGGCGCGGCGCAGGTGCGCGATATCGGTGCATCTATCCGACGCTGACCTATCCGTGTCATGTTTCGATCATGACGGGCTGTTATCGGATAAGCACAACATCGTTCATAATGAGCGGCTGCAGGTCAATGTGCCGAAGCCGCAGTGGAACTGGTGGTACAAGGATATCGGGTCAAGACGATGCTGGATTACGCGAAAGCGGCAGGACTGAGCACTGCCACGGTGACCTGGCCGGTCATGGCTGGTTCCGCCGCCGATTATAACATTGCGGAAATCTGGGCACCGACGATTCGACGACCCGACAGATATCTGTACTCAGGCTAACAGTCCGGCAGTCGCGAAATTTTTGAACGCAACAAAGGCCGTTTAAAATGGATGCTGACGCCGGAGTTTGATAACTATGCCGAACATTGCGGTGCGGAATTATCGAAACGTTCCAGCCGGATCTGATGTTTATCCATTTCTCCTATGTCGATCATCAACGGCATCAAAACGGCGTAAAAGGTGAAAAAGTCAATGAAGCGCTGAGGTTTGTGGACGATAAGATCGGCACGCTGATCGCTGCGCTCAACCGTCAGAATTTATTGGACAAGACCAACATCGTCATCCTGGGCGATCATGGTCAGATCAATGTATCCCATTTGTTCAATCTGAACAAGTTGTTTTATGATCGGGGATTGATCGACGTCAATGAACAGGGAAAATTACAGGCTGGCGGATGTACGCTCAATCCTGCGCTTTCTCTGCGCATATTCATTTAGGCCCGGCGATGGATCGGAATGAAGCGGCGGCGATTCTGAAAGAAATTCAACAAACCTATCCGCAGGAAATTGAAAAAATATGGACGGCTGAGGAAGCCCTGAATCAGTGGCACATGAAGGGAGATTTCGAGTTCGTGGTGGAAGCGGTGACCTCCGTTTTCCTTTGGCAAGAACCTGACGGGCGATCTGATCGAGTCCGTTGATAATTCCGACTATAAATTCTCAGTTGCCACGCATGGACATCTGCCGACGAAAGGCGATCAGCCGCCGTTTATTCTAAGCGGTCCGGATATTAAGATGGGCGTCCAGATTCAAGGGGCGAAGCTTGTAGACGAAGCGCCGACGATTATGAAGATTTATGATATCGTTATGGAGGATATTGACGGGCATCCGCTCGATGTTGTGCGTTAGCCTTTCAGCTTTCATCGAAGATCAGGGTAACAATTCAGAGTAACGAATAGAATGTAAAAAGCAATGAGCGGACAGAGCTTGTTTCTAGTGAAAGAAACGCGGTCGAGTCCGTCGATCATTGCTTTTTTAACCTTTGGATATCTTGTTTTTTAAAACTCAAATAAGTTGATTTCATTATTGAGTTATAGACTAGTCTATGCTAGACTTAAATTGCCCGAGGAAAGGATGTGAAGAGATGGGGAGAAGTCAAGGGCAAGAAAAGAAGCACCCAATGATCAAGACCAAATCAGTCTGATTATTGAAATCGTTAAACTAATAACGGCAATTATCAGTTTAATCGGTGTGCTTCTTCCTTTTCTTAAAGAGATCGGCTTATTTTGAGCCTTTCTCTTTCCCATCTCTATTATATGCAAAAAAGAGATAGAAAACAATCGTAAAATTTTTAGTCCATTCACTGGGGTTCAGTTTAAAATGAGGTCATTGTTATATGTTGCTGTCTATAAACGCCACTAAGAAATTTTGCCAAGTCAATTGGATTAGATTTAGTTCATTTTACAAAACTCAAATAAGTTATTTTCACTATTGAGTTATAGACTAGTCTATGCTAAGCTTAAGTTGCCCGAGGGAGGATGTGAAGAGATGGGGAAGTCCAAGGGCAAAAATAAAAGAACTGCTGCAGCCGTTAAAGAATATATATCTTTAGCGATTGAATTAGTTAAACTACTAACAGCAATAGTAGCACTAATAACAGCGATTCTTCTATTTCTTACAGAGAATGGCTTGATCTAAGCCTTCTCTACCCATCTCTATTATATGCAAAAAGGAGGCAGAAAACAATGGAAAAAAAGACTTTTAATCAAGCGGCTTATGTTAATGAATATAAGAAAAGTTCTATAAACAGTATGCGTTTCGTTTCAGTTTGAAAAAGATCAAGCGATTATTGATCACTTGGAAAAGCAAGCAGATAAAACAAATTATATTAAATCACTCATTCAACGGGATATCGAAAAATCTGAAAAGGAAAGTTCATTATAGACTAAATATATTTCGCTGGATAGACTAGTTTTTCTCTCAATCTCTGCGATTGAGGCGGACGTTTGTTCTGAGGGCATGCTATAATAACGCTGTGAATTAAAGGAGAGTTGGAAATGGAAAAGAAATTCTACTGGTTAACGATTTGTGCGGCGTTGGGAAAGTCGCCTTGTCCGTTATGATTCCGCTGTTGTCAGCACAGGGACACATCGTGCATAATCTGCCGACCGCGCTGGTGTCCAATACGCTGGATTACGGTGTTTTTGATATTCAGGATACGACGGACTTTATGGAGAATACGCTGAATGCCTGGGATCAGCTGAACTTTCATTTTTGATTGTATCTGCACGGGATTTCTCGTTTCAGAAAAACAGGTAGAATTATTAAAACGATTGTTTGCCCGTCATCCGGAGGCGCTGAAAATCGTCGATCCGATTCTGGGCGATGAAGGGCATCTGTATCCGGTGTGGATCCTTCCGCCGTCGAACTGCGCAGAGAATTAACCGCTTCGGCCCAGGTGATCGTTCCTAATTTAACGGAAGCGGCACTGTTATGCTGCATCCTGACTGGGGGGTAAGCGTGACCCGGAAACAGAAGGATCAGCTGCTGGACGAATTGACCGCATTAGGCTGCAGCTCGGCCGTGATCACCAGCGTCGTTTTCGCGGAAGAGGGCGGTCATTATGTTTGCGGACGGGATGAACGGGGCGTCAGCTTCGATCTCCCGTTTGAAATGATTGACGTCCGGATTCCCGGTACCGGCGATGTGTTCTCCGCCGTTTTGGCCGGGGCATTGCTGCAAAAAAAACGCTGCCGGAAGCGTGTCAAAAGCAATGGATGCCGTTGAAGCGTTAATTCGTCAAAATCAGTACAATTCCGATTTATATCGGGGCCTGCGGATAGAACAGGCCATCACTGAAAACCGGGGGATTCTATGATGAATTCCCGGGCTCAGATCATCATCACGCTGATCGATCGGAAGGGACCCAACGGCTGTCACCGGGGGGCATCAGATCGGCGATAGTTATGACTTTGACACAGAACGCGGACAATTGTGCCCCATGGCCGCGCACGTCGCGTTTCCTTACATCGATATTCTTCGCTATGGCGGACAGATTCCCGGCAATCCGGAAAACCGCGCGGTATTCTGCTGCCCGGATGTCGACACGATCAATGTTTACCGGATTGAAAAACTGGTGAGTCAGGATACAGAACGACTGGAGCTCACGCCTTTGACTGTCAGGATGCAGATACCGTCCTGGCGATGGCCGGCAAGGAATCCGTTGCCCGCTATATGCGCTTTTCGACGTTGAAATCTCGTTCGGAGGCCGTGGACTTAATCCTGCAGCTGACCGCGGGAATTAACAATGCCTGGCTTGTGACCAGGAAATCGACGCAGGAACCGGTGGGCGTGCTGGCATTAAAGCAAACGGAGAAGCCTGAAATGCGGGATGTGACGTTGTTTCTGGATGAACCAGCCTGGGGCTGCGGATTGGGGCAGGAATTGCTGAGCTGGGCAACGGATTTTGCCAGTCAAACTTTGAATGTTTCTGTACTGCAAGCCTATGTTGCCATTGAGAACACGGCCTGTCAGCGCCTTTTAAGCCGTTTGAATTATAAATTGGAAAAACGCTTCGATTTTGAGGATCAAAGCGTTCTGGTTTATCACAGGATAATCAATTAAAGCTGCGTTCGTTTCGGGACCTGGCCTAAACGGAAAGGGGTCTTCCGGCGGAAGAACAGAAGACTGCCGAATAGAGCGGTAATGACTTCCAACAATGATTTCATAAGCGATGTTCCTCCTTTGTCTTTATTCTATGCTTATCCTGGCGGATCTACCATGGACAGGCATGACAAAAACCTCACAGTTTTGTAGGTTCGTGATTCCTTGATTCCTGGAAGCGAAAGCCTGTCTGGAAAAGCTGGAAAAGGGGAAGAAGGTCAAGACATTCGAGTTCTGCCGATTATGAGCTTCAATTAAAAACTAACAGTCATGCCAATGAAGCTTGGAAGCGAGATCCAACATCCAGAATAAAGGGAATGACGCTATTCACGCCAATAAAAAAGTGATTTCTGACATTGAATTCAGAAGATCACTTTTTATTTTACCTTGATTGTCCTTTAGGCTTACTCACCCTGATGAATGAGCTCTAAAACTTTAGCGACTACGTTGTCAATGCTGATGTCTTCCGCTTTTTCAGCCTTGCGCAGCTTCATCTCAACGAGACCGTCGCCGATTTTCTTGCCGACAGTCAGCCGGATCGGTGTGCCGATCAGATCCATATCCTTGAACTTAACGCCCGGCCGTTCATCGGTCGTCCAGCATAACATCGACGCCGGCGGCCTGCGCTGGGCATACAGCTGTTCCGCGGCAGCCATCTGCTGCTCATCCTTTTTGGCAATGACGACGATCGCTACCGGATACGGCGCGATATTGATCGGCCAGCATAAGCCATGCTCATCGCTGTGCTGTTCAGCCAGCGCGGCCATGCAGCGGCCGATGCCGATGCCATACAGCCATCAGACCGGATTCAGTTTGTTTTCTTGATCGAGATATTCCAGATCCATTGCCTGGGCATATTTCGTTCCCAATTTAAACGTATTTCCGATTTCAATGCCTTTTTTAAAGACGATTTTGCCGCCGCAGATCGGGCAGGTGTCGCCTTCCATGATCTGCCGGACATCCGCCGTGTAATCCGCTTTGAAATCTTCCTGATTGACATGGATATAGTGATATCCCGTCTTGTTGGCGCCGGTGATGAAATTCGCCATATGCGAAACTTCCAGATCCATGATTAACGGACAATGCAGACCGATCGGACCGGCGAAGCCGACTTTGGCGTCGGTCGCTTCGACGACCATCTCAGGTTCTGCCAGCGCGATTTCCAAGCCGCCGACAAGCTTGAGAACCTTGGTTTCATTGACTTCCCGATCCCGGACCATCACCGCAAACGGTTTGCCGTCGATGTTGTAAATCAATGTCTTGACAAACTGATTGGCTGCTTCATGCAAAACCCGGTGACTTCCTCGATCGTGCGCGCGTTCGGCGTTTCCACCAATTCCTTCGGCAGATGCGCTTCTGTGCTGTCAGCGCCCCTCATCTTTGCACGGCGCAACTTCAGGTTGGAAGCAAAGCTGCATTGGTCGCACAGGACTAAAACATCCTCGCCGATTTCCGTGACCGCCTGGAATTCCTCGGACAAAGTCCGCCCATGACGCCGGTATCGGCGCGGACGATCTTGTAATCCATGTGCATCCGGTCAAACGCCCGCTTGTAAGCGTCGAACATCTTTTGATAGGCGACGTCCATGCCCGCTTCATCCTTGTCGAAGGAATAAGCGTCCTTCATGATGAACTCGCGGCCGCGGATCAAACCATAACGAGGCCGACTTCATCCCGGTACTTCGTCTGAAACTGATATAAATTGAGCGGCATGTCCTTGTATGAGCGGATTTTCATGCCCGCCGCAACGGCGAACAGTTCCCTCGTGCGTCGGACCGAGAACATAACTCTTGTTAAACCGGTCCTTCAGCGAGAACATGCTGGAACCGAAGTTATCCCGCCGGCCGGATGCGACGTAAACTTCTTCCGGGATCAACGCCGGCATCAACAATTCCTGGCTTCCCGCCTGATCCATTTCTTCACGGACGATGTTTTCAATTTTTCAGCACTTTATACCAAGGGGAAGGTACATATAGACTCCTGCCGAGCTTTTTTGATCATGCCCGCGCGAACCAGCAGATTACCGCTGACGGAATCTTCATCCTTTACGTTCTCACGCAGAGTCGTAAAGAAACTTTTGACTTAATCTCATAACGCTTCTCTCCTATTCTTTGAAATTAACCTTTCTGATTATACCACAATCTGCCTGTTATACCAGAGTGAGGATGTCGAAATTTGCGCGGAAGGAAGGGCTTTTTTACAAGCATAGTCTGTAAGGCGAAAGGAGAGTCAGCGATGAAACTAACAATTGCCATCCGGCCTCAGCGCGGTCATCACGCGCATTGACCTGCCGCCGGCGCTGGCGGACCGGCTGGAAGCTCTGGGATTGCGGGTGGGCGAGGACATTGAATTTGTCCGCAGTGCGCCGCTGCAGGATCCGGCGGAATACAGCGTCGGGGGCAGCCTGATCGCGCTGCGCCGGCCGGATGCCGCGCGGATTTATGTTGCGGGGTTTCAACACTTGCAACTGAATAAAAGTTCTAAATACCGCAGAAATGCGGTTTTTTTGTCAAATTCCTCTTTCATTTACGTTGTATATGTTGTATAATTATGGTGGCTTATATCTGATTTGGCGGTGACGTAATGAAACTTTTTTTATAACAAAACGAGTAAAGATCCTATCTACTATGCTCAAGTCGGAATCCGAAATGGCAAAAAGGTCACAACCAAAAATGTCAAACGTTTCGGGAAACACTCCGAACTGCTGAAAATAACCGATGACCCGCTTTCCTATGTGAAGGAAGAAATCCGGAAAATGAATGAGGAATACCGTGTCGGCAAGGTAGAACACACCTTTTCAACGAATTATAATGAGCGAGAACAGACCGATGATGAGGCTTCCGCATCTACAGAATTGAACGTTGGGTACTTTTTCCTGCAGTATTTGATGAGTGGACTTCAGCTCAAGGATTTCTTCAAGGAAAAGCCCGCCGGAAGAAAGATGACCTTTGACTGTTACACCATTCACCGTTTCCTTTGTTTATTCGAGGATCATGGAACCACTTTCTAAATATGCTATGCTGGACAAACTGGATTCCTATTATGAAAAACCGGACTTTAGCTATCAGCATATCCTGCGGTTTATGGATCTTTTGAAGAGCATTACGATGATTATCTCGCATGGCTCTACAAACAGAGCGAATACGATCGTAAAAAGGGATTCCTCCGTTCTTTATTATGACTGCACAAACTTCTACTTTGAATGTGAGCAGGCGGATGATGAGATTGTGGACGAGGTCACGGAGAGATCCCAACCGGATTGCGCCAATACGGTGTCAGCAAAGAAAATCGACCCAACCCTATAGTAGAAATGGGATTATTCATGGACAGCAGAGGAATCCCCATCACCATGTGCCTACATCCCGGAAACGTCAGTGAACAGCTGACCGCAGTTCCTCTGGAAGAAGAAGTATTAAAAATAATTCCGGATTCAAAATTTATCTATTGTGCCGATGCAGGACTTGGCTCCTATAACATCAGAAAGTTCAATAGTATGGGTGGCAGAGTTTATCGTCACTCAATCCATCAAGAAACTGAGTGACACACTGAAGAAAGCCGTTTTCAATGACTATGATTACAAACTTCTTTCAGATGATACGCCCATCACCATTGAAGAAATGAAAAAAATTTTGACCGGCATCATCCTGATAATCTTGCCCTCTATAATGACTCCGCATATAAAGTCGTTTCCGCTGACAAGGTGCTCGATCTGGGACTCTACGAAGATGTAGTTCTGAAAACGGACGGACGGTACAGAGAAAGGCAAAAGGAGTCTTTAAAGCAACGCATTATCATCACTTTTTCCAGAAAAATGATGGAATATCAAAGGACTGTTAGGAATCGTCAGATAGAACGCGCAAAGAAACTACTGGCTCTGAAGGATCCGGAGGAAATCAAAAAAAGGTCCGAACGATGTAAAGCGTTTTATGAAACGCGTATCGAAAACAAAATCTGGCGAAAAAGTAATCGTGGAATACACTCTGGATGAAAGTAAAATTGCGGAAGAAGAAAAATATGACGGTTACTATGCGATTGCCACCAATCTTGCGGACCCCGCAAAGACATCCTCGCAGTGTCACAGAAAAGGTATCAGATTGAAGACTGTTTCAGGATCATAAAACGAACTTTGACGGACGGCCCGTGAACCATAGACTGGCAGAACGGATCAGAGCACACTTCTTGATATGTTATACCGCACTGTTTGTATACAGACTTTTAGAAGCCCAACTTGATGACCAGAAAACACATGTCACGCCAGCGAATCTGGTGACCACACTAAAGAATATGACCGTCACCAACATCCATGATATTGACTTCATGGCGCTCTATAAAGGCAGCAAAACCCTGGATGCCTTGACACAACTGACTAGGATGCCATTAGACAGACGCCACTATAGGCCAAAGGACTTAAATGGAATGATAAAAAATTTTTAAGTTAGGAAAAATATACAACATTTTTTTGCCATAGAAAAAGTCGAATTCCTTTATTTCTCAAGGGATTCCGACTTTGTTATGCATTTCAAGTGTTGAAAACGGGATTATACCACAATCTGCCTGTTATACCAGAGTGAGGATGTCGAAATTTGCGCGGAAGGAAGGGCTTTTTATAAGCATAGTCTGTAAGGAAAGGAGAGTCAGCGATGAAACTAACACAATTGCCATCCGGCCTCAGCGCAGTCATCACGCGCATTGACCTGCCGCCGGCACTGGCGGACCGGCTGGAAGCTCTGGGTTTGCGGGTGGGCGAGGACATTGAATTTGTCCGCAGTGCGCCGCTGCAGGATCCGGCGGAATACAGCGTCGGGGGCAGCCTGATCGCGCTGCGTCGGCCGGATGCCGCGCGGATTTATGTCGCTTTGAAGAAACCGAATGAAGACCGTAGCCTTTGTCGGCAATCCCAATGCCGAGAAAACTGCCTGGATCAATGCGCTGTCGGATGCCGGGTTTGAGGTCGGCAACTGGCCGGGCGTTACGGTGGAGCGCAAGCAGGCACAGGTTGAATGGAATAAGGAAGCGATCACCCTGATCGATCTGCCGGGTATTTATGATTTACAGAAAACCAACAACGAGGAACAAATCACCCAGGACTTTCTAGAATCCCAGCCAATCGACTGCCTTATCAACGTCCTGGACGCGACGCATTTACAGCGGGCGCTGCGGCTGACGCTGAAATTAAAGGATGCTGCAGATTCCGATGATTCTGATTTTTAACTTTTACGACGAGGTGCTGAAAAATGGAATTGAGATCGACGCGGCAAAGCTGAGCCGCCATTTGGCCTGTCCGATTCTCTGCGTCAGCGCGTTTGACAAGCAGGCCGCCCGGCAGGTGAAAGACACCGTTCTGGCGATGCTGCATCAGCCCTTTGACGGTTACCGGCCGCTGCTGCCAAAACCGCTGGAACAGGCGTGGGTCGATGAAGTCAACGCGCTGCAGCTGGCAGAACCCTTTGTCTCGCCGCTGGCGCTGCAGAAACAAGCCTATCAAAAGCTCTGTGACCGCCAGCCGCAAGCAATGCATGAGGCGCTGTACCGGGCGGTCGACAGCTTGATGAGCCATGTTCGTCAGGATCCACAGCGGCGGCTGTTAAAAACCAAGCGGATCGACGCGGTGCTGCTGCACCGGATCTGGGGACCGCCGCTGCTTTTGGCGATGAGCTTTGGGATGCTGATGCTTATCTATAACGGCAGCGCGCCGTATGTGGCTTGGCTGAATCAATTAACTCTCTGGATGCAGCACGGCTGCCGGCTCTTATTGGCTTCAATGCCGGCCTGGGTGCAATCGTTGATCTGCGACGGGTTGTTGGCCGGGATTGGCAGCGTGCTCAGTTTCTTACCGTTAATGGCGTTTTGTATTTCTTCCTCGGCTTGCTGGAAGAAAGCGGCTATATGGCCCGGATCGCGTTTTTAATGGACCGGCTGATGCGGCCGTTTGGCTGCAGCGGCAAAGCGTTTGTTTCCTTTGTTGTTAGGCTTGGGATGCAATGTTCCAGCCGTGATGGCGACGCGCGTAATCGAAGAAGAAAGCAGCCGCCGGCGGACGGCGCTGGTCGTTCCATTAATCAGCTGCGGCGCGCGCTTGCCGATTTACCTGTTGTTCGCGGCGGCGTTTTTTCCCGGACAGGGCGGGTTGGTCGTGTTTACGCTGTATGGATTAAGCCTAGTCAGCGCATTGGTGTTATCGCTGGTGCTGTCGCTGCCGGAGCATCGCAAACAGCCGTGGATGGTGCTGGAACTACCGGTATATCGCCGCCCATCGCTGCCGGTGGTATTCAACAAGGTCCGCCAGGAAGTCAAAAATTACACCCGTAAAGCGCTGACTGTCGTGATGCTGGCGATGACGGTGCTGTGGGGACTGACCTATTTTCCGACCGGGGAGATCGCCACGTCCTATGCCGCGCAGTTTGGCAAGGCGGCGTCCGTGATTTACGAACCGCTGGGTTTCGGCACGCAATGGCCATTGGTTGCCAGCCTGCCCGGATCCATCGCGGCCAAGGAAACAGTCGTCGGTTTTCTGGCTTCGGTGTTAAGCGAGTCAACGGAAACGCCGCCGGACTTTGCTGAGGAATCCCGGAACCTGATTTCAGGCCTGGGCGAAGCGGTGAAAAACAGTGTCGTGCACCTGGCGGATTTCAGCCAGGAAGGGCAGGATGCCGGCTTGATCAGCGAACTGGGCGCGCTCTTTCCAGATCCGTTAGGCAAGCTGCGGGCCTATTGCTTCCTTGTCTACTGTCTGTTTCGATTCCCTGCATCATGACGCTCAACGCTCTGCGGCAGGAATATGGAACGAGGCTGATGCTGAAATCCATCGCGATCATGCTGGCGCTGCCGTATGCGGTCAGTCTGCTTTTTGTTCCAATTAGGACGCTTGCTGTTCTGGCTGTAATCGGTTGGATAGGAAAAGAACAGAGTTATCTTGTGAAGTGCAGAACTTTATGGAAAAGCGCTTTCATTTTCGCTATAATAAAAGCTACAAGAGGAACCTGAAAAGGAAAGGAAACGAAGATGACAGAAAAACATCGTTATACGACTTTCATCAAAGCCACCAGGGCAAGCTCGTTGAATTTGCCGACACCTGGCTGCCCATCCAGTATCCAACCGGCATTCTGAAAGAACATCAGGCCGTTCGTGAACAAGCAGGGACTGTTCGACGTGTCGCACATGGGCGAATTTCTCGTCGAAGGCCCGGAAGCGGCCGCTTTCTCGATCATTTGCTGACCAACAAGATTGCCAATCTGAAACATGGACAGATGCGCTACAGCTGCCTGTGTTATGAAAACGGCGGCACGGTCGACGATCTGATTGTCTACCGGTTTGACGACGAGCATTTTTATGTGTCGTCAATGCTTCCAACAAGCAGAAAGACTGGGAGTGGTTTAATCAGAACTGCCGTCACAACGTTCAGCTGCGTAATGTTTCATCGCTCATTTCACAAGTTGCGCTGCAGGGCCCCAAAGCGATTGAGATCCTGGGCAAGATTGCCGATCTGACTTCACTGCCGGCAAAATCGTATTGGTTTACCGATCAGATCGCGGTCGCTGGCAAGGCTTGTCTGGTTTCACGCAACGGCTATACCGGCGAGGATGGCGTCGAAATTTACATGCGCAATGAAGACGCGATGGCGATTGTCAGGGCGATCATGACTGCCGGAACGCCGCTGGGATTGATTCCGTGCGGACTGGGCGCGCGCGATACGCTGCGTCTGGAAGCGGCGATGCCGCTTTATGGGCATGAGCTGGACGCTGAGACCTCACCGTTGGAGGCAGGTCTGAACTTCGCGGTGAAGCTGGATAAAGCTGATTTTTATCGGCAAGCAGGGAATCCAGGAAAAGGTCGACGAAGGTCCGGATCGGCCTGGAACTGCTCGACCGCGGCATTGCCCGCGAGCATTACGAGGTTCGCCAGGATGGAGCAGTGATCGGCCATATCACCAGCGGGACGATGGCGCCGACGCTGGGCAAAGCGATCGCGATGGCCTATGTCGACGTCGATCACGCTCAGGACGGCGCTGAGGTTGAGGTTGTTCATGGAAACCGAAGCATGAAGGCGCTGATCACGCCGATGCCGTTTTACAAACGGAAATAACGCGGATCAAAGGGCAGAAAAAGGGCGAAGGCCATCGTTTGTGAAGCGCAGAAACAAGGCCACAGCGGCCTCAGCTTCCGCTTGAACGAGGAAACCCTGCAGTCCTTGTCGGAATGGAAAAAGCCGGCGGGACTGGGACAATAAAAAATAAAATAAGAGATGAAGGAGGACACACAAAATGTCAGTCGTAAAGAAGGTCTGCTTTACAGCAAGTCGCACGAATGGGTTGAAACGCTGCCGGACGGCACAGTAAAAATCGGAATTTCCGATTACGCGCAGGAACAGTCTGGGCGATATCGTGTTTGTCGACATGCATCCTGCCGGCGAGGAAGTCGAAGCGGGAAGGCGCGTTAGCCGACGTCGAATCCGTCAAAGCCGTCAGTGAAATTTATTCGCCGGTCGCCGGAACGATCAAAAGAAACGAATGAGGAATTGATCGACGCTCCGGAAAAGCTGAACGAGGACTGCTACGGCAACTGGATCTGCGTGATGGAGAACGTCGGCGGATTAGACGATCTGTTAAGTCCGGAAGCCTACAGCGAATATCTGACGACGCTGGAGTAGCCCATGAGCGATTACATTGCATCCAGCCCGGAAGAATTGCAGGCGATGCTCGATTCGCTGGGGCTGAAAGATTTAGACGCTTTAACCGGGCATCTGCCCGAAGCGGTGCACAAAAAGAAGACGGCTGGGATCTGCCGGAGGGCATGAGTGAATTCGAAGCGTTGGCGAAGCTGAAGAAAAATGGCCTCACACAACCGGATTTATGAAGATCTCTACCGCGGGGCGGGCGCTTACCGCCATTACATCCCGAGTCTCGTCAACGCGCTGTCCAGCCGTGGCGAGTTTCTGACGGCGTATACGCCGTATCAGGCGGAAATGAGTCAGGGACTGCTGCAGTCCATTTTGAATATCAGACAATGATCTGCGAGCTGACGGGCATGGACGTCAGTAACGCCAGCGTGTATGACGGCGCGACGGCCGCGGCCGAAGCCTTGCTGATGTGCCGGGATCCGAAGCATCGCCGCGTGCTGGTGCCGGCGTCGGTGCATCCGCAGATCCTGCAGGTAATCCGGACGTATGGCGAGGCCTACGGTATGGAAATCACCGTCTTGGAATGTCCGCACGGCGTGCTGGAAGAAAGCGTGCTGCGGGAAGCGCTGAGCGAGGATACCGCCTGTCTGCTTTTTGCAGCAGCCGAACTATTTCGGTTTAATTGAAGACGCAGAAAAACACTGTTTGCAGCGGCGGCGGAGAAAAAGGTAAAAGGGATTCTGCACATCAATCCGATCGCGGCGGCGCTGCTGCCGTCAGCGAAGGAAGCCGGCGCTGTGATTGCGGTCGGCGAAGGCCAGCCGTTAGGCATGCCGCTGAACTTCGGCGGGCCGTATCTGGGCTTTATGGCCAGCGTATCGGCGATGATGCGGAAGCTGCCCGGCCGGATTGTGGGCCAGAGTACCGATCACGAAGGCCGGCGGGCTTACGTTCTGACCTTGCAGGCCCGGGAACAGCACATCCGCCGGGGAAAAAGGCCAGCAGCTCGATCTGTTCCAATCAGGCGTTATGCGCGCTGAGAGCGGCGATCTACTGCAGCGCGATGGGCACGGAAGGCATCGAACAGGTCGCCTCGCACTGTGTCAGCAACGCCCACTATTTAGCGCAGGAGCTATGTGAAAAACAAAGCTCAAACTGAAATATACCGGCGAATTCTTCCATGAATTCGTAACGGTCAGCGAGGTGCCGAGCGGCGTGCTGCTCAAACATCTGGAAGATCACGGCATCCTGGGCGGACTGCCGCTGAGCGATCACGAGATTCTGTGGTGCGCGACAGAAGTGAACAATAAGGAAAATATGGATCATCTGGTCGAACTGATCGGGGAGGTGGCCGCATGAGCCAGCTGATTTTTGAACGCGGAACCCAGGGACATCGGGGGCGTGGCGCTGCCAAAGCTTCAGGTTCCTGCGTATACTTTAAAAACAAAACTGCGGGCTGAGAAACCGCAGCTGCCTTCGGTCAGCGAACTGGAGGTCGTGCGCCATTACACCGAATGCTCCCAGCGTGTCAAGGGCGTCGATCACGTCTTTTATCCATTAGGCTCCTGCACGATGAAATACAATCCGAAAGTCAACGAAGACGCGGCCAACCTGGAGGGCTTTACGGCGATCCATCCGCTGGCACCGGAAGAGGACGTGCAGGGCTGTCTGGAAGTTGTCGCAACGCTGGAAAAATATCTGACGCAGATCACCGGCATGGATGCGTTCTGCTTCCAGCCGGCCGCGGGCGCGCATGGCGAATTCAGCGGCCTGATGACGATCCGCAACTATTTGAAACGCCATCATGAAGATCAGCGCACCGTCGTGTTCGTGCCGGATTCCGCTCATGGAACCAATCCTGCCAGTGCGGTCATGGCGGGCTTTACGGTCAGGCAGATTCCAAGCAACGCGGAAGGCAACGTCGATGTGGAAGCGTTGCGGGCGATGGCGGATGAAACGACCGCGGCGCTGATGCTGACGAATCCCAACACATTGGGCCTGTTTGAAAAGATATTTTGGAAATCACGAAAATCATCCACGACGCGGGCGGCCTGTGCTATTACGACGGCGCGAATCTGAACGCGATCATGGGTATTGCGCGTCCGGGCGATATGGGCTTTGACGTCGTCCATCTGAATCTGCATAAGTCCTTTGCCACGCCGCACGGCGGCGGCGGGCCGGCAGCGGGCCGATCGGCGTCAAACGCCATTTGATTCCCCTATCTGCCGTCGCCGCGGATCGAAAAACGGACGGATTCATGAAGACTGTCCGAAAGCTTAGGCCGGATGAAAATGTTCTACGGCAATTTCGGGGTCATGGTTCGGGCTTTAACCTATGTCATGATCTTGGGCAAGGAAGGTCTGCGCCGAACAAGTCAGGTCGCGGTGCTCAACGCCCGCTATCTGGAACATGAACTGAGCCGGAACTATGATATGGCGATTGACCAGCCGTGCATGCATGAATTCGTCATGACGCTGAAACGTCAGCATCACGACCTGGGCGTCAGCGCGATGGATATCGCCAAGGGGATGATCGACCGCGGCATTCATCCGCCCACAATGTATTTCCCACTGATCGTGGAAGAAGCACTGATGGTGGAACCGACGGAAACTGAACCAAAGGCGGTGCTCGATGAAGCGGTGCGCGTGCTGAGTGAGCTGCTTGACTTGGCGGCCAGCGATCCGCAGGCACTGCAGGCATGTCCAACGACGACGCCGGTCGGCCGGATCGACGAGGTCCAGGCGGCCCGGCATCCGATTCTGCGCTGGCAAAGGGAAACGAATAGCAAAATGCTGTATTTTGCAGAGGGTCAGACTTTTGACCCTTACTTTAATTTAGCGATGGAGAAGTGGCTGTGCGATCATCTCGACGGCCGGCGAATTCTCTATCTGTGGCAAAACGAGCATACCGTTGTCATTGGCAAAAACCAGAATCCGCTGAAGGAATGCCGGCTGGCGGCGCTGAAGCAGGACGGCGGTTTGTTAGCCCGGCGCTGTTCCGGTGGCGGCGCCGTGTACCATGATCTGGGCAACCTGAACTTTACGATGTTGGTTCCCAACGATCAATTTGATCTGCATCGGCAATGCTCCGTGCTTTTGCAGGCTGTGCGCCGGTTCGGCGTAGACGCGCAGTTTTCAGGCCGCAACGATCTGACGGCGCAGGGCCGGAAATTTTTCCGGCAACGCCTTTTATCATGGCCCCCACGGCAGCTTTCATCACGGCACGCTGCTCGTCGATACGGACAGCGAAAGTGGCCAGATACCTGAAGGTATCCGCCGCAAAGCTGAAAGGCAACGGCGTCGATTCCGTCCGTCAGCGCGTCATCAATTTAAAGGAATGCGCGCCAATGATGACGGTCAGCCGGCTGAAAACCGCACTGCGGGAAGCGATGGAACAGGTTTATGGAGAACTGGGAACGATGTGGGAATGGACGCCGGCGCAGATTGCGGAAATCAAAGCGCTGGCCCAGGTTTACCGCAGCGATGCCTGGCTGTTTCCAGAGAAATTCAGGCTGATTTATGCTTGGAGAAACGTTTCGCCTGGGGTGAGATCCAGGCGCAGCTGCAGCTTGCAGTCTCAGCGTATTTGCGCCGCCGGCTGTATACCGACGCGATGGATGCGGCGGCGATCACGGGAGCTGGAAGCCTTGCTTCATGATTGTCCGCTGACGTCCCAGGCACTGCAGGAACGTGCTTTATCCGCAAGTCCGCACCATCCGCTGATCCCGGAATGCATTGCGTGGATCAGTCAAGAAATAGAAGGGCAGGAAGCAAAATGGGATTAA
>VOFE01002268.1_pt1 | contig 26000 bp, 52 predicted proteins | sample 5384071 | NCBI WGS metagenome assembly VOFE01 (sample SAMN12384724, study PRJNA508395) | human gut metagenome | isolation source: healthy gut D | host: Homo sapiens
TTTCTGTGAAAGGATGTGGAGGGCGAGGACTTTATACGCCGGGGACCGGTTTTATTTTTTCTGCAATCTTATGGTTTTAAATTTTTGAAATTTTTTGGCCTGCGTGGACGGGTCTGTACAACTTTTTCGAGTCGGACCAGGGGTGAGGAGATGGGGTGAGCAAGGACGGCAGCAGGCAGCTGATCCGGCAGGTGCGACGACTGAGTGAATGACGCCGTCAAGCTGGCTGACGGGAGAGGTGCTGCCCCTGTTGAGAGGGATGGATTCCAGTGCCGGGAGCAGCTGACGGGGAGGACGGGTGTCTGGGGCGGCGGCGGAACATCTTCTGCCTGTTCGGCGGAGGACGAGGGGCGGCGGCACGCATCCAGGGGGTGACCCTGGCGGTGCGCTGCTGGACGAGGTTGTTCTGATGCGCTCTCTGTGGAGCAGTGCTGCGCCCGGTGCTCGGTCCAGGGGCCAGGCTGTGGTTCTCCTGCAACCCGGAGGCTGACAGGGTTCCTGGTTCGCTGGACAGCCCAGGGTAAGATCCTGGAACAGCTCGTTGCCGCACCGGTATCCCTCGCTTTCCTGCTGGGGCTGTCCTGGTCCGGCACGGAGCGGATGAGCGCCCAGCAGGATGATCTGATGATGCCGGCGGATGCCGCTGCGCCGGACCTGGAGCCGGCGGTGGGCGCATCTGTGGTGTGGCTGGGGCGGCGATGTGACTGATGGGCGGACATCAACTTGCAGGACTTCGTGGAGGAGGCCAGGCAGAAGCTAATATCTGGCCCAGGCGGAAGCCATCAGAGGAGGAGGAACGGACATGAAGGTAAAAGGAGGCCCTTAGGGGCCAGAGGGTGGAGCCCACAGAGGAGGAGCTGGCCCTCGTCAACCGGCAGAGCCGGAAGGAGCTGACAGCGGCGGAGGTCTATCTGTTCGCGGTGCGGCTGTGCGACAACGAGGTGGACCAGGACGGGGAGCAGTTTCCACAGGCCACCCTGGAGCAGCTGGCGGAGCTGTTTGTGGGCAAGAGCGGGATCTTTGACCACAGGTGGAGCGCCGGCGGTCAGACGGCCCGCATCTACCGGACGGAAGTGGTCCGGGAGGAGGGATACGCACATGCTGGGAGAGCCCGCCTGCTATCTGAAGGGTACGCCTACATGATGCGGACCCAGCGAAACCAGGACCTGATCTGCGGAGATCGAAGGGGGTATCAAGCGGGAGGTCAGCGTGGGCTGCGCGGTAAAGCGGGCAGAGTGCTCCATCTGCAGGTCGGACATGGGCAGGTGCGCCCACGAGAAGGGAAAGCGGTACGACGGCAGGCTGTGCTGCGCGCGTTTGCTGGAGGCCACAGACGCTTTCGAGTTCTCCTTGTCGTAGTGGTGCCCAGCCCAGGGCTGGAGTGATGAAGCGGGCCGGGAGGAGCCCTTCGCTGGAAGCAGCTGGCGCTGGGAGAGCCCGCCGCCGCAGCCGAGCTGGAAGATCTGGAGCAGGCGGCCGAGCTGGGCGCCGCTATCTGACGGGACTGCGGAACGAGGTGGTCCGGCTGGGCCTGCTGGCGGAGCGCCAGGTAGGGCGGAGACCCTCCGGCACATCGCGGACCGGCTGGAGGAAAAGGAGCTGCTGGAGTTGCGGGAGAATTATCAGCGGCGGGCGGCGGGCGCTACCATCGCCCCGCAGCTGTCCACGGTAACGGGGGACGGGATGCCGGAGCGGCCGGACGGGGCTTTGATCTGACGGCGGGGCCGTCTTTACAAAATAAATCGGGAGGGATCGGGAATGAACAAGGTTTCCTTTGAGGAGATCGGCGCAGTGGCGGTACCTTTTTCGCCCAGAAGGAGGTCAAAGGCAGGACAGGTGGTGAAGATGACGGGCAACGGCCAGGTGGGGCCCTGCTCGGCCGGGGACAAGTTCTGCGGCGTGGCCCTGTCAATGAACAGGTGCGCCGGCGTACAGGTGAAGGATTCTGCCCGGTGGCGGTGACGGGCTCCATCGATTTGGGGTGGAACGTGCTGGCGGCGGATGGGGCCGGCGGTGTCCAGACGGCGACCGCCGGGGCCGAAGAGTCCCCATCTGGGGTGGAGTGTCTGGTGGTCAGTACGGACACGGCGGGCAAGCGCGCCGTGATCTGCCGCAGACAGACAGGAGAGCTGCGATGCCCTATTGCTACGACAATCTGAAGCTGGAGAAGGGGATGTATCATGAGGCGGGGCGGTCCTTCACTCAGGTGCTGGAGAGCCGGGACCCCTCGGGCAGTACAGGGTACCGCCCTGGGAGGGGCTGGATGCCTTTCAGCGGCAGCTCAAGCGCTTTGATATCAAGGTGAAGGGGACGGGCAGCGACGTGGTGGAAAGTTCTTCCGCACTGCCGACTCCGCCGTGCTGTTCGGGTATATCGCCCGCTCGGTGCGCCAGGGTATGGAGGAGGCGGACCTGCTGCCCCCAGCTCACCGCCGCGGTGACACGGTTCGACGGCATGGACTACCGCTCCATCACCTCCGAGGCGGGAGGCGAGGAGAAAGAGCTGCGCCGAGTAGACGAGGGGACAGAGATCCCCAGCACCACGGTCAAGGTGCAGGAGAATCTGGTGAAGCTGAACAAGCGGGGCCGGATGCTGGTGGCCAGCTATGAGGCGGTGCGCTGCCAGAAGCTGGACCTGTTTTCCGTCACGCTGCGGCAGATCGGCGCCCACATCAGCCGGATGCATCTGGAGGACGCCATCCAGGTGCTGATGGAGGGGATGGGAACGGAAACGCCGCCCCGGTGGACAGCACGGCAACGGAGGACACGGTGACCTATGAGGACCTGGTGGACTTCTGGGCCAAGTTCGACCCCTATGAGATGAACACCCTTCTGGTGGGCAACGACGTGATGGTGAAGATGCTCAAGCTGGAGGGAGTTCCAGAACCCGCTCACTGGGCTGAACTTCCAGGGGCACCGGCAGGCTGTCCCCCCCTGGGGGCCAGCCTGCTGCGCACCTCCGCCATGCCTGCCGGGACCATCATCGGCCTGGACCGGCGGTTCGCCCTGGAGATGGTGCAGGGCAGCGATGTGCTGGTGGAGTACGACAAGCTCATCGACCGGGCAGCTGGAGCGGGCGGCCATCACCACTATCAGCGGCTTCGCCAAGCTGTTCCAGGGCGCGGCCCGGGTGCTGGAGCTGTGATGGAGGAACAGATCCTGGCCTTTGTGGAACTGATGGGGGGGCGCGGGAATGAGGAGCTGCTCCGCCCCCTGTGTCAGGCAGCGGAGCGGGAGATGGCGGGCCGGCTGAGGAGGGGCTGTCCCCGAGGCATGCGGGCCCGCCTTCCCGGTGGCCGCAGCCTGGCTGGTGCTGGCCGGACTGGAGGCAGGGACGGACGGCGTGACTTCCTTTCCGCTGGCGACCTGACGGTACATACCGGAGGAGACGGGGCGGGAGCCATGCGACGCCAGGCGGAGCGGCTGATGGCCCCTATTTGGCGGACGGATTTGCCTTTCGGGGGTGCTGGGGTGAGAGTGGACACCATTTCCGCCCTGCTGGACCGGTATGGGCAGTGTGTGACGCTTTACCGCGGCGGCGTGGAGGCGGGAAGAGAGGTGCGGGCCTTCCTCCAGCCCTGCAGGGGAGGCGGGGGGAACAGGCCCGCCCCTCCCCCTGGGGCTGCGGCGGGAGGACCGGTATCTGATGCTGGGGGAGCCGGACGTCCCGGCGGCCCCCGGGGACCGGGTGGTGTGGCGGGAGAGCGGATATGAGGTCCGCACCGCCCACCCCATCTATCTGGGGGAGCGGCTGTCCCACTGGTGGGCAGTGCTGGCCCCCTGGGGGGCAAGGAGGAGACATGAGCGGCGGACTGGAACAGATCCGGGAGGGGCTGACCGCCCACCTCAATGGGAAGGGTATCCGGGCAGTACCTGCCTGGAGCGGGACGGCGCGGACGTTCCCCTGCGGGCCGGTGGCCGCAGTATCCCCTGCAGGGGGTGCCGCTGGGGCCCGGCCGGCTTTCAAGACTATCTGGGGGAGCGATATGACCCGGAGGCGGGGCTGGGAGGAGCTGTATGGGCGCAGGGTGAAGCTCACCTTCGGTCTGGACCTGTACGGGGAGCGGGCGCAGGGGACCAGGCACTCCAGGCGGCCTTCGATGCCCTGGCGGGGGCGCTCCATCGGGAAGGTCCCCCGGGGATGCGGCTGCTGGAGCTCTCCTGCGGGGGAGACGGAGTATGACCAGGGAGGGCAGCTGCTGAGGCGGCCGGTGGAGGCGGTATATGAGGCGTGCCTCTATGCTGCGGCGGCGCCGGGCGGCCTTTTCCAGGACTTTGAGATCAGAGGAGGATTGGAGCCATGAGCGTGAACACATGAGCGGCCGGGGGTGTATTCGGAGTATGATGCCTCCTCGGTGGTGCAGGGCAGACAGGGGCGAAAGATGGTGGGGATGGCTGCCATCCACGCCACGGCCCCGGCAGGTGCCCCAGACGGTGACCAGCTACGAGGGGCGCGCTGATCGCCTTCGGCAGCACCGGGGGCAGGATATGACAGAACTGATCCGGCTGGCACTGAAGAACGGGGCGACCGGCGTGGTGGCGGTGCCGGTGGCGGACGAGGAGGGTTATGAGGCGGCATTTGCCGCCCTGGCGGCGATGGACGATATCGGAGTGGTCATCTGTGACAGCGTGGACCGGGAGGTGCAGCAGTCCCTGCGGGACAGCGCCGCCGCCGCGTCTGCCGCGCGCCGGGAGAGGATCGCGGTGGCCGCCGGCGGGGCGGGCGAGACGGTGACAGAGCTGCTGGAGCGGGGCCAAGGCGCTGAACAGCGAGCGGGTGGTGCTGGTGGCCCCCGGGGGCACCGACGAGGAAGGGGAGGCCGTCTCCGGCCTCTCCCTGGCCGCAGCTGTGGCCGGGGCTATTGCCGGGACAACCGACCCCGCCCCCTGGGGGCGCGGTGCTCAGCGGACTGTATGGGCTGGAGACAACCTATGGGGACAACGACCTGGACCTGCTCATCCGGGGCGGCGTGACTCCGGCAGAGCGGACGGGTGGGGTGACCTCGGTGGTGCGGGGAGTGACCACACGAACCACTACCGACGGGACGGCGGACACCACCTGGAGAGAGCTGTCCACCATCCTGGTGGTGGACGACGTGATCCCGGCATCCGCTCCGCCCTGCGCAGCAAGTTCCACCGGGCCAAGAACACGGAGCAGAGCCGGGGGCCATCCGCTCCCAGGTGGTGCTGGAGCTGGAGAACCGAAAGGAGCGGGGAGATCATCTCCGGCTATGACAATGTGGCGGTGTCCGCCGACCCGGACAACCCCACGGTGTGCCAGGTGGAGTTCTCCTTCTCGGCGGCCCAGGGGCTGAACCAGATCTGGCTGACGGCCCACATCACCGTATGACAGGCCGCCGGCAAAGGACAGACAGTGAGGAGGGAGCAGAGTGAGTATCGCAGGATTTCCCACCAGCAGCGACATCTATCTGGAGGTGGATGGAGTCAAGGTGGCAGTGGTGCAGAGCTATTCCGCCAAGGCCAGCAAGACCAGCTCGGCGGTGGAGGCCTTTGGAGAGAGCGAGCCGGTGGCCACGGTGCCGGGCCAGACCAGCCATGTGCTGGAGCTGACCCGGTTGTACGCCACCGACGAGGCCATCCGGGACGGCATCGACTTTACGGGCTGAGCGGTTTTCTCTGGTGATCTGCAAGCCGGACCGAAAGATCATCTATTCCGACTGCCAGTGGAGCAGCATCAGCGAGGCGGGCACCCTGGGTGCCATGGTGGTGGAGAAGGTGACCATCGTGGCCTCCAAGCGCATTGAGACGGGGGTGTGATAGTGGTGTGGTCGATTTTGGCGGGCGCAGACCGCATGGAACTGGAGAATGGCATGGAGCTGAGGCTGCTGTCCGCCCTGGAAGTTCTGGAGGCCCGGCGGGAGGCGGCCCAGCTGGCGGAGAGCCAGGGGGAGCGGGCCCTGTGCTCCAACGCATGCCTGCTGGCCCGGGCGCTGGAGAGCGGAGAAAAGCCGGTATTTGACAGTGGACGGGCGGTGCTGGCAGGGCTGACGGTGAGTGAGATCGCCGCTCTGGCCGGGCGGTGGAGAGAGTTCGACCGGAAGGAGAACCCCTCCGCCGCAGGAACAGCGGAGGAGTTGGAAAACGTAAAAAAAAACTAGCCGGCAGCCCCGGGATCGCCTGCGTTGGAGGGTGCTGAAGCAGTTCGGCGCTCTGCCCACCGAGAGGCGGGCCAGACAGATGAAGGAGCGGGACTACCTGTGGTGCCTGCTCAACCAACTGCTAGATGACCAGGAGGAGCTGGATCAGCTGTGCCCCACATGCCGGGCGGAGGCGGAGCAGGAGCGGTGCCCCGGCTGCGGGGCGCTGATCCAGGCTTCCGGGGTGAACCCCTCCTTTGACATGGAGCGGTTTCGACGGCTGAAGGAGGGCGAGGGCACTTTGAGAGACTATCTGGAGGAGCTGCTGGCCGGGACGGAGGACGCGCTGGACCAGGCGGAGGCAGAGTGGACGGAGGGGTCTCCCTCCCCTGCCCCGCCGATCCAGGAGCGGCCGGAGGCGGCAGGGCGGCCCGGCGGAGCCGGAGAGAAGCGCCGGGGCCGAAGAGGCGGCCGGGGGTGGGGAAAACTGGATTGAAACAGAGCTGGAGGGGCAGTCTCGATCCAGAGAGACAGGGGCGGTTCTGGAGTCCGGGGAGCGGGCGGAACAGCCGGAAGGTCCGGCAGGGGCTGAGGGCGGTCCTGTCCGACCGCCCACTGGAGGGGGGATGAGGCGTCCACCTTGTCCTGGCTGCTGTGGGCCGGACGGCAGGGGCGTGCCGTCCCTCGGGAGCGGAGTCTGGGGAGACCCGAGGCGGGGGCCGGGACTGTGCCGGAGATCCGGGGAGGAACGCGCCTCCCCTCTGGGAGACAGAGGGGGGTGGCGGGCACCCGACGGCTCCAGGCCGCCATGGAACTGGCCCGGCGGGCAGCGGGGTACCGCCGGGAGCCCAGAGCAGACCGGGCGGGGCCGGTCTCCCCTTCGGCCAGGATCGGATGAGCCGCTTCTCCGGGAGCATGACTCCGCACGGACGGTGGACCGGATCTTTTCGCCGGGATGCCCGGCGGTACGACGGGGGCTTTGCCCTGTTCTGAGAGGAGGATCTCCATTGAAGCTGGCGCCCATGCGCTACAAGGACTATGTGTGGCCCCACAACCCAAGGGTGTACTCCATCGACTATGAGCGGAAGATGGCGGTGAACAAGGTGCCCTTCGGCACCTACCATCTCCAGGACCTGGGCCGGACCCGCCGGGTGATGCGGGGAGAGGGGGAATTTGCCGGAGAGGGGGCCTATTCCCAGTTCGGCCTGCTGGCCAACACCTTTTATGACCCAGGGCCGGGGCTGCTGATCCACCCCTCTGGCAGACGGCCAGTGCCTATTTTTGGAGCTGCGGCTGGAGCAGGAGCCCAGACCGGACTATGTGCGTTACTCCTTCGCTTTCTGGGAGGCCAGCGGCCTGTACAGCGGAGCGGTGCAGGAGGTCACCCGGACCGGAGAGGCGGCATCCGGCGGGAACGGCGGAGTGCTGAGCCACACGGTGGAGCAGGGGGACACACTGTGGGCAATCTCGGCCCGATACGGGGTGGGGATGACGGAACTGCTGGCCCGAAATCCCCCAGATCCGCGATCCAAACCTGATCCTGCCGGGGAGAAGGTGACAGTCCGGTGACAGCCTATGTGACCACGGCGGCAGGCCGGACCTTTCAGCTCCCCGTTCCGCTGTCCTGGGAGCTGAACTATACTGCCGGGGGTGCCCAGCGACAGCTTTTGGGTGCGCTGTCCCTGGCAGGCAGGCCAGGGCACGGACCCGGCGGTGGGTCCGATTCTCCGCAGCGGAGGCGGGCGAGACAGTGTTTTCCGGGGTGGTGGACGAGTGCGCGGTGAACCAGGGGGCGGAGGGCCTGCGGCTGGAGGTATTCAGGCCGGGGGATGGCCGCCCTGCTGCTGGACAACGAGGCCCTGGGACAGGACTACGGGACCGCCACCCTGGAAGACATCCTGCGGGACCATGTGGCCCCCTATGGGATCGAATTGTCGGGAGAGGCCAGCCTGCCAGCGGTGAGCCCCTTCTCCGTGTCCACTGGGAGCAGCGAGTGGGCGGTGCTCTATGAGTTCGCACAATACTGCGGCGGTGTGTGTCCCCGCTTTGACCGGGCAGGGCGGCTGGTGCTGAAGGGTGGACCGAAGTGGAAAATCTGGCCATAAGCGATGCCACACCGGTGACCAGCCTGACGGTCCGAGACCGGCGGTACGGGGTGCTCTCCCAGATCCTGGTGCGGGACAGGGTGCGCCAGACGGTGGAGCAGGTGGAGGCCACTGACTTTCTCCGGATGGGCGGCAGGTGCCGCCGGGTGATGACCATGCCGGGGCGGAGCAGCTATCAGGCCATGCGGTACAGCGGACAGTTCCAGCTGGACCGCCCGCCGCGGAGCTGGTCCGGATGGAGGCGGTGGTGCCGGTCCTGTTCTATGGAAAGCCGGGGGACCTGGTGCGGATACAGAGGTCCGACTGGGACCGAAATGGCAGCTGGCGGGTGGTGGAGGCCTCAGTACAGGCGGACGAGGCAGGGGGACGGACCCGGCTGGAGCTGGCGGTCCCCGACGTTGTGATATGAGGTGAGCGAAATGTGGACATCAGACCGGAGAAAAACACGGCAGGCCGGTGAGAGCTGGGTGGACTGGGGAGAAGTGACCCTGGAGGGACCCGGCAGGGGCCTATTTGGACGGTGAGCGGCGGCAGCTGGCGGTCTATGGGCCAGGCGGCTACTGCTGGAAGCCGGCCCTGGGGGACCGGGTCCTGGTGCTGAAGGCGGGACAGGGGGGCGAGTCCCCCTGCGTCGCCGGGAAGCGGCAGGGGGAGGCGGAGACGCTGGGCGCTGGGGAGGTGTCCATCTCCAGCAGCGGGCGGAGAGCGGGCTGCTCCTGCGCACGGACGGCCGTCTGGAGCTGAACGGTCAGGTAATGGTGAACGGCCAGTCGCTGAACGGCCTGATCCGGCAGATCGTGCTGGCAATCCCCTGGGAGGTGGGTGAAGGAATGGAGCTTCAGATCCAAAACGGAGACTATGTGCCCGACGGACTGGGAGGCTTCCGCCGGCTGACCGGGGCGAGGCCCTTTTGCAGCGGGTCCTGTTCCGCCTGGTCCCGCGGGGGGGGATTTCCCCTTTATGCCGGAGCTGGGCAGCCGCCTCTATCTGGTGCTCCGGGAGAAACCGGCAGCCCGACAGGCGCTGGCGGAGCAGTATGTGGCGGAGGCCCTGGCTGGAGAGAGCGGACTGCGGGTGACAGAGGTATCGCTGGCCCAGGAGGGGACCGGGGCCTGCTGACTGTCCGGCTGGACTGGCAGGGGAGAGGCACTGGCCGTCAGACGCTGCTGTGAGAGGGGGAGCGGAATGAAGGAGCTGGAAGAGATCTATCAGGAGATGCTGGACTGCTTTGCCCAGAGGACTGGGCTGGAGGCGGCGGAGAGCTGCGATCTGGCGGTGCGCTTCTACGCGGTGGCGGCCCAGGTGTACGCCCTGTACGTCCAGGCGGACTGGGTGCTCCGGCAGTGCTTTCCCCCAGACGGCGGCGGGAAGCTGCCTGGACAGCCACGCCCAGCTGCGGGGGCTGAGCCGGAAGCAGGCCACCGCCGCGGAGGGAGCATCCGGTTTTCTGTGGCGCAGGCGGCGGATACGGACCGGCCTATCCCCGCCGGGACCGTTTGCATGACCCCGGGGCTGATCCGGTTCGAGACGGCACAGGCGGCGGTTCTGGAGGCGGGGGCGTCCTGGGTGGATGTGCCCGCCCGGGCGCTGACGCCGGGCAGTGCGGGCAATGTCCCGGCAGGGGCGGTGACCGCCATGGCGGCCGCGCCGGTGGGAATCGCCGCCTGCACCAACCCCGCCCCCTTGCCGGCGGCGGGGACGAGGAGGGGGACGAGGGGCCTGCGCCAGCGGGTGCTTAGCACCTTCCGGCGGCTGCCCAACAGGGCCAACGCCGCATTTTACGAGCAGGGGGCCCTCTCCTTTGACCAGGTGGCCGCGGCGTCCGTACTGCCCCGGAGCCGGGGCAGGGGGGGCGGTGGACGTGGTGGCGGCCACCCTGGAGGATGCCGGACGAGGAGCTGCTGGGCCAGCTGACGGACTATTTCCAGCAGCGCAGGGGAGATCGCGGTGGATGTGTTGGTGCGGGCCCCGGAGGCGGTGACGGTGGATGTGGCGGTCAAGATCGACGGGGGCGCGGACCAGGCGGGGGCCGCAGAGCGGGTGAAGACCGCCCTGCGGCAGTGGTTCACCGGAGAGCGGCTGGGGCAGGATGTCCTCCGGGCCCGGCTGGGAAGCCTGATCTTCGGCTGTGAAGGGTAAAAAACTACGAGCTGACGGCGCCTCCAGAGGACCTGTCCTTAGAGCCCGACCAGCTTCCAGTGCTTGGGACCCTGACGGTGGAGGCAATGCAATGAGCTACAGGAGATATTTGCGGGAGCTGCTGGCCCCGCTGAGGCTCTATGATCTGGAGGCCCCTTCAACGGCGGGAGCTGAATGTCCAGGGCGGGGCGCTGGACAGGGTGGACACCTGGCTGGCGGAGCTGCGGCGGGAGAGCACGCTGGCGGAGGCGGAGAGCTGGGGGCTGGAGCGGATCATCGCCCTGCTGGCCCGGCGGCCGGTAGCGGACACGCCGACGGGGATGCGGAAAAGCCCTGGCTGCGCTGATGCGGATCGGCGGGGACAGCTTCACCCTGGAGGCCATCAACGCCACCATCTCCGGGTGCGGCGTCCATGCCCATGTGGAGGAGAAGGAGATCCCGGGAGAGGTGGCGGTCTCCTTCCCTGATATTCCAGGCATCCCAAAGGGATTTAAGGAGATCGGGAGATCATTGAGGATATCCTGCCAGCCCACCTGGGGATCGAATATGTCTTCTGGTATATTACATGGGAGGAACTGAGAGAAAGATCTCCTGCTGGGCGGAGATCGAAAGAGCGCCAGCTGACCTGGGAGCAGCTGGAGACGCTGGTGGATGAAACAGAGGGTGGGCGGGGACCTGACAGTCCCCCCCGCCCACTCCTCTGTCTGGGTCAGGTGCTCTGCTCCCTGAGCAGTTCCTCCAGAAATCGAGACATCTCCAGGACCAAGCTGTCGCAGTGGTCCTTGCGCAGCTCTCCCCGTTCCTTGGAAGCCCGGAGCAGGTCGGCGCAGTCCAGCGCGCCGTGACGTGTCCGGAAGTCTCGGGCAGTGCGGTGGACTGCTTCTCATCAGCCCAGCAGGCCCAGCACCATCAGAGCGCCGCTCACCGCGCCGCAGGTGGAGCCGTGACGCATCCCGGACCCAAAGTGGGCCCCCAGAGCATTGGCCTGTTCCGGCGTGAGTCCCAGCCGGTCGGCAAAGGTCACCAGGACCGCCTGACAACAGTTGTAGTGGACCGCAGGGTCTGCCCGGAGTGCCCGGGCCTTTTCAACATAGTCCATTTCAAGTTTTCCTCCACAATAAATCACGATGGCCTGCCGGTCACCGGTCCAGCACCATCTGGTCGTAGCGCAGGTACTGGAAGCCGCACTTCTCATACAGATGGGCGGCCCCTGGTTCATCTGGGTGACCTCAGACGAAGCGGCGGCTGTCCGAGTACTGGGTAAAGATCCACTCCAGGACCTGCCGGCCCAGGCCGCGGCCACGGAACTCCGGCAGGAGATAGACCTCCTCAATGAAGACGCAGGTCCCGCCCCCCTCCGCGGAGTAACACAGGGTGACATACAGATAGCCCGCCAGCCGGCCTTCCTCGAAGATCAGGGTGCCCCGGAGCAGGGGCTCATTCGGCAGCAGCCAGAAAGGACCGCTCCACGATCTCCCGGGGACCGGGTGGTCTACCGCGTTGGACCGGTAGAAGGCATCCACCATGGGCAGGACGGTGTCCCGGTCGTCCAGTGTCATATCGCGAAAGGTCAGCATAGCGATCCTCCTTTGTTTCATTGTCTGCTATTATAATATCACAGAAAATTTTTTCAACCGGAGGTGGGCAAAACATGGACCTCCGGCGTCTAATGGTCAAAAAGGGAGGGATGGAGCATGACGGAACAGAATTCGCCCTCCGGGCCCAGGACCAGCGGGGTCGGCTCTACCGCACAGCCTTCCTCTACCTGGGCGGGGAGCACGCTGCGGTGGACGCGGTGGACGAGGCGGTGTACCGCGCCTTCCGGGACCGCCGGAAGCTGCGGCAGCCCGAGTTCTTCGAGACCTGGCTGACCCGGATCCTCATCAATGTGTGCAAGGACGAGCTGCGCCGCCGCCGCAGAGAGTGCCGGGTCTGCGTCCCGCCGGAACCGGAGGCGGAGCACATGGATGCCCTCTCCCTGCGGGAGGCGGTGCGGGCGCTGCCGGAAGAGCTGCGATCCGTGATCGTCCTGCGGTACTTTACCGGCCTGACGCTGGAGGAGACAGCCGCCGCCCTGGGAGATCCCCAGGGGACGGTATCCTCCCGCCAGCGGCGGGCCCTGGAGCTTCTCAGGCTGGACCTGACAGACGGACAGGAGGTGGGGTCATGAACCGGAGAGAGGAATACTGGGTGCTGACGGAACAACTGCGCCGGGAGCCCCGGAACTGGAGAGCGCGGTCCGGCGAGGGATGGACCGCGCCAGGCGGAGGCGCCGGCGGCCAGCGGAGCTGCTGGCCGGACTGGCTGGTGTGTGCGCCGCTTTCGTGGTGATGGTGAACGCCTCCCCGGCCTTTGCCATCTCCTGCGCCAAGGTGCCGGTCCTGCGGGAGCTGGCCGCGGCGGTGGCCTTCTCTCCCAGCCTCAAGGCCGCTGTGGAAAACGACTATGTGCAGTATATCGGCCGGACAGAGGGGGCGGACAGGATCTCCGTTACTGCGGGTATGTCATCGCCTCCCCAGCCAGGGGCACACCTGTTCTATTCTGTGGAGGGCGGCGGCCGGGTGTCCTGGGAGCTCCAGACGCCGGACAGCACCCCTGGAAGGATACAGCTCCGCCCAGTACAGCGGAACGGCCGGAGAGGCGGAGAATTGCGGCACACGGAGTTCCATTTCAGCCGGGGAACTCCCGGAGGAGTTCCTGGCCGTGTGCACCGTGGAACCGGCCGGACCAGCAGGGGGAAGCGGAAAACAGGGCCCCGGCAGTGGACGGGGCCGGAGAGCCGGCGGAGGGGAAGCTGTGGCCCTCACGTTCCCCATCCAGCTGGACCGGGGGACAAGATGGCCGGTCCCAAGACGGTGGTGGTGGACACCTGGGTGGGGCGGACGGCCAGCGGCTGAAGGTGGACCAGCTGGAGGTCTACCCCACCCACACGGAGATCCATCTCCAGGAGGACCCGGAAAATACCTGCTGGCTGGCGGGGGCCGAGTTTGCCTTTGTAGACGGGAACGGACAGGAATACGACACGGGGGACGGGTACATCACTGCCACCGGGGGAGGATTCCGCTCCATGCTCCACTATTACCGGCAGAGCCTGTATTTCCTGGAGGGACAGGAGATGACCCTCTCCATCCGGAGGCTGAAATGGCTGGACAAGGAGCAGGGAGTGGGCGGACATCGACCTGGCCGCCGGAACCGCCTGCGGACTGCCGGAGGGGACTGAGCTGCTTCAGGTCTGCCGGGAAGGGGACCGCACCATCCTGCTTTCCGGCAGGCGGAGGGAGGCGGACGCCCCTTCACCTTCCTCTTTCAGGACCCGGAGGGACGGACACATTCGACAGCGTGACCACCTCTGGGACAGCGGAGGAGGTGGACGGGAGGAAGCATGTCAGTATCTGTATCACATCAAAACTGTGCCTGGGATCGCATCCAGATCCAGCTGGCACATACAGGACGGCGGACCATGAAGACCTGAACATCCCCTTTGTCCTGCCGTGACAGACCGGGGCCGCGGCGAGCCGCGGCCCGGTCTGCTGTTTTAGTTGAAGATGTCCGGCGTATCGGAGAACAGTGCCCGTACCCGCTCCAGAACAGGGCGGTTTTCCCCCAAGGCCAGGCGGGGGGTCGGCGGAAGCAGGTCCCGTGCCGCCTGCTGAGCCTCGCTGAGCAGGCGCATATCCCCGGGAGATCGGCCAGCCGCAGGGTGGGCAGGCCATGCTGGCGGCGGCCGAAGAAGTCGCCGGGGCCCCGTAGCTTCAGGTCCTCCTCAGAGATCTTGAAGCCGTCTGTGGTGGAGGCGAAGACCCGCAGACGGGCCAAGGTGTCGGGCTGCGGTTGGAGGTGAGGAGCACGCAGTAGGACTGGTGCCGGCCCCGGCCCACCCTGCCCCGGGCTGGTGGAGCTGGCTGAGGCCGAAGCGCTCTGCGTTTTCGACGATCATAAGGGCGGCGTTGGGCACGTCCACGCCCACTTCGATGACGGTGGTAGACACCAAGACCTGGAGCTCCCCCTCTGGCGAAGGCGGACATGACGGCCTCCTTCTCCCGGGGCTTCATCTTACCGTAGAGTAGCCCCACCCGCAGCTGAGGAAAGACCTGCTCCTGGAGCTGCCGGGCGTAGACCTTCACCGCCTTCAGGTCCATCAGGCCGGGCGGGGCCCGTCCCCGGTGCTCTCCTCCACCCAGGGCAGACGATATAGGTCTGCCTGCCCTCTCCGGCCTGTTTGCGGCCAAAGTTGTACATCCGCTGACGCTTGCTCTCCCCACCACAAAGGTCTGCACCGGGACGCGGCCCGGGGGAGTTGGTCAATGACGGACACGTCCAAGTCACCGTAGATGATCAGCGCCAGGGGTGCGGGGGATGGGGGTGGCGGACATGACCAGCACGTGGGGGAAGAGGACTGCGGTGCCGCCCTTTGGCGGCCAGCGCCGCCCGCTTTGGGCCACGCCGAACCGATGCTGCTCGTCAGTGATGACCAGCCCCAGGCGGGCGAAGTCCACCCCTGAGACAGCAGGGCCTGGGTGCCCACCGCCAGGTCCACCTCCCCGGAGCGCAGGGCGGCCCGGGCCGCCCGCTTTTCAGCCGCGGTCATGGAGCCGGTGAACAGGGCCACCCGGACGCCGGCTGGGGGAGAGCAGCTGGTCCATGGTGCGGTAATGCTGCTCAGCCAGCACTTCGGTGGGCGCCATCAGCGCGGACTGCCAGCCGCTTTGGGCGGCCAGCCCAACCCCAGGCGGCCACCGTGGTCTTACCGGGCCCACGTCCCCTGGACCAGCCGGTTCATGGGGCGGCCAGAGGCCAGGTCCCGGGCGGTCTCCTCCATGGCCCGCCGCTGGGCCTGGGTGGGTGCGAAGGGAGCAGGGCACAGAACGCCTCCAAGGGACGGGGGGCAAACACCGCGGCGGAGCACTGGCTGTCCCGACGGTCCTTCAGAAGGGTCAGGCCGGCGGAGAGGTAGAACAGCTCCTCGAAGGTCAGCCGCCGCCGCGCCTGCTCCAGGGCGTCAAAGTCCTCTGGGAAATGGATGTCCCGGCAGGCCCGCTCCGCCGGGACCAGCCGGTGCGCGGCCCGAAGGCTGGCCGGGAGGGATTCTGCCCCCTGGCCGGCGCACTGCTCTACTGCCTGGCGGATCAGGGGAGACCATCAGATGATTGGAGATCCCTGCAGTCAGGGGGTTACACCGGTACGATGCGTCCAGTAAAGTCCCGGTCCCCTTCCCGCTCAAAGACCGGATTGACCATAGAGCGGCGGGAGCCCTGCTCCTGGATCTCCCCCATAAAACACATACTCCTCCCCAGGCTGGAAGGAATTTTTCAGATAGGACTGGTTGAAGAAGGTGAGGTAGAGGGTGCCTGAGTTGTCTACCACCCTCAGCTTCACCAGCTCCATCCCTTGCGGATGTAGGAGGGACAGGGCGCTCCGCCGCAAGGGCGGAGACGCAGACCTTCTCCCCCCAGCGGCGCAGCCCGAATGGACCAGATCCGGCGCCGGTCCTCGTAGTCCCGGGGTAGTAGGTGAGCAGATCGGCGGCCCGAAAGGATGCCCAGCTTCTCCAGCTTCTTGGCCCGGGCGGGCCCCACGCCCGGAAAATCCGTCACCGGTGTGTCCGGCGTGATGGTCATGCGGCCCCCCTCCCTTTTTTCATGCGGCATGGCCCGGCCTGTCAGCCGGACAGGATGTGCCTATTTTACCACAGCGAGGAGAAAAAAAAGCAAAGGAAATGGAAGCGGCCACTTTGCCCTGACTGCGGGGAATCCCCTTGAAAATCATTTTAATTCCGCTTATGATGGTCAAAACAGCCGCAGGGCGGAACAGAAAAGGAGGATCACCATTGAATATGGAAGAAATGGAGGCTGTTGAGATCGCCTATCTGCGCAGGACAGGCCCCTACGGCCCGGAAAACCGACAGCTGATGGAGCGCCTGAAGGCATTCCTGAAGGAGCGGGGCAGGATGGAGTCGGGACCGTCCTGCTGGGGATCGCCCTGGACGATCCCAGCAGAACTCCGCCGGACCGGTGCCGGTATGATGTGGGCATCATCATCCGAGAGGGGAGCGGCTCCCACTGGACATCCGCAGGGTCCAGGGGCGGACGGTACGCCGTCTTTGAGATCCCTCATACGGAGCGGGAGGTCTCCCGGTTCTGGGAAGATCTGGAGCGCCTGACCGCCGGGCTGCCGGTGGACCGCGCCAGCCCCGTTTTGGAGCGCTACTCTGCCGAAAAAGGTGGCCCTGCACCGGTGTGAGTTCTGCATCCCTCTGAAGTGAGCATAGGCCGTACCGCCGGAGGAGGGAACGTGCCGCTCTTGCCATCAGGGGAGGGGCTGGGGGTATAATCAATATCATCTGTCTTTTGAAAAAAGGAGGCTCCCCATGGCTGAGTATATTCTGAATTTGCTGCCGGTGACCGAGGAGGAAAAGCTGCCTTTCAGGCGGCAGCCCCCGGGCCGTCCACGTCTGCGCCGGGCGGCGCACTGTGACAGCGGAGCAGCTGGAACAGGCCACCATCCTTTTCGGGTGGCCCCGGCCCGCCGACCTGAGCCGCGCCCCCCGCCTGAAGTGGTTCCAGTCCATGTGGGCGGGGACCGACGAGTATCTGGCCCCGGCGTCCTGCCGGAAGGGGTGGTCCTCACCTCCTCCGCCGGCCCCAACAGCCAGTCGGTGGCGGAGCACGCCCTGGCCTGCCTGCTGGCCCTGTGCCGCCGCCTCCCCCAGTGCCGGGCTCAGCAGCGGGAGCGGCTCTGGACGGACCCAGGAAAGATGAAGACCCTCTCCGGTGCCACCGTCCTGGTGGCGGGGGCGGGACACATCGGCTCCTGGTTTGCCGGACTGTGCCGGGGCTGGGTGCCCATACTGTGGGGCTGAAGCGGGATGTCTCCCGGCCGGTGGAGGGCTTTGATCGGCTGGCGGTGATGGAGGAGCTGGACGGCCTGCTGCCCCAGGCCGACGTGGTGGCCCTGATGCTGCCCCCCCCCCAGACGGAAGGACTGATGGACGCGCGGCGGCTGCGGCTGATGAAGGAGGACGCCATCCTGCTGAGCATGGGGCGGGGCTCCGTGCTGGATCAGGAGGCGCTGGCGGCCGTCATGGGAGAGGGACGCCTGTGGGGCGCCGCCCTGGATGTCACGGTCCCAGAGCCCCTGCCCCAGGACAGCCCCCCTGTGGACGATCCCCAATTTGATCATCACCCCCACTCCGCGGGCGGGATGCGCCTGGAGGTCACCCGGGCCAACTGCGTCCGGCAGGCGCTGGACAACCTGAATCGCTGGCAGGCTGGGAAACCCCTGGAAAATCTGGTGCGGAGATAGAAACAAACTGAGGCGCGCTGATGAATCAGCGCGCCTCCCTGTTTTTAGAAAAGTGGACCAGTCAGTCCCTTCCCATGGGCGCGGCCCGGTCAGCCCAGCAGCAGGGCCGCCGGGAGCAGGACGGCCAGAAAGAGCAGGTTGGCCCCGGTAAAGAAGAGAAGATAGGCTCCCCGCTTCTGGGGGTGCTCCCGGACGAAGAACTTATAGGAGATCAGGCTGGCCATGGAGGCGATCAGCGTCCCCAGCCCGCCCAGGTTGGTCCCCACGATAAGGGCATCCCACTCCGAGGTGAAGCCGGAGAGGAGCAAGGCGGCGGGCACGTTGCTGATGACCTGGCTGGCGCACACGGCGGTGACCAGCTCGTGGCCGGAGATGGCCTGCTCCAGCAGCGAGCGGAAGGCGGGTACGCGGCCCATGTTTCCAATAAAGACGAAAAATGCGGCGAAGGTGAGCAGCAGGGACCAGTCCACCCGGCGCAGCACCCGCCGGTCGGCAGCCAGGACACACACCACCACGGCGGCGGTGAGGAGCCACACCGGGAGCAGCTTGGCCACAGAGGAGACCGAGGCCAGGAACAGAAGCAGGTACATCCCGGTCCGACGCCGGCGCAGAGGGCTCCGCCCCGCCGGGGCCAGACCGGCCAGGGGGCGCTCCGCCCCGGCAGGAGACAGAGCAGCAGCATCAGGCCGTACAGAAGGGTCTAGGGCAGCATCAGGGCCAGAAAATCCCCCAGTCCCCGGCCGGACTGGGCGTAAAGATACAGGTTCTGGGGATTGCCGATGGGGGTGGCCATGCTCCCCAGGTTTGCAGCCACAGTCTGAAAGACCACCACCGGCACCGCCCGCTCCTCCCGTCCGGCCAGTGTCAGCACCTCCAGGGAAAAGGGGACAAAGGTGAGCAGGGCCACATCGTTGGTGATGGCCATGCTGGTGAAAAAGCACAGAAAGACCAGCACACACTCCAGCTGGCGGGCGCTCCTGACCCGGCAGAGCAGCTGCCGGCCCAGGCGGCTGAAGACCCCCAGCTCCCGCAGCCCAGCCATCACCGCCATCAGGCAGAACAGCTGGGCCATGGTCCTCCAGTCCACATAGGGACAGATAGGCCCCGTCGGGCGGCACCCACAGCATGGACAGCAGAGCCAGCGCCGCGGCGGCGGACAGAACGGCTTCCCGCTTCATCAGGGAAAACAGACGGGCCGGGGCTATCACAGTGCTCCTCCCTCCCCCGCCACCCCGGTCAGGTCAAAGGGGGGTGTATATTCCCGCTGGGCGCTGGTCCGCTCCTGGGTAAAGCCCTCCAGCCCCAGATTTGCCATATATTCCGCCGCCGCCCGCATCTCCCCGGCCCGGAGCCGCCGGTGGATCTCGGGAAATTCCGCCGACCGGCCCCATGGGGTGTACTGGCTCATCAGGGAGAAGAGCACAGTCCCTGGGCCGAACTCCGCCGCCACCCAGTCCATCACTGCCTTGGCCTGACTGACCTGGCCGGGGAGGATCAGGTGGCGGATGACTACCCCGCGGGTGAGCAGGCCATCCCCGTCAAAGGCGCAAGGGCCGGTCTGGCGCACCATCTCCCGGATAGCGGCCTGGGCTGTCTGAGGATAGTCGGAGGCGCCGGAATACCGCCCTGCGGCGTCGCTGTCCAGATATTTCAGGTCGGGCAGATAGATCTGGATCTTTCCCTCCAAAGCCCGCAGGGTGTCTACCCGGTCGTATCCTCCGGAGTTCCACACCACCGGGACGGGCTGGGGGTGCTCCTCCAGCAGCCGCCCCACTACATGGGCGTAATGGGTGGGGTTGACGAAGTTGAGGTTGTGGGCCCCTGGTCCACCAGCTCGCCGCAGATCCGGGCCAGCCGCTCAAGGGTGACTGCTTTCCCGAAGCCCCGGTGGCTGATCTCCTCGTTTTGGCAGAACACACAGCCCAGGGAGCAGCCCGAGAAAAAATGGTCCCCGAGCCCCGGGTGCCGGAGATAGGGGGCTCCTCCCAGCGGTGGAGGGCAGCACGGGCCAGCACCGGCAGCTCCGGCATCCGGCAGCGGCCCAGCCCACGCACCTCTGTGCGCAGCGCCCCGCAGCGTCTGGGGCAGAGATCGCAGATCATGGCGTTTCCTCCTCCGGTCAAAAATGTCCCAGCCTCTCCTCCACCGCCCCTTGAAAGGGCTGGAAGGCGTTGGGGACGGCGTATTCCCGGGCCAGGGCCGCCCGGTCCGCCCAGACCCACCCCTCCGGCAGCGCGGGGGAGCTCGCCTCCGCCGCCAGGGCGGACATGCGCCACTCGATGTGGGTGAAGATATGCTTCCCCGTCCCAGCGCTCCGGAGGGAGGCGGGAGCAATGCCCCAGCGGGCCAGGGCGTCCCCGGCGGAGAGGGCTCGTTGGGGTACTCCCACAGCCCGGCCAGAAGCCCCCGTCCCGGCCTGCGCCGCAGGGCCACCCGGTTTTCGTGGAAGATGAGAAAGACGGTGCGCTCCTCCACCCTCCGGGCCTTCTTGGCCGCCTTCACCGGCAGCTGGCCGGTCCGGCCGGTGAGGCGGGCAGTGCAGAACGCCCGGGCTGGGGCAGAGGTCGCACAGGGGCGCCCCGTTGGGCAGGCAGACCGTGGCCCCCAGCTCCATCATGGCCTGATTGAAGTCGCCGGGGGCGTCGGGGGATGATCTCTGCCAGGGCGGCGGTCACCCGCTTTTTGGTGGCCGGCGCGGCGATGTCCCCTCGTCTCCCGTGACCCGGGCGGCCACCCGCAGCACATTGCCGTCCACCGCCGGGACAGGCTCCCCGAAGGCGATGGACAGGATGGCCCCGGCGGTGTAGTCCCCACGCCGGACAGGGCGCGGATCTCCCTCATAGGTGGAGGGAAAGATTCCTCCGTGCTCCTCCATGATCTGACGGGCAGCCCGCTGCAGGTTTCGGGCCCGGCTGTAATAGCCCAGTCCCTGCCACAGCTTCATCAGTGCGTCCTCCGGGACGGCAGCCAGGTCGGCCACCGTAGGCAGAGCCTCCAGAAAGCGGCGGTAGTAGTCCAGCACAGGGTCTGCTGGAGCATGATCTCCGCACGCCACCCGGTAGGGCGTCTGCGCCAGGGCAGCATGGCGTTCTCCCGTACCACAGCAGCAGGGGGATGGGCAGCTCCTTCCAGCTGGTCCATATCCCCTCCTCTCTCATCAGGGGCATTATACACCATGGGAAGAAAAAGGCAACGGAACAGGGCCCGGTTCCCTTTTTACATTTGAATCGATGGGTTTTAACTCCATCGATTGTACCAAACATTGATGCAAACAGATAAATATGATAAAGTAAACAAAACAATAGATTGGAATTTGTGGAGCAGGATTTATAATGGCGAGGCATAATGTCGTGAGAAAGAAAAAAATCGAACAACGATTATACTTGTGATGCTTCTGATTTCAATTATGGTCAGTTGGGTGATTTGGGGAAATCTGTCGGTAGAAACAACCAAATTAACAGTAACAGCTAAAGACTTGCCTGAAGCGTTTGACAAATTTTCTATTGCCCATATTTCGGATTTGCATAATGCAGAATACGGAAAAATAATGAAAAGTTAATTGATATATTAGAGGCAGAAAGCCCAAATATAATCGCTATTACTGGGGATTTGATAGATTCTAACCATACAAATCTTGAAGTTGCATTATCTTTTTTGCTCAGCAAGCCGTAAAATTGCTCCTTGCTATTTTGTCACAGGCAATCACGAGGCATGGATCGGCTCACAATACGAAGAGTTAAAGACATCATTACAAAATACAGGAATTACTGTTCTTCAAGATGAAGCCATCGAATTGAACTATGGTGATGTGTGTATTCAGCTAATAGGATTAAATGACCCTGATTTTTTTCAGAACGAGACCGTCTTTTTATCGGAAAGTATTTTGGAAGCAAAACTTTCGCAGGTAAATATTAGCGATGGATTTACTATACTTTTATCGCATAGACCCGAGTATTTTAATGTCTATCAAAATAAAAATATTGACTTAGTATTGTCGGGTCACGCCCACGGTGGACAATTTCGATTGCCATTGGGGGGAGGAGTTATTGCTCCAGGCCAAGGACTTTTCCCGAAATATGACGCAGGAGCCTATACAGCGAATGGAACAACTATGATTGTGAGCAGAGGTGTTGGAAACAGTATCATTCCGGTGAGAATCAACAATCCACCGGAAATAGTTATTATAGAGTTGAACTGTGGATGAATAAGTCTGTATCCTGATTTTAAACATTAGCATCAGGAACACGAAAGAAAGCGGGAGAATATATAAATTCTGCTTTATCAATTAGCTGCCAACTACGAATATACCTCCCACGTCATTTTGACGAAGGGAGGTTATTTATACAAAATCAGTCCAAAGGGTAAAGGGAGGGGCCCGGAATCATTTTTGATCCCGGGCCCTGTGTTCAGGTCAGGCGGAGGATGCTGGCCGCCTCGATCATGGCGGCGGCGAACAGGAGCAGGAAGCCCAAAGCAAGGACCAGCCCATCCTGACGGGACAGGCGGATATCCCGCAGCCGTCCGGCGGTGGTCCGGCCCCCAGGGTCTGGACGAAGGAGATGTCCGCCGTTCCCGAGGCGATGCAGCAGAAGGCGGACATCTCCACCATGCCGGAGGCCTCGCTGATATGGAGCATGCGCAGCAGCCGGGCCGCGAAAGGGGCGCTTCTCCGCCCATTTGGAAGGACCAGGTGCCCACCATCAGCCCATAGAGCAGGAACAGCAGGAGGAGACAGGAGTAGCCGCAGGGGATCAGGGACCCCCCTGCGGTCCCCTGGCGAAGAGGTTGGCCCCACGAGGACGCAGGCAAAGATCAGGTTGAACCCGAAGATCTGGAGCCCGCCCACAAGGGGGCGGGAGGAGACCGCCCAGTTCCACAGGGGATTGGCGTTTTTCAGAGCCCCTCTGGGAGCAGAGGCCAGCTGAGGCAGGCCGCCGCCAGCGTCAGGGCCATGCCTGCCCCGAACAAAGCTGCCGCCCGGAGCAGGGCGTTGGGCTGGGTGATCAAGCGCCGGATCACATTCACGGCTCCTTCTCTCCTTTCTGATGGGTCAGCAGGCGCGCCATATCCTCCGGAAGGGGGAGGGTAAAGGACAGCTCCTGCCCAGTGACGGGCTGCCGGAGGGACAGCTGGGCGGGTGGAGGGCAGGGCGGGAGATCAGGGAACGGTCCTCGTACCCGTAAAGAAATCTCCTGTCAAGGGGCAGCCCAGAGGCCATGTGGACCCGGATCTGGTGGGTGCGCCCGGTGTCCAGCTCCAGACGGACCAGGGAACGCCCCCGGGCAGGACAGGGTCTCATACCGTGTGCGGGCGTCCTTGCCGTCGGGGCGGACCATCTGCTCCACCAGGAGCCCTCCCGGGGCCCCAGCGGGGGCGTCTACCACACCGGAGGGGGCTGAGGCCCGCCGTCGCACACCGCCAGATAGACACGGCGGAAGGCTGGGGTGTGGAGCTGCCCCTTCAGCACCTCCTGGGCGTGGGGGTGCTTGGCCACTGCCATCAGCCCGGAGGTCCCCCGGTCCAGCCGGTGGACAGGGGTGGAAATCTCCTTCAATTCCCTCCGAATTGTAATAATTCAGCAAAAATTACCTATCGTATCATTAAAATGTCCGGGGCCGGGGTGGACCGGCACCCCGGGGCCTTGTTCAGGATCAGCAGGTCCCCGTCCTCGTACACGATATCCAGGGGACCCGGGGCGGGCAGGATGCCGCTGCGCCGCTCCGGGTCGGACAGGCGGACGGACAGAGTCTGTCCCTCCCGGGGGCGGAAGGCGGTATTCACCCGGGCCCCGTCCACCAGGATGCCGTCGGGGGAGCCACTTGATCCGGCGGATCACCGTGCCGGACAGGTGCAGCCTCCGCCGCAGCAGGGTGTCCACCTTGACGCCCCCGTCCTCCGGCCCCAAGACCAGCTCCAGGCGGCGGGTCTTCCTCTGTATCTGTTCCATCCCGCCACCCTCACATCCGCTTGGACAGCCGGGCGCGGAAGACGGCAGAGCGGAAAAGTAGAAAAAACAGCACGATGGACAGGGTCAGGGAGACATCCGACCAGCCGAGCCATCCGGCCGCCAGGAGACCGAGGAACAGGGCGGTCTGGGTAGCCCGGGCAGCCTTCCCACGGCCCGGGCTCGATCTCCTGGCTGCGCTCGTCGTCGCGGGCCACCCGGGCGGAGCGCAGTTCCTCCGGCCGGGCGAGGGTGTGCCAGCTCCCCGCCATCATGCTGAAGCCGACCAGAAACAGGCAGAAGATCACCTGGCCATACACATCCGCCGCCCTCCCGGTGAGGTTGGGCCTGAAGGGGAATGCCCAGGAGCAGAAGCAGCAGGGCGGCGGCCAGGAGCAGGAGGCCCAGACGGCCCGACCGGCTCACATCACGGCGGTAGGACTGGTCGGCCTCCGTCTGGGGGCCGGCTCTGCGGGCCTGCCAGGTCCGCTCCATAGCCTCCGGCTCTGTGAGCAGAGTCTGATACCGGCCCCAGGCCCTGCCCCCCCAGCACGGCGGTCCCGCCGGAGAGGACAAACAGGCAGACCCAGACGGCCTCCATCAGGGGCGGCCCGTCAACACCCCGGCGGAGGCAGCACCGCCCCGGCGATGCCCAGGACCAGGGCCAAGATGCTGAGGACATAGCGGCGGGCAGGAAGGACCGGAAGGCGGCGCGCTCCTCCTCCGTCATGGGTGGAATTGGGTTTGGACAGGACACAGGGCTTCCTCCTTTCCAGGATAAAGTTCTCACCGCCGCCGGGCCAGGGCGGCCCGGGCGCCGAGGAAGAACAGGATGTAGGCCAGCATGGGCCCAGCAGCACCTTCACCAGCATCGGGTCCACTGCCACCAGGACAAAGGCGGCCAGGGCCTGGAGAAAAATGTCGCCACCCCCGCCAGCTGGGCCGCCTGGGCGGTGAGACGCTGGCTGCGCTCGTCGGTCTCCTGAATCCTGGCCTTTTTCCACCGCTCCGGGTGGCGGAGCATCCACTCGTTGCGCAGCAGGTTGGCCAGTGCGGCGCCGGTGATGCCGCTGGCGCCCCCAGATAAAAGCCTCGGGCGTGGCCGCTGATGCCGCTGCCGGGCACCAGGAAGAAATAGCACACCAGGCCCGTCGCGCCCACCGCCAGGAGGCGAGGAATGCCAGCGGCGCTGGATCAGATTTTTCCATAGTCAGGGCCCCGTCCGGTCGTTTTTATGAGCATGATTTTTCCTCCTTACAGCTTTTTGGCCCAGCGGCCCATATTGACCATATAAAAGACGCAGTGGAGGACCGTTACGGCGGAGGAGAGAAGGATCCAAAGCGTCTCCCCCCGCACCAGAGAGATCACAAAGGGGACCCACAGCAGGTACAGGGTCCAGTACCAGCTGGACTGAGCGGCCTTCTCCCGGATGGCGATGTTACGCTCGTCGGTCTCGCTGCGCTGGAGCTCCTTCCGCTCCTGGGGGGGACATGTGCCGCTCCACGGCGCCCATGATCACGCTGGAGCCCCCAGGCCCAGCAGGGCTCCGCCCATGCCGCACATCAGGCCGGTGATCCCGCCGGGCAGATCCAGCAGGGCGGCCGCCGCCATCAGGGCCAGCCCGCCCAGCGCGGCGGCGGCGAGCAGGATCGGTTTCAGCTTCTTCATGTCTCTTCCTCCTCGAACAGAAATATCTCCTCAATGGAGCTCCCGAAATATTTGGCGATCTTGTGGGCCAGCAGCAGCGAGGCGTTGTAGCGCCCGTTTTCCAGGGAGATGATGGTCTGCCGGGTGACCTCCACAGCGTCGGCCAGCTCCTCCTGGGTGATGCGCCGCTCCTTTCGGAGCTGAGCGATGCGGTTTTTCACGGCGGTCCTCCTCACGCAAAAATGTTTAGCTTGCTTTACATCTGGAGTATAGCACGCTTTACATTTTGTGTCAAGCAGGCTTTACTATTTTGCCCTTCTTTTTCTGGGGACCAGATCTTGGAGCACTTCTGGGGCGGAGGAGGGAAGAGCTTGCCCCGCCCGCCTCCATCCGCAGGATGCGCCCAAAAGGGTCCCGCCCGCAGGCGGGACCGCCCTTTCATGCCAGCCCCGGCGGCGGGGCATATTTGATGAAAAAGTGCCCTCCCTTCCGCCGCCTGCCCTGTCCGGGTCCACAAAATTTCTGCCTGCCCCTTGCAACTGGGCTCAGCTCCGCTATAATACCTTTGAGATCATAAGGAGGCGGCCCCATGAGACAGAGACAGACCGGACAGGCGGACAAGCTGGGCATTTACATCCATATCCCCTTCTGCCGGAGCAAGTGCGACTACTGCGACTTCTACTCCCTGGCGGGGCGGGAGGACCGGATGGACGCCTATCAGAAGGCGCTGCTGGCCCACATCCGGGAGACTGCGCCCCTGGCCCAG
>VOFE01001571.1_pt1 | contig 25960 bp, 46 predicted proteins | sample 5384071 | NCBI WGS metagenome assembly VOFE01 (sample SAMN12384724, study PRJNA508395) | human gut metagenome | isolation source: healthy gut D | host: Homo sapiens
GGCTGCAGCCCGGCGGTCTACGACGGCGGCACGCGCGCCGCACTGGACGCGCTGCGCGGCCGCCTGCCAACAGACCGCCTCGCCGCCGTTTGGGCGGACTGCACCGCCGCGCCGTACACGGACCGCGGCGTCTGGGGTGCACGGCGATATCGCCCCCGGCAACATTTTGATGCGGGATCGCCGCTGCGGGCTCATCGACTTCGGCATCCTCGGCACCGGCGACCCCGCCTGCGACTACGCGATGGCATGGACGTATTTCGAGGCGGCCGAGCGCCGCGTTTTCCTCGGCGGGCTGAGCTGCGGCATGGTTGCCCGGCGCGCGCGGCTGGGCGCTGTGGAAATCGCTGATCACCTACGACGACGAGAACCCCGATTCCCGGCAGGCCGCGCGCCACGCCGTGCGTGAAATTCTCGGGGAAACCGGCTGACCGCCGCGCAAAGCCGCCCTGTTCCTTAAATTGTTGCCGGATTTCCCCGCGCCTATACGCCGTGCGCGCCGCTTTGCCTGCACAGCCGAAGCGCTGCGCCGTGCCCAAGACAGCGAACTGCGGCAAGCTCGCTTTGCCTGCGCGGCCGAAGCAGCGCGCGGAAAGCTCGATCAGCGCCACCGGCCTTTTCGTTCACGCACCGTACGCCCGTACATCGGCCTGCCCCGCCGTTGTGGTGCCGCCCAAATAATCGGCCCGCCGTCAGGCACCTCGCTTTGGCGGCAGGCGTTTTCTCAAGCGCGCGGTCCCGCTTATCTGCAAAATGCCTTTGCGCAGCATGCCGTACCCGGCTGCACCCCGCGGCTGAAAGCGCCGTGCGCACTTGCGCCGGCAGAATTAAGCGGGGCTGCACGGAGCCTCTTGCGCGCGTTTCGGCATATTGTATTGCTTTCAGCTCTAAATTTTAACAAAATTTGAATTTTGCCGATATTTGCATTTCCCTATTGAAAAGTATACCAAATTGGTGTATATTTGTCTTGATGAGGAAAGACTATAGAGAACGTCAGCCATTCCCTCACAAAAATACAATCCGAAAGGTACTGATAAAGCTATGGAATTAAACGGCAAGAGAATTGTTTATGCAGACAACGCCGCTACCACGGCCGTCTCCCCGCTGTGCTCGACGCGATGCTGCCGTTTTACAAGGAGCTCTACGGCAACCCATCGAGCCTTTACGCGATCGGCAACGCTGCGAAAAAGCCGCTTGAGGAAGCGCGTGAAAAGGTAGCCCGCTGCCTCGGCGCCGACGCGAGCGAGATCTATTTCACCTCGGGCGGCAGCGAGGCGACAACTGGGCCATCAAGGGCACGGCGCACAAATTTGAAAGCAAAGGGCAAGACGCACATCATCACGAGCAAGTTCGAGCACCACGCCGTGCTGCACTCCTGCAGGCGCTGGAACGCGAAGGCTTCACGGTCACCTATCTCGACGTGCATGAGACGGCATCGTCGTGCCCGAGGATCGAGGCCGCGATCACCGGAGCAGACCGCGCTCGTCACGATCATGTATGCAAACAACGAGATCGGCACCATTCAGCCGATTTCTGAGATCGGCGCGATCTGCAAGAAGCACGGCGTGCTCTTCCACACCGACGCCGTGCAGGCCGTGGGCAACGTGCCGATCGACGTCAAGGCGCGCAGAACATCGACATGCTTTCCCTGAGCGGCCACAAGCTCCACGCGCCGAAGGGCGTCGGCGCGCTGTACATCCGCCGCGGCGTCACGATTCGAACCTCATCGACGGCGGCGCACAGGAGAGAACGCGCCGCGCCGGTACGGAAAACGTCGCCGGCATCGTCGGCCTCGGCGTTGCAATGGAGAACGCGATCGCGACGATGGATGAGAAAAACGCGAAGCTGCGCCGCATGCGGGACAAGCTGATCCACTGAAATTTTGAAGATCGACCGCAGCCGCCTCAACGGTGACCGGGAAAACCGGCTGCCCGGCAACGTCAGCTTCTGTTTTGAGGGCATTGAGGGCGAATCGCTGCTCCTTATGCTCGATCTCGAGGGCGTATGCGGCTCCTCCGGCAGTGCCTGCACGAGCGGCTCACTCGATCCGAGCCACGTGCTGCTCGCCATCGGCCTCAAGCACGAGGTCGCGCACGGCTCCCTGCGCCTGAGCTTCAGCGACATGAACGACGAGCGACATCGATTACATTCTGGAAGTTCTTCCGCCGATCGTCGAGCGCCTCCGCTCGATGAGTCCGCTCTGGGATGCAATCATCCACGGCCGCACCATTTGAGAAAAAACAGCGATTTGCTTGAAAGGATCTGACTGATTATGGCATACAGTGAAAAAGTAATGGAACATTTCTCGAACCCGCACAACGTCGGCGAGATCAAGGACGCGGACGGCGTCGGTGAAGTCGGCAACCCGAAGTGCGGCGATATCATGCGCATGTACATCAAGGTGGAAAACGACACGATCGTGGACGTCAAGTTCAAGACCTTTGGCTGTGGCGCAGCCGTTGCGACGAGCAGCATGGCGACCGACCTCGTCAAGGGCAAAAGATCGAGGACGCGCTCAAGCTGACGAACAAGGCGGTCATGGAAGCACTCGACGGCCTGCCGGCTGTGAAGGTGCACTGCTCGGTGCTCGCGGAGCAGGCGATCAAGGCCGCGGTCTCGGACTACTACCGCCGCCAAGGCATCGACCCGACCCCGATCGTCGGCGAACTCGAAGAGTGCGAGGAATGCGCTTGCGAGGTGTGAGACGCAGGGCGTTTCACCTGACTGCATTGAATTGTAGATTCCATAAAGAGTGTTCAGTATAACATCTGGATTAGAATGGATTCATCACAACTTTCAATAAGCATCCGTTTTGGGGTTCGTAAGTATTTCAATTGCTTTCTCTGGTATGCAATCGGAGAGAGCAATTGTTTTATTCAGCATACTCTTCTCTGAATATAAATCCCACAGGTCGCCGATATGTGAATCTATCAATCAAAATCAATATTCTGCACTTTGAAACACCAATGTTAAAGTCTGCCGGAAATCCACAAATTCTGTACCGCTTGTATTGCGTAAAATTTGTTTTTTCCTATTATTTGTGTTGCAATACTGTAAGGTTTTGCTATACTAATCTTATTATGTCGATTCATCTGACAATTTCCAAGTTTTGCAAAGGAATGGTGTTATGAATAATACTGCTGAGTATGAAAATGAAATTAACTTAAAGAAACTATGCATTTATATCTTGCGAAAATGGAAGGTGCTGCTTAATACTTTTTGTAGTTGGCGCCCTCCTTTTGGGTCTGTTAAAAGCTTTTTCTTCTCCCGAGCCGGTAACAGACACTGCACTGGTAAAGCAAACCAGACTAAAATTACAGAGTATCAGACCGCGCTGAGCACAAACAAAAGCACAATTTCATCCAACAAAAATCAGATCAACATAAACGAAGCGGCAATTGAAGATCAAACCAGACACTTAAAGACCTGCAGGATGTTCTGGATACGCATGAACAGATGCTGGATGAGCTGGAAGCCATGCAGGATGCAGGCCTGACCAATGACGAGCAGGTCGTTGTGTTGGATCGCGCTGCGGAGATGACCGGCAGAATCTACGATCTGAACGCAGAGATCGCCGATGTTCGGGAAAGCATAACCAATTATGAAAGTCAGATAGAAACGCTCCAGCAGGACAACGAAAATCTTGAAGCCGCAAATAAAAACCTTAACCGCAAACATCGAAAGCCAGCAAACGGAGATCGACCGGCTGACGGCTGAAATGGAGCCGAAACAGATGTCGGTCAGTATAGTCGATATTGTTACATATACAATTATCGGTGCTTTGCTCGGTATCATTCTTGTGTGTATCTGGCTGTGTATAGAATATATCTTCAGCAAGAAATTAAAAAGACGAGCAGGATTTGGCCGGACGGTATGGTTTTTATATTTTAGGTGTATTTAACGATATAAACACCAAACAGCAGGATCTTATCAACCGGTTATTGGACAAATGGGCCGGTATCAGAAGAGATCAGAACACAGAGGATGAATATCGCCTCATTGCTGCAAAAATTCAGATGTCCGAGAACAAGCAGTCGGCGCATCGTCTCATGGTAACCGGTACGCTTCCGTTCGAAACACTTCAGGAGGTTGAAGCTAAATTAAAGAGTTTCCTGCCTGCCGAACAATATGAAATCCATGCTGCGGAAAATCTGGCATATAACTCCGATGTTCTGACACAGATCAAGCAGTATGAGATTGTTTGGCCGAAAAAAGAATATATCCGATGTTCGTGAAGTCGAAAAGCTCGCTGAGGTCTTAAAGGTAAGCGAAGTGCATGTCGTTGGTGCGATTGTTCTGTAAGCTTTGAGATTTAGGGTAAGCGTCAAACTCCAGCAACGCAGTAAGCAAAAAAAGGCAACAGCTCCCCCAGATGGGATGGCTGTTGCCTTTTTCGATAAGGTAGAAAAGGATAGAGAAACATGGTTTGCAGAACTCTGGCGGAACCGTTCTCTGGAAGGTGGGAACTACTTATAATGTCTATATGGATGGGATCTACCTACGCCGCAACTAAGGCGGAAAGTTTGAAAATGTAGCTGTTCTGGTGGCGATTGCGGTCAATGAATACAGATACCGTGAAGTTCTGGGTGCCGCTGAGGGCATGAAGAGGACAAGGCCAGCTAGGTCAGTTTCTTCCCAGTGGCTGAATGGGGGAATTGGTGGTTGGCGACAAGTGGCTTTAGTGTGTTGGAAACTGTAAGAGAAGTATGTCCTCAGGCCACGTACCAACGCTGTACCATTTCCTTTTACCGCAATGTGTTCTCGGCCACACCTCACTCCTAAGGTAATACTATGGCAAAAAGATATTCAAGGTAATCCACGCCTAGAAAAGCAAAGAAAGCTGCTCAGGAGAAAGACACTGTGATGGAATAACTGTGCGCCATGAAGCTGAAATAGGCCGCTAAGAAAGTAGAAGATGGCATTGAGGAAACGCTGACTTACTACGATTTTCCCAGTGAACACTGGACCCGCATCCGTACCAATAACGCCATTAAACGCGCTCAACCGGGAGATCCGCCGCACCCGTGTGGTGGATCTCCCGGTGGCAACTCTGCTCTCATGCTGGCCTGTGCCCAATTGCGCCATGTCGCCGGCCCCCAGTGGGGCAACAAGAAGTACATGAACATGAAGCATCTGTGGGCTTCCGTTGAGGACGACTCCACATTGCTGGCTGACTTTCCTCATGTCAGAGCCTGCAAATTAAATTTACAAAAAATTCTTGACACTACCCTGCATGGCTTCGATAACCATCTTCTTAAATTCCGGTTTGTATCGTTTGTTTGGTATTCCTTTGGGCATAATAAATCACCCCCACTTGTTTTTCAATATACCATGACAAATGGGATGCAGTTCAAAAACAAGGTTATACATTTGGCTCTGCATTTCTTCGATATCTACTAGGCAGGAATCAATTCCTCTGCCCAAGTTCCATTGGTTGTTTGTACCACAAATTCAGAGAGGTATGCTTTAGAACTCACCGCAAGTTTTCTTGGCAGTCTCAGTCAAACTGTAAAAAGACTGTGTTGCTTTCCACAACACTCGGTACAGTAAAACTCTCCTGTCGGTTCAATGCCTGTAAACTTCTCTCCATAATAGTCTCAGACAATACCTTCCAGACTCTAACTCTCTTCGCTATTATAAAGATATTTCCTCACGTCAGTTGCATTCCGGTAAATCAAAAGCTAGGTTTAACAGTTACCTTGGCCTGTCATATCAACATCTCGGCAATCCTTTCTTGCAGCTCGGCCAAACTATGATTATGCTTGTCCTTCTCAGAGAGCCGAACTTCAGTAGTCGGCCATTTCACATCAATATCCGCATCATCCCAAGCCACGCCATATTCATCGTCAGGCTCATAGAGGCGAGTGCATTTGTACACAAAAGTCGCTGCATCAGACAACACTACAAAGCCATGCAAAAACCTTCCGGTACAAAAAATTGCTTCTTGTTATCAGCAGAAAGCAACACACCGTGCCACTTACCAAAGGTAGGGCTGTCTTTTCGGACGTCTACAGCTACGTCCCATACTTCTCATTAATTACTCGGACCAGCTTTGCCTGAGGATGGCTAAACTGCATATGCAAGCCGCGCAGTACTCCTTTTCTGGATTTGGACTCGTTATCCTGAACAAATTCAGCTACACTTCCATCAATATGCTTCAGTAGGAACTTGAATTCGTCATTATAGGTCTCCATAAAGTATCCGCGATCGTCGCCAAACAAAGTCGGTTCAATTTCATAGAGCCCTTCAATTTTTGTTTTTATAAAGTTGAATTTTCCCATTAGTATTCTATCTCCTTCAAATATCTCTTTACTGCATCCTGCCAAGTCGGTAACGGATCAAATCCATTCTCAATCAGTTTGCTCTTATCCAAACGACTGTTAAACGGTCTTGCTGCTTTACTCAAGCCATACTCTTCCGTTGTAACAGGCACAACATTGGTGGCATACCCAGCTTGCTCGAAAATCTCACAAGTAAAATCATACCAACTGATATAGCCATCTTCATTGGTCGCATGATAATAACCATACTTATCAGTTTCAACCATATCCACAAGCAACCGAGCCAAATCAAGAGTATATGTAGGAGTACCGATCTGGTCATTGACCACACGGACAGTATCGTGCGTCTTGCCGACATTCAGCATGGTTTTGATGAAATTATTGCCATTTAAGCCAAATACCCAGGCAATGCGGACGATAAAGTATTTGTCCAGCGTATTGGCAACCGCCAGTTCGCCCTCAAGTTTTGTTTGACCGTAAACATTCAAGGGCGCATACTCCTTGCAATCTGGCTGCCCAGGCTCTGTGCCCTGACCGTCAAACACATAATCCGTGCTGATGTAGGTCATTTTGCAGTCCAGTTTATTGCAGACATCTGCAATGTTCTGAGTGCCGCCAGCATTGACTGCACGGACAAGCGCAACCTTGTCGTCATCCTCTGCCATATCCACCGCTGTCCAAGCCGCACAATGGATGACGGCATCTGGCTTGATTTCTGTGATGACCTTTTCCACGCTCTCGGTATCGGTAATGTCAAGGACAATATAGGGCAGGGTCGTAACAGGAGAGCCATCGGCTATACCGCTGTAAACCTCTGCCACATCTGTTCCCACAGCTTCGTGCCCTCGTTTATATAATTCATTCATCACATCGTGCCCCAACTGGCCGTTGACACCTGTTACAAATACTTTCATGTCGAACTCGCTTTCTTATCTATTTCCATACATCTTCTCGTAGTAGTTCTGGTACTCGCCGGAGATGATGGTTTCCCACCATCCCTTGTTGTCTAGGTACCACTGGATGGTCTTCTGAATACCATCAGCGAATTTTGTCTCCGGTAACCAACCGAGTTCATCGTGAATCTTTGTCGGGTCGATTGCATAACGCATATCGTGACCCTTTCTGTCTGTCACATATGTGATCAGGCTCTCGGGCTTGTCCAGAGCTTTGCAGATGATCTTAACAATATCAATATTCCTCATCTCATTGTGACCGCCAATATTGTAGACCTCGCCCACATGTCCCTTGTGGATGATCAAGTCGATGGCCTTACAGTGATCCTCGACATAGAGCCAGTCTCTGACATTAAGTCCTTCGCCGTATACCGGCAGAGGCTTGTCGTTGAGAGCATTGACAATCATGAGAGGGATCAGCTTCTCAGGAAAATGATATGAGCCATAGTTGTTAGAGCAGCGACTGATGGTCACAGGCAGACCGAAAGTTCTGTTGTAGGCCTGAACAAGCAGGTCCGCAGATGCTTTCGATGCACTATAGGGGCTACTGGTGTGAATGGGAGTCTCCTCAGTGAAGAACAGATCGGGCCTATCCAGTGGCAGATCGCCGTAAACCTCATCGGTAGAAACTTGATGATAGCGAGTAATTCCGTACTTGCGACAGGCATCCATAAGAACCTGTGTACCCAGAATATTTGTTTGAAGAAAAAACCTCCGGATTGTCGATAGAACGGTCAACATGGCTCTCAGCCGCAAAATTTACCACAACATCGGGCTTTTCAGTCTCGAAAATCTCATAGATCGCCTTGCGGTCGCAGATATTGGTCTTGAAAAACTTGAAGTTCGGGTTCTTCATCGCCTCTGCCAAAGTGGACATATTGCCAGCATAGGTTAGGCAGTCCACACAAAGGATTTTGTAGTCGGAATACTTGCCCAGCATATGATATACAAAGTTGGAACCAATAAAGCCGGCACCGCCTGTCACGAGAATAGTCATACTCTTTTACCTCCTGTTTTCTCTCTTAATACTTGATTTTTCCGTCTGCAACTGCCATCAGATGAGCACCATAAGGAGATTTACCATACTTGGATGCGGATTCGATAAGCTTCTCCTTATCAATCCAACCATTTTTATACGCAATTTCCTCCGGTGCGGAAATAACAATACTTTGTCTGTTCTGAATCATCTGTACAAACAGTGTTGCCTCCGCAAGACTATCCATTGTTCCGTATCAAGCCATGCATATCCACGCCCTAAAAGCTGCACATCAAGTAGTTCGTCCTTAAGATACATCTCGTTGAGTGTAGTAATTTCCAGTTCACCACGAGCAGAAGGTTTCACGGCATTGGCTCTGGTAGAAACACCTTTCGGGTAGAAATACAATCCTGTCACAGCATAATTGCTCTTGGGCTGCGTCGGTTTTTTTCTTCGATGGAGACAGCTTTACCGTTCTCATCAAAGGCTACTACTCTCGAATCGCTCCGGGTCATTGACATAGTATCCAAACACAGTAGCACGGTTATTTTTCTCTGCATTTTCTACAGAAGCACGGGTGCCTTGCTGAAGCCATTGCCGTAAAATGTTGTCGCCGAGCACCATCGCACAAGCATCGTCGCCGATGAATTCTTCTCCAGAATAAATGCTTGGGCAAGTCCGTCAGGGAGACGGCTGTACCTTATATGAAAGATTTACACCATAATTCGAGCCATTCCCAAGAAGCTTTTCAAAATTCGGCAGATCAGTTGGCGTAGAGATAATCAGGATGTCATTGATCCCAGCTAACATCAAAGTTGCCAAGGATAGTAGACCATTGGCTTGTCGTAGATCGGCAACAACTGCTTAGATGTTACCATTGTAAGCGGATAAAGACGTGTTCCTGCGCCTCCAGCGAGAATAATACCTTTCATTTCGTAAAGCCTCCTACAATATAGTTACGGTCATAGGCACGGCAGCCAGCCGTGTCTATTTCCATCTAAAAGCCGAAGCTGTTAGAATGCGAGTAAATGGTCTGACATTTTTCGCCTTGAGTCAACACGCCCGCATGGGAGTCAGTCAGCCGCCTCTCTCATTCGCAGCATTCGATTTTAAACAGGTTGAGCCACCATTTCGGTGAGTTCGCGTCATACCACAGAAGATTGAACAGGCAATGAGTAAAAGCGGCCGCCATGAATTTCAACATCAGGAGGTACATCAAATGAACGCAGTCGGTATCGATGTTTCCAAAGGGCAGGAGCATGGTGGCAATTCTCCGTCTATGGGTGAGAGGTGGTCCAAACGCCCATCGGTGTCATACACAATGCAGTCAGTCTGGAACATTTGGCACATCAGATTCTCGCGTTGGGGAAAGATACGCGCGTTGTTATGGAGGCAACAGGACGATACCATGAACCGGTCACAGAGAACTGCATGCCTATGGGATATTCGTTTCCGTCATCGATCCCATCGCCATCCACGGGTATTGCGCAGGCGGTACTATCCGCAAAGGTCAAGAATTAGCGGAAGGATGCTCTGAAAACTACACGATTTGCTCTTGACCGCTGGACTGAATTGCGCAAATATCCCCCTATGGATACTTTGAGATAACAACTGAAGATCTTCAGCCGCCAGTATGATCTCTAATATGAAATCCTGCGCGGCACTGCAAAGCAACCTCATTTCACTGACCGACAAGGTGTTCCCGAGGGGTCAACGAATTGTTCAAGAGCCCGCAGAGCAGATGGTCATGAGAAATAGTGGACTTTATCTCGATCGTTTGGCCTCGCGAGTGTATCAGCATGGTCAGTGAAAATGCATTCACAGAGCGATACCAGAAGTGGTGCAAGCGCATGGGGTACAATTTTTCTCGAACCAAGGCCGCTAACATTTACATCAAGAGCCTCAGTCATATCGTTACGCTGCCCAAAAACAGCAGCACGAAGCTGCTGAGCCAGACGGCTGCTAAGGAGTTGACTGCGATGAACGAGCTGGTTGCCATTGTACGCGGTGAGATGACTCGTCTTGCAAAGGAGCTGCCGGAATACGAAACCGTTCACGCCATGTATGGCATAAGGCAACACAACTGCCGCGCAGCTTATAGCAGAGATCGGCGATATTCGTAACTTCCCCCGCGGCAGCTCCCTCATCGGCTTTGCCGGTGTTGACCCGCAGCCGCTGACTCCGGCAAGAATGTCGGCAACAGCAAACCGGCTACGAAGCGAGGCTCCCCGCAGTTGCGCAAAACACTGTTTCAGATCATGACGACCTATCTGCGCCTGACACCGCAGGATGAACCCGTATACCAATTCCTCGATCAGAAGCGCTCGAGGGCAAGCCGTACTATGTCTACATGACAAGCCGGTACGAACAAGTTCCTGCGCATCCACTACGCCCGTGTGAAGGAATGCGTGGCAGATCTGGATACGCCTGCCGTGAACAGAGAAATCGACAGATAATCTGCTTCTGGCACCTATCAGCTGATGAGCCATGTTGCTCACCGGTTGCTTTGCTGTACCTTTTTACTCAAGTCCCGATTGAACTTTCTCTTAAATTGGGACTTGACTTTTTTATTTGCAGGCTCTCATTTTAAATATGTATTCATTGCCATGAGCTTGACGTCTTCATAAGGAGTTGAATACCGTTTATTGCAATGAAGTAGTGTTATCTCTGTGCAGCCGTTAACCAGCTATTTCGGCAATCTTGGACTCATTATCTTGAACGAACTCAGCATCTTTTCTTTTCGATGTTCTGTCAATAGAAACTTGAATTCATCATTTTATAAATCTTCTAAAAAGCAACTTACCGTTAGAGTCTCAATTAATGTACTTTACACCATATCCCATGTGAGAATCGTATCTTCCGGTAGATCGCACTTCACAACTCGCCCGATCACAATGTCAGTATATTGGGGTGAGATGCCCGTTCCAGGACGTTTCGGCATCATGTCCTCTGCCTTCCAGCATCTCGCCAGCTTTCATATCACGAGTTAGCACAAAGGGATCTTCTCGCCTCTTTACGAGGTACGAATTCGCAATCAGAACCGTCTTCTCTGGTCTGCCTTTCACCATATCGATCCACTTAAAGTTGGCTATAGCCTTTTTGAAATCTTCGGGTTCTCCTGCGTTATAATGTTCATTTCCTGATAAAGGTTTTATCTAATGTGAAGTGCTTCTCAATCACCTCTGCACCTAACATATACGCAACCGCCAATGTCATCATGGTATCATCAGGTGCAACATGATCACTAAATCCAACACGAACTTGAGGGAATACCTTTTCAAGGTCGAAATTATTTCCAGATTCGCATCTTTAGGATCTGTGGGATAGGATAGCACACAATGGAACAGAACAATATCCTCGCATCCCTCTTCGACAAGAATCCTGACAGCTTCATCTACTTCAGAGATGTATGCTGCTCCTACAGACATATAGACAGGCTTACCCTTTTTTGCAATATGACGGATAAAAGGTAAATTGCTCAAATCTGACGAGGATACCTTATAAAAAGTCAACCATGCTTTCAAGATAATCAGCCGACGCATAATCAAAAGGTGTAGAGGTAAACTGCATTCCTTTAGAATGAGCATAATCACATAGTTCCCTGTACTCTGCCTCGCCAAAATGATCGTGTTTCAAAAACAACTCATATTGTGTCTTTGTAGGTTCCTTTGTTGTGTCCCAATAGGCAGGCGAATTCTTGGAAACAATTGTTCCCGCCTTATATGACTGAAACTTGGCACAATCAACACCTGCTTCTGATGCCGCATCAATATACATCTTTGCAGCTTCCAGTGCTGATACATTCAAAGCCTTTGCAGTGTCGTAGAAGTTAACACCCATCTCTGCAATTACATATGGTCTATTCATTTTTTATATTCTCCTCATTCATTTGTCTCTTAATGATTCAAAATCAAGCTCATTACTCTTTTTTGCGACCATTACGAAGATCGTGACTAAGCAAAATATCTTGATAATGCTTTCGATCTTCTGCTGAAAGTTCCAGATACATTTTTAATGTTCCCTCAATAACAGAATCCGGCGGGTTTAATCCAATATAGGTAAAGCCATTCTCGTTACACACAAAACCATGCTTCTCTTCACGCTGATTCTGAGCCATAGCAACCGATGGAATCCCAAGAATCGCCAGCTCATAGCCAGTACGACCGCGAGAAGTAATTCCAATATCACAACTAGTCATGATTTCCGGCATATTGAAACATCAAACTTCACTTCGATATGCTCCTGCTTGTTATATTTCAGAAGTGCATCAACATTCTTCTTGGCGCGCCCCAGAACAACCGTGAAATGATATTTTTTGTATTCGTCTTTTGAGATAATTTTCAAAAGTCGGTCAGAATAATTTTGCGGATCAGCACCACCGAAACTAACGAAAACATTTTTTGACAGTATCTCTAATTTCAATAGGTTCGTAGAACATAAATGTCTTACCAGATATGTAATACTTCTCACCGGCATATACTTGTTTGAGATCTGTCTTTGAATACAGCGCATTGAATACGAGATCAGCCTTCAATATTCCTTCGCCATCATCCTCGAAATTGACAATCTTTGTATTCGGAAGTACTGAACGTAATCCAATCATGTAATCAATAGAGGTGGTTAAAATATCGTTTATAAACACCATGTACTGCTTTTCTTTACAAATTTGGAAAAGCTCTGCGATTCCATCTACCGGTATCAGGTTATGTGTTGTTTTACCAAACACTTCTTTATTTGTCTGGTTGCTGTCATAATAGATATCCGGCTTTACAAAGAACTCATCTGCCAGTTCCAACGCACGATAAATATGGCCGATACCACGTGTGTTGTTTCCGTTTACATAGATTGCAACTTTCTGCTCATCCAGAGTCGCTGCAACACTCCGCAAATCCGCAAAGGTATCTACATCCACAGATTCGTTGTCCGGGACTTCAAAAACGCTGACTTTTGCACCAATTCTTGTCTGCGGTGTAACAACAGATGCCTTAGATATCACAAATGCACCTGTTTCTATGTAGTGCGGAGGCAAATACTGTCGATTTAATCTTTTTGTATAATTAGGTACTATTTTTCCCCCTTTAATCTCCCAAGAAAGATGGGGTGAATTGATCACCGATATCAATGTATCTAAATCATTCTCGATTGCATGTGCTATTGCCTGATCCAGCGTTTTCACTTTCAATGTTGGTGATGTAGGTTGCATCGTAATAATATAGTCCCAATTAGTATCCCTTGGAACAGCATCGGCAATAACCGCATCTAATGTTATATCATCGCCACACAATTCCTCATTACGCCAGTGGCATTTTACTCCCATTTGCTGTGCAATAATGCGAACCTCCGGTGAATCCGTGGAAACAACTACATCAGTAATATGTGCAGAGTTAATTGCATTTTTAATGGCGTAGTAAATCAACGGATGGCCACCTACAATACGGATATTTTTATTCGGTATTCCTTTTGAACCTGCTCTTGCAGGAATTACAGCAACAATTTTCATATAAGTCGATTTTTTCAGTCATGCCATGCTCACACAAGTGATATTAAACTAATGTGGCCATGAACTGCCTTTCTTAAATAATTTATAATTACGATAATTGCGTTTAGGTCATCATTGCATCAATTGCTAATTCGGTTTAACGATTCCAATAATTCCAGTAATTGAATTTTTAAAGAGTCGATTATCTATGTTCCTGTCTTGAGGTTTTAGATAGTCATTAATAAACTGACAGTACGCATCTTCATCTATCCTCAACCTACTTGTAACATTATTTACTGGTTCACTAATATCGCAAACTTGTGTATGTAGTAAACGTGCATACTTTTTTGTTCCGTTAATCATGCGTTTATTCGCCTTTATATCACTCCCTGTCACTAACAAAATCGGTTTCCAAAATATTGTAGCATAACAAATGCTAGTGGAAAACTGTGCAATCACAAATTCTGCATCACGGATCAACTCTGCCGTTTTAAAACGAAACTTCTCGTATTTATTCAATACATCGTTATGCAGGGTATAATCACCTCGCGGATGGGTTGCAATAACGACTTTTAAACCTGTTTCCTTTTCGATGGTTGTAAAATAATCCTTCCAGTTCCGCATAGTACCGTACAGGATCCACGACATCTCCTATGCCAACGCCATCTGGATGGTAGGGCAGATACTGGTCTATGAATACGCAATACTTTTCTTGGATAAGACGTTCTTTGTCGACACGCACCTGTAAATACTTGTCATAGTCTAGTGAATGAATGTGCTTAATTTTCGTGTGTTTGTCTGTCACGCACAAGCGGATATATAAATCCCGATTCTCCATACCGCCGAGGATAACAAAATCCGCCGCTTTCATATGCCACAATTTGCGAGGTAACCGTGTAAAAACAGCGTTACTCAAACGGTGCAGAGAAAGATTCCGAAGTAGATCAAACCATCGGTTGGTTATCGTTTCTTCATCCGCTTCAACATTCGTATCCATTCTATACATATAACCATATTTTTTGGTCGCGTTGAATTGCGGTATGTAAAAAAGTGTGTCTAGATAGAAGTCTGTAATAATGATAAAAATGCCTCAGCTCCGGCTTTCTTTACATAATCCTTATAGGCGCGTCTGGAATAAAATATCTCTTTTGGGTTCACTAATCACACCCGTGCGAACTATCTCATACGCGGCAGGATTTGACAATAGGGGATGTATCAAGGATGTGAGTTTCATAGCCATTTTCTTCCAAATAGTCGATACAATATCTATGGTAATAGGATTCAAGTGGCGGTGTCACAAAGACAAAATAAATTCTTTTCATATATCCCAATTCCTCCTAATGGTATCTCAAAGTTCCATTTGCAACAGCAAGTGGTATTTTTATCCTTCGTGGTGTTATTTTCATTCTGCTCTATTCCCTATAAAAAGTATCCTTTCGTTCCGCCATTGACGGGATTAGAGCAAAATGCCAATACTTTATCCATTCTTTTTTTCTCCTTAGCATCCTCTGTAAAGTTCCCTTTAGATACACCTGATGACTTTCGATTGCAATAGATATATGCTCCAAGGCCCCCTGTGTAAACAACGCCTGCAAGCAGAATACGCAGAAGCTCATCCATAATCCCCATATCCGGAATCGGCAAAACACTGCAGAGTTGCAGCAAAACAAAAGGACAAAACCGAGCACAAGAGGATGGGATGCAACTGCATACGAATGATAACACCTGTGGGGATCCCAAATCTTTTACATATATATACGACCATCACCGTGGTTGCAATCAGATTTGCAATCAAAAGCAATTCATTCCAATACCTACTGCACCCAATCCGTTTTTCCAGATAGCATTTGGCATTTGGAACAGGAAAATAAAACGATTGTAAGCAACTGCCCCATAGTTGAAATGAACGCATAAGCTTTCGTCTTTTTCCGTTGCCAACATATAGGAGCCGCCTATCTGCCCCCAAGCCTGATATATGGTGCAAAAACATGACCACGATTACAACCAGTCCAATGTCGGCATAAGTCTCGCCAAACACCACCGGAAGAATCCACTTCGACATAAAAGAAATAAAATGGCAAAATACGTCGTGGCCCAAATCATTAACCGAAGCGATTGTTCAAATCGATCTTTGAGAGCCCCCGGCTGGTCATGAATTACCGCAAACTCCCTTTTGACAGTTCCGCATAGGGATTAAATACATACGAAAGCAGTAAATTTAGCTGCCAGGCTACACCAAAAACATGCTTGCTCATTTACGCCTGCCCAATTCATGAGTGCCCAGTTCATCATAATAACAGTGAATTGCGAAACAAATGTTGCCGGAATGATAGGTGCACTAAAGGTCAGGTACTCTTTTCCAATAATGGCGAATACCAAGGTCTTTTTTACATATTTTTTATTCTGATTTGTAATCAGCACCCACAGCAAGATACACGCAAGAATCAGCGTAATCGAAATTTGAACGATATATAAATAGAGCAGATGCAATTTTCCCAGAAAATATCCAGCAACAACAAACACACTAATTAGAACTTTTAAAACAATTTGCCCAACTGCAGGAAACCCTTGAAATGGCACAGGCATCATATATCAAGATGCAGTCTGTAAGTAACTTATTGACGATTGCTACCTCTAAGCCCAACAGAATCGTAAGCAGCGTCTGCCCTGCAAATGTATCCCGCAGCACGCCAACAGCATATAACAGCATAAGCAGCGCATTGATGGCAAGCGCTATCGTAATGTAGAACTTCAAATAGAAATTAACTAAGCCGATTTCTGTCATTCCTCTTGGCATATTTTGCAACAAGTGCATTGGAAAAAGACAGGTTTCCGAGTGTAACAACCGCAGTAAATACATTAAGGTTGTAAGTATAAAACCGTACTCCTCTACACTGAAGGCCCGCGGTAGAAGCATTTGCACGATCATATTGATCACCACGATCAGCACAGAGCTCAGCATTTTTATGATATACCTGTATTTGAAATCATCCTGTTTCATAATCATCGTTTATGATATCCCTAAATATCAGTCTACCACAATACTCCTTACCGTTCAATTTACCTTGCATATTGGTCGGCAGCACTATACTTCTGCAATTACAAACCCCACTCATTTTGGACAAATACTGTCTTGTGCTCATCAAAGCCAAATCCTTCTCACTGATAATTAGTTTTTCTTTTCCTCCGATCAATTCAAAGGGCCACTGGATTCCAATGTCCGGATCGTCATACATAATACCCGAATCCCCCTCGCCGAAGAAAACCTCACTTGCCTTATAGCTGACAATGGAGTCATCAATTACCAAATAGCCATGGCCAAAATACTCCGGCACATACAGCATCTCGGTGTTGTCTCCCGTCAAATGGAACCCCCGCCACTGACCAAAAGGTAGGAGAATCCGGACGGAGGTCTACAATGACATCATATACATGACCGCTGATGCAGCGCACCAGCTTTGCCTGCTGCTTGAACAATTGAAAATGAGTGGCACGGATCACACCTCGTTTGGAAATGGTATAAAACACTTCTTTCAGTTCGTGGCTGATCCCGTTGGCTTTGAACATCTCCAAATTGTAGTCCTTGATCAGACCCCGCGATCGTCCGTTGCATAGAAAGGCTTGATATGATAAGCACCTTTCAAATCCAATTCTGTAAACTCAAATTTCTGAATCATTTCCGTTTCTCTTTCCTCTCTCAAGATGCAGACACCGTTTCTTGGATTTCTCTCTGTAAAAGATTTCGTCACATATTCACCAATATCCTGAACCAAAGCAGTTGTATCAAACATATCCCATGTATAAACAATCCCGTCATCCGGACGCTTTCCAATTTGGATAAGCACTTCCCGATCAGCGATCCGTCCAACCTCCAGCAGATACTCTTTCAGCACACGAGGCGCGCCGGAGCCAATATAGTACGTATTCCTGCTAGTGGCACGGTCTCTAAGCGGTATACCGCTTCCAGTAAATCATCTACAAAAATAAAATCATAGGGCTGGCTTGCCGATCCAAAAGCGCTTCCGGCCACTCAGTATTTCACCCAGAGTATAGCTGATCAAATTACCGGTCTTGTTCTGTGCACCGTAAATGTTGGAAAACTGCATCCACAAAGTCCAATCCTATGCTCTTACAATAGGTTTCCAGCATAAGATGCGTACAGTGTTTCGCCGCACCATACATCATTCCACCGCTGGTTTCTCAAGATGCGGTAGACTGTTCACCGCCTGCTCTGCAATGGTTCCAGCACATAAGAATTTCCCCATCCAATATCCTTTGCAACCTTTGCGCACTTTAATGCCATTTGTGCGTTATTCAACTGGATGAACGGATCCGCTTTCGTTACTCCATTGACCCCTTGCCAAGCCAAATGATAAAATACATCATAACCATCTTCTACAGACAGGGCAGCTATCAGTCTTTCGGTATTATCAAGGCTCATCTGTATTTTGGTAAGATACTCACTCTCCGGTAAGATGCTGTTTTCAAATGCAACGTCAATTGCAACGACATTCACCTTTTTCCCAATCAGTTTCGTTACAAGAGATCTGCCGATAAAACCGTTTGCTCCGGTGATAATGACCTTTTGCATACAATATTCCTCCATTTAGGATAGAAACTCCGCGATTTGCTTATCCATGCAGGCACAGATATCGCCGTCTGCTCTCCAGCATTTCGTCCACTCCACCACCATCTCAATAGCTGTATCCAGATTCCAGCGGGGTTTCCACCCAAAGGTCGCCTTCAGCTTGGAGCAGTCCAGCTTCAAGAAATTCGCCTCGTGGGGACCGCCATCGAAACGGTTAATCCACTTAATACCTTCCCCCATTTACTGACGAATAGATCCACCAATGCGCCGGTCTGGAAGCAGTCCACATCGTCAGGGCCCACATTGTAGTAACCCGCGTATTGGAAATTCTCGCACTGCTTAGCTGCGATCATCAAATAGGCATACAGTGGTTCCAACACATGCTGATAGGGACGGGTGGAGAATGGATTGCGGACAATGATATCTTCACCTTTCATGGCTGCCCGGATACAGTCAGGGATGATACGGTCATTGGCAAAATCTCCGCCACCAATAACATTGCCGGCTCTTTGCAGTAGAGATAGCCACCCGGTTATCGGTAAAGAAGCTGTTTTTTTATAGCTATGGGTCACAAGCTCTGAACAAGACTTGGAATTAGAATAGGGATCGTATCCATCCAGTTCTTCATTTTCACGATAGCCCCAAGCCCACTCCTTGTTGAGATAGACCTTATCTGTGGTCACATTGAGGAAGGATCTGACACAGGTACTCTGCCGGACACATTCCAAAATATTCACCGTGCCCATCACATTGGTCTCATAGGTATACACAGGGGCTTTATAGCTATCACGCACAATGGGTTGTGCAGCAAGATGCAGCACAATCTCCGGTTGCGCCTCATCAAATGCCGCTTTCAGTACCGGTAGATCCCGAACATCACCGATCACAGAGTGAATATCTCTTGCGATATCCGCCACCTCAAACAGTGAAGGCGCTGTTTGAGGATTTAGGAATAGCCGGTCACCTTAGCACCAGCATTCACCAGCATCTTGCAAAGCCAGCTTCCTTTAAAACCAGTGTGTCCAGTCACAAATATCTTCTTCCCTTTATAAAAGGATATATCGAACATAATCAATCCTCCCAGAGCTTCCAAGGCGCTTGTCCGCTGTTCCAAAGCTTCTCCAGCTTCTGCTTTTCACGCAAAGTGTCCATGCACTGCCAAAAGCCCTTGTGGGTATATACTTCAGTTGATGCCTGCACCAATCGATTCAGCGGCGCCTGCGTTCAAAGACTGTGCTGTCCCCTCGATATAGTCAAAGATCTCCGGCTGGAACAACCATGAAACCGATATTTATCAAGTCTCCGTCCAAGTCAGACTTTTCTCTAAACGCATTGACATAGCCATCTTTCCCAACATCAAGTACGCCCTTTGTTTTGGCCAAAATTGTACACCGAAATGGTTCCGATACAGCCATGAGACCGATGATATGCCATGAGCTCCTTGATATTGATATCCCCCACCGCATCTCCGTAGGTCATCATAAACGGCTCATTGCCCACATAATCTTTAATTCGCTTAATACGTCCACCGGTCATGGTATTCAAGCCCGTATCGATCACTGATACCTTCCATGGCTCAACATGCTTGTTGTGCACAATCATCTCATTACCGTTGGTAAAATCAAAAGGTAACATCCGATGTATGCAGAAAATAGTCTGCAAACCACTCCTTGATCACATGCTGCTTGTATCCGGCACAAATAATAAACTCGTTTATGCCATAACAGGATATTCCTTCATAATATGCCAGAGAATCGGCATACCACCGATCTCCAGCATGGGCTTCGGCTTAAATGCTGACTCTTCAGAAATTCTGGTACCAAATCCACCGGCTAAAATGACAACTTTCATCTTTGTACCTCTCTATTACAGTTTCAACAAGTGCAGAATGACTCCAGCATATGACTTCCAATAACTCCAGTCACACTGTATTGCTTTTTATACATTTGCAGTGCATCTTTTCTATTTTTTGACGTCGAAAGCTCTCTACCACATCCACAATAAATGACTGCAAAAATATGTCGCTTCTTTTTTTTGTATGAAAGAAACTTCTTCGACTTTTTTTTTCATCAAATAATCAAAGTGTTTCTCCAACATAGCAATAACAGCCTCAGCATGAGCAATATGCTTAGCAGAAACACTATCCTCCCGAACAGTCCATACACCCAAAGGTTCCTCAATCATATGACAAACCGCTCCTGCCCGGGGCCAGTCTAAGCCAACAATCGTAATCCTCCTGACCGGAGACAAGGCTGATATCAAACCCACCAATGTTTTTCAGCAGCTTGCTCTTAATTACCATAGCAGATGTTGAGAAGCAATTCCCTTGAAACAGCAAATCTTCATAAGCATCGTTATTGTCTATTTGTCTGTATTCACCAATAGTACATGTAGTTTTCCTTTAATGTGTTTTTTCCCAATGGCAAAACACATCGCTTCTCTGGATTTTCACTAATATATTCTTTAACTGTATGGAGTTTTTCCGACACCAATAATCATCTGCATCTAAAAACAAACATATTCTCCCGTAGTCAGAGAAATTCCTGTATTTCTGCCACCACTGATTCCCCTGTTGGGCTCCACGCGATGCAATTGAATATTCATATCCGGATTATCCTTGACGAATTGTTTAATGATGCTATTCGAGTGATCGGTTGAACCATTATCAACAACAATATATTCATAATCTTTTTCCGTTTGGTCTCTCACTGAAGTGAGTGCTTTTTTGATAAAGGCTTCTGCATTATACACAGATGTTACAACTGAAAAAGAGGCATATTACATACTCCTTGCTGTTAATCAAATAGTTCTCTCAATGTAACAATGTCAATTCGATTTGCATTTCTTTCTTCTACGAGAAAATCACATAGCTTCACAAACCTATTGTAATCCCATGTCCACATACTGTTATAATTCCTTCGCCGTCTTTCAGAATACTGTGTAGCATTAAAAACACAGTCACGCTGCTCCCGTTCCGCCATATTGATTAAGGCAATCACCTGCTTTACAGTATCGGGATGTAATACAGGAACAGAGTATACAACCTTCTCCTTTCCCACGTACTGAAGCGAAGATTTAATCGGTAATGTATACAGAAATGTATTATGGGTCATTCTTGCAATTTTGAGATAATCCTCTGAAGATAATTGAACTGATTTTTTAATGCAATACGCACATATTTGACGTTGAGGTGAGTAAGCGTAACTTCCCACTCCCGAATCTGCTTGGAGGACATAACCGAATGCGGGCTGGCAATACCAACTCCGTGGGCACGCCATGATTCTCCTAACCATTGCTCCAGCATGTCAAGGCCTTTTCCCAATCCTCCAGCGTATTCAAATGCTCATGACCATGACCTACAATTTCAAATTGGCCTGTTGCATACAGTGCTTTCACTTTTTATCCTGTGTCAACGCTGCATTATTTTCAGGTCTGTTGGCCTTTGTATGCTACCATCCACATAACCGGTAGTTATACTAAACGCAGCCGTTAAATTACGCGGTTGAAGGACTTCAGTTGCAACTCTGTAGTTGTCCTTTCTTCCATCGTCAAATGTGAGAACGATTTTTGGTTTATATTTTTCAATCCTCTTATTATCCATTCACTTTTTCCTCAAACAAGTGATTTTATGGCGATCCGTCTTCTCCAATATTTTAACATCAAAAAGAAACAAAAGAAAACATAGAAGCCTACGGATACATATTTTTCATCTCTCAGTTCTCGCAGGTTCTTCATTTCCCCTGATGCATTCCCTGAAGATTGAGGTCAGCCCCTTCTCCCCATGAAAACTTTTTTCCCAAATCAATGTCCACCAGTTTTTTCCGGGAGATAATAGTAGTTACAATGCACAACGAAACGCATATAATAGTTCATATCCTCGCAATATGACTGTGTTTCATCAAAATAACCCACTGTTTTACTGCATCCCGCCGAAAGAGCACCGACGGTGTCACTGGAAAAACTCCAGAACAAATCGTATAGATCGGCCTTGTATAGCTCACGAATCACTTTTCCTTACGCACGAAAGGTTTGTTTAAATGCCCGGTACCCAAAAGACAATTTCCGGATGATTCTTGACCGCTTCAATCTGCTTTTTCCAGTTTGTCACTATGCCATGCATCAGAGTCTAATAAGGCAACCCATTTGGAGGTAGACAATCGAATGCCATGATTGCGGGCTGACGATACACCAGCATTTTCTGCTTGATATAAGTAACGGGAAGTTCCGGGTTGCTTTGCATGTAAGCCGCAACACATTGTTCTGAGCTATCTGTCGATCCGTCATCAATAACAAATATTTCCTTTTATATATGTGATATATGTCTGATTCTTTACTGAGTCTAACGTGTCTATAATCGTTCTTCCGCATTATACATCGGAATCACAACTGAAACACTTTCTTCTTTCATATATATAACCATTCCTTTCCTCTGCGCTGAAAGACACTAAAGGGGATGAAACCCAGAAGCTCTCTAACTCAGCAAGCTAAAATTTGTTAGAATATGCTTTGGGAAAGCAGACACACGACACTGCATGTGGAGGTAAATAGGTTCAAGCATACGTTAGACTGTATATATGTGTGCCGGACGCTCTTTCAAGCACCAATGAGTAGGGCTTTACACCCTGTAACCTTATCTTTGGAGAGACGGACTACTTCAATTTCTCAACAAGCGTCTAGTCCCTACCTGCTCCCCCCAAATACTGTTTTGAGGAAATGTGTTATACTTAAAATCGTTTACTGTGTCTGCTTTGGGATGGATGTCCACAAGTCCTTTGTTGTTGCTTGTATCGCTTCTACCAATAAACAGGGAATGACGGCCTACAATCACAAACGGTTTTCTACCTTTACTGGGGATTTACGCCACTGTACAATTTGGTTGGCTGAGAATGACTGCAAAGATGTGTGCATGGAATCCACCGGGAAGTATTGGATTCCCATTTACAATATTTTGGAACGCACCTGCACCATTGTCTTCACTCACCCTAAATATGCGAAAGCGATTCGAGATAAGAAAACCGCTAAAAGCGACGCCAAATGGATTGCCGATATCTTCAAACACGACCTTGTTTCCGGTAGCTTTATCCCTCCAGCAGATATCCGCCAGCTTCGGGATCTGTTTCGTTATCGTTGAAAACTTACCGGTTTTACCACTGGTGAGAAGAACCGAGCGCAAAACCGTCTGACCATCTCCAACTTCAAACGGGACGATGTATTCTCAGATGTATTCGACAAAGCAGCCTCCGCAATAACCACACGGATTCTCGAGAATCCGACCGAGAAGATTATGGATATTTCCGGCTTTCGTACCAAAGGGAATGAAAGCGACCACTGAAGAAATTCTTGCTGCTGTGGACGGAGAAATGTGTGAAGAACAGGCCGAAAAGCTCTGCATCATCCGTTCACACATGGACGGCCTTGAATTTTACAAGCTTAATCTAGAATCGCTATAATTCTGACAACTGCTGAGAAATACCTTCCTCAACCGGGTCTTGTTATGACGGCTCCGGGTATCCAATCCTTGCCGCTATCGGCATCATTTCTGTGATCAAAGTGGATATATCCGTATTCCACCCTCGAAGCATCTCTACTTCTGGGCGGGTCTTACGCCCTAGAACAACGAGAACACCGGGAAGAAGAAACCACCAGAATCAGTCGGGCTGGAGCCTACATCAAACCATTGCTTGTTCAGTGTGTTCTTTCCGTCATAAAAAGCTAAGAAGTTCCGAAAATCCCAACCGCTATCTCGCCTTAAGGAAGCGCCGAGGTCACAAAAAGCCATTATTACCATTGCAAGAATACTCTAACAGCTATCCACAACATACTCAAAAAAGAATGAAACATACAGTCTTGAGCTTTTACCGTAAGGGCCACCTGCCACCTACTCATAGATTTCTGTGGAGGAAGCCGCTTTCATCCTCCAGCGACAGGGATTATCTGATAACAGCTCCGCCAATCGCTTAAATCTCAATCACAATTTCGATTTTAGCCCAATTTTTAGGTGGCTTGGTTTTGTGCGCTCTTTTTTTGAAATAACACTTAAATCACAATGTTTCAACCTTCCTCCCACCATCAGTCAAGCCAACATGTTTTTTTCCATACCTATCGCCACACGATTCGTCTCCCTGTCTTTCCCTTAAATGGAACAAGTAGAACAATGGCAAACAGAAAAAAGCGAAAGCCGGTCAAATTGTCATGTAATATACAGCAGCAAATCAGATAAGGATAAATATAGGGTATCATCTCTTTACAAGTAACATGATCAACAATTCTAGATAGTACTAGTAAATATATACCACCAAAGCAGATGGAATAATACAGCAGAATGCCATGGAACGAATTATGTGGGCCAACATTTGGCATCAATATATCATATTTGTCCAAATATGGTTCATATAAGCTGATCATATCCAATCCTTTAAAGAAAAAGTTTTCTTTGATCATGATCTCATTGGCCATTTTCATCGTGGTAAATCTCTCCATGTTTGCCTGATCAAACGCCGCTCCATGCCCCTCTATAACCGCAAAATACTGTGACAGCACGTCAACTCCAAAAGTAAGCAAGCAGCGTAATTGCTATAAACAGATAAAGGATAATGAGTATGGTCTTCCCAAATAACTTACACTGTAGGACCTGCGCAACAAAACCTTTCAGAAAATAGAACAGTATAAACAGAGCGAGAAATAGGAACCATGTTCTTGCAGGCAATACCGCAGACGCGATTATTGCCAGTATTGCAGAAGTGCAGCAATATCCTCTTTTCATGCCCAGTGTAAAAGGCAAAATAGCAAAACATGGAAAAAATCCACATAATTCCAGTCAAAAGGGAAAATTCCTGTCTTCGCATAGTATAGTGAATAGAAGATTACATATAGTTGAATCAAAAAGCAGAGGACATCAAATAATCTGTAATCCCGATAAGTCGGTTCATATTTTGATAATAGATATGAAGCAATGATGGTACAGAACATGACCAAAGAGTTCTTAACATTTAAACATAGCATTGGGAAGCCACCATGTTCACGACATAGATAAGGTAAAAGACAAGCATCAAGCCAAAAATAATACATTCGGATGAATTAAGCTTGACCTTTCTTAACAACAGGCAAAGCGCCACGACGAGCAAAGAATCAAAAATCAACACATAGCCCATGCTGTAATACAGCGGCGTTACCAACAGAAGTGCGATTGAAATAAGCCAGATACTATATATATTAAAGTCATATTGTTTGCCCAAACTCATCGTCCCACTCCTACAAGTATTATTGTCCAGTCTATCTGGTCTTTAGTATTAATCTATCACTTATCAAAATCAGTCGCACACCAGTCTATCTCCATTTAAGAAACTCACCCATATGCCGATATTTTTCGGTTTCATACCGTCTTTGAATTTGGCAATCTTTTTCAGTATAAATAGGCTCTATGCCCCCAGATCCAAATACGATAGACCCTCCTGTAAAAAGGTTTCTGCTGCGGTATATAGAAGCAGATTATTCAAGCATAGAGCGCGGCCCTCAACACTATTCCAGCCAATGTAATAAGTAGCAGTGTTGATATGCTGATAAAAATATATCAAATGCCATGATATTGTTACTTTCATCCGTGACATAAAATACTCCTCACCGGAACATCCTCCAGTGTAAAACATTGTCCTGATCAGGTGATCCTCAACGCCATCAAATCGCTTG
>VOFE01000054.1_pt1 | contig 25945 bp, 43 predicted proteins | sample 5384071 | NCBI WGS metagenome assembly VOFE01 (sample SAMN12384724, study PRJNA508395) | human gut metagenome | isolation source: healthy gut D | host: Homo sapiens
GATGCAATGGAGTTGCCCCACGGCACCAGCCTGGCCTTGCAGGGCATTGCCGTGGACCCGGCGGCGGATGCTGCCGCCCTGGCGGAGAGCATGACGAACTTTGGATTTGACCGTGCGCTGTACGGCTTTGAGCGGGAGGGCTTTTCCGCTATCCGGGATGCGTATAAGGCGCGCTGTGTAAACCTGGGGAGGCATGTGACCTTTGACGGCGGCGAAGGCACCGCCGTGGATGTGGACGAAGAGGGCCGCTTGGTGGTGCAGGGGGCTGAGGGCAGCACCCATGTGTTTACCGGCGAAGTGAGCGTGCACGGCATTTACGGTGCAGTGTGAGCTATAATCTTATAATTTTTACTATATTTCGTACTTTTTAACGGCGTGCTCCCGGCGTGGGGGAAATTAACAGAAAGTTCACACCGTTATAATATATTTTTCTCAAGTATTGGGTATCCTATAAGACTACTTCTGCGAGGGGCGGCTTTGGGAAAGGCTCGCCGCTTTTTGTACCGGCGCGAGGGGCGGAGCCCCTGCCCGGGCGGGCAGCCTGGCGATCTTTTTACGGCGGTGGCGGGCAGGAGGAGGGCGTGGACGTGGAGGCGGCCGTGCGGGTGAAACGGGCGGGGCAGGACAAGGACGGGTTTGTGTACCGGCTTAGCTGGAACCGGTGGAAACAATGGCCTGCGTGATGGTGCATGGCCCCTACGAAAACATCGGCCCGCCTACCATGCCTTCGCCGTATGGCTGGAAGAGCACCGCCAATACGAGATGGCGGGACCCAGCCGCCAGATCTGCCACATCGGGCCCGGCGGCGGGCGGACCCGGAACAATTTTTTAACCGAGGTGCAGACCCCGGTGCGCCTGCGGGTGAAGCTGCCGGCAAAGGGGCGCGGGCTGTATTTGCCGGAGAAAAACAAAAACAAGGGCTTGACTCTGCCACGGTGTGAGGGTCTACACTGGGAGCATCACAGAAAGGAGGCAGCGGCCATGAAGGAGTTTACCGTATATCCCATCGGCAGCATAGAAGGAGAAGAGGGGGCGCAGTTCATCCAGCTTGCGCCCGGATACTCCCCCTGCCCTGGCGGGGCTGGAGGGGTTTGGGCACATTGATGTTCTGTGGTGGTTCGACCGGTGCGATACCCCGGCGGCCCGCGCGCTGCATTGCCGGCAGGCCCTACACATGGGCCCGCCGTGATGGGCGTTTTTGCCACCCGTTCGCCCCAGCGGCCGAACCCCATCGCCCTTTCGGTGGCGCAGGTGCTGCGCATCGACCAGGAGGCGGGGCGCATCTGGATTGCCTACAGCGACGCGGAGCCCGGCACCCCGGTGCTGGACCTGAAGCCCCTATACCCCCAGCATCGACCGGGTGGGCGAGCCGCAGGTACCGGGTTGGTGCAGCCATTGGCCGCAGGCAATGGAGCGCGCCGGGGAATTTGACTGGGAGAGCGAATTCAACTTTTAACCCGGGCGGAAAGCCGTGCCGAAGGGCCGGAGCGGGCCGTGCCGGGCACAAAACTGACCCGGCCGGCGTGCCCCGGAAGGCGGCGATTCAAAGGAAAAACAGCGGTTTTGCGAGGGCAGGACCGCTGTTTTTTGCGCCTTTTGAAAATTTTCCGGAAAGCAGTTGACAAATCTATTTTACTGCAATAAAATGAAATTGTTATTTTACTGCAATAAAATGGAAAGGGGCAAGGGATATGCCGGAAGTGAAGCTGTTTGACTCGGAGCGAAAGATCATGGAATGCCTGTGGCAAGGGGAGAAATGAGCGCCAAGGAGCTGGCCGAAGAACTGGAAAAACTGTGGGCTGGAGCAAGCCCACCACCTACACCGTGCTGCGCAAGTGCGTGGCCAAGGGCGCGGTGGGAGCGCATGGAACCCGGCTTTCGCTGCCGGGCGCTGGTGAGCCGGGCCGAGGTGTGCCGGCAGGAAACGGACGAGTTGATCCGCCGCAATTAGCGGCGGATCGGCCGACCGGCTGGTGGCCTGCTGCTGGGGGCAAAAAGCTCTCGGCCCAGGAGATCGAACGCATGAAAAACTCATTGAGGAATTGGAGTGAACGCAATGCTCTCTTTGCTGGAAATGAGCGCCTATGGGGGCGCGATGATCCTGGCGGTGATCCTGGTGCGGGCGCTGGCGATAAACCGGCTGCCCAAGGCGATGTTCCTGGCGCTGTGGGCCCTGACCCTGGCGCGGCTGGCGCTGCCGGTGAGCCTGCCCTCCCTGCCAGCATCTGGGCGGCGGCGGGCAGGCTGCCCGGGCTGCCGCAGAGGGCCGGAGTGCTTGCCGCCGACGGGGCACAGGCCGCCGCCCTGACCGGCGCAGCGGGCGCCGCCGTGCCCTGGACGGCGCTGTGGATCGGGGGCGGCCTGGCGCTGGCGGTGTTTTTCCTGGCGGCGCACCTGCGGGCAAGGGAGGGATTACCCTGGCCTCGCTGCCGGCAAGCGACGGCGCGATCCTGGAATGGATGGCGAAAACCGGCTTCGCCGCCCGGTGCAGGTGCGGGTGTCGGACCAGATCGCCTCGCCCCTGACCTACGGGTGCTGCGGCCGGTGATCCTGCTGCCCAGCGCGCTGGAGGGCGGGACGGGCAGACCGCTGCTGTGCTGGCCCACGAGATGGCCCATGTGCGCCGGTTTGACGCGCTGACCAAATGGCTGTTGGCCGCGGTGCTGTGCCTGCACTGGTTCAACCCCCTGGTGTGGGCCATGTACGTGCTGGCGGGGCGGGATCTGGAGCTGGCCTGCGACGAGGCGGTGGTGCGGCAGTACGGCCGCGGCGCCCGCGCCCTATGCCCTGGCCCTGGTGGGCATGGCAGAGCAGCACGGCGGCTTTGCGCCCTGACCAGCAGCTTTTTCCAAGAACGCGCCCTCACCGAACGGATCACCGCGATCATGAAGGCAAAGCCCTGACCGCTTTCGGTATGGGCGCGGGGCTTATGCTGGCGGCGGCGGTGGCGGTGGTGTTTGCAACCTCGGCCCCGGCGCGCCAGCAAAAGGCAGTGGCCGAAAACGTGCAGCCCGGCGGCATCAGGACCCTGGTGGGGGATGTGCAGGCGGGCATGACAGCCAAGCGGGCGTCGCCGTTCAGGGCGGGCACGGACGGCTGGTGGAACGGTTACACCAAGGCCGAGTACGACGCGTTGCTGGCCGCTTTGCCGGGCAAGGGGGGGAAATGAGCATTGCGGCGTTCAACCGGGCGGTGAACGCCGCCCTGACCGCCGGGGACGAGAATGGGATGGAGCTTTACGAGGGGTGCTGGCGTTCCTGCCGGAGGGCGACGCGAACGAGGCGTTTTTGCGCAACACGGTGCAGGCCTCCTGGAACGAGTATACAGCCCGGCTGGACGAGGCGTATTCCGGCAAGCGGAACGACCCGGTGTTCCGGGGCCGGGCAGCGGTGAGCCCTAAGCGCGAGGTCTTGGCAGCAGGTGGGCGCCGAGGTGACGGCCGATTACAGCTTTGCGTACCGCATTCTGGATCAGGACGGCCTGACCGTGGCGGGGCGGGATCAGTTTTGCAGCAGGCCATGCAGGCCGCCCAGAAGACCCTGGAGGCCCAGGTGCAGGCGGGCGGCGATGAGGCTGCCCTGCCGCCTTGCACAGGCGGGAAAAAGAACTGACAAGCGGCAAGATCGAATTTAGTGGGCTATGAGCTCGACGGCCTGGAAGTACTGAACGACGATTAAAAGTGAAAGCGAGGAGTTCGCAATGAAACGGATCAAAAAGGCCCTGGCCGCGCTGCTGGCGCTGGCGCTGGCGGCGGGTGCGGGTGCGGCCAGGCGCCGGGGCAAAGCCCTGCGCCAGCCGGTTCGCCCACCACGGCGGTGTTTTCCGGCGGAAACGGGCGGCGGTACTACTGGCGCGGCGGCAGCGACAAGATGGAAAAAAAATACACCCAGGCAGATTATGACCGGGTGCTGGCGCTGAAGACCGAGGGGGAGCAGCTGCCGCTGGAGCAGTTTGAAGCAGCCGCGATGAAGGTGGAGGACGAAACCGCCTACCACGAAGCGGAGGAGGCGTTCCGGCGGCTGTGGAACACCCTGCCCGAGACCGACCCGAGCTGGGGGTTTTTCAGCAGTACGGTCTACAATACCTGGCAGGCCTGCGAGAAAAAGCATTACAACGCCTGTGCGCACAACCAGGACCCCTGGTACAGCGGATGGGCGGGGTACGAGACCCACGGCGACGTGTTCGGCGACGATGTGGTGCTGACCGGCGCGTATGCGAATTTTGACTTCACCTATCACCCGGAAAGCGGCGCGGCCCCTGACTGTGGGCGGCCGGGATGAGGCGCTGCGCAGCATTGAGGCCGGGATCGAGGCCTTTTTTGAAAAAGCAGAGCGCCGCGGCACTGAAGGATGAAAAAAAGATGGAGAAGGCCCTGCAGGCGGAGCTGGAGCGCAGCCTGAAGGCCTGGACGGGCGGCCTTTGTGGGGCGGCCAGAGCGAGGTTTCGTATTATTACGACCAGCCTTTCGGCGAGGAGGACCCGCAGAAGGAAAGCACCCTCGTGCAGAGCGGAGTCGCGGAGAGCGGCTGGAACGGTGAGAAAAATACACCCGCGCCCAGTACGATCTGGCGGTAAAGCTGCTTCGCTTTGAAAACTACGAGAACATGACGGTGGCGGAATTCAATCGCAGGGTGCACGCGGCCTTCAGCAGGACGAATTCCGAGAGGACTATGAGAACGGCCTGATGTACGCTTATGAGATCGTGCGGGCCACCCTGGAAGAAACCGACCCCTAATTACAGCTTTTTCTGGGACACCGTTCCCACCGCCGAAAACGAGTACGACGCACGGGCCAATTCGGTGGCGTGGGGCAGGGATGTGGACCCGAGCGCACGGATGACCTTTCGCTGGATGTGCAGGAGGATGTATTCGGCGACAAGGTGGTGGTGGGCGGAGCCCAGGGCTATTACCTACACCTACCGGCTGCTGGACGCAAACACCCCTGACGGTGGCCCAGAGGGACGCCTTTTCAAGGCCGTGGAAAGCGGGGGGTGCGCCGGACGGTGAGCGAGACGCTGCAGAGCGGCGCAATGAGCAAAAGCGAATTTAAAAAGACGGTGGAGGCGGCCGGGAAAGCGGCGTCCACCGAGCTTGTGGCCTTCACCGGCTGCGAGGTGGATTATTTTGAGATTTACCGCTGAGCGGCCCGGCGCCGCGCCGGCGGCAGGCAGAAGAGCGCGTTCCCCGCTGCGGCTTTGTGCCGCGAGGAACGCGCTCTTTTGTGACTGGTGCGATTGGAAGGAACGAAGGGTCAGCCCTGCACAAAGGCCGCGGCCACCGGCTCGACCTGGATCTTTTGTCCTCCTCGAACCGGCTGGACTTTAAGTAGGCGGAAAAGCTCTTTTCGGTGTAGTGCCCGGTGGAGCGGGGCAGCGCCAGCTGCACGCGCTTGCCGGTGAACACCACCACCGTTTCCACCGGCACGCTTTTGAGCCCGGCGGCAAACAGCGCGTCGCGCAGGACAAGGCCGCTTTGTTTTGAGCGGGCTATGGGATTTTTGAATTTGCGGCGGGCGCCGTTCACGGTCTGCACCCACTCGGCTTCGTCCGGGCTGCCGTACACCTCGCCCCCGTACCCCAGGCATTTGACCCCCAGCACGCCGAACCAGCCCACCAGCACCGCATCCAGATCGGTGGTGCCGTGCACGCCGGTGACCGCCACAGGCGCCACGACCTTGTATTCGTGCAGAGCGGCATAACGGCGCAGCTGGCGGACCACCGCCCGGCGCCCTTTGTAACTCGTCGTCCGGCAGATTGCCGGGCTTTTTTTTTTTGAGGCGCAGAGCCGCCCCGGCCCTTGCGCACCAGGTTGATCACATAGATCGTGAGGGGCGAAGGCCAGAACCCTGCCAGCACGAGAAGGATGATGAAAACAATGTCGTTCATACGAGCGCTCCTTACCGCCGGGCCAAAAAAACCGGCGCGGCTTTTACATGAATGTTTATTTTTATATTGTAACAAAGCGCGCGCGTGTTTTCAAGAACGGTATTTTTGCCCCGGAGAAATGGCGCGATGGCCCGGGAGCTCTTGGGAAAAAATGAATGTAAATGAAAAAGTATTGACAATGTTATGGAATATAGTTATGATATTATCAACAAGTGACTTTTGATGATTCAAAAGTTTTCCAACAAATGAAAATCATTTGGGAGGTAGTACCATGAGCGAGATCACCGAAAGGACAGAGAAGTGATCGCGGGCCTGATGGAGCGCGCCCGCGCCGCACAAAACAATTTGAAGAGCAGTTCACCGACCAGGAAACCCTGCGCGAGATTGTGCGGCACATCGGGTGGATGGGCGTGAAGTATGCCGAGACGATCGCCGAGATGGCGGCCCGCGAGTCCCGCATGGGCAAAATACGAGTCCAAGGTGGCCAAGATGAATAGCAAGATGCGCGGTACCATGCGGGATCTGCTGAACGCAAAGACCGTGGGCGTGGTGGAGGAGTGGCCGGAGAAAGGGCCTGACCCGCATGGTGTGAAACCCGTGGGCGTGGTGGGGGCGATCATTCCCTGCACCAACCCCGAGGCAACCCCTTTATCAAGGCGATGGATGCGATCATCTGCCGGGACGCGATCATCTTCAGCCCCCACCCCCGCACCGCGGGCCCAATAAGTTCTGCTGCGACCTGATGCGCAAGGTACTGAAAAAGTTCGGCGCGCCCGAGGACCTGGTGCTCAGCATCGACGAGCCCACCATGGGCGCCTCGGCCGAACTGATGGCCCGGTGCGACCTGGTGGTGGCCACCGGCGGCGGCGGCCTGGTAAAGGCGGCTTATTCCTCCGGCACGCCGGCCTACGGCGTGGGTGCGGGCAACGCGGTGGTGATCGTGGACGAGACCGCCGAACTGGCGGACGCCTGTGACAAGATCTATGCCAGCAAGGTGTTCGACAACGCCACCAGCTGCTCCTCGGACAACAGCATTGTGGTGCAGGACGCCGTGTACGGCGAGGTGCTGGAACGGCTGCAGGCAAAAAGCACGGCTACCTGCACCCCCGAGGACCAGGAAAAGCTGCGGCAGATGATGTTTTTTGCCCACCGGCCATTACAACGGAAAGATGGGGTTTGCGGGCGCGAGCCTGAACGGATCGCGGGCTGGCGGGCATTACCGATATGCCCCAGGGCACCGAGTTCTTCATTGTGCAGGAAAACCCCGCCAGCCCGGACGAGATCGGCAGCTTTGCCTACCCCTTCGGCGGCGAAAAGCTGTGCGTGGTGCTGAACGTGTTCCGCTACGGGCAGTTCGACGAGGCGGTGGAGATCGTGAACGCCTGCCACCGGTTCAGCGGGCTGGGGCACAGCTGCGGCATCCACACAAAGCGCGAGGACCGGGTGATGGAGCTGGCGGCGCGCACCTACACCAGCCGGGTGATGGTGAACCAGGCCACCAGCCTTGCCAACAGCGGCAGCTTTACCAACGGCATGCCCTTTACCCTTTCGCTGGGGTGCGGCACCTGGGGCGGCAACAGCGCCTCGGAAAACATCACCTACAAGCAATTTTTGAACAATACCTGGGTGGCGCGCCCCTGCGCCGAGGATAAGCCCAGCGACGAGGAGCTGTTCGGCGCGGCCATGCAGTGCGAGCTGTAACGCGCCGCGCGCACCCTTGCAGAAAGGAATTGCCATGAAAACCATCCAAAAGAGCTGCGCGAGGCAAAACAGGCCATCGCCGCGGGCGGAGGCCGGGAACGCATCGACGCGCAGCATCAAAAGAACAAGCTTACAGCCCGCGAGCGGCTGGAGCGGCTGTTCGACGAGGGTACCTTTGTGGAAACGGGCATGTTCCGCGCCCACCGCTGCACCGATTTTGGGATGGCGGGAGCCGCGGCTCCCGCCGACGGGTGGTGACCGGCTACGGCCGGGTGGACGGCCGGCTGGTGTACGCCTACGCACAGGACTTTACCGTGCGGGGCGGAAGCCTGGGCGAGGCGCACGCGGAAAAGATCGTGAAGGTGCAGGACGCGGCGCTGCAGAACGGCGCGCCCATTGTGGGGCTGATGGATTCGGGCGGGGCCCGCATCCAGAGGGCATCCACTCGCTGAACGGCTTTGGCAAGATTTTTTACCGCAACACCATCGCCTCGGGCGTGGTGCCCCAGGATCAGCGCGATCTGGGGCCCTGCGCGGGCGGCGCGGTGTACAGCCCCGCCATCACTGATTTTGTGCTGATGGTGGAGGGCACCGGAAACATGTTCATCACCGGGCCGGACGTGATCCGCTCGGTGACCGGCGAGCAGGTGAGCGCCGAGGCGCTGGGCGGCGCGGCGGTGCACGCGGCCACCAGCGGGGTGGCCCACCTGCGGGCCGCCTCGGACGAGGAATGCCTGGCGCAGATCCGCACGCTTTTGGGATACCTGCCCTCCAACAACGCCGAGGAGGCGCCCCTTGCGCCCTCCTGCCAGCCCAACCGGCTGGCCCCGGGCTGGATTCCATCGTGCCCGACAGCCCCGCAAAGCTACGATATGCGCCAGGTCATTCGGGCACTGGCCGACGAGGACAGCTTTTTTTGAGCTGCAGCCGGACTTTGCCCGCAACATTCTGACAAGGGTACTGCCGGCTGAACGGGCGCACGGTGGGCGTGGTGGCAAACCAGCCCAAGGTGGGCGCGGGCTGCCTGGATGTGGACGCCAGCGACAAGGCGGCCCGGTTCATCCGCCGGTGCGACAGCTTCAACACCCCGCTTTTGACCCTGGTGGACGTGCCCGGCTTTTTGCCCGGCACCGCGCAGGAGCATGCGGGCATCATTCGGCACGGGGCGAAAATGCTGTACGCCTACAGCGAGGCCACCGTGCCCAAGGTGACGGTGATCACCCGTAAGGCCTACGGCGGCGCGTACATCGGCATGTGCTGCGGCGCGCTGGGCGCGGACGCGGTGTTTGCCTGGCCCACCGCCGAGATTGCGGTGATGGGCGCCGAGGGGGCGGCCAACATCGTGTTCAAAAAAGAGATCCAGGCCGCCGCCGACCCGGCGGAAAAACGCAGGGAAAAGGTGCGGGAGTACGAGGAGAAGTTCTCCGGCCCGGATTTTGCGGCCAAAAACGGCTATGTGGACGACATCATCGAGCCCTGCGAAACGCGGCTACGGGTGATCAACGCCATTGAGGCAAACCTGGGCAAGCGCCAGGCGCTGCCCGCCAAAAGCACGGCAATATCCCGCTGTGATAAGGGAGGGAACGCCATGATTGAACGCTTGAAAGGACGCCGCGGCCCTGGCGCAGATGGGGCCGGGCGAAAAATTGCTGGGCGCATTGCAGGTTGCCGCCCTGGGCATGGGCGTCACCTTTGTGGTGCTGCTGGCGCTGATGGGGTGCATCCGCCTGTGCTCGCGGCTTGCGGCGGACAGGCGCGGCGCGGCCCCAGCCGCGCCCGGCGGCCCGCCCGACGGACGGGACGAAGAACTGGACGGGGAAGCGGTGGCCGTGCTTTGCAGCGCCATCGCAATGATGCGGGGAGACAGCGATTTTCGGATTGTGAACATCGCCCGGCCCCCGCGCCCGAGCACTGGGTGGCCCCAGGGCCGCGCCGAAGGGTTTGCCGCCCACCGGCCCCAGCGCTGAACACAAACAAGAAAAGGTGTGAAACGACATGAAACGATATTACGCCAAGGTAAACGGCCGGGAATATGAGGTGGAGATCGAGGAGCTGGCAGCAGGCGCCGCGGCCCCCGCCCTGCCCCGGCCGCTGTGCCTTCCCCGGCTGCCGCGCCGCCCCGGCCACCGCGCCCGCCGCGCCTGCCGTACAGGCACCCGCCGCCGCGGGGCTGATCGCAAGCCCCATGCCCGGCCAGGTGCTGCGGGTGCTGGCAAAGCCGGGCCAGGCCGTAAAAAGCGGGGCCAGGGTGCTGCTGGTGCTGGAGGCCATGAAGATGGAAAACGAGATCATGGCCCCGGCGGACGGCACGGTGAGCCAGGTATATGCGGCCGAGGGCGCGGCGGTGAACACCGGCGACCCCTGATCGCCCTGTAACCCGCGCCCGCGACGAAAGGAGGGCCCGACCCGTGGATTCCTTACTTGCATTTTTTCAGGACCACCGGCCTGTATGAGATCTTCGCCGGCTTTGCCCGGTTGGGCGAGCTGAGCATGGACACCCTGGGAGGCAGCGGCCTGGGCAGCCTGATTATGGTGGCTATTGCCTGCGGGCTGCTGTACCTGGGCATCGGCAAAAGTTTGAGCCCCTGCTCATGGTGCCCATCGCCTTCGGCATGCTGCTCTCGAACCTGCCGCTCTCGGCGATCTTTGCCTCGGAGGGCGATGTGGGCCTGCTGTATTACTTTTACACCCTGTGCCGCTGGGGCATCCTGCCGCCGCTCATCTTTATGGGCGTGGGCGCCATGACCGACTTCGGCCCCTGATCGCAAAACCCCAAGAGCCTTTTTGCTGGGCGCGGCGGCGCAGCTTGGAATTTTTGCCACTTTCATCGGCGCGATCCTGCTGGGCTTCACCGCGCAGGAGGCGGGGTCCATCGGCATCATCGGCGGCGCTGACGGCCCCACCTCGATTCTGGTGACCAGCCTGCTGGCCCCCACCGCCTGGCGGCGGTGGCCGTGGCGGCCTACAGCTACATGGCCCTGGTGCCGGTGATCCAGCCGCCCATCATGCGGGCGCTCACCACCAAAAGGAGCGCTGCATTGTGATGAAGCAGCTGCGCCCGGTGAGCAGAAAAGAGCGCATCGTCTTCCCCATCCTGGTCACGATCGTGGTGGCGCTGTTCGTGCCGGACGCAATCCCGCTGGTGGGCATGCTGATGCTAGGCAACCTGTTCCGGGAGAGCGGGCTGCACGAACCGCCTGAGCGACACGGCCCAGAATAACCTGTGCAACATTGGTGACCATCCTGCTGGGCACCGCGGTGGGCGCCTCGGCCACCGCCGAGAACTTTTTGCGGCCCGAAACCCTCATGATTATGCTTTTGGGGGTGGTGGCGTTCAGCTTCGGCACCGCGGGCGGCGTGCTGCTGGCCAAGTTCATGAACCTGTTTTTAAAGGAAAAGATCAATCCCTGATCGGCTCCGCGGGCGTTTCCCGCCGTTCCCATGGCGGCCCGGGTGAGCCAGAAGGAGGGGCAGCGGCGAACCCCTGCAAACTTTTTGCTGATGCACGCCATGGGGCCCAACGTGGCCGGCGTGATCGGCAGCGCGGTGGCGGCCGGCGTGCTGCTGAGCCTGTTCCGCGTGTAAATTCTGCAAAAAGCGCACCGCCTGGCGGCGGCCTTCCACAGGGCCGGCCAAAGGGCAGCAAAGCGGCCCGGGCGCGGCGCAGCGCCCGGGTGTATGCCTCCTTTTTCTCTCTCCATAGGGCACGGGCCGGCCGGGTTTGGCCGGCCTGTGCCTTTTGTGAAAAGGTTGTGGGGTTTTGGCTTGCAACCGGCCAAAATTCATGGTACATTGTAGTAGAATCAGACCAAATTTTAGCAAAGGATGAGTGAATATGCGGCTGTATCGGATGCCGGAATTAAAGATTATATCCAGCAGCACGAAAAAGCCTCCATCGACGAGCTGTGTCAGGCCATGGGGGGTGTCCAAAAGCACCCCTGCGGCGCGACCTGGACCTGTTGGCCGGCGAGGGCTGGATTGAAAAGGTGTATGGCGGGGGTGAAGTACCGCGATTCGTCCCAGCTGATCCCCTACGAAAACCGGGGCGTGCTGAACGCCGAGGCCAAGCGCGCCATCGGCCGGCGCGCCGGGGAGCTGGTGGAGGAGAGCGACGTGCTGTTTTTGGATTCCGGCACCACCACGCCCTACATGCTGGAATCGCTGAGCGGCAAGCACGTGACCGTGCTGACCCACAGCATTTCGGTCATCAACGCTGCCGGCGCGCTGCCGGACGTGGCGCTGTTTGCCCTGCCCGGCCTTTACTACCCCAAGACCAAATCCTTCCGCTGCATGGACACCGTGGCTTTTCTGCGCAAGTACAACATCACCAAGGCGTTTATGGCGGCCTCGGGCTTTTCCCGCAGCGGGGTGACCAACAGCGCCACCTGGGAATACGACATCAAGCGAGTATGTGGCCCACAACGCCCAGAAGGTCTACCTGTGCATCGATTCGGCCAAGTTCGGCGTGACCCGCATGATGACCTACTGCGAGGCCGAACAGCTGACCGGCATTGTGCGAGGCCGCCCCCCGGCGAAGAGTGGCTGGGGTATCTGGAGGAAAAGGCGTGGAGCTGATCCTGTAATGTAAAAAAGACAATCTGTTTTAAAGGGCCCCCGCGGCAAACGCCGCGGGGCCCTTTATATTTCTTTCTTACAGGTACAAAAGTTGTTTGGTATAGCGAAATGAAAAAGACAACTTTGTGAAAAGGAAGACATTCTTTGAAATTGTGCAAAAATGAGAATATAAGTGCGATATATCAAAAAGTTCCGCGCAACAATGACAATATTAATCATAACTTTATCACAAAGCGACAAAAACAGACGTTGTTTTTTGGAAAATTCCCTAATGGATTTTGAAGGAAAAAACGTCGTATAATGAACATGTCATCAGACAAGTTGTTGAACAGGTTTGGCAAAAGCACTCACCTGTTCTGCGAAAAGACGGATCAAAGGAGCATTTTATGGAATACAGAAGCGCTAGGCTGCGGGATCGGGGCCTCACCGGAGGCGTATCTCAAGGCCACCGGCATGATCGAGGAGGAGTTTGACCGGCCGCTGATCCTGGTCATGAACTCGTGGAACGAGCTGCACCCGGGGCACATGCACCTGCGGGCGATCGCGGACGCGGTGAAGGCGGGCGTGCGGCTGGCGGGCGGGGTGCCCTTTGAATCCAACACCATCGCCCTGTGCGACGGCATCCGCACCCCGGCCTCGAACAAATATGTGCTGCCCAGCCGGGAGATCATTGTGGACTCGATTGAAACGACGGCCGAGACCTTTCAGGCGGACGGCATGGTGCTGATCGCCTCCTGCGACAAGATCGAGCCGGCCTGCCTGATGGCGGCGGCCCGGGTGAACATTCCAACCGTGATCGTGAGCGGCGGGGCGATGCTGGCGGGCACCGTGAACGGGCACCGGGCCACCAACGCGGATATGAACACCGCAGGCAGCGGCTACCGGGACGGCGTGAAGCTGACGCGGCAGGAGATGAGCGAACTGACCGAGAGCCTGTGCGGCACCCGGGCGGGTGCTGGGGCATGGGCACGGCGAACACCATGGCCTGCCTGATCAGGAGGCGATCGGCATGAGCCTGCCGGGCTGCGCCTGCGCCCACGCGGTGGACTCGGCCAAGTACCGGCTGGCAAAGCGCAGCGGCATGGCGGTGGTGGAGCTGGTGCAGAAAAACCTGCGCCCGGCGGACATTATGACCGAGGCGGCGTTTGAGAACTGCGTGACGGTAAACGAGGCGATCGGAGGTTCCACCAACTCCTTTATGCACATTCCCGCCATCGCCCACGAGATGGGGTGGACTTCCCCATTGAGCGGTTCGACGTGATCAGCGCGCGCACCCGCAGCTTGTGGCGGTGATGCCGTCGGGCCCGTATTACATGAGCGATCTGCGGGACGCGGGCGGGATGCAGGCGGTGATGAAGGAGCTGGAGCCGCTGCTGCACACCGATGTGCGCACCGTGACGGGCAGGACCCTGGCGGAAAACTTTGAGAACGCGAAAAACTACAACGACGAGGTGATCCGGCCGATGGACCGGCCCTTCCACCCCACCGGCAGCCACGCGGTGCTCAAGGCAGCAACCTTGCGCCCCAGGGCTGCGTGATCAAAAAGTCGGCCACACCGGGTGCATGATGGAGCACCGGGGCCCGGCGCGGGTTTTGAGACCTGCGAGGGCGCGAGGAGCGCCATCCGGGGCGGCGAGATCAGGCCGGGGATGTGATCGTGATCCGGTACGAGGGGCCCAAAGGGCGGCCCGGGGATGCGGGAGATGGTGGACATTACCCGGACCCTGAGCAGCATCGGCTGCGAGGACAAGGTGGCGCTGATCACGGACGGGCGCTTTTCAGGGTATTCCAGCGGAGCGGTGTTCGGGCATGTTTCCCCGGAGGCGCAGGAGGGCGGACCGATCGCGGTGATCCGGGACGGGGATATGATCCGCTACAGCATCCCGGGCGCAGCATTGAGCTGGAGGTGAGCGCGGAGGAGATCCGGGAGCGGCTCAAGGCCTGGAGGCCCAAGGAGATCCAGTTTAAGGGTTATTTGCGCCGCTACGCAAACCTTGTGAGCTCCGGCTGCGACGGCGCAGTGATGAAGTGACGGTTCGAGGTCTGCTCGATTGAACCATAAATGAAAAGGAGAATCAACATGAAAAAGTGTACAGCACTGGCCCTGGCACTGGTCATGGCACTGGGACTGCTGGCGGGCTGCGGCTCCCCGGCGCCCGCAGGCAGCACCGCCGCCCCGGCGGGCAGCACCGGCACCGGAGCCCCGCGGCCGCCTTTCCGGAAAAAGGCAAGAACATCAACATGATCGTTGGCTACAGCGCCGGCGGCTCCACCGATATCTTTGCGCGCCTGGTGGCAAAGTACGTGGAACAGAAATGGGGCTGCACCGTGGTGGTGCAGAACGTGACCGGCGGCTCCGGCGCGGTGGGCTTTCAGCAGTGCCTGGACTCGGCCGCCGACGGCTACACCGTGACCATCAGCAACGGCGCTTCGCTCACCCTGAGCGAGTCCGGCAACTACGACTGGACCTACAAGGACTTTGACAACCTGGCCAAGATCATCGACGAAGACGAGCTGCTGTGCGTAAAGGCGGACGCCCCGTACAACGACCTGAACGAGTTTGTGGAATACGCCAAAGCCAACCCCGGCAAAATGACGGTGGGCTTTGCGGGCCTGGGCGGCTTTACCCACCTGGCGGCCGCCAAGTTCATCCACGACATGGGCGTGGAGGTGAACAACATCGGCTATGACAGCGGCTCTGAAGCGGTGACCGCGGTGCTGGGAGGCTTTGTGGACTTTTGCCAGCAGCAGCCCGCCGAGACCGCGTCCACCCTGGAGAGCGGCGATCTGAAGGCGCTGGCCATCATGTCCACCGAGCGGCACCCCAGCGAGCTGCTGGCGAACGTGCCCACCGCCAAGGAACAGGGCGTGGACTTTTTGGTGGCCCAGTGGCGCGGAATCTCCGCCCCCAAAGGGCCTGCCTACCGAGGCGCGCACCGCGTGGGAAACCTGCCTTGCCGAGATTGCGGCGGACCCCGCCTTCCAGGCCGAGGTAGAGAGCACCCTGCTCTCGCGTGTGAACTGCGTGACCGGCCAGGAATTTGAGGATTGGATGGACAGCGAGGCTGCCTGGATCGGACCTCTGATGGACGAGCTGGGACTGAAAGCGAGCTGACCGGACGCATGCCAGCACCCGGCGCCGAAGCCGGCGCCGGGGTGCTTTTTACCGGCATTTGAGAGGAGGGGTTCTTTTTGCGCAAAGCCAATATCATTGGTTCCTCGGCGCTGATCCTGCTTTGCTGCCTGCTTTTCACCCAGGTGGCCCAGATCAAGCAGACCGGGCGGGAGGCCATCGGCCCGCGGGTCGTGCCCCTACGTGTGCCTGGCCGGGATCATCGTGTTCTCGGTGGTGGTGCTGGTGGGGTCCCTGCGCTCGCGCGAGGGGAGAAGGAACGGAGTTTACCACTCGCGCCAAGGCGTTCCGCAGCTTTATCACGCTGGCGATGTACGTACTGTACATCATCGGCCTGAACACGCTGGGCTTTATCGTTTCCACCCTGCTGTTTTTGTTTTTGCTGTCGGCGTTTTATTACGCCAAACTGGACAAGGGGCTGATCCGGATTGCGGTGATGTCCGTGTGCGTGACGGGCCTGGTGTGGGCTCTGTTTACCTTCGTTTTAAAATTGTTTTGCCATGAGGAGGGATGAACCTTGGCTGATCTGATTACAGGCGTTCAATCGGCGCTGGCGCCCAGCGCGCTGCTGTTCACCCTGCTGGAACTGTTTTGGGCATTGTGTTCGGCGCGCTGCCGGGCCTTACCTCGACCATGGCCATTGCGCTGATGATTCCGCTGACCTACGGATGGACGCGGTCACCGGCATGGGCATGCTGGTGGGGGGGCGTTCTGCGGCGGTACGGCGGGCGGCTCGGTGTCCGCCACACTGCTGGCCATTCAGGCACGCCGTCCTCGATCTGCACCACCTTCGACGCCCACCCCATGGCCAAAAAGGGCAAGGCGGGGCTGGCGCTGGGTACCTCGGTGATCTGCTCGTTCATCGGCGGCGTGTTCAGCATGGTGATGCTGAGCATTCTGGCGCCCCAGCTGGCCAGCGTTGCGCTGCAGTTCGGGCCGCTGGAATATATGACCCTGGCGCTGCTGGGGCTTACCATCATTGCAAGTATTTCCGGCAAGTCGCTGGCAAAGGGCCTGATCGGCGGGCTGATCGGAATTTTGCCTCCTGCGTGGGGTGGATGTGGTCACGGGCATGCCCCGGCTGACCTTTGGCAACAGCCAGATGCTGGGCGGCCTGTCGCTTTTGCCGGTGCTGATCGGCCTGCTTGCCGTTTCCCAAGCGCTGCTGGAGGCGGAAAACCAGGTGCGCCGCGCCGCCGACGCTCAGCCGGAGATCGCAAACGGGGACAAGATCCGGGCGGAATTTCCAAAGCTGCGTCTGCTGCTCAGCAAGTGGAAGATCCTGCTCTCGTCGTCCATTCTGGGACCATCATCGGAATCCTGCCCGGCACGGGCGGCAGCATTGCCAGCTTTGTGGCGTATGACACCGCAAAGCACCTGTCCAAAACGCCGGAGGAGTTCGGCAAGGGGCAACATTGAGGCGTGATCGCCAGCGAGACCAGCAACAACGCCATGACCGGCGGCGCCATGGTGCCCATGATGGCGCTGGGCATCCGGGGGACACCGCGACCGCCATTATGATGGGCGGGCTGCTGATCCACGGGCTGCGGTGCGGGCCCATGCTGTTTGTGAACAACATGCCCACCGTGTACGGCATTTTTGCGGCGCTGCTGATCGCAAAACTGCGCCATGGTGGTGTTCCAGACCTTCGGCATCCGGCTGTTTGTGCAGATCCTGCGCATCCCCGCTATGTGCTGACCCCATCGTGATCGTGCTGTGCACCATCGGCGCGTTCGGCGCCAGCAACAACATGTTCGACGTATGGGTCATGCTTGCGTTCGGGGTGATCGGCTATTTTGCAAACAAGCTGGGCTACGGCGTGGCGCCCATTGTGCTGGGCTTCATCCTGGGCAGCGTGTTTGAGCAGAACCTGCGCCGCGGCGCGGAGATGTTCCACACGGTGGGCTCCTGGCTCAACAGGCCTATCGCGGACGGGCTGTTCATTGCCAGCATGGTCGCGCTGCTGCTGCCGATCATCCAGGCGCAGCTTGCAAAGCGCAAGGCGAACAAAAAGAGCTGAAACCGGCGGCGCGGAGCGCCGGGCCGCGGGCCGCACGGCCCGGAAAAACCCCCAGGCAATTCTGCGCGTTTGAGTTTTACGCGCAAAGGCAACAATAAAGGAGTGTATCGTATGTTAGGTGTAATCGGAATCATCGTTGCACTGGCACTGCTCATCTACCTGATCTTTAAAGGGTGGCACATGGGCATCGTGGCGGTGCTGTCCTCGCTGTTGATCATGCTGACCAGCGGCATGGACATTTGAGCGGCTTTTCGGAAAGCTTCGCGACCTCGTTCAAAAACCTTTGCGGGCACCTGGTTTTGATGTTCACGCTGGGCTCGATCTTCGGCAAGATCATGGAGGAGAGCGGCGCCAGTGGCCATTGCGAACACCATTGTGCGGGCTGTGGGCAAAAAGCGGGTCATCCTGATCGTGCTGCTCACCACCCTGGTGCTCTCTTACGGCGGCATTGGCGTGTTTATCATCGCCTTTACCATGTACCCCATCTGCATGGCCCTGTTCAGGAGGCCGACCTGCCCAAATCCATCTTCCCGGCCTGCTTTTGGCGGTGCCGGCCACCATTACAATGAGCTTTGCGCCCGGGGTGCCCGCGGTGCAGAATATGATCCCCACCGAGACCTTCGGCACCACCATTTATGCGGCGCCGGTCATCGGCATTGTTACCTCGGTGGTCATTTTCATCCTGGACTATTTGTTCTACACCTGTGGCCAAGCGGTGCGCCGCCAAGGGCGAACACTTTGTGGCCGGCCCCAACGACAAGATCGTTGACCTGAACGACGCCGAGGCCATGAAGAACCTGCCCAGCCCCCTGCTGGCCTTTACCCCGATCATTGTGCTGATCGTTTCGATTTTTGTTTTCATGCAGTTCGTGGCGGCCTCGAACTTTGCGGTGGTGCTGGGCATGACCCTGGCCATCGTGGTGGCGCTGGTGCTGTATCGCGGCCGGCTGCAGATGCGTGATTCGCTGGGCGGCGGAATGACCAGCGGGCTGAACGCTTTGATGGTCACCTCCATGATCATGGGCTTTGGCGGCGTGGTGCAGGCCTCCCCCGCGTTCCAGACCTGCGTGGACTGGCTGCTGAGCCTGAACATGAGCCCGATCCTGATGTCGTTCGTTTCCATCAATGTGATCTGTGCCATCACCGGCTCTTCCTCCGGCGGGCTGAACATCTTCCTGGATTCGCTGGGCGGCTATATGTTGAGCAGCGGCATCAACCCGGCCATCCTGCACCGGCTCACCTGTATGGCCTCTGCGGGCCTGGACGCCATGCCCCACGCCTCCGGTGTTGTGCTGGCCAACTCGGTTGCCAAGACCGAGATGAAGAATACCTATAAATACACCTTCGTTTCCCAGTGCATGATCCCCATGCTGGCATACGCCCTGGGCGTGGTGCTCTATCTGGTCGGCCTGTGCTGACCCGCTGCTGACCCGGGCGCCGAAAGCGAGCTTTCGGCGCCCCGTCTGCTTTCATGATTTCATTGGGAGGAATGTTTTTATGACCAAGATCGACCTTTTGATCCAAAACGGCCGTGTGGTGGACCCGGCCCGCGGGCTGGACGCGGTGGCCGACATTGCCATTATAAACAACCGGATCGTGGAGCTGCCCGCCGAATACGAGGCCGCCCGTGTGGTGGACGCCGCCGGCTGCTATGTGTTCCCCGGCCTGATCGATTTCCACTGCCACATCTTCCGTGCGGGCAGCGGGGGTGAGCGTGCGGCCCGACTACCTGCTGGCCACGGGCGTTACCGCGGCGGTGGACGCGGGCACGGCGGGGTGCTCAAATTTTGAGGCGTTTTACGCCAGCACCGTGGTGCCAAGCCAGGTGCGCATCAAGAGTTACATCAACATGTACGGCACGGGCCAGAGCGACTACAACATCATGGACCGGTTCCGGGTGGAGGATTACAGGCCGCAGGCCATCGCCCGCATGGTGGACCGCTACCGGGACAACATCCTGGGGCTGAAGATCCGCATGAGCGAGGGAGTGGCTGAAAATATGGAGGCACTGGACGCCACCATCGCCCTGGCCGGCGAGCTGGGCGTGGGAGTGTGCGTGCATGTGAGCAAGCCCCTGGTGCCGCTGAACGAGATCGCCGACCGGCTGCGCCCGGGGGATATCTTCTGCCATGTGTACCAGAACGTGGGCATCGACAATATTTTTGAGGCCGACACCGGAAAAGTGAAGCAGAGCATCTGGAAGGCCCGGGAGCAGGGGCGTGATCCTGGATGCGGCGAACGGCAAGATGAACTTCAACATCACCTGCTGCAAAGAGGCCGTGGCCCAGGGGCTGTGGCCGGACGTGGTGGCCAGCGACTGGCTGAGCGACAAGTATAATTATTCGCCCTACACCAAAAACCTGATGTTTATTCTGACCAAATACCTGGAGCTGGGAATGCCCCTGCAGCAGGCACTGGCCACGGTGACCGCGACCCCGGCCCGGCTTATGGGAATGGAAGGGCGGATCGGCACCCTGGCCGCCGGCGCGTATGCGGATGTGGCGATCTTCAAGCGGGTGGAAAAAACGGTCCGCCACCTGGATTTCGACGGCACGCCCTTTGAAACCCACCAGCTCTTTTTATCCCACAAATGGTGCTGAGTGACGGAGAGTTCGCCTTTTGCCAGGCGGATTTCGCGCTGGCCTGAACCCGCGGCAGCCCGCCCGGGCGCTGCGAAAAACAACCTTAAAAGGAGGAACTTGCCCTATGAGAGAAGATTTGCTGAACAGGACGGTGAGTGAAAAGCTGCGTGCCGGGCGGCCGGTGTGCGCGGCGTGGGCCCAGCTGGGCAGCAATGTGAGCGCCGAGATCTTTTGCCGAGGCGGGCTTTGACGCCCTGATCATCGACATGGAGCACGGCCCCTGGGATATGCAGAATACCCTGGCGGCCATGCAGGCCTGCAAGGGCACCGGCTGCGCGCCCTTTGTGCGGGTGCCCTGGAACGACATGGTGTGGTGCAAGCGGGCGCTGGATCTGGGTGCGGCCGGCGTGCACGTGCCCTATGTTTCCACCCGGGAGGAGGCCGAGAGCGCGGTGCGCTTTTTGCAAATACCCCACCGCCGGCGGGGTGCGGGGCATTGCGGGCAGCCAGCGGGCGGTGCGCTATGGCCTGCGCAAGGCGGAGTATTACGCCGGGGCCGACCGGGACATCATTGTGATGGTGGCCATTGAGAGCCCCGAGGGGGTGGCCAATATTGCCGAGATCGCCGCGGTGGAGGGAGTGGACGGCATTTTTATAGGGCCGTCGGATCTTTCGACCACCATGGGGCATCTGGCCGACCCTCGCAGCCGGACGTGCAGGAGGCCATTGCCAAAATTGAGCGGGAGGCCAAGGCGCAGGGCAAATTTTTGGGCACCATCGCACCCGATTGGGCCGGGGCGAAGAAGTTGTATGACAAAGGCTATTCGCTGGTCTACTTTATGTCGGACACCACGACCCTTTCTGCCGCCGCGCACAGCGCCGTGGAGACGTTCCGGCAGGACTGCGGACAGGACTGAGGCCCTGCGCGGCAAACACAAAAAGGCAGGCGGAGCGCTCCGCCTGCCTTTTTTTGCTCCCAGCCGCCGCGCGGCTTGCAAACTGCCCCGACAACTTTTATAATAGAGGAGAAGGACAGGCCCTGGCACACAAGCCGCCGGGGCGGAAAGGAAGCGACCATGGAAACCCGAAAGCCACCCGAAAAGACCAGCCGGAGCGAGGTGGTGGCCCAGCAGCTGATGGACGCCATTGCGGCGGGGGAAATTTGAGGTGGGCGGGCGCCTGCCCTCTGAAAAAATGCCCTGGCGGAGGAATACCATGTGACCGCAGCACCCTGCGGGAGGCGTTCAAAAGCTGGAGCAGATCGGCGCGATTTACACCCGGCACGGAAGCGGCTCGTATGTGCGCGACCGGAATGCGGCGCGGCCGGCGGCACAGAGGCGGGCCTGCAGCGGGCCGGCCGGGTGGTGAGCGAGGTATTCAGCCTGGATCGGTTCTCGGTGACCGAGTATCTGGACGCGCGCCTGATCATTGAGCGGGCGGCCATCGGCCTTTGCCATCGACCGCATGACGGACATGGATTTTTTGGAGCTCAAGCGCATCGTGGAGCAGGCCGAGCGCAGCGACTGTACGGGTGGACGAGTACATTGAGCTGGACTGCGCGTTTCACCGGGAGTTGGTGCGGGCCTCGAAAAATGAATTCCTCTCGCTGTTCTGGTCGCACCTGGAGCCCTGCCTGCGGGAGCAGCAGCGGCGGGTGGTGGTGATCCCGGGGCTGGTGGAGGGCTCCAAGAACAAGCACCGGCAGCTTTATGAAGCGCTGCTGCAGCGCAACAAAAAGAGAGGCGCTGGCCGTATACGAAGCGCACACCAGCACGATTTTTTGGGGCGGTTTTTACCTTGGCAAGCGAGTCGTATTCCACCGAGGAAGAAAAAGAGGAGTGAGGCCCGGCGGCCCGGGCCGGAGCTGCCGGGGTTTGAATTTTCTGAAAAGCAAAGCAGGGGGCGCCCGACCGGGCGCCCCCTGCTTTGCGCAGAGAGTCAGGTGGGAGGCGCTGCCCGCGAGCGCCTGGTCGAACTGCAGGATCGCGGCCATCAGGCGGGCGTGGGCGTCGCCCGCGGTGCTGAGGGAGTGGTCGGTCATGACAATGGGCATGGCGGCCAGCCAGGTGCTGTTCTGGACATCGGCCAGCTTTGCATTGAAGCCCTGGGCCCGGCGCGGCAGCGACCAGCTGCCCAGAGCGTTCAGGATGCCCGGAAGGGCTGGCCTGCATGGTCAGCACCGCCTGCTGGACCCGAAATACGTCGCGGCTCACCTGCCCGCTTTGCACCTGGAGGGCCACGCCGTCCAGCCCGGCAAACACGGCCTTGGGAGAATCGGTGTTAAACCAGGGGCTGTGGATGCTGGAGGTGTAATTTAAAAGCTCTTTGCAGCCGCCGGTGTATTTCATCAGAACAAGGCAGGCGGCGCGGGAACCGCCCGCGGTGACCTGGCCATAGGTGGCGGCGGCCAGATCGGGGGCCTGGGCGTAGCCCAGCACGCCGCTTTGCTGCAGCAGCGCGTACAGCTCGCCGAAATGGGCCGGGCCCAACAGGGCATCCGGGGAGGTGGAATCGTAGCAGTGCTGGAAATCCAGCACCAGAACCTCGCCGGGGTGCGCGGCCAAAAAGGCGGCGAAGGCGGCCAGTTCGTCCGCCAGCGGCGCGCTGTAATAATTGTGCACCGCGTAAAATACGCCGGTAGCGGCGTCCCGGGCGGCGCGGATGTCGAAATACCGCACGCCCCCGGCGAGCAGGGCGGGAAGATCGGCTATCTGCGCTTTGCTTTGGCGGTAGCCCAGGCCCTTGCAGATCCCCAGCTGGAAGGGCAAAGCCACCGAGGCTGCGTCTGCGGGACTGGAAAGCAGCATGCCGGAGGTAAGGGCGTCGTGGGCGCCGGGCATGGCGATATCCACCAGGCGCTCGGGACCGGAGAGGGTTTCCCGCATCCAGGCGGAATAATCGGCGCCGCCGGTTGTTTTGCCTGCCGCTAAAGGGCAACCCAAAAGGCCGCGGCCAACAGCAGCAGCGCTAAAAAAGCAGAAAGAGGAATTTTAAAGTGCGCTTGAAGATGTGCATAAAAATCGCCTCCTGCACCCATTATAGCAGGCCGGGGGCGAAAACAAAACCTCGGCGTGCGTTTGGGCGCGGCAGCGGCTTGGGGAAGCTGCAAGCGGCGCTTTGAGGCGTACTGGCAGCTGTTCCGGCAATATGTGCGCGCGCAGCTTGAGATGCGCTGCACCCACATCCCGCTGCCCGCGGGCGACGCGCACATCGTTTACCCGGGCCCGGCGGGGCCCCGGCGCAGCATGCGGTTTGAGGCCCAGCGGGCGGGAGCCGAGGAATGCGAGCTGCTGATGCAGGCCGCGGCGGCGGCCCCGGCCGAAGCCGACGGCATCATTCGGAAGGTCTGCACCAGCTTCCGGGAATATACCAGCCGGGGCGGCGAGCTGCTGAGCGCGCGGGAAAAACTGTTCAGCCTGCTGGAAAGCGGGGTGAGCCGCCATGGCTGATACGCAATGGTTCCGGGAGGCGCGCTTTGGCATGTTCCTTCATTGGGGGCTGTATGCGGCGCATGCCAGGGGCGAGTGGTACGCAAGCATGGAACGGTGCCCCCGGAGGAATACGACCGGGCGTTCGGCGCGTTTGATGCGGCCGATTACGACCCCCGGGCCTGGGCCCGCATGGCAAGGCAGGCGGGGATGAAGTACGCCGTGCTCACCGCAAAGCACCACGAGGGGTTTTGCCTGTTTGATTCGGCCTATACCGATTACAAAGCGACCAATACCCCCGCGGGGCGCGACCTGGTACGGGAATATCTGGACGCCTTCCGCGCCGAGGGCCTGCGGGTCGGCCTTTATTACTCGCTGGTGGACTGTGTTTCCAAAGGGGGACTTATCTGCTGAACGTGGGGCCCAATGCCCGGGGCGCCCTGCCCGCCCCGGCGCAGGAGATCCTGCGGGAGATCGGGGCCGCAGCGAATTACCCGGGGTACACTTTTTTGAGCCTGGCGGCCCGGGCGAACGAAACGCAGCCGCTGCCCGACGCTGCGGATACGGTGGTAAAGCTGGAGCTGCGCTGAGAAAAAAGCAAAAAGCAGACACAAAAAAGCCCGGGGCGGTTTTTGACTTGCATTTTAATGTGTTTTAAGGTGTTTTAACATAATTTATGCCAAACCCTAAAACAAAAAAGCCTTGAAAACCCGCATAAATACTGGGGTTTCAAGGCTTTTCTGCTGGTGCGCTGGAAGGGATTCGAACCCCCGACCTTTGGTTCGTAGCCAAACACTCTATCCAACTGAGCTACCAGCGCAAGTGCAAGGTATATACTATCATTCGGGCGGGATTTTGTCAAATGGATTTTCGAAAAAATTTTTGCCCGGGAAATTAAAAATGCACATGCACAATATATTCCACCGGGATCTACCTTATTATAATAGATATGGGGGAAAGGCGCGCAGAGCCCCGCTTTTGCAGGATCTGGGAGGGGCGTAAAATCCTGTGAAGTTTACAAAACACGTTGACAAATTTAGCGGAATAAAGTATCATATCCTTATATCTGTACGCAGACGGTGAACTTTGCCAGCGCCGCCGCGTTCTTTTTTTCGCAAAAGTTGTATGCGGCACACGGTCAATCGTGTACGCCTGCGCACAGAGCATCCGTTTTACCGCCCGATCGCGGCGGTGGGAAAGAACCAAGACAAGGAGGAAACGGAATGGCAAAATACGCCATTAAGCGCATCTTCCTGGGGCTGCTGACCTTGTTTATTGTGGCGACCTTACGTTTTTCCTCATGAATGCGGTGCCGGGCGGCCCCTTCGTGGCGGAAAAATCCATCAGCCCCGCGGCACAGGCGGCTTTGGGAGGCAAAGTACAACCTGGATAAGCCCATCCTGGAGCGGTACGGCATCTACATGAGCGATTTGATGCACGGCGATATGGGCCTGAGCCTGAAGCAGCGCGGCCGCGAGGTGAGCACGATCATCGCCGCAAATTCCCCGTGTCGGCCAAACTGGCGCTGTGGGCCGTGGCCGTGGCCGTGTGCGTGGGGATTCCCATCGGGTGCCTGGCGGCGTACCACCGGGGCAAATGGGCGGATAACGCCATCATCTTTTGCCACCTGCGGCATTGCGGTGCCAAGCTTTGTGACGAGTACGATATTGATCTATTCGTTCGGGCTGAAGCTGGGGTGGCTGCCAACCATCGGCCTGAGCGGGCCGCTGAATTACATTATGCCTGTGACGGCCCCTGGCGTTCTACCCCACCGCTTACATAGCCAGGCTTATGCGCTCGAGCCTTTTGGACGTGATGGGCCGGATTATATGCGCACCGCAGGCGAAAGGGCGTTTCCCACTTCAAGATCCTGTTCAAGCACGCACTGCGCAACGCCATCCTGCCGGTCGTCACCTACGTGGGCCCCATGCTGGCCCAGCTGCTCACCGTTGCAGCTTTGTGGTGGTAAAAGATCTTTACTATCCCGGGGCTGGGCCGCGACTTCGTCTCTGCCTTACCAACCGGGACTATACCATGATCATGGGCACCACCATCTTCCTGGCGTTCCTGGTCATTACCGCGAATGTGGTGGTCGATATCGTGTATAAGTTCATCGACCCGCGCATCAAGCTGAAGTAAGGAGGATACGGCAATGGATATGAAAGGAAGAATCCTTTGAGCTTTCAGCTCAAGCTCGACGGAGGATTTTTCTGCCCGCAACCAAAACGAGCAGGAACAGCTGGTGGTCATGCGCGCGAGAGCGTGAGCTTTTGGAAGGACGGCATGCGCCGGTTCCGCAAAAACAAGGTCGCCATGGTGAGCCTGATCGTGATCGTGATTATCATGATCTTTGCGTTCATCAGTGCCCTCGTTCTACCCTACACCTACCGCGACCAGCCGCGGCTCGGAGAACCTGGCCCCATGCAGTATTCCCAGCAGGAGCAGGGAGCGCATGGAGGCCGGCGAGCGTGTTCCCGCATCTGCGGCACCGACAAGCTGGGCCGCGACTACGCCATCCGCCTGATGCTGGGCGCCCCGCATCAGCCTGCTGGTGGGCCTGGTGGCCAGCTTCCTGATTTTGATCATCGGCTCGGTATACGGCTCGATCTCCGGCCTTCTTCGG
>VOFE01001889.1_pt1 | contig 25651 bp, 39 predicted proteins | sample 5384071 | NCBI WGS metagenome assembly VOFE01 (sample SAMN12384724, study PRJNA508395) | human gut metagenome | isolation source: healthy gut D | host: Homo sapiens
TGCCCAGCGTTGTTCGCCGTCATCACGGAGACGAGCGCGGTGTCAGGACGCAGCGCGGCCCGGACGGCGTCCGGCGAGACGTAGCCGTGTTTATCCGGCTGCACGAGCGTGACCGCGCAGCCGGACGTTTCAAGCGCCTCGAGCGTGTGCAGCACGGCGTGGTGCTCAAACGCCGCCGAGACGATATGCCGCCCTTTGGCGCACGCCATCACGCCGCGCAGGGCGGTGTTGTCGCCCTCCGTGCCGCCAGGGAATTGAAGAAACACCTCCCGTTCTTGTCCGCCAGGATCTCCGCGACCGTGCGCGCGTTCTCGACAACCTTGCGGGCCTCCCTGCCGAGCTTATAAAGGATGAAGCGTTGCCGTACCCTCGCGCAGCCAGGGCAGCATGGCCTCGAGGCCTCGTCCCGCAGCCGCGTCGTCGCGGCGTGGTCGGCATAAATGCAGTTTGACATGTTTTCGCCTCCCGGTTTCAATACAAGGCTCATTATGCCATAAAACCCCGGCTTTGTATAGACGTTCCCCCTGTTTTTGCGGCGCGGTGAAACACAAAATAATACGGATAACAGCGGGAAAAGCTGTTGACACAGGGCAAATTTATGTTATATAAAAACAGTACGTGGCCGGGGGGATAATCCTTGTCCGGCCAGAAGGAAAACACTTTCAGGAGGTGTGACAAATGCTGAGAACTTATCAGCCCAAAAGCGTCAGCGCAGCCGTGAGCATGGCTTCCCGCAAGAGAATGAGCACGAAGAATGGCCGCAAGGTTTTGGCCAGACGCCGCGCGAAGGGCAGAGCTCGTCTTTCTTATTAAGTTTGAGCTTGCCTGAAGCCGTACAGGACTGTACGCAGAAACAGTGGGAGGCGTAATGCGTTACACCGTCTCTATAAAAAAGAACAGGGATTTCAGAAGATTATACGCAAAGGGAAAGACAGCCGTAAACGCTTATCTGGTCGTCTATTGCCGGCGAAACAAAACGGCGGTCAACCGCCTGGGATTAACGGTGGGCACGCGCGTCGGGAAAGCTGTTGTGCGAAAACCGTGTGCGCCGCCTAATCCGGGAATCGTACCGGCTCCGGGAGGAGCAGGTGAAAAGGGCTACGATATTGTCATTGTGGCGCGCACGCGCGGCGGGCGCTTCGTACTGAAGATCGACGCGGCGCTTGCGGCTCTTTGAAAAAAGTAGGGCTCTGCGAGGCTGAAGTATGAACGTACCGCGCAGGGGCAGTGCTTTGGTTGATCGGTTTTTATCGCCGGTATATATCTCCTCTGAAACGATATCCACGTGCCGCTTCATTCCGACCTGTTCGGAATATGCATTGGAAGCGGTGAGCAAATACGGTGTACTGAAGGGCGGTTATCTGGCCCTCCGGCGCTTGTTGCGCTGCCATCCGTTTCATCGGGCGGATACGATCCGCTCCCCTAGGGCCGCCATTTTGACATGCCGGCACCTTGTTTACAGGAGGCAAACTGATGCCTACACAGAAGAAACCACGGTTCAGCGGCCGTAGAGTGGTCATTGTACTATTGCTCGCCCTGCTTATCTGTACGCTCTTGACCTCGTGCTTTACGGACGGAAACGGCGAAACCACCAATATTTTCATTGTAATTCTGGTAAAACCCTTTGCGTATATCCTGCGCTGGATATACGGCTGGTGCAATTCGTTCGGCTGGTCGCTCATTCTTTTCACCTTACTTACAAGACTCGTCCTCCTGCCGCTCAATATTAAAAGCAAAAAGGGCATGGCGGAGATGCAGGCGCTTCAGCCGAAGATGAAGGAGCTTGAAAAGAAGTACCAAAACGATAAGCAAAATATCAGGAAGAGGTCTCAAAGCTTTATAAGAAGGAAGGCGTCAGCCCGATGGGCGGCTGCCTGCCGACGCTGATCACCCTTCCCATCATGTTCGCGCTCTACTGGCCGATCAGCCAGCCGCTTAAATACCTCATGAACCTTTCCTCGGCGCAGATCGACGCGGTGCGCGATCAGCTTGTTTTGATCGGCGCGCAGGTAAACGGCGTTTTGGTGTCCGCCACTTCGTCGGAGATGACGCTTGTGCAGGCCATCCCGATAACATTGCGGCGGTCAGCAGCATTTCGGAAAATATTATCCCGATGAACCTCATGTTCCTGGGGATGAACCTTGGCGCGGTACCGAGTTTTACCACGTTCAACATCCTGTTTATCCTGCCGATCCTCTCGGCGGGGACCTCATTCCTGCTCTCCAAGCTCACGACCTGGCTGCAGGAACGCAGCACGGGCGTTAAGAGCACGCAGCAGAACGGCATGATGATGTGGATGATGCCGCTGATCTCGATTTGGGTCGGATTCACGCTTCCGGCGGGCCTGACCGTTTACTGGATCGCGGGCAACGTGTTCGGTGTTTACAGGGAATTTTTCATCACTTATTATTTACAACGGAAAAGGAGAAAGCCCCTTTGAAGGAGGCCGATTCGTCAAATGATAAAAACAGTCGAAGCAACCGGAAAAACAACAGATGACGCCGTTGCAGCCGCGCTTCGATCCTCTGGGAGATCAATCCGGATATCACGGAGGCTGACGTTGAGGTTGAGCTGTTAGAACGCGCCCGCGCAGGCTTTCTTGGAATCGGGAGCAGCAATGCGAAGGTCCGCGTGACCTATGAGATGAAGCCGCTTGAGAGCGCGAAGATCTTCCTCAGCGGCCTTTTGGAGCGCATTGGCGTGACCGGGTTTGTGGACGGCGAGGTGACCGAAGAGGGTACCGTCGCGCTCAATATCACCGGCGAGAACATGGGCGTTGTGATCGGCCGCCGCGGCGACACGCTCGACGCTTTGCAGTATATCACCTCCATCGTTGTCAACCGCAACGAGAAGGAGCACGTCCGCGTCACAGTGGATACGGAAAACTACCGCAAAAGCGCGAGGAATCCCTTGAGGCACTGGCGCGCAAGGTCGCGGGCCGTGTCTTAAAGTACAAAAAGAACGTAACGCTCGAGCCCATGAACGCAAACGAGCGGCGCGTGATCCACTCTACCTTACAGGGGATGCGCGGCATTACGACCTATTCGATGGGTAATGAACCAAACCGCCGCGTCGTTGTGGCGCTGGCCGGTTCCCGCGGACCCAGAAACCGAGGCCCGCAGCGCGGCGGCGAACGCGCGGAACGCGGCGTGACGGAGCCGCCGAAAGCGGCGGACATCCCGGCAGTGGCCGCGATTCCGGAACGTGGATGATGAATGGAAATAAACCTTACAGGGCAGACGAAAGTCTGCCCTGTTTAGTGTGGGTGCTGTTATGAGGAATGGAATGGCTGATACGATTGCCGCGGCGGCAACGCCGCCGGTGCCAAGTGCGATCGGCGTTGTCCGCGTCAGCGGGAAGCGAAGCGCTGCCGCTCCTGCGCCGGGTATTTCGCCCTGCAAAGGGCGGACGCTTCCGTCCCCGGCGCATGACGTTCGGCGGCATTTATACCCGGGAAGGCCTGCGCATTGACGAGGGGCTGGCGGTTTATATGCCGGGGCCCGCTTCCCTATACGGGCGAGGACACCGCGGAAATCTACTGCCATGGCTCGCCCGGTATCGAGGCCGTATTGCTCGACGCGCTGTTCGCGGCGGGGGCGCGGCAGGCGGAGCCGGGCGAGTTTACGCGCCGTGCGTTTTAAATGGTCGCATGGACCTCTCGCAGTCGGAGGCGGTCATTGACCTCATTGAAAGCGAGACGAAAGCCGCGGCCGCAAACGCCGCCGCGCAGCTTGAAGGCGTGCTGGGCAGGCGGCTGGCTGCCGTCCGGGACGAGCTGATTCTGATTGCCGCGCAGCTTTCCGCCATGATTGACTTTCCGGACGAAGAGGTGCCGGAACTTGAGATGGAGGCGCTTCGCGAGCGTCTTACGTCGGCGTGCGAAATGCTGAGGCGTCTGCGCGCGAGCTATGAGCGCGGCGCGGTGCTGAAAAACGGCGTGCCCTGCGCCATCACAGGCAGGCCGAACGTTGGAAAATCCTCGCTCTTAAACGCATTCGCGGGGTTTGAGCGCGCGATTGTAACGTCGATTCCGGGTACGACCCGCGACGTTTTGGAGCACACCGTCGTCGCGGACGGCGTAAAGCTCTCCTTTTTGATACGGCGGGAATCCGGGAAACATCGGACGCCGTTGAAAGATCGGCGTGCAGCGCGCGTCGGACGCGGTACGCGCCGCGTCTGCCGTGGTCGCGGTGTTTGACGGCTCGGCGCCGCTGACGCCGGAGGACGAGGCCGTTTTGGAGAGCGCGGCAGGCCGCGAAGCGTGGTGCGTGATCAACAAGTCTGATTTGCCGCAGCGTATCGACGCGGCGCGCCTGCGCGCACGTTTTTCGCGTGTGTTCCCGGTCAGCGCCGCGCGCGGCGAGGGCGTGGACGCATTGCTTGCGTCCATTGCGGCGTATTTTGCCGCCTCGCCGGAGTCCGGCGATAGCCTTATCACAAACCCGCGTCAGGCACATGCGCTGGAACGCGCGTGTGCGGCGCTGGAGCGTGCGCTTGACGCGGCGCGGATCCTGACGGCGGACGTGGTCTGCACGGATGGAGGACGCCGCCGGGATCATCGGGGAAATTACGGGGCAGACGGCCTCGGAGGATATTATCAGTCAGATATTTTCACGCTTTTGCGTGGGGAAATAAAGAGGGGGCCCCATGGATCATCTCATCGGAGAGTACGATATTGCCGTCATCGGCGCGGGACACGCCGGCATCGAGGCGGCTCTGGCCGCCGCCCGCCTGGGGCTGGAAACGGTGTGCCTGACCATCAACCTGGACGCCGTGGGCAATATGCCCTGCAACCCCGCCATCGGCGGCACCGCCAAGGGCCACCTGGTCCGTGAGCTGGACGCCCTGGGCGGCGAAATGGGCCGCACGGCGGACGCGTGCTGCATCCAGTACCGGATGCTGAATCGCGGCAAGGGTCCGGCGGTCCATTCGCTGCGCGCGCAGGCGGACCGCGTGGCCTACCGCGTGCGCATGAAGCACGCGCTCGAGGCACAGCCGAACCTCGACTTAAAACAGGCGGAGATCACAGACATCCTGCTGGAAAACGGTGCGGTTTCAGGCGTTCGGACGCATCTGGGCGGCGTTTACCGCTGCCGCGCCGCGATCGTCTGCACCGGCACGTACCTGCGCGGGCGCATCATCTTGGCGACGTGACGTACGACGGCGGGCCGGACGGCATGTTTGCCGCCACGCGCCTGACGCAGTCGCTGCTCGGCATGGGGTTGAAGCTGATGCGCTTTAAAACGGGTACGCCGATGCGCGTCAACGCGCGTTCCGTGGACTATGACGCCATGACGGTTCAGTACGGCGACCCGGAGGTTGTGCCGTTTTCCTTTGATACACGGACGCCGCCGGAGAACCGCGCCGTCTGTTATCTGACGCACACGACGGAGGAAACGCACGCGCTTATCCGGGCGAACCTGCATCGTTCGCCGCTTTTTTCCGGTGTGATCGAGGGTGTTGGCCCGCGTTACTGCCCGTCGATCGAGGACAAAGTCGTGCGTTTTGCCAATCACGATAAGCACTCCCTCTTTGTGGAGCCCTGCGGGCTCGGGACGGACGAGCTCTATATCCAGGGCATGTCCTCGTCCATGCCGGAGGACGTGCAGCTTGCCATGCTGCACACAGTACCCGGTTTGACGCGCGCCGAGGTCATGCGCCCGGCGTACGCCATTGAATACGACTGCGTGGACCCCCACGCAGCTCTATCCGACGCTGGAGTGCAAGACCGTGCCGGGCCTTTACGGCGCAGGGGCAGTTCAATGGCAGCTCCGGTTATGAAGAGGCCGCGGCGCAGGGCCTGATGGCGGGCATTAACGCCGCATGCAAGCTTTTGGGGCGCGAGAGCGTGGTGCTCGACCGCAGCGAGGCGTATATCGGTGCGCTGATCGACGACCTCGTGACGAAGGGCACAGCGGAACCATATCGTATGATGACCTCGCGCAGCGAAGTACCGTCTCCTGCTACGGCAGGACAACGCAGATTTACGTTTGTCGCATATCGGCTTGCGCGCGGGACTCGTCGGTGAAGAACGGTACGCGCGGGTTGTGGAAAAGTATCGGAAAGTGGAGGCCGAAATTGCGCGTCTGGGCACGGTGGTCTGCCCGCCCTCCGAGGCGGTGAACGCGCTTTTGCGCGCGAACGGCTCCGCGGCGCTCAAAACGGGCGTCAGCATGGCGGACCTGATCCGCCGTCCGGAGCTTGGATATGAGAAGCTGGCTGAGATCGATCCGGATCGGCCGGATTTGACAGCCGATATCCGGGAGTCTGTTGAAATATCGATCCGCTATGAGGGTTATATTCGCCGGCAAAAGGCGCAGGTCGAGCAGTTTAAGCGGATGGAAAACCGGCGTCTGCCGGAGGACTTGGACTACCAGTCAATTTCCGCGCTGCGCATCGAGGCGCGCCAGAAGCTGGCGCAGGCGCGGCCTCTCAATTTGGGACAGGCGTCGCGTATTTCGGGCGTCAGCCCGGCCGACATCACAGCGCTGATGATTTACCTGGAAAACCATACGAGGGGAGGCGACGCGAATGCTTGACGCTTTATTACGGGAGGGTATGTATGCAATGGGACTTGATCCCTCGCGGGAGGGTACAGCAAAGCTCGTTCCATATCTTGAGATGATGTTGGAGCGTAACCGTTCGCTGAACCTGACTGCGGTAAAGGACCCGTGGAGGCCGTGCGTCTGCATCTTTTAGACGCGCTGGCGATTTTCCAGCAGCTTGACCTTACGGGAAAACGCGTGCTTGACGTTGGTACCGGCGGCGGGATACCGGGTGTGGCGATTGCGCTTTACGAGCCGTCCGCGCGCGTAACGCTGCTTGACGCGACGGCAAAGAAGCTTGCGTTCATCCGCGAGGCCTGCGGAAAGCTTGGAGCTGCCCGGACTTTGTAAACGCCCGTGCAGAGGGTATGCCCGGACGGACGCCCGTGAACGGTTTGACGTGGTAACTGCACGCGCCGTTGCCGCGCTGCCGGTGCTCTGCGAGCTGTGTCTCCCGTTTGTGCGCGTGGGCGGGTGCTTCGTGGCATACAAAGGCGCGGCGGAAGAGGAGATTGCCTCGTCCCGCCGCGCTGTAAAGGTATTGGGAGGCGCGTCGATAGAAGCGTACCCCTATGAGATCGGGGTAGACGCCGCGCGAACACTGGTCGTTATCAAGAAAGAAACGCAGACACCGGCACAATATCCTCGCGCATATGCACAGATTAAGAAGAAGCCGCTGTAAAAATAGATGAAAAAAAGGCACAGAATGTTTTAACATCCTGTGCCTTTTTCTAGAAAAAATTAACCTCTAAACGTAAAGGTATAAATCCACGTACCAATAACAGTATTATTATAGGTTGCAGAAATCGTCAAGGTCTGTGTCGGAGCCGATACTCCAACGTACGGATCTTTTGTTAAAGTGACGGTGTTTACCTTACCGTTTGTCAGAATAGTTGAAGAAGACCCATTGATAGAATAAGAGTAAACGACACCGGTAGCACTGGGAATTGTGACAGACAATTCGGCAGTTGTGCCTTGAAGGTCCTGGTACCAGCCCGCATTAACCACATTGCTGTTCACGGAAACCGTAGGTGCGCTGGCTGTGGTCGGCGGTGTAACAATCCCACCGCTGCCGCTGCTCGTACCGTAAATAACCGTAACGCTGGTGGTGACGGAATTCGTACCAATAAAGGAGTTATTCGGCGTAAGGGTCATTGTGTACGTAACGCCGCTGTAATAGGTCGGCGCGGGGTAATTACCAGTGATTGTCGCCGCATATGCACCGTTGATCGTATAAGATGCCGTGTAGCCAGACGGTACGGCACTTGCAGTCACATAGTATGGCGAAGTTGTATAAACGGTATTGTTAGAACCATAATAAGCCGTACCGCCAACATAGACTGCCGGGACAGTGCCCATGTAATAGGTCTGCGTTGTCGTCTCACTGATCTTCGTGCCATAATCGTTGATCGCCCAGGCGCTGATCGTGATCACAGAACCGGAAATGCGATTCAAATAAATTCTGGCATATGTGGAAGCATAGCTGTTGGAGAACGTACCCGAATCAACCTGACGGTTATCAACCGTGACCGTATACGCAACCTTCGTTACACCCGTCGGAAAACCGACCTGGATGTAATCGTTCGTCGAAACGCTGGAAGAATTGCTCGAGGAAGTCAGCGTCGGCGCATAAGCGGAGGTCGTGGCACCCGCGATGACAGAAGAGGACGTCGTGGCAGGCGCAATACCGTTGATATTTACAAGGTTGGAACCGAAGGAAACGGTGTAGGTCTTACCGTTCGTGACACCGGAGGTCGGAACCAGATAAATCACGGTATTGGTCGTAGAGTTGCTGTACGTCGCTGTGAAGGACGTGATTCTGGTGGAACCCTCATAAACTGTGAAAAGATTGGCAAGCTGCGTGGAAGTCAGGCCCGTCAGGCTCGAGACGCTGTAGGGATACGTGCTGGACTTATAATACATCAACTGATCGAACGTCAGAACAAGGCCGTTGCTATACAGCGAAGTGCCGGTCGCGGAAGTCGAGAGCGTCCAGGTCGGATTCGTCGACGTGGAAGCGGACGGAGCGTCCGTACCCATAGCGGAAGCGATCGAGGTGATCGTGCCCTTGTTGTAATAAGGCTTCACATTCGTCGTTGCGGTCATGCCGGTCGGCAGGAACACAATACCGACGTTATAGTTCTCATAAGAACCGGGAACCGTAATGGTCAGCGCGTTCGACACATTAGCCCCGACAGCCTTATAAGTACCGTAGTTCACCGAACCGAAGGAAGAGGAGACGTTCTTAATCTCGTTCGCGTTCAGCGCGGTGGATGTCTTGGGCCAGGCAGCCGCGTAGACCGTACCGGCGGCGTTTGCCGTCACGTTAATCGTGATGACGCTGCTGTTGCTGGCATAGTAGTTCGTGGTGCCGCTGACGGTAGCGCTCGTGATATTGGTCTTGGAGGGCTTGCCGGTGCCGGCTTCGTACTTGGTGCCGTCAAACGTTGCGGTATAGCCCCTTGTAGATATAATACTCGGTGATGTCGACGTCGGTAGAGGAGATGCCGTCGGCCTGGATTGCGATATTGGTGACAGCGCCCTTACCAGACAGCGTGGAGTTTTTGGAACCATCGTTATAGTAAAGCTTCTTGATCAGCGAATCCTCAGAGAGCGTGATCGCGGAGGTCGCGTTGACGTCGGCTCTGGAAATTTCGGTTTCGCCTTCAAGCTCGAGCTCGGCACGGCTGCCGTTGACCGTAACCGTGGAGACAATGGAGTCGTAAAGTGTTACTTCCGTGTTGCCGCGGACGATCAGGTCGCCGCTTATGTAACAATCAGTGAAGTAAACGGTATCAACGCCTTCCGTGATGTAGACGTTACCGGTGAAGGTAATGCCGGAAAGGTTCACGGACTTGTTGATTGTGGCGTTCGTCTTGTTTGCGCCGCTCTCGGCCTTGCTGGCGGATCTGTCATAGATAGCGCCGGCTGCGGTGTAGAGGATACGCAGCGCTTCGGAACGGGTCAGAACGCGGTCAGGCTGGAAGTTGCCCGTGTCGTCGCCCTGGACAATGCCCGCGCCCGCGGCGATCAGCGCATAGGAACGGTACGCCGGGGAAATTTTGCTGTAGTCCGGGAAACGGGACGAGGAGACTGCGAGCTCGTCGTCCAGGTCAAGGTAACGCATGACAAGGGCGACAGCTTCTTCACGGGTCAGCTTCTTCGTAAAGTCGAAGTCTCTCGTGTACTCGTCAAGCAGGAACCCCTGTGCTGCTGCTTTCTCAAGATACCGGCCGTCTCTCGCCCAGCTCGGGACGTTTGTGTAATTGACGGTGGCGGTGTCAACGAGATTGAACGTCGCGACGATCATCTTAATGAACTCGATGTGGGTAACGTCGTCCTTGGGACGGAACTTTCCGGTGCCGTCGCCTTCCAGGATACCCTTATCGGTCAAATAATAGATTTCGTCGTACGCCCAGAAGTCTTTCGCTACGTCTGTGTAGGTAACCGCGCCTGCCCCCGGAATCATGACTCCGGCAAACATCGTGACTACCAGGCAGAGAGCTAAGACCAACGATAATGAACGCTTCATAATCTACCTCCTTAAGCTTGTCATTTCGTTTGTGCGTATATTAGACGCACGGTGGGCCAAAAGGTTTCATTTAACTTTGGTTCCAGAAAGTATTCTACCACACACATTATGTAAATCAAAGCGCTTTTTGCAAAATTAATAAATAATTTAGGTGGTAATTTTGCTCCCGCCGCATAAGATAACAGGGGAGGCGTGCCAGCATGGAAATCGTTATCTATAAAAACGGAGAGACATTCGGAACCGCATGGGTGGAAAGGAGGGCGCACGTCTGCGCTTTCGCGCAAAGTGCCCCTTCCTGCCGGGGATCTACCGCCTTTACATATTGGAGGGAAACGGCGATACGCTGCCGCTGGGCGTCCTGCTGCCGGAAGGCGGCGGGCTTGCGCTCGAGCGCACGGTCAACCGGCCGAGGGGCGCGTTTCCGGGGCTGGCGTTTTTCCAGTACGGCGTCCTGTGCGAAGGGGACGCGCAGCCGGAGCCGCTGGCGGCGCGAAACGCCGTCGAAGCGGAAAAACGCCGGAGCAGGAGTCGCGGCCCTATGCGAGGCTGGATCGCTGGCTTGAGACGGCGCGGCCCGAGAGCTTTACGGAGGACGAGGTCCTGCGCGGAACGCTCTTCGGCGCGCGGGGCGTGCTTTACCGCTACCGTACGGGCTGCATCGAGCTGGCGGTCCCGCGTCGTGCCACGCGCATATCGCGCCGGCGCTGCTCTTTGCGCGCGCCGAGGAGATACGCGGCGGGGAGTATTTCGTGCTCAAGCTTACGCCTGAGGGCCTGCCGCGCCAGGCAGATGAGCCCAGCACCTATTAAAAAGCTCGCTCACGCGTTCGCCCTGCCCGTCGAGGTAAAGGCTGCGAAAAGCGCCTCCAGCGCCGTCGCCAGGTTGTAGTCGGCGGCGGTCGCGCCGTGCGGGACGCGGTGCGACGTGCGTGCGGAGAAAGAACACCGCGCTTGTGGCTGAGGTTATTCTTCACGCCGTTCAGTTTGAACTCGCCCTTGATGCAGTAGCCGGGACCGCCGGTGCCGGTGCCCTTGGGGCAGCCGCCCTGGATCATGAAGCCAGAGATGACGCGGTGGAAGATCAGGCCGTCGTGATAGCTCCCGTTTTCGCTGACTTGGACGATGCACTCGGCGCGTTCGCGAGCGGTCGTCCGCGACGATACGTAAAGCTCCCGTTCGCCGCGCGCAATGAGTTCGTGCAGCATCGTCTCCGCGTTTTTCGCGCGGCGGTACTGCTTAAAATAGCGCTGCGCGTTGTCCTGCGGGGAGAGCTGCGGGTCAAGCTTGACTTCCACCTGCGGATAGCCGCCCGTTTCGTCCGGCTCGGCGGCGTAGTCGGGGAGCCGGACGCTGTCCATACCGCGCTCCATGAGATAGAGCGACGACGTAATCAGCTCGCCCGCCCGCCGGAAGTCCTCGCGCCCGCGCGACGCGGCAAGCTCCCGCCGCTGTGCGTCCAGCTTCTGCGCGAGCTTTGCGCGCGCATTGCGCACGGACTTGCGCACCGCCGCCGTACGTTGCTGCATATGGCCGACAGCCTCGCGCACACTGTAAAGCTCGTCCAAAAAGTCCGCAGTAGCTCTCCGCGCGGATACATTCGCGCAGCGCGCCGTACTGGGTAATGGGCAGGTACGAAAAGTCCGCCGGACGGCGGGTACGGCGTCCCTCGCTGTCCGTGCGCGTTTCGTAGAGGATATACGGCGCGGCTTCGCCGTTTTCGATGCGCGCGGCGATTGCGAGTACCGCGTCCGTCAGCGCGGCGCGGCCGGACAGCGCCGAAAACCGCGCGCCGCTGTCGCCGCAGGCCAGATGCGCCGCCTCGCGGCAGGTGATGGGCGAGAGCCACGCGAAATGGTCGAGTAAATAGCGGTCGATTGCGGCGTCCTGCGGCGCGGCTTCAATGCGTTCCGCCACAGCTTCCGGCGTGGAGGCCACCCGCGACAGCTTGCCTTGCAGTTCGGGGTAACGGTAAAAGAGTCCGGGCAGGATCTGGCGCGCGGGACTCATTGCAGCGTCCACACGCTTGAGGCATTCCATGATGCGTCCGTCGGAATCGACCAGGATGATGTTGGAATACCGGCCCATCAGCTCCGTGATCAGGCGGCGGCGGGACGGATAGCCGAACTCGTCCGTGCAGTCGAGCGTCAGCTCCGCGATGCGGTCGCCACCCGGCTGCGAGACGTCCGCAATGAGCGCACCGGTGAGATATTTGCGCAGGAACATGCAAAACATCGGCGCCTGCTGCGGGTTTTCGCGGGGCGCGTCCGTGTATTGCAGGCGAGGCGCGGAGGCGTTCGCGCTGACGAGCAGGCGGTGCGTGCCCGTGGGGCCGTAGAGCGTGAAGAAAAGCTCATCGCGCTCGGGTTGGTTGATTTTGTTGATGCGCGAGCCGGGCAAACGCATTTCGCGCAGCAGCTCGCCTAAAAATACGGTATCAAGCATACTTTTTATCTTTCAAAGGTTTGAAACTTCATGGGGTCGTCGTGCGCGGAGACGGTGAACGTCACGCCGGGAAGTGACGGACGAGCAGTGCGCGCAGCGTTTCAAGCATGGGGTTTTCCGTGTGGAAATGTCCGGCGTCCACGACGGTCAGGCCCGCGTGCGCCAGCTCGAGCGAGACGGCGTATTTGAGCTCCGCCGTGACGTACGCGTCGCAGCCGGAGGCCAGTGCATACATGGCGTCGCTATGGTTGCCGCCGGCGCCGCCGCAGACCGTCACGGCGCGCACGGGACGCGCCCCGCCACGTAACGCACACCGCGGCAGCCGAGCTTCCTTCCGACGTAGGCGGCGAACGCGTCCGGCGACATTTCCTCGGAAAGCGTACCGCGCCGCAGGATGCCCTGTCCGCCGTCCGCGGCCGGTTCGACGTTTTGCAGCTCCAAAACGCGCGCGAGCGTATCGTTCACGCCGCCGGCCGCGGCGTCGAGGTTCGTGTGCATACAGATTGCCGCCGTGCGGCCTTCGAGCAGCGCCATCACCGCCGCGCCGTTATAGTCGGCGGGCGTGACGGAGGCGAGCGGGTTAAAATGACCGGGTGATGCGCGACGATCAGGTCCGCGCCGTCCGACGCCCGCGCGACGGCGGGCGTGATGTCGAGCGTAAGCACCACGCGCGAAACTTCTCGCGTGGGATCGCCCACGAGCAGGCCGACGTTATCCCCTGCATTTTCAGGAACGATGGCGCAAATCCCTCCAGCACTTCTAAAAATCGGAAACTTTAGGCATTTTGCCCCTCCCATTCGTCGATACGGGCTAAAAGTACCTCGGCATTCTGGTATGCCGTGCCGCCGGGCTCCATACCGCGCATCGCGCACGAGCGACTTTTTTTCGCGCGGGCGACGTATTGCCGCGCCGCCTCGTCGTGCCGGGCTAAAAGCGGCGCGCTGACGCGCTCATAGAGCGGGTCGCCGCCGTGATGGTCGGTCCCGCCGCGCACTTCCATCACGGTATAAACGCGCCCGCCTTCCATCACCGCAATTTCCTCGCGGATCGCATAGCCGTGCCCGTATAAAAACGTCCGCAGACGGCGCGCGGCCGTCTCCGCCTGCAAAATGAGCGTATACCGCGCGTCCTTCGTCCAAGGCGCGGCGGACAGAATTCCGGAGATCGTATCGCCGCCCATGCCGCAGATGACCGCGTGCGTGAAGCTGCCGGGCGCGATGCCGTCGAAGCCCGCGCACTGCACGACCTCCACGGCGTCGCCGGCGTCCCAGCGCGCCACGTTTTCGCGCGCGCGCCGCACGGGCGTGTCCGCGATATCGGAGGCTGTGACGTGCGCGCAGCGCCCGTTTTTACAAGCCAGATGGGGAGCCGGGCGTGGTCGGTGCCGATGTCCGCGACCGCCGCGCCGGGCGGGATAAAACCGGCGGCGGTTTCAAGCCGCGCGCCGAGCGTGAATAATCTCATCGTATGTCCCTGAAAGCAAATCAGGCGTCAAAAAGCGGATGCTCTATGACGCCTGATCTTCGTTTTTATGCCGCTTTTGTCAAAGCGTTCTTCTGCGCAAAATGCGCGTTGAGCTTTGCAACGAGTTGATCCGCGTCCACGCCGTGTACCATGCAGGCCATTTCAATGGTCTCGCCGCGGGAAGACGGGCAGCCCACGCAGTGCATTCCAATGTCGAAGAAATACTGCGCGGTTTCCATATCGGCGCGAAGCACGTCAATAATCAGGGTATCTTTCGTAACAGTCATGTTTTTTACCTCCTGCTAGTTAGCTAAGTTTATTATATACAGTTCTCCATGAAAAAGCAATACCGCATTTTTTAGTATCGGATTGCCCGGGCCGTTTATACGCCGCGCAATTATTTTTGCACTTTCCCAGAAGGGACGCAAAGCCGTCTTGCCGCGTGTTTTTTATGCGGCGAGCATTCTTTGCATTTAGAAGTCTGTGCAGATAGGCGACAAACTCTCATTGCGGCATAAAAGGGGAAAAGGCCTTGACAAAATCAGAAAATGTTATTTAATGTAGGCAAAAAGGGCCAAGGATGGGTGAAACCAATGAAAAATGCAGCTGTGGAAAAATTGCTGCGCATTGCGAGAAAATTGTTGTTGTTTTCGGCAGCGCTTCTTTTTCCTCCCTTCGGCGTCTGTGCGTGGATGGAGACGGTCGATCCCGTGGACTATCCTGCCGCCATCGCCATCGGCCCGTCGCGGGGAGGAAACCCTCGCGGCGCTTGCATGACGGAGGGGGACGTTTGACGAACACGTCGGTCGGGAAACGTCCGACTGCCGCATTGAGTACCGCGTGGTACAGGAAAGCGTCCTATATTGATTAAGTAACTCTCGCGCGATAAATCCCGCACAGAGTTGCTTTTTTCGGCCTTTTTCTGCGTAACGTACGCCCCGGCGTTGCCAATTCCCGCGCGGTATGTTATGATGAAATTGGAATAGTTTCGGAAATAAAGAAATATTCCGGGAGGTGACGGCATGAAAACGCTTTATGTGACGGATTTGGACGGGACACTTCTGCGTCAAAACGACCGCGTGAGCGCGTACAGCGCCCGCACAATCAACGGCCTAACAGCACGCGGGATGCTCTTTACCTATGCGACGGCCCGTTCAGCGGTCTCGGCGGCGCGCGTGACCGAGGGCCTTTCCACGCATATCCCGGTAATTGCCTATAACGGCTGCATGATCGTCCGGCCTGCGGGGGAGAACTGCTTGATTTCGTCTCGTTTTCCGAGGAAGAACGGCGTGCGATTACGTCTGTGATCCAAGGTGCTGGGCTGCATCCGCTCGTGTATGCGTTTTTAGGGCGCCGAGCGCGTGTCCTGGATGCCACGGCATGAAAACGAGGGCATCCGGCGGTATCTGCGCCTGCGTCCGGGTGACCCGCGCCTGCGCACCGCCGCGGACGAAGCGCAGCTCTTTGCGGGCGAGGCCTTTTATTATACCTGCGTGGGCGAGCGGGAGGAGCTTCTGCCGGTCTATGAAACGCTTTTGCACGACGGGCGCTTTCACGTAACGCTCCAGCGCGAGCTTTACCGGCCCGAGTTCTTCTGCGAGGTGATGCCGCAGGCGGCGACCAAGGCAAACGCCGTGTGTAAGCTGAAAACGCTTTACGGCTGCGACCGCGTGGTGTCGTTTGGCGACGCGATCAACGATATCCCGATGTTTGAAGCGTCCGACGAATGTTATGCCGTCGCAAACGCCGTGCCGGAGCTGCGGGCGCGCGCCGACGGCGTGATCGGCGGCAACGAGGGGAGGACGGCGTGGCGCGCTGGCTTGCGGAACACGCGGTGTTTTAGGATATTCAGAGAAGAAAACAACGGACGGGCCATTCGGCCCGGAAAAGGAGACTGTTATGGAAAACGTACGTATTTATGAAATGCCGCCCTGCCGTATGGTGTCGTCCGCGTGCGGCATGTTTGGAGATGGCAAACTGGAGCGCTTTGACGCGTGGTTCAGCGCGTTCCCCCCGCGCCGATGTTCCCGCGCGACTTTTTTGTGGTTCGACAATACGCGCGGCGGGTTCGTGTGGTACTACCTGTACGAGGACGGCATGGAGGTGCCGGAGGAATTTGAAATCGTGGATTTCCCGGGCGGCCTGTACGCCGTCGCGACGGGGATCGACGGCGAGGACAATACGGAGGAACTGCGCGCGGTGGACGCGTTTCTTGCGGCGCACGGCTTTACGAAGGACGAAAGCCGCGCGCGCCTTGGAAACGTGATAACGCCGAAGCTGGCGCAGGAAAAGCTCGGCTACTGCCAGATGGATTACTACACGCCGGTGCGCTGAAAAAGGCGGGCCCACGGCGATAGGGAGGCGGTTTGATGCGAAAGTGGCTGTGCGTTTGTATGGTGCTGCTGTTTCTGCCGCTTGCGTCCTGTGCGCGGACGCAGAACCCGGCTTTGGAGGACTTCGCCGCCTGTATCGGCCTGACGCAGCGGCAGGGGGTACGCCGGCTGGGACTTGGCGAGGAAAACAGCGTTATATACGAGGGTTTTATCAGCCTCCGCGAGCCGCGCCGGATTGGAGAGGTTGATTTTGACACGGCGCTGCGTTTTGACGAAAGTACGGGAAGGCTGCGCAGTGTGGTGCTCTCCTGCCGCGCCGGTTCGGACTGCGCGGCGGCGTTTGACGCGGTAGCCGCGTTTGCGCGTACGTGCGAGGAGCGCTATGGCGCGCCGCAGGAGACGGCGTTTTCGGAGCTCCTCTCCTACGCCTTTATGAGGACGTACCGCCTAACGATTATGCCGCCGCCGTATGGGAGCTACCTGTAAAGGGCTTTCAACGTACGCGTTTGCGGCGCGTATGGCGTGACTGCGCGGCGGCGTCGCTGATGCTGGAGGTCAAATATAGCCATAAAGCCCGGTTTGACGGGCAGGAGTGCCGCGCATGGATCAGTTATAGCTGCGCCGCCGCTACGGAAGAAGAGCGCGCGCAGGAGCCAGTCACGGAAATGAACCTTCCCGGCGGGCTGCGCCCCTCGATTTTGGTGGACGGAAAGCTATACCGCTGGACGCGGCTTTCCCGGGACATGCACGTTTTTGAGAAAGACGGGCGCCTCGTCCTCAAGGACAGCGCGACGTATTTGCCGGAGAGCTATATCCTGGCCGGTACTACCGGTGCGACTCCGGCTGTGAAATGACAAAGAACCTTCCCGCTTCCTATAGGTATCTGGGCTCGCTGCAAACGATTGAAGAGGACCTTTTGCCGCAAAACGATCTTGAAACGAACGCGGTAAACCTGTTTGGGGAAAGGAAAGTCTTTGCCGACCCGCAGGACAGCCGGTATTTGCTCATCTCGGAGCATATTGCTAGGGACGGAAGGCGCGTATGACGCGTACCGCGTCTGCCGTCTCTACGACGCGCCGCTAGGATAAAGAAAGACCGTACCCAGCGATAGTGCGCGGTACGGCCTTTCTTGTTATACAGGACCCTTCAACTGTGCCGGTTCCAAAAGCGCAAGCGGCGCACATAACTCCCGACAAAAAGCGGCGGGGGAGTTAAAAAACGGAGCGAAGAAGGCAAGGCGAACAAAAGGACGGAAACGGGCAAGCGCCAGTTCCGTCCTAAATGAAACGTTTTATTTAACGGCTTGAGGTGACGGTAACGGCTTCTCGGCTTCGCGGAAAAGGCACAGCCGTCGGGTATTGAATCGCTTACAGCGTTTTTGCACGCTCTTTGAGATAGGCGCGCAGCCAGTCGCCGACTCTCGGGTTTTGCAGCGAAATTTCAATTTGCGCCTCCAGATACCCGCGCATGTTGCCGGTATCGAAGCGGCGTCCCCTCGAAATCAACAGCCGTGATGCGTTCGCTGCCGCACGCCGCGCAGATCGCGTCGGTGAGCTGGATCTCGCCGCCGTGTCCCGGCGGCAGGTGCTCGAGAATGTCAAAAAATTTTCGACGTGAGGATATAGCGGCCCAAGATCGCATAATTGGAGTAAATTTCCTCTGGACGGGGCTTTTCCTTTACAGCGCTGACGTCATAGAGGTTGTCCCGCAAGTGGGACATCTTGACGCTGTCGTACTTGACGATAAGCTCCGTCGGCACCTCCTGTACGCCGATGACCATACCGCCGAACGCGCGGTACGCGTCCTCGAGCTGGAGTGTGACCGGGCGCTCTGACAAAATGATGTCGTCGCCCAGCAGCACGGCGAACGGTTCGTCGCCGACGTAGGGCCGCGCGGTAAGGATGGCGTGGCCGAGACCGAGCATTTCTTTTGCCGCACGCAGACAATATTCGCCATGTCTGCGAAGGCGCGCAGCCTGTCGGCCTCGTCGCCGCGTCCCACGGCGCGCAGCTGCGATTCGATTTCAGGGGAATAGTCGAAATAATTTTCCACGGCCGTCTTGGTGCGGCTCGTGATGATGATAATGTCCTGGATACCGGAATTAACGGCCTCTTCCACCAGATATTGAATGGCCGGACGGTCCGCCAAGGGCAGGACCTCCTTCGGGACGGCCTTTGTCGCCGGAAGCATACGGGTCCCCAAACCGGCGGCGGGTATGACGGCTTTTCTGACTTTCATGAATTGAAACCTCCCGGCTCGTCAGCCGTTTTCATTTATAGATAGCCGCGCGTAATCGACGCGCGGATGATGCTGTCCGCAAGTGCCCAGAGCTTCGGCGCGCCGGCCATCAAAGGCTCCATGCGGCGGTATACCTGCTCGGAATGTACGCCGTGGTCGCGCCACGTGCCGCCCTCGTTCAGCCAGTTGGAGAGAAGCGGCTGCAAACGGTCGAGCGACGCGGCAAACCGCGCCTCCGGCGTCTCCATCGCGTCGAACTCCTCCCAAAGCGCGCGGTAAACGGCGCCCTGTCCCTCCGGCAGCAGCGCGTACAGGCGGTCGGCCGCCGCGTTCTCCCGCGCGGCCTTGTCGGCGTTTCCCGCGGCGTCATAGGCGAAGGTGTCGCCCGCGTAAATTTCAATGAGGTCGTGCACGGCGAGCATCTCCAGCACATGCCCCATATCGACCGGTTCCGCCGCATATTCCGCAGTACCATCGCCATCACGGCGATATGCCAGGAGTGCTCGGCGTCGTTCTCACGCCGCCCGCCCGCAAAAATCGGGGACTGGCGCTCGATGGTTTTCATACGGTCGAGCTCTATCAAAAAGCGGATTTGCGACTCTAATCTTTTGTCATCCATGTGCCAAAACGTCCTTTCAAGGTTTTTTTCATAACGCTTGAGCAGCTTTAAAAGCGGCAGGCCCAGCACGTAACAGGCGCCGAGCTGCCCCAGTCCGACCTCCGCCGCAAAAAGCGCGAAAGAAGCCCAAAACGTGCCGGGCGTCAGCGTATAGGCCAAAACAGCGCCGATGACAACCATGTTAATCAGCACGGGCGGCAGGGGCGCGAGCCAGTCGCGGCGGATTCTGGACGTACAGAACGCGGCGAGCACCGTGGCGAGCGTGCCGAACACGACGTCAAGGATGCCGTTGCCGCCGACGAGGTTTGCAAGTAAGCATCCGATGCCGAGGCCTATGGTGCAGTAAGGGTCGAAAAAGGGCAAAACCGTCAGCGCTTCGGAGACGCGAAATTGCAGGCTGCCGAAAGCGATGGGATAAACAAGCAACGTCAGAGCCGCATAAATAGCGGCGAGCAGGGCCTGCAAAACGATAGTCCTGGTTGTAAAACGCATTTTCAAACGCAAGATAACACATCCGATCCATGCACATATTTCCAGCTACAGTGTACCACAGTTCACGCGTTTAGTAAAGGCTGCAAGAGAAATGCTATACAAAAATTAAGAATTGTGATATGATAGGAGCATAAAGAAAACCGGAAATTTGCGGAAAAGGAATAAAGCGGATGACACAATTTAAACTTCTGGCGCTTGGCGACGTCTGCGGCCGCGCAGGTCTTGACATTCTGCGCCGAAAGCTGTGGGGCCTGCGGAAATTTTACGGCGTGGACTTTGTGGTGGCAAACGGCGAAAACGCCGCGGGAACGGCATTACGCCCGCACAGGCGCGCGAGCTTTTTGACGCGGGCGCGGATGTGATCACGCTGGGCAATCACGGTCTGCATAAACGGGAGATCGCCACGTTTCTGGACGATGAACCCTATATCGTGCGCCCAGCGAATTGGCCTGCCGGCGCACCGGGCAACGGCTCCACAATCTATGATACGGCGCGGGTGCGCGTCTGCGTCATCAATTTAATTGGACGGGTGGATATAGGCTTTGGCGCGGCGAGCCCGTTTGACACGGCGGACGTGCTGCTTGCAAAGCACCGCGAAGAGGCCGACGTGTTCGTCGTGGACTTCCACGCGGAGGCGACAAGTGAGAAATGCGCGATGGCGTATCATCTCGACGGCCGTGCGGGCGTGCTGTTTGGCACGCACACGCATGTGCAGACGGCGGACGAGCGCATTTTCCCCGGTGGTCTGGGATATATCACGGATCTCGGCATGACGGGCGCGGCGGATTCCGTAATCGGCGTCAAATGGGAGCAGAGCCTCGCGTACTTCCGCGGGGATATGCTCGTGCGGTTTGAAGAGTCTGCGAAGAGCCCGCGGATTCAAGGCGCGCTTTTCACGCTGGACGGCAGCGGGAGATGTACGGCCTTGGAGCGCGTGTCGGTAGAGTGACGTCCGGCACTGCTTCCGTCCGGTTTGTGGCTTGACAGAAGCACCGATTCGGTGTAAGATAAAAAGGCGCGTGATAAGCCGCGTTTCGGCCGGAACGGTGCAGCCGCATGGTGTGAAAAGACGTGCGCGGGTATGCCCCCGTAGCTCAGTTGGATAGAGCGGCCGCCTCCTAAGCGACAGGCCACTGGTTCGAACCCAGCCGGGGTGCCATAATGCCGCGGATGTCTTAGACTTCCGCGGCGTTTTTTTATTCCTGTGCCTGTATGACGGCTTATATGCGTCAAAAAGGGGACGTACGGCGTCCAGCGCCTGAGAAGGCGCAGTAAACGGGCTGCGGTTCCCCAGTGATAGAGGAGCAAATATGACAAACATTCTATTCATCTGCCACGGCAACATTTGCCGAAGTCCGATGGCGGAGTTTATCATGAAGGATATTGTGGAAAAGGCGGGCGTGTCGCGCCGGTTTTTCATTGCGTCCGCCGCGACGAGCGCGGAAGAAATCGGAAACCCTGTATACCCGCCCGCGCAGCGGAAACTTCGGAAGCACGGGATCGACCCCTCGGGCAAACGCGCGGTGCGATTGCGGCGTGAGGACTATGTCCGCTATGATTATCTGATTGGCGTTTGCATAAATGCGACGTTGAAAGGCATATGATTTTTCGGAACGCCTAAACGAACCGAACCAAAAAATAATATTTGATCTATCACATTACACAAAAAGCCGTCCGGCGTTCAAATCGGGCGGCTTTTTTGCGTGGATAGACCGGAAGGAGGCGAAAAAATAATTACAGAAATTCAACCCGCAAAATTGTGCAACTTTCACGAAAAGGAGGATAGTGAATGGCAGATGAAAAATTGAACACAGGCCCCGGTGAGGAGAAGCTCCCGGAGGCTCCCGCTCCTGTTACGGCTGACGAGCTCCAGGCTCCGGCTCCCGAACAGGCCGCCGCTCCCACACCCCAGCAGGAGGGGCCTGCCCAGCCCGAGCCCGGTGATGTGGTGGTGTCCTTTGACAAAATCAATGAGCTGATGAATGAAAAGCGGCAGACAGCCCGGGCCGAGGTAGAAAAAGAGGAGGCGGCAAAAGAGCCGGAGGAGAAAACGCAGGAGGAACCTCCCACCGCTGGGGATGATAAACCTAAAAAGGCCCGTCGGGGCCGTCCCCCAAAAGAGGAAAAAGCGGAGCCTGCTGGCAAGGAGGCGGCGAAGCCCCGCAAGGGCCGCCCACCCAAGGCGGATAAGGCGGCCCCCGGCGAGGCCACGCCGACTAAGCGAGACAAATTGTCCCGAAGTGGGAAAAAGGCTGCGGAGGTTAAAGCTGCCCCGGAACCCGAAAAGGCCCCACCCGAAAATGCGGCTCCGGCCCCGGAACAGTCTCCGCCTGAGCCAGCCGCTCCGCCCCGTCCTGTGGAGGAAGGAAAGCTGGTCTATCTGAAGCTTTCCGAAATGCATCCATTCCACACATTCCGCCCCCATCCGTTTAAGGTGCGGGACGACGCCAAAATGCAGGAAACGGTAGCGTCCATCAAGGCAAACGGCGTAATGGTTCCTGGTCTTGCCCGCCCGGAAAAGGATGGCAAGGGTTATGAAATTGTGGCAGGCCATCGCCGCCATCATGGTTGTGAGCTGGCCGGGCTGGAGGAAATGCCCTTTATCGTCCGGGAAATGACTGACCACGAGGCGGTACAGGCCATGAAGGACAGCAACAAGCAGAGGGATCAGACGCTCCCCAGCGAACTGGCCGCCCTGTTGGAACTGGAAGTGGAGGACATCAAGCACCAGGGCGGGCGGCTGAAAAATGTGGCCGAGGGCGATATTGGAAAACGCTCCGTTGAGATCGTGGGCGAGGCGCACGATATGAACTATAAAAAGGTCATGCGGTATCTGCGGCTCAACTCCCTTGTGCCGGAACTGCTGGACAAGGTGGACGATAAAAAAATGGGCTTTATGCCCGCTGTGGAGATTTCCTATATCCGCCCCAAAAACCAGCGGCTGATCGCTGTTTCCATTGACGGAGAACAGGCATCCCCCTCTCTGGCCCAGGCGAAAAAGCTCCGGGAACTGGACAAGGACGGGAAACTCAATGGTGATGTCATTGATGGCATCTTATCAGAAAAGAAAAAGGAGGATCGAGGCGTGATTATTTCTACCGCTGAACTGGAAAAGTATTTTGGCAAGGAAGCCACTCCCGCCAAAATGAAGGAGCAGATCATGACTTTGCTGGACGAGTGGAAAGAGAAACAGCCGCCCGAACTGGCGAAGGCTCCGAAAAAGATGGAGCAGGACAAGTAACCACTTCGAGACATTTTGTCCCGAGGGCCCTGCCCTCCGCATCATGGCTCTGGTGGTATATATCCCCCGTCGCCGCCTGTTTTTTCGTACAGCCGGGAGCGGGCTGTCAAGGGTGCATCGCACCGCCGTTTTACGGCGGCCTGCCCTTGACGGTCTGCCCCGGCTGTGCTATTTCCCCGGCAAGCGGCGGGGGTATATCCTCCAGAGCCGCCCCCTTTCCCATGATAGGGAAAGGGCGGGGGAATGGGTTGAACTTTCTTATTAAAATATCGGAGGTATTGACTATGAAGCGTCCCCTTGCATACATTACCGCCGCATGGTTGAGCGGCGACAGTGAAAACGCAGAACAGGCCGCCCGCTACTGCCGGGCAGTTTATGAGGCAGGCTTTTCACCGATCTGCCCGCCCCTTTATCTGCCCCTGTTTCTCAATGATGCAGTACCCGAGGAGCATAAAAGCGGCATCGACATGGGCCGTGACCTGCTCCGCCGCTCCCATGTGCTGGTGGTCTGCGGCCACACCATGACCGAGGCCATGAAAAATGATATTGCCGTGGCCCAGCGGCTGGGAATTACCGCCACCACCCTTGAGGGCATCCTGACCGTCAAGGGACAGGGCAAACGCTGATGGAGTCTGTTTTTGAGGCTTTCATTTCAAATCCTGCCCTTTACAGTGCGGGGTATCTGGTGGGGGAAACGCTGCATTTCCCCACCAACACGGAGGAGGTGCAGTCCCTCTTAAAGCGGATCGGCGTGGACGGGGTGCGCTGCCAGGAATACTTTATTATCTCCTTTGACAGCGACATTCTCGGCCTTTATGACTATCTGGGCGAGTATGAAAACATTGACGAGCTCAACCACCTGGCCCATCTGCTGAAGGAGCTCTCCCCATCAGAACGGGAAACGCTGGAGGCGGTTATGGACAGCGACCAGCATTGTGGCTCGGTGCAGGACTTGATCAACCTTACGCAAAATCTGGACTGCTACGACCTGCATCCCGGTGTGGACAATGAGGAAATGCTGGGCCGCCTTTATGTGGAGGATATGGAAAGTCTCGAAGTGCCGGACAATATAAAACCCTACTTTGACTTTGAAGCATACGGGCGGGACATTTCCATCAACGAAAACGGACACTTTGCACCGGGCGGCTATGTGACAAAGGTGAGTGACGATTTCCGGGAGGTCTACCACGGCCCCCAGGACATCCCCGCTGAACACAGGGTTTTTGCTTACCCTCAGCTTTCGATCCGGGAGCAGATGGCCGCTTATCAAGAAATTATTGACGGTTCCTCAAAGGAGGGGTTCCGGCGGCTGACTGAAAAACACCATGAGGAACGGTAACTGGACTTCGAGACAATTTGTCCCAAGGCGAAAGGAGGCGGTGTAACTGATTGATGAAGAAATTTCCCGGAGCTCCATAGCGATTTCTGTCCGGGCCAGCAAGCTGACAGCCCGGGGGCTGGCCTATGTGCTCCGGGCGGCTGGCCGCCAGATCGCCAAACGGCATAAGAAAGCCCAAAGGCCCCACGGCAGGCAGAGCGTGAAAAAGCTCATGGCCCACGGCGAAAATGTGAACAGCATCGAGGTGGAGGCCCCGAAGCTCTTTGACCGCATGGCCCGCCGTTTCAATGTGGACTATGCTTTTACAAAACCGGGCCGGACAAATACCTGCTGTTTTTCAAGGCAGGACAGGCGGATGCAATTACCGCCTGTTTTGAGCGGTACTCCCGCAGGTTGTTGGAACAGTCAAAATCCAGCCGCATCCCCATCCGGGAACAACTCAAAAAAGCGGCGGAACAGCTTGTAAAGGAACCGCTCAAAACACAGGAACGGTCAAAGGAGGTGGTTCGTGAAGAACGATAGCATCAAAAAATACCTTATTCCTAACATTCCGTATCTGTTTATCCTGTGGGCCTTTCTCAAGCTGGGGACGGCCTACCGTCTGGCGGCGGGCGGCGATTTTGCCCATAAGCTGCTGGGACTGGGACAGGCCGTCGGCGCGGCCTTTGCTGACTTTGCCCCCGGCCTTGCTCCCTTTGACTGGCTGGTGGGCATTGTAGGGGCTGTGGCGTTCCGGGTAATGGTCTATGTGAAAAGCAAAAACGCTAAAAAATTTCGGCGGGATGAGGAGTACGGATCAGCCCGTTGGGGCTGTCCGAAAGATATAGCCCCTTTCGTCGATCCAGTGTTTGAAAACAATGTCATTCTCACCGGGACGGAGCTTCTTACCATGAACACCCGCCCCAAAAATCCAGCCAACGCCCGCAACCTCAACGCCTGTGTGATCGGTTCGTCCGGCTCCGGCAAAACCCGGTTCTGGCTCACCCCGCAGCTTCTCCAGGCCAGCGCGGAGAAAAAGGGCGGATGCAGCTATGTGTGTGTCGATCCCAAAGGAGGCGTTCTCGGGCAGGTGGGCCACTTCCTGCAAAAGCGTGGGTATCGGATCAAGGTGTTCAATTCCATTGATTTTTCCCAAAGTATGCACTATAACCCGCTGGCGTACATCCGTAACGAGGCCGACATTCTTAAATTTGTGGACGCTCTCATTTCCAACACTAAAGGCGAGGGCAAGGAAGGCGATCCGTTCTGGACAAAGGCGGAAACCCTGTTTTACTGCGCCCTCATCGCCTATATCATTTTCGAGGGTCCCGCCGAGGATCGGAACATGAATACACTGGTGGACATGATTTCCGGGATGGAGGTCAAGGAGGATGACGAGGACTTTCTCAACGCCGTGGACTATATGTT
>VOFE01002001.1_pt1 | contig 25563 bp, 39 predicted proteins | sample 5384071 | NCBI WGS metagenome assembly VOFE01 (sample SAMN12384724, study PRJNA508395) | human gut metagenome | isolation source: healthy gut D | host: Homo sapiens
TGAATTAAAGGAGAGTGACAAGATATGGCGTTGATCGTACAGAAGTTCGGCGGTTCTTCGGTGAAGGACCGGGACCGTATCTTCAACGTGGCCCGTATCGTGGCCAATACCCACAACGCGGGAAATGACGTGGTCGTGGTAGTATCCGCACAGGGCGACACCACCGACGACCTCATCGCCAAAGCGGGCGAGATCACCCACGACCCTTCTGCCCGTGAGATGGATATGCTGCTGGCAGCGGGCGAGCAGATCAGCATTTCGTTGCTGGCCATGGCGCTGGGCGAGACAGGCTGCCCGGCCATCAGCCTGACGGGCTGGCAGGCGGGCTTCCACACCGACCGCGCCTACACCAAGGCCCGCATCACCAAGCTGGAGACGGAGCGCATCTCCTCCGAGCTGGAGCGCAACCGCGTGGTCGTCGTGGCAGGCTTCCAGGGCCTGAACAAGCTGGATGATATCACCACCCTGGGCCGCGGCGGCTCCGACACCAGCGCTGTTGCCATTGCAGCAGCCCTGCACGCCGACCGCTGCCAGATCTTCACCGACGTCGAAGGCGTCTACACCGCCGACCCGCGCAAGGTGCCCAACGCCACCAAGCTGGATGAGATCACGTTCGACGAGATGCTGGAGCTTGCAAGTCTGGGCGCACAGGTGCTGAACAACCGCAGCGTGGAGCTTGCCAAGAAGTATAACGTGGAGCTGGAGGTGCTCTCCAGCCTGAATCCCGTCCCGGGAACCATCGTCAAGGAGGTTGTCAAAGACATGGAAGGTATGCTGATCAAGGGCGTCGCAAAGGATACCTTATTACGATTCTGAACGTTCCCGATGAGCCGGGCACCAGTTCAAGATCTTTGGCCTGCTGGCCCAGAAGAATGTCAACTTGGACCGGCGAGCCCTATCTCGGTCTCGGCCCCGCGGCCCATTCCTGTATCGGCGGGCGGCGGTTCGCCTATCCCCAGGATCTCGCCGCGTTTCTCGCGGGGAAAGACCCGCTGCCTGAACCCGAAGGGGCGATCCGAACGGGATCCCAGGAGGAATTCCTCCTGCTCCGCCTGCGTTTGGCCGAGGGACTGACCGAACGCGCCTACGCCGTCCGTTTCGGCGTCCCCATCCCGGAGGCCTGGCGGAAACGAGCCGCTTCCCTTCCCCGGCGTCTGGTCATCTGCGACGCCGAAGGGATCCGCCTGACAAGGGAGGGCTTCCTGGTCTCCAACGCGATTTTGGCCGAGCTGCTGTGAGGCCGGGACGGCGTTGAGACGGCCCCATTGGATGAAAAACGGCCGCCCTCAGAGAAGGCGGCCGTTTTGAACTTGACAGCAGGTATTCTGCCTGGTTACCGATGGGTTCCCATGAAAAACAGCGCGATGGTACCGGGGCCGGAATGGCTTCCGATCACCGTGCCGATATTGTGAATCATGACCTTCTGCACCCCGAGCTGGTCCTTGACGTACTGGGCGGTTTTCTCCGCGTCCTCTTTGGCGTCGCCATGAGAGATGAAAACCATCTGGTCCCGGACATTGGACAGCGCCGTCTCTTTCATCTTGCCCACGAGCGCTTTCAGCGACGCATCCCGTCCCCGCACCTTGCTCATCAGGATCAAATGCCCCTCGTCGTCCACGTGGAGGACCGGCTTGATCCCCAGCAGGGAACCGAACACGGCGGAGGTTTTGGATACACGGCCGCCCCGGTGCAGATGCATCAGGTCGTCCACCGTGAACCAATGGCAGAGATGCAGCTTATTTTTCCTCCAGCCACTTGGCATTGTCGTCGAGGCTCATCCCCGCCTTCCGGTTTTCATCCGCATAATACACCAGCAGGCCCTCGCCCATGGACGCGGCCAGAGAATCCACCACCACGATCTTCCGTTCGGGATATTTGGCCCTGAGTTCCTCCGCCCCCGGGCACAGGATTCATAGGTGCCGGACAGCCCGCTCGAAAACGCGATGTGCAGTACATCTTCGCCGGCGGCCAGGAAGGGCTCGGCAAAATCGATGAATTCGTAGGTATTGACCTGCACCGTCGAGGCCGGTGTGCCCGCACGAAGCTGGTCATAAAACTCCTTGGACGTCATTTTGAGATCGGGGCCTTCCCGGTATTCTTCCCCGCCGATCTGAAACGCCAAACCGACATACGCGATCCCGCGTTCGTTCAGAAATTCCTGCGGCAAATCGGCCGTGGAATCGGTCGTAATACGATAACTCATATCGTTCCTCCTGCGCCAATCTGGTTTTCAACACTATGTTACATTATTTTACCCGACATGTCAAGGCGTCTCACAAAAATTTTCCAATTCCTAGTCTGCCCGGCGAAAAAGCCCCTTATACGAAGGCGCTTCCTCTTTTCAAGCAGCTGACGATATCCGCCCGGATGACCGGCTCCCGGGCAAGTCATGAGTACGCCTAAGAGGTGTGGCATGAGGTGTGGCCTATAAGGCCGAAAGAAAGGCCAGCGCCTAAAAAGCGCCGGCTTTCACTTCGCTCAAGCCACCGTGGAAAATCGCCATAGCTGTAATTTCCCTTTGAATAGCTCGATGGACTTTTTGCTCTGGTGGGCGATCACGGGAATACAAGAACCGCGCTGGTAAGACCCGCCTCCCCAAAAAGCTCCCGCCGGGCCGCTTCCGCACAGGCTGGAACGGGCATCCCCTTATTCAAGGCCTATTCCTTCACCCGGCAGGCGTTTGAGACAGGGCAGACGAGGACGCTATGGCCGGATCAGATTGCCCCGGCGGAGCCTCGCACAGCTCATACAGGGCGTTTTTCTGGTCATGGAACATCACCCGACGTTCGGCTTCCTCATAGGGCAGCCAGACGATCTTCGTGTGCTCGCTTGAGAGGGTGATGTCCCCGTCACAGGGCATGGCGAAGAAGGCCATCGGCACGACCACGACATCCTGTCCCCAGGCCTCCTGCGCCCGTTTGTCGAACACACAGGCGGGGACATAACTAACGGAGTCGAGGCGGTATAGGGGCCGGGGGCCGGCGATCCCCGCCTCCTCAAAAAGCTCCCGCCGGGCGCCCTCCTCCAGGGTTTCGCCCTCTTCCAGCCCACCGCACACCCCCTGCCAGCAATCCGGATTGTCGCTGCGCTGGAAGACGGCGAATTCCCATTCCGCTCGTCCATTTTCACGGTAGAGCCAGATATGCACCTGCTGCGGCTGCCTGGACATACGTGTCCCTCCTCGTTTCATTCCGTAATTTGACGAATGAGGAACCGGCGGAGCCTCCAGCTCCTCCGGGGGAGGGGGGCAGCTCCCCGCCGCCGTACCAGGCCTCCAGCGCCTGTTCCATCACCGGCCGATACCGGTCCGGCAGCCGGATGGCCGTCCATCCCCCCGCCTCGTATTTGGACAGGATCCGCCGTTCCTGCCGGTAGGACCAGATCCGTCCCAGAGTCAGGATCTGGCTGGGTACCATCCGGGAGCCATAGTCCTCAAAATCGAATTCCTCCACCCCCGGCAAAGAGAATCCCAGAAATCCGCCTCCGGGACGTCCGGGAACACCTCCGCCACCGGCTCTCCGTTCAGGAGGACGCCGCTTTCCGGGTCAGCCGGACGTGACAGGCGATGTCGGGGTCCTCGAAATCCGTATCCACCAGAAAGCAGGCGCCCTGCCGGCCGGACAGCAGCTTCCGATATGTCCCGGCCCAGGCGGCGCTGTAGTGGAACTGGCAGCGGACAGGGTGCCGCCAGGGATGGAGGTCCTCCCGGTACAGGGCCGACAGCTCCAGGGAGCAGGGCTGCCGGTCCAGGGCGAGGAGTGCGCCCGCCAGTTCCAGCCGTATGCCCGCGGCAGGCGTTCCGCCGTCACCACCAGCAGATCCAGGTCGCTTACCCCTTCCGCGAAGGCGCGCAGCACCAGCGACCCGTGCAGATACACCCCGTCAGGGCGTCCCCCAGCCGCTCTTTAAAGACAGCCGCGACCTCCTCGCCCTGCCGATGGACCGCGGCAGGCGCGGTATCCCATGTATGCAAACGGTTCCGATTCTTCATCGCTTGTCCGCCTTTATCACAGACTCCACAAGGTGGTCTGCCGCCCCGGATCCGGCGGCACCCGGTCGTCGGGGGCCGACCGTCCCCGCCAGCAGAGGGCTGTCCGGCCGGTGTTCAGCAGAATAAGCCGGGCCGGCCGCGTAGCAGTAGGCACAGCCATGGGAGCAGGTGCCGTAGGCACCGATGTCCACGCTCCGCGCGCAGCCGCAGCCCGGCCGCTGTCCCGGATCCCGGGAGTCGTTGACCGGGCGCCCCGTGATCTCCTCGATCCGCTCCGGATCGACACAGGCGGCCTGCCCGATCCCGAACCGGGCAAAGTCCCCCTCCTCGCAGCAGGTGTACAGCCGGATTCCCGCGTCCTGCGCACGCAGGACGAACCCGCCGCCAGCCGGTCCATGTCCGCGGCGGTGACGGGCCGGAGGCGGGGCATGGCGCGGCGGGTTTTTGGCATACAAGTCGACAAAGCTGAAAACACCGGTGTCGGTAGCCCCGGAAAACAAACGGCAATACCGGCCGAAGGCGTCCAAATGCCATGCCGTGGTATAGGGACCGTATACCAGCACCGGATCATACCGCCAGACGAGGCGGCGGGGGCCGATCCGCCGGCCGAGCTCCCGGAACCCGTCCGCGAGGCGCCCTTTGTCCGGCACTCCCGGCTCCAGATCGGCCCCGTATCCGGTCAGGGTCCACTGGACATAAAAGGGGATCCCGAATCCCTCCAGTTCATCCAGATGCCGGAGGAGCTCCCGCCCATCCTTGGTCCAGAACACAAGGCAGTCGGTCTCCTCCCGGTTCAGAGGCACGCGGCGGAGCTGCCGGGGGTTATGGGGATTGCGGGTAAGGGCAAATCCCTCCCGCAGCCTTGTTAGCATCCAGGGCAGGTAAAACGCCGGAATATCCGTCCGGCGGCTGGCGCTGACGATCATACGCCCGCCCCCTTTCCGTCTCAGTATAGCAGACGGGCGGGGGGTGTAGCAAGGCTAGCGTGTTTTCCACACCCGCAGCGTCTGGGAACGGTACCGCCGGTAGGCCCTGGTGCACAGGGCGAACACCACGAAGTTGCACAGGGTGCCGACGATGGCCCCTTCAAAGCCAAAGGGCTTGCCGAGCCCGTAGTTCCACACGAGGGTGGAGACCAGCCCGGCCAGCAGGGCGTAGCGGAAGGCCCGGCCGTTGGATTTTACCCCCAGCAGCGCCGCCGCGAGGGGGGACGAGGATCAGCGGGCTCCAGAAGGAATAGGCCAGGACCAGGATGCTGAACACGTCGGGGACGAGAAAGGCCAGGCAGACCGCCGCCAGCCCAGTAGCGACATTGATCCCCCGCAGCCAGCGGAGCTGGGCTTTATCGGACAGCCCCGGCTTCAGCGGCATAAGCGCGTCACAGACGAAGCTGACCGCCGCTCCGTTCAAAAACCCATCCGCCGCCGACAGGATGATGGAGACCATCGCCGCCATCATTATCCCCCGGATGCCGACGGGAAGGACGGCCTGGATCAGGGCCGGCATGGCCGAGGCTGACTCATTTGTCACATGCAGGGCATAGGCCGTAAGCCCGATGCCGCCGGTGACGAAAAAGAAAGGGACGGAAAACAGGCCGCTGAGGATGGTGCCCCGGGCGGTCCCCTCGGCGTTGCGGCCGATGAGAAGCCGCTGGGTGTAGGGGGTGCCAGGGCCTCCCCAGCATCATGGACAGGAACAGGGAGACGAATCCCGCCGCGGTGGTGCCGTTGAAAGGATCGAAATAGGAGGCGGGCAGCGCTTCCAGCACAGGGCCAGGCCCCCCCGCCTTGAGCAGGGCCAGGATCAGCAGCACCGGCATGCCGCCTGCGAGCAATACAAATTGTAATATATCCGCAAATATAACGGATTGTAAACCTCCAAAAGTGGTATACAGCAGAACGATGCCGCAGCCCAGGAGGACCCCCATGTGATGCTCCACCCCCAGAAGGACGTGGAACACCATCCCAATGGATTCCATCTGGGCCCCGACCACGCCAGCGCAGCAAAGGAAAGAAAAAGCCCGGTGAGCACCTGCGCCCGCTTTCCATAGGCCTCCCCACGATGCCGCCGACGGTGACGGCGCCGGGAAAACGGGCGACGCCGGGGACCAGGAATTTACCGATGAGCACCATAGCGAGGCTGAACCCCAACAGGGTCAGGGTGGTGCTGATTCCGGCGGAAAAGGCCTTGGCCGCGTTGCCGGAGGAATAGCCCCCCCACATAGGAGGCGGACAGGGTGGCGAAGATCACGGCGGTGCCGTACCGTCCCCGAGGCGGTGAAATCCGCCGCATTTTTCACCCCTTTGCCGCCCCGCAGGCCGATGCCCACCAGCAGCAGGATGTACCCCAGCACGATAGCCGTATCGATCCACATGCCGATTCCCTCCCGTCCGTTCATCCTATGCCGGAAGCGGGTGGGTTATGTGTCCAGGAGATGCGCGGCGCAGGCGGGTGGCTGCCGCCGGTATTTTGCGGGCCGGGTTTACCGAGGCCCATGTATATGGTATACTGTCCGCAATCGAAGGGGAGGCTGTATGATGCGGGATACGCTGGGTCAGAACAAAGCCAGTTGGAACGCCATGGCCGATATATGGTTTGGTACAACGGCGCTGCCGACATACGGATGCCTTATCCCACAGAAGACGAGCTGCACCTCTTCCCGGATATATCCGGGAAGACCGTTCTGGATATTGGCTGCGGCAGCGGGCATTCGCTCTGCTGGTGCGCTGGAAAAGGCGCAAAGGAATTGTGGGGCTTAGACCTATCCACCAAGCAGATTGAAAACGCACGGCAGCATCTCACACAAAGCGGATACAGCCCCAAGTTATACAACATGCCCATGGAGCGGGAATGCGGCTTGCCAAAACGGTATTTCGATATCGTGTATTCCATCTATGCGATTGGCTGGACGACCGATCTGAAAGCAACCTTTCACAATATAGCCTCTTATTTGAAGCCGGGCGGGTGTTCATTTTTTCCTGGGATCACCCATTCATGCACTGCGTTGATGCAGCCGGTGAACAGCTTGTGATTACCTCATCGTATACCCGTGACGAGGCCTTTTCTTATATACAACGCGGTCAACCGGTTACTGTACAGAACCGCCGCCTGTCTACGTATATAAACGAGCTTGCGGATGCCGGATTCGCCATAGAACGCTGTATTGAACAAACGGATTCGGAGACCCTTTCACGCCCACCTGAATTTTCGTCCGGGTATTATTCTGCCTGGAAAGCCCAAAAGCTTCCTCTTTCCTTTATCGTGAAGGCAAGGAAGCTGCCCGACTGACAGTATTCCATAACCGGAGAGAATGAGAGGGGAACGGAAGGATTTTCAAAAAGCACCGGTTTCCCCGCCATCCCGCGCCGATGTGCGGCTCGTATCCGCGCACCCATTCCCTATTTTCCGGCGGAGTCCGTGTATAAGCGCCGGAAGGCGCTTTACAAAAAGCCCGCGCCTGGCCAGCCGATGGCGCACGGGATAGCCGACCGCCGTGGCCAGCGCGATTTTGAGGATGTCGAACGGAATGAACGGGAACACGCAGGCGACGAGCGCCGCCCAAAGCGTGCCTTTTCCCACGATCAGGAACCACACGGTCCCGAGGAGGTAGAGCAGCACCGTCCCCAGCATCATGGCCAGCGGATAGACCCACCAGGTGTGGGGGAAACGGTCGATGAGGAATCCGGCTGCCAGCGCACAGAGGACATACCCGGCCAGATATCCGCCCGTCAGCCCGATCAGTTTTTGCACCCCGCCCGCAAATCCGGAGAATACCGGCACCCCTACCGCGCCGATGAGGATATACAGCAGCACGCTGAGCGTGCCGCGCCGCATCCCCGTGACGGCGGTGCACAGGTATACCGCCAGGGTGGCGAGGGTGAAGGGGACCGGCCCGGCAGGGATCGCCAAAGGGTGCCAGCACACAGAGAAGCGCGGCGTCGAGCGCGATGATGGCCATATCCTGTATACGAAATCCGGTTTTCATGGGGGACATCCTCCTATTTTGAACGATCTATCAGCTTATGGGTCTGTTCAAAAGCGGTTTTTGGGGACCTAAGCTTTTCCAGCGGTTCCAGCACCTTCACAATTTCCCCGACAAACATCCGGTGGTAGTCCCCATCCTTGTAACTGCCCGAGATGGCCGGGTCCAAAAACGCCGCCGGATCGAGGTCATGGGTGTAGAGCTTGCGGCAGATCAGCACCAGACGGGCCTGTTCGAAATATGGGGCCGGCTGGTCGAAGAGCGGCGTCAGCCCGGTCTCCTTCACCTTGTCGATGTCCCGGCCGGATTTGGAACCGCAAACCTGCAGCGTCCTCCGGTCATCCGGCCCGAGGAAGGAGAGGGAATATTCCCGCTCCCGTTCGATAAATTCGTAGGTGTAGCGGGAAGGGCGGACGAAGATCATGCTCACCGGCGCGTTCCAGAGCACACCCAGCCCTCCCCAGCTCGCGGTCATGGTGTTGAAGGAGCGTTCCTTCCCGGCCGTCACCAGCATCCAGTCCCGCCCGATCAGGCGGAACACATTCCCCGGTCAGCTCATGAGGATCGGTCTCGATAAAACGTTTCATGGAAATGACCTCCTAAAATCCAATATATTCCCATTATAGCACATGCGGTCAAAAACATGACCGCCTTTTTTCCGACCCTCCCGCCGTCACAGTTTCCCGAAAAAGTTTAAAATACTGTTCATACAAGTTTGCCGAAATCTGATAAACTGTATAGTAGGATGTTTCCAATCCCATCGTTTGATTCCGCGGCCGCCGCGGAGGATGGAATAAAAGGAGGACCGATCCATGGCGAACAGCAAAATTATGGTGGTGGATGACGACGCCAACATCTGCGAACTGCTGCGTCTGTATCTCGAAAAGGAAGGCTTTGACCCGGTCATCGCGCCGAACGGCGTGAAAGCCCTTGAACTGTTTGACTCCGAAAAGCCGGATCTCATGCTCCTGGACGTGATGATGCCCCAGCTGGACGGCTGGCAGGTGTGCCGCGAGATCCGCAAAAAGTCCGCCGTCCCGATCATTATGCTCACCGCCAAAGGGGGAAGTGTTCGACAAGGTGCTCGGCCTCGAGCTGGGGGCCGACGATTATGTGGTCAAGCCCTTCGAGGCCAAGGAGGTAGTGGCGCGGGTCAAGGCCGTGCTGCGCCGCAGCGGGGTCCAGAATCAAAAAGGCCAAGGAGGTCAGCTACGACGGCATCTATATCAATATGGAGAATTACGAGCTTCGTATTCGGGGCAAGCAGGTGGATACGCCGCCCAAGGAGATGGAGCTGATTTATCACCTGGCCAGCAATCCCAACCGGGTCTATACCCGGGATCAGCTCCTTGATGAGGTGTGGGGCTTCGAATACTATGGCGACAGCCGGACGGTGGACGTCCACGTCAAGCGGCTGCGCGAAAAGCTGGACGGCGTGTCCGATCAATGGACGCTGAAAACCGTCTGGGGCGTCGGGTATAAATTCGAGGTCAAGGATCCGAACGCCGGATGAGGGGTGCGCCGATGTTTAAGAGTATCTTCTCCAAACATTTCACCGTCATGTCCCTGGTGATCGTGGTCAGCGTTGTGGCCATGGGCGGGATGCAGATGCTCTTTTCCACCCGGTATTGGGTGTCCGAGAAAAGGGCCCTGCTCACCGAAAATGCCCGGAATGTGGCGGAGTTCACCGTTTCCAATGCGGTGCAGAACCCCGCCGATCCCACCAGTTATATCCTCTCCGGCGGGACCGAGCCGATCCTGCGGATGCTCTCCACCGCCGTGGACGGTACGGCGGTGGTGGTGGACAACGACTACAAGGTCGTCGCCAGCTCGGTCCGTTCCCTGGTGGGGCAGACACTCCATGAATCGGTCCGGGACAAAATTACCGGGGCCAAGGGGAGTATTTTTCGGTCGACAACTTTGGCGGACTGTACACGTCCCGCCAGTACACCGTCGGTGTTCCCATGGAGAGCGGGGATGTCCGGCTCGGATATGTGTTCATGTCCACCTCGGCACAGAGCATGAACGCCTATGTCACCGACAATTTACAGGTATTTTTCCTCTCCGCGCTCGGGGTCCTCACCCTGACCTTCATCGTGCTGTATGCCTTGACCTACCGTATGGTCCGCCCGCTGCGTCAGATGGCGGCGGCCACCCGTGCTTTGGGGAGGGCGATTTCAGCGTCCGCGTCCCGGTCGAGGGCAAGGACGAGGTGGCCGAGCTGGCCGCCGCGCTCAACAGCATGGCGGTTTCCCTCTCGTCCGTAGAGGGGATGCGCCGCAGCTTTGTGGCTAACGTATCCCACGAGCTGAAGACGCCGATGACCAGCATTGCCGGCTTTATCGATGGTATCCTCGACGGCACCATTCCAGGCGAAAAACGGGATTACTATCTAAAATCGTCTCGGACGAGGTCAAGCGGCTTTCCCGTCTGGTCAAGTCGATGCTCGACCTTTCCCGTATCGACAACGGACAGCTCAAGCTCACCCCCGTGCAGTTCGATCTGACCGAGGTGGCCTGCAACACCCTGCTGTCCTTTGAGCAGCGCATCGAAAACAAAAAATCACCGTCGTCGATCTTGAGGATTGCCAGCGGGAGGACGTGACGGCCGACTACGACCTGATCGGTCAGGTGGTTTACAACCTGCTCGACAACGCGGTGAAGTTCACCAACGAGGGCGGGACGATTTCGCTGCGGGTTTACCGGGAGCCCGGGCGGGTGGTCTGTGCCGTGCGCAACAGCGGCATCGGTATCTCGGCGCGGGAAATGCCCCACATTTTCGAGCGGTTTTATAAAAGCGACACCTCCCGCGGCCTCGATAAAAACGGCGTCGGCCTGGGGCTGTACATCGTCAAAACCGTCATCAGCCTGCATCACGGGGAAATCAAGGTGCGCTCGGTAGAGGGGGAATATTGCGAGTTCTCCTTCTGGCTTCCCGACAGTTCCGCAGACAAAGTGCCCTCCGACAAATCCGGCCGCTTCCCACGAATGAGCGCCGCCCGGACCCGCCGCGGGCTCGGCAGGCCCGTCCGAAAAGGTGGTTTTTCCGCCGGATTTCCGCATTGTTTATGAAAAACAAGGTTTTTCTTCAAGAAATAAACACATTTCCGGGTTACAATAGGGATGAATACAGTCGGGAAGGCCGCGCAGGGCCGCAGCCCGGCGGTTTGAAAATCCGTGAAAGGCGTGACATATATGGCAGATTGGTTTGAAAGCAATTCCGCCGGGGATCCGGCGGCGAAACAGGCGGGAAGCCCGAGAGCGGGAGTCCCGAGACACCGGCCTCCCCGGCCGGGCAGGAATCCGGCGGGTGGTCTTCCCCGGCTCCCGACGCGCAGACGGGAAGCACGGCCTCTTCTGGCGGAGACGGTGCGGACGCGCCCTATTCCCCTGGCCGTCCGCCGGGACACCTCTTCGGCCCAGTCCCCGTCCGGCGGCTGGCAGGCCGCCGCAGCGCCCCGCCCCCCTTCCTATAATCCGTACGGGTGGCAGCCTCCGGCTTACACCCCCGCCCCTATGCCTGGAAATTCCTCAAAACCGCCAAAAAAAGAAAAGGAACGGCCCTGGCATCCTCATCGGTGTACTGGGCGGGCTGTGCGCGGTGACCATCATCGCGCTGTCCGTCCTGCTCGCCCTAGCCTGGGACGGCGGAATCAATCTTTCGGCCGCTGGCGGCAACAGCACGGGCGGCGGGAACCCTGCGTCGTCTTTCCACAACGGCGACGCCCCCAAAATCCAGATCAACGAACTCGATGAGGATACGCAGGGAAAAAGCACCCGGGAAATCGTCAAAATGAACCTGAGTCCACCGTCATCCTATCGATGTACATGAACCAAAGCGGTTATGGCATCGGGGAGCAGCAAGCGGGCGAAGCGTCGGGTATCGTCATGACGGCCGACGGGTATATCATCACCAACTGGCACTGTGTCGTCAACGAAGACAGCGGCCAGCCCTACAGCCGTATCGCCGTGACTATGCACGACGGCACGACGTTCGACGAGGCGCAGATCATCGGATATGACCAGTCCACTGACCTCGCGGTCATCCGGGTGGCGGCGATGAATCTGAAGCCGGCCGAGTTCGGCGATTCCAGCCAGCTCGACATCGGGGATAAGGTGGTTGCTCTCGGCAACGCCGGCGGGCTTGCCTGGACTGCGACCCAGGGCATCGTGTCGGGACTGGCCAGGGATGTCTACGAGGACACCGGCTATGCGATCAAATGCCTGCAGGTCGACGCCGCTATCAACCCCGGAAATTCGGGTGGGCCGCTGATGAACGCCGCCGGGCAGGTCGTGGCCGTCAACTCCGCAAAAATCGCGATCGCCGGGTATGAGGGACTGGGCTTCTCCATCCCGATCGCCGAGGCGCAGGACATCGTCAACGACCTCATCCAGTACGGGTATGTAACCGGCCGTGTGTCCTTGGGTATCAAAGGGTATACCGTCAACCAGGCCAACTACAAAGGTTTTCTCATCGACTCGATCGTGTCCGGCTCCCCGCTGGAGGGCACAGGTGCCCAGAAGGGGGACCTGATCACCCACGTTGACGGCGTGCGTGTCAACAGCTATGGCGAATTGCGGGGCGAGCTCTCCAAGCACAGCGTAGGAGATACCGTCACGCTGACCATCCTGCGGGTGGAAAACCGGCGGGACAGCACCTTTACGATACAGATCAAGCTTGCCGAAGACAAGGGGCGGTAACCGCCTTTTATAAAAACACAAGCAAAACGGCGGAGGCTCCCGAATGGCCTCCGCCGTTTTGCCGCGTGTATGGGCCGGAAAGCAAATACAAAATAATCCAGCCCGGCATTCAAAAAATTTTCCGTATAAATTTTGGCGCGAAACAAACACTATGCATGAAATGGTCCGTGCCGTGCACGTTACTGGTTTCGACAAAATCATACGGAGGAAAGAGCCAATGAAAGCTACCGGAATCGTGAGAAGAATCGACGACCTCGGTCGTGTGGTCATACCGAAAGAAATCCGCCGCACCATGCGCATACGCGAAGGCGATCCGCTGGAAATTTTCACCGACAATGACGGGGAAGTGGTCTTCAAAAGTATTCGCCTGTGGGGGAGATGTCCCCGTTTGCCAACCAATACGCCGACGTCATGTCCCGGGCATGCGGCCTGCCCGTTGTTATCAGCGACCGAGACCACGTCGTGGCGGTCGCTGGGCTGCCGAAAAAGGATTACTATGAGCGGCGGGTATCCGCTCAGCTCGAGGAGCTGATGGAACAACGTCAGACCCACATTGCCAAGGCCGGGGACCAGAAACGGCTCCAGCCGGTCGAAAGCATGGAGCGGTACGCCTCGGTCGCGGTGCCGATCATCGCTTCGGGCGACGTGACCGGCTCCGTCTGCCTGATCCTGCCCGAGAGCGGCGCCGTGCCCTCCGAGGGCGATGTCAAGCTCACCCAGGTCGCCGCCGCGTTCCTGGGCCGTCAGATGGAAGAATAACCGCCCCCGCCGTTTCAAAAGATGCGGCGGGGCTTTTTATGAAAAGCGAGGCCGGCATCCGGGTGAAAAACAGCTGTATATTCCCGGCGTAAATTGGAAAACTAAAATTGAAATCTAGATGAGGAGGCAGGATATCCATGACGACAAAAGAACTGTTGTATGTGGAAGACGCACTGGGGCATGAACAATATTTTCAGACCAAATGCAAAGAGACGGCGAACCAGATCCAGGATGCCGAGCTGAAGGCTTACGTCGAGCAGATGGCGCAAAAGCATCAGCAGATTTTCCAGAACTTTTACAGCCTGCTCGGTTAATGGAGGGAGACATGAAAAATGGACGATAAGAATCTGATGGAGAACATCCTCCTGTTGGAAAAAGGCGTCTGCGACCTGTTTATGCATGGGGCGATCGAGTCCCCGACGGACAATGTGCACCAGACGTTCAGCACCGCCCTCAACGACGCGCTGTGTATGCAGGATACCATTTATGACAAAATGGCCGCCAAAGGCTGGTATCCCACCGAACAAGCCGAACAAAACAAAGTGAATTCCGTCAAACAGAAATTCAGCGCACAAAGCATGCAATAAACATGGATACCGAACCCGCAGGCCCGGCGAATGCCGGGCCTGCGGGTTTCTGAGTTCAGTGGCATCCCCAGGCGACAGAGGGGCCGATGCCGATTTTCGCAGAGGGAAAGCCGGCAGGAGCGTGGATACCCGAACCAACCATAGGCGATAAAGGGCTGCAGCCTTAGGAATTCTGGTGGTCATCCTATTTGATAAGCGCCGGAAAAGAGAGCCCTATCCCCCATATTCCTCCGTCCGGCACGGCGGCAAAGGGGACAGCGACACCGCGAAGGCAAAGGCTTTTTCCTCCAGGCGGTAAGCCGGCGCCAGCGCCGGCCCGCAGCTATTCGAGCCAATTCCGCTCTGCCGGTAATCGAGACAGAGCACCGGCCCGGAAGACGGGGGCAGATCCTGCCGGTGGGGTGCCGCTTCCAGTTCTTCCGCCGTATAAGGCAGGAGGGAAAAATCGAAACGCGGCCGGCCCTCGGCCCGCAGGCCCCATCCGGTCCCGTCCGTCACCTCCGCGTAGACGCACGCGTGGCGGTTGCCGTGCTCCTGGGGGCGGATATACGGGACATACCCGTCCCGCGCCGTGGTGAGGAACCGGCCCATATGGGAGGCGCGGTGGGCGTCGGCATAGCTCTCATACGGCCCATAGCCGAAATAGGCGGCCTTTTCCAGCCCGGCGTCCAAAAAGAGCCGGATCCCGAACCGGGGCAGGAAGGGGGCGGCTTCTTCCACCCTCACCCGGGTTTCCAAGCTAAGGCTTCCGTCCGGCCCGACACTCCACCGGACATCCATCCGGATCATGGGGGCGAGCATTTGATCGGGGACCAGGGCGACCTCGCTTTCGATGACGCAGCCGCCGTCCCCCTCCCGCAGGGCGGTACGGTATACCCGCGGCCGCAGCCGGTCGTATCCCGCCCCCGCCAGGCAGCCTGCACATTTTGGTCGTTGTCGGTGGGCGCCCGCCAGACCTGGAAGGTCATCGGCTGCCGGAAAAGCGCCTTTCCATGAACCGTCCAACTGCGGAACAGGGCCGTCTGCCTATCGTAGGCCATACGCCATCCTTCTCCCGAGAGCCACAGCGTCTCTCCCTCCCACCGGCAGTCCACCCGGCCTTTTGGTCTTGGCTTCGGCGCGGCGCCATGCCCGGATACCGGCAGCGGAAGCTGGACGAACGCCGCCTCGCTTCCGGCAGGCAACCCGTCCACCGGCTCACGCAGGGTGAAACGGAGGTTCAGGAAACACCGCCCGTCCTCCGGCAAGGGAAAGGAAAGCTGTATCTCCTCGGTCCCGCGGGGGAGATGTCCAGACGGGGCAGCGGTCCCCGCGCGGCCGTCTCACCGTCCCTTGTGATCTCCCAGTTTCCCTCGAGATAAGCAAGGGTCCGGAAATCCAGGCGGTTCGTCACTGCGATCCGGCCCTCCTCCAGGCACACCGGCCGGACCCCGACCGGCTGCCATACCGCTTTTGCCTCCAGCAGGCCGGTGGAGGGGCTGCGGTCGGGCAGTACCAGGCCGTCCACACAGAAGTGGCCGTCGTGGCGGCGTTCCCCGAAATCCCCGCCATACAGGTAGCGGGGGGTCCCATCCGCCGTCACCCCTTCCTGCACGGCGTGATCACACCATTCCCATATAAACCCGCCGGCAAAGTTGGGGTATCCCTCCAACGCGTCCCAGTAATCCCCGATATCGCCGGGGCCGTTCCCCATGGCATGGCAGAATTCGCACAGCACCAGGGGACGGGGATCCCGCCGGCTCTCGCAATAGTCCCGGCACCAGCTGATTTCCGGATACATGCGGCTGGTCACGTCGGGGCCGGGCTGCGTGTCGCCCGGATATCCGCCGACATTGGACGCCCCTCATAATGCACCGGCCGGGTATCGTCCCGTTCATGGATCCAGCGCAGCGCCTCTTTAAAATTGCAGCCCCAGCCGCTTTCGTTGCCCGTGGACCACATCACCACGCAGGGACGGTTTTTGTCCCGTTCCACCAGGGCAACCTGCCGCTCGAGGAACAGCTCCCGCCAGGCCGGATCGTCGGCCAGCCGGTCGAAGCCCCTCTTCATAGCGTCCAAGCCCCGTCATGGTCACGCCATGGCATTCGAGATCCGCCTCGTCGATGACATAAAAACCCAGACGGTCGCACATCTCGTAAAAACGCGGATCGTTCGGATAGTGGGAGGTGCGGACGGCGTTGATATGATGTGCCTTCATTAGGCGCAGATCCCGTTCCATCGCCTCCTCGGTGACCGCGTAGCCGGTCACGGGATCGCTGTCGTGCCGGTTGACCCCGCGGAAACGCACCGGAGAGCCGTTGAGCCGGAACTCGCCGCCCTCGATGCGGATCTCCCGCAGCCCGACCGCCTCGGAGATGTATTCCCCGGCGGCTTCGATTTGCAGCGTGTACAAAACCGGCTCCTCCGCATTCCACAGGCGGGGATGGTCCACCGTGAAGACGCACCTCCCCATCCCATCCGGCGTCTGTTCCGCCAGCATCGCGCCGGCGGGATCCAGCAGGCGGACACAGGCGCCTTCCGGGACCGAGCCCGGGATATCCAGCAGCACCTCCGCCGTTCCCCCGGGGACGCAGGCACGTCCGGACGGTGTAGTCGGCCAAATGGCCTTCCGGACGGTCGAGCAGATACACGTCCCGGAATATCCCGGATAGGCGGATCTTGTCCTGGTCATCCAGATACGTGCCTTTGCACCACTTGAGTACAGCGGCGTGGATCTGGTTTTCCCCCTCCCGCAGGTAGGGGGTAATGTCGAATTCCGCCGTGGAATGGGGAATTTCACTGTATCCGGATAATTCCCCGTTGACGAACAGGTAAAACGCGGCGTCCACCCCTTCCAATACGAGGTAGGCGCGCCGTCCCTCCCGCACCCGCCAGGAAAAGGAGCGTGTATACAGCCCCGTGGGATTCTCTACCGGCACATAAGGAGGATCAAAGGGGATGGGGTACGCGATATTGGTATACTGCGGCCGATCAATCCCCGGCATGTCCGCCTTGGCCAGCTGCCAATTGGAGGGCACGGCGATGGACGTCTCCGCCGGGGAAGGCCCTCGTCCCGAAGCTGCCGCTCGAAAGAGGAAAAGGAGGCGAAATACCGGAAACCCCATTCCCCGCATAAGCTGTGAAAAAGCGCTGAGTTCTCCCGCTTTTCATCGGCAGCCACCGGCCGATCGAAGGGAATATAATACGAGCGCGGCGGCTGGCAGCCGCGTTTTACAACCGCCATATCCTCATGGCATGCGATCCATTCCATTGACAGCACCTCCGGTCAATCATCCAGGCGGAACCACCCGGTACCCCCATCGTACAGGCCGGCCGCCGTCCTGTCAAGGCCGTATTTCTTTCCGCCGCCTTCTTGCCAATTTCAGCCCGCATATAATAGTTAACGAATTAAAGAAATGAGGCTTAATGAAGAAAACTTGCCATCAGGTTGAATGTGGTACGGCAAACAATCTCTAAATGGGAGCAAGGGATTGTCAGTTCCTGATTCTGATATGTTGATTTCCATATCAGAGGAGCTGGAAACACCAGTAAGCACTTTTTGCTTGGCGAAACTGTTATTGAGTCAGAAGTTGATAGCTTAAAAGCGATTTCCGAAAAACTGGAGATTATAAACTTGCAGCTAGCAAAACGGAAGATCACGCAAGACGAAAAATATTTCATTGGCTTTTTATCTCATTGTGTGCGATCATAGCGGCAATTTTTGCGGCCTTGAATAGCATTCAATGGCCCTTACTTAGGTTGGAATTTTAGTGACCCTGAAACCGCCGTTGCCGGAGTGGCTTTTCACGCATTCGAATGGCTGTTTGACAATCGTTGGAATAATCTTAACGCGGAAGAAAGTATAAAACTGCTCTACTCTTTGGGGTACGGTTCAGAGCGTCTGTATACGATGCTCTGTATTCCTTTCGACCATTCTATTTATCGGCTCATCCGGCTTCCTCGCCTCATAGGCCTCGCGCCATTGTCAGGAGCGGTTCGAGTCTTCGCCTATACTCACGCGGGGTTGAAGCTCGGCGCAAGTCCCTTTTCTTTCATGCCGCGCAAATTGACGGCCAGCACCTCCTGCGTGGAAGCCGGAACCATGCCTCTTGACAAACGTTTTGTTTTTTGGTCCAATAGAATGGAACGGATGTTCCGACGAGAGGAGGGGCTGCTATGGAAAGGCCGGATTTCAAAGCGGATTTTGTCTATACAGTCGATTTTAGACCGGTAAAGCATTATCGGGACCTCTATAAATGCATAAAAAATGGGTTAGACTTGCCGGATTTTTTCGGGGAAAATCGAGACGCCTTGTGGGATTGCCTAACGGGATTCATCAGGTGCCCATGCGATATCCGGTTTAGTGGGATTTCTTCTTTAAGCAAACAGCGGCGGGCGGAACTGCAAAAATCCTGGATGTATTTACGGAGGCAGAAAAAGAGAATCCGGACGAGTTCTGCATCCTCTATATCGATTGACGCGGAAAAAAGGTAAGCGCGTCTCTGCGTGAAAACTCAACGCTTCGACTGGAAGAAACCGGGCCTCCGGGGCAATACGCCCCCGGAGGCTTTGCTTTGTTCGTAAGGGAGGGCCCATACCTCTTGACAAATTTCCATTTTCTGCTATAATAGAATTAGAACAAATGTTCTAATTCTATAGAGGAGGTAGACGATGGAAGAAAAAAAGCAGGATCAATTAACGGCGTTATACGAGGTCATTTTTACGGAAAGTCTGAACGGTTACAGGCTACAGCCAAAGTTAGGAAAAAGCCGCGAATATAAGTTCAGAAATGCGGTGGTAGATGAAAAGATTTGTAAGCCATGCTGGGATAAATATGGGACAGTTTTTCCAAATAAAAAAGCACCCACAACTATGGAAATTGATTAAATTCTCATCATTTTGTCGTTGCTTTATCGAACCAATGCTTTGTATTCTTTCTGGAACTGCAACTGTGTATGGCAATGGAGGTGCAGATTATTCTGTCAAGCTCACTGGCAGCCTACCAGATAATTATATCAAAAAGAGGAGGCTAAGGAAAAAGGTTGGAAAGAATGGGTGGAAATTTACATGATGTTCTACCGGGTGCTAGTATCTATACTACATATCAAAATCGCAAGAAAAAGTTGCCAGAATCGCAAGATAGAGTATGGTATGAGGCGGATATCAATTACCACAGCGGACATCGAAATTCTCAAAGGCTACTTTTTTTCAGACGACGGCCTAATTTTTGTGACTTATGATCATTATCAAACGTTTTTTCAAATAGTATAAAGGAGGGAATTCTATGGAAAGGCCGGATTTCAAAGCGGATTTTGTCTATACAGTCGATTTTAGACCGGTAAAGTATTATCGGGACCTCTATAAATGTATAAAAAAAGGGTTGGACTTGCCGGATTTTTTCGGGGAAAATTTAGACGCCTTGTGGGATTGCCTAACGGGGTTCATTGGGTACCCATGCGATATCCGGTTGACAGGCTTGTCGTCTTTGAGTAAACAAAGGCGGCGGGAGCTTCAAGATATATTGGATCTTTTGTCGGAGGCAGAAAAAGAGAATCCGGACGAGTTCCGCATCCTCTATATCGATTGACGCGGATAAAGGGTAAGCGCGTCTCTGCGTGAAAGCTCAATGCTTCGACTGGAAGAAGCCGGGTCTCCGGGGCAATACGCCCCGGAGGCTTTGCTTTGTTCGTAGCCGGTTATATCGAAACGCCTGAGACGCCCGCCTTTAGGTGGCCGCCCCGGGTGTTTTATTCGAAAAGGGCGTTTTTCGGGTACCGATGTTGCCTTTTATATCATAAATCGGCGGGGCCCTTGCCCGGAACATCTCTTCCTGTTGCCCTCCGTCTCGGAAAACAATCAAAAATCAACAATTCCATCATAAAAATGTTAAATACAAAGCCCCCGTGCCGTGCTATAATGAGGCCATAGAGGGTTGGGAAAACAAGCGATTGTGTATTTTTGTCATGACCGCACCGGAAATTTATCATTTTTCACTGGATCTTTGTGGAAAGGAAGGGGACACGTGGAAGCCATTACGACTTTCCGAAAAGTCAAATTTCATTTCGACAACGTCCATTTCAAAGTCCCCGGAATTTGGCCCCTATTTTCTGGCCCAGGCAGGCGATTTGGCGACGGAGGCCGACTACCTCTGTGAGCCCCATATCCAGAGCGTTTACGAGATCTCTTACGTGGTTTCGGGCGAGGGGTTTTCACCGTCGACGGCAATCCTTATCCACTGCGCAAGGATATGCTGTTCATCAACCGGCCAGGCGAGGAGCATTCCATCCTGTCCAACAAAAGCAACCCGATCCGATACTTTTTATTTGGGCTTCACCTTCAATGAGCCCTATTTATCGAAATATGAGTATAAGACACTCAAGGATTTTTTCGACACGTGTGACAAACGGGACGCCACGGCCGGAAGCAGCTTGCAGGATTCTTTCCTCAAGCTGTTCAATAACCTGATCACCACCGATCTGTTCGCAGGCTCCATGATCGAGTCCTGCATCCACCAGATCGCCGTGACCGTGTACCGGCAGTACAACGACACCGCCGAGCGGGTGTATGCCCCTACCCAGCCTCTCGACGGCAAAAAAGCGGCTGCTCTACGACATCATCCACTATATCGACGTGGAAAGCGAGGATATGGGCGCGCTGCAAAAACTCAGCGAAACCTTTGGATACAGCTATTCCTACATAGCCGACCTGTTCAGCCGGAACATGGGGGAACCTCTCAAGGAGTATTTCACCCGCCGCCGGTTTGAACGGGCCACCCAGCTGCTCGAGGACGGCATGAGCGTCACTCAAATTGCGGATATGCTGGGATATAAGTCCATCCATTCCTTCAGCCGTGCCTTTACCAGGCGCTTCTGGGGTATCGCCCCTGGAATATCGCAAGGCGCAAAAAGAGTCCTGTGGGGAATCAACGACGAACAAGGAGAGATGAAGATGAAAGTAGCAGTCATCGGCTGCGGCAACATTGCCAACGCGGCCCACATCCCGGCGTATATGAAAACGCGGAGGTGGAAATCGTCTATTTCTGCGACATCCTGCTCGACCGGGCCGAGGCCGCGGTGGAAAAGTACGGCTGCGGCAAGGCCGTCCGCGATTATCACGACGTCCTGAAGGATCCGGAAATCGAGGCGGTCTCGGTCTGCACTCCCAACAACGTCCACGCCTCCATTGCCATCGATGCGTTAAGGGCGGGCAAACATGTCCTGTGCGAGAAGCCCGCTGCCCGCACCTATGAGGAAGCGCTCGAGATGCAGAAGGTGCAGCATGAGACGGGCAAGGTGCTGAACATCGGCGTCGTCAACCGCTTCAACGACAGCGTCAACCTGATCAAGCAGTACATCGATTCCGGCAAGCTGGGCGACGTGTTCCACGTGTACATCAGCTTCCGCTCCCACCGCTGCATCCCTGGTCTGGGCGGTGCGTTCACCACCAAAGCCATCGCCGGCGGCGGCGCGCTGATTGACTGGGGCGTGCATTTCCTCGACATCGTCATGTACTGCTGCGGCGATCCCAAACCGGTCACGGTCAGCGGCGAGACCTTCTGCCGCCTCGGCAAAGATATGAAGGACTATGCCTATACCGACATGTGGGCGGGTCCCCCGGATTACAGCGGCACCTATGACGTGGACGACTCCGTCACCGCCCTCATCCGCACCGCCGGCCCGGTCATCACCCTGAACGGCGCTTGGGCGCAGAATATCGGGCAAAATGAGATGTATATCGATTTCATGGGCGACAAGGCGGGGATCCGCCTTCAGTACGGCCAGGATTTCACCGTCTACACCGCCGAGCACGGCGCCCTGGTGGAATACAAGCCTGTCTTTAAGATGAACAACCACTTTGAAAACGAGATCAACGCGTTCGTGGACTGCATCAAGACCGGCAAAAAGCTTCCGTCCCACATCGACACCGTCGTCATCACCGCCAAAATGATGCAGGCGATCTACGACTCTGCCGATGCGCACCGTGAAGTGGTCATGGACTGATCGGAGAGGAGAGACCATTGTGAAAATCGGATTCGTAGATTATTATCTCGATGAATGGCACGCCAACAATTATCCCGCGCTCATCAAAGAGGTATCGGGCGGGATGGAGGTCGCGTGCGCTTACGGCCATATCGACAGCCCCATCGGCGGCATGACCACCGATGAATGGTGCGCCAAATACGGCATCGAACGGGTTGCGACCATCGAGGAACTCACCGCGAAGAGCGACGCGGTCATCGTCCTTTCCCCCGACAACTGCGAGATGCACGAGGAACTCTGCCAAATCCCGCTGCGTTCCGGGCAAGCGGTCTATGTGGACAAACCTTCGCTCCCGGATTACCCCACCGCCCGGCGGATCTTCGATATCGCGGAACAGAGCGGTACCCCCTGCTACCCACCTCTGCCCCGTTTTCGCGGATGAGTACAAGGATATCGACTCGGCATCGATTCGCTGTGTTCCTGGGGCCTAATGATTTCGACACCTATTCCATCCATCAGCGGTAGAGCCGATCATGATGCTGATCAAGTCCCATCCCGTCCGGGTGATGTATCTGCCGGTGAAAACTGGTACACCGTCGTCATCGCGTTCGAGGACGGACAGACCGCCACCCTGACCGGCTATGCCAAGGGGTCGCCCTTCATGATGAACATCGCGGGCAAGGCGGAAAACACCCTCGTCAAGGTGGAATCCGACTTCTTCCACAACTTCATCGTGGAATTGGTGGCGTTCCTCCGCACCGGCGAGATCCACGTTCCCCACGATCAGACCCTCGCCATTATGGCGGTGCGGGGCGCAGGCCTCGAGGCCATTCAAAAGCCCGGCGTATGGGTGGATGTACCGGCGATCTCCTAATCCGCAATTTGAGAAAGGGGTTAACCACATGAGCGAATTTTCGATCGGCATCATCGCCGACTGGCTCCGCCTTCCCTTTGAAGAAAGCCTGAAAACCTGCGCCGACATGGGCGCGGACGGTGTCCAGCTTTACGCCGTGAGCGGCGAAATGGCGCCTGAAAACCTGACGCCCGCGCAGATCGCGGAGAAAAAGGCGCTGCTGTCCCGTTACGGTCTGGCGGTTTCCGCCTTGTGCGGCGACCTCGGGGGTCATGGGTTCACCCGCGCGGATGAGAACCCGGGCAAAATCGAAAAGTCCAAGCGGATCGTCGACCTGGCGCTGGAACTCGGGAGCCATGTGGTGACCACCACATCGGCGTGGTGCCGGAGGACAATACCTGCGACACCTATAAAATCCCTGCAAGAGGCCTGCAACACCCTGGCGGACTATGCACATCGGAACGGTGCGTTCTTCGCCATCGAGACCGGGCCGGAACCGGCCGCGCGGCTGAAAGCGTTTCTCGACGGCCTGGATTCCAAGGGCGTCGCGGTCAACCTGGACCCGGCCAATCTCGTCATGGTCACCGACGACGATCCGGTGCAGGCAGTTTTCACCCTACAGGATTACATCGTCCACACCCACGCAAAGGACGGTATCATGATCCAAAAGACCGATCCCAAACGGATTTACGATTTCTTTGCGGACAATGGGATCGAGGACCTGCGTCTGGGCGACTACTTCAAGGAGACGCCGCTCGGCCAGGGAAAGGTCGATTTCGACCGCTATCTGGATGCGCTTCGTCAGATCGGTTATCACGGCTTCCTGACCATCGAACGGGAAATCCAGACCGATCCGCGCGGATATCCAGCTCGCGGTGGACTTCCTGAAGTCCAAAATGAAATAAAGTCCACGATCGGCAGCCCCGGGTCATCCGGGGCTGCTGTTTTTTCGTTTAAGCACGAAAAAGATGAAGCAAACAGAATGTTCTCCGGTTTCTCCTTTCATTTCGCCAACGGCCGGAAGAAAAACCGAACAGCGCGCCCGCTATTAACTACGGTACTGGAAATCACGTATACTCATAATAGGTGATCCTGGAAGCTTGAAAGGGTGTGATGAAAACCGGATAAAAATCTGTTGCTGTCTTTATGTACCTGCGGCGTGCAGGGTGTACGCCGCGGGCTTTCTTCTGCCGCCTTCTTATTCACCCTGGCAATGTCTTCATATATATAGGATAAATCATCGGTCAGTTCAATGCGGGCATAATAACAACTGTAAGGCAAGATATATTGACGGAACGGAGGAAACGCCATGAAGCAGTACAACAAAATCACTGCGCTTATACTCCCGCCTTTCAGTTGGTGACGAGGACAGGGACGGCAGCGAAAAGCAACAGCGCCATAAAAATCAAAAGCATATCTGGAAAGCTATGCCCGACAGCAAAACTAACGAACATCAGGCACTACATTGACGATGACGAAAGCGGCAGGATAGAAAAAGACTATCCCGCCGCCTTGTTTTAAGTTTTTAATCTGCCCGATAAACGGACGTTATCATTCTGTTTTTATCTGAATTGTATCATTCAAAAATACCAGTTCTCCTGATTCAGTGAGTTCATCCTGCATATAAACACGTTTTTCAACGACAAGAGAATCCTCTTGCATATTGAGAACATAGTCAAAATTACCTCGATCCGAAAGTTCATAACTTGCACCGCCGGCATAGTCGTAAATAATAATTCGATTATCTATAATTCCCGAACCAAAGCTTAGGGTTGAACAAAGTTCTGGATTGCCATCACCGGTTAAATCATAGAAATAAACGCTCCAAATTGGCATTCCGTTATACAACGGAACGATGTCTTATCTGTCACAGCCTCCAATTGTTCGGAATGCCAACGAAAAGTAACTCCGGAAAATTCGTCCAAATTATACTCTCTAACACTATCCCAAACCATTTCATCCCCGTTAAGGCAATCAAACCATTTGATTACACTGTTAGACTTTGAGGGTTCACTACTCTCAGATACAGGCGCTTTCCCACAACTTATCAACGGTATTGAAAGTGCAAAGCAAAGTGCTAATGCAATTATCTTTTCATTGTTAACCTCCGCAAACTTCCGATTTGCCTGTCAAATTTATTTTATTATAGCACAGCTTTGTGAATATTTCTATCGTTTTCGCTCTTTACGGAATGGTCCATCTCTACCCGCTCCAACTATCCAGACCGTCAAGGGACGAGTAGTATTTTTTCGTACACAGCGCGAAAAAATCTCCACTCTTAAACCCTTGACCGTCTGATTTTTGCCGCCCGCATTTCGCCGCCGAAAACGGGGAACAGGATTATTAAGCCCTGCCCCCCGCTTTTGTCTACTTCATTTTACGGCAAAACCGTCTGCACTACTGCGGCGATTATCGTCAGCTTTGCGGGGCTACGCGCCCCGCGCTCCCGGCCGCTCCCAAAAGAACAGAATAGAGCTAATGCGTAACGGCGATATGTAGACATTTAGCACTTTTTACAGCTCCGAAAGCCGCATGAATAAAGGGCTTTTGCCCCTGCTACAACCGCATTTTCGAGATGGGTAAGGGGTTTCCCCAAAAAACGACTATTTGCCGTCTACAAGGCGTGTTTCGAGAGCGTTTGCGTCCGTAAAGAAAAAATTACACTTAGCAAACGCTTCATGACGTAGGTTTCATATTCTCTCCTCCTCATGTAGTTGCCGTATTGTATATAGT
>VOFE01002270.1_pt1 | contig 25515 bp, 41 predicted proteins | sample 5384071 | NCBI WGS metagenome assembly VOFE01 (sample SAMN12384724, study PRJNA508395) | human gut metagenome | isolation source: healthy gut D | host: Homo sapiens
TGGCCGGGCAACGGCATCCCCGTGCGTATCTTCGAGTCCCTGCGCCCCACCCCGGAGCTCTCCTTCGCAATCCGCGAACTCGGCTGTATCGCCGGTGTGAATATCACTGCCAGCCACAATCCGCCGGAGTACAACGGCTATAAGGTCTACTGGCAGGACGGCGCCCAGCTCCCCCCCACCACGCCGAGGCCATCGCCAAGAAGATGAAGGAGCTGGACTTCTTCGCCTCCGTCAAGCGCATGGACTACGACGAGGCGGTGGAGAAGGGCCTGATCACCGTCATGGGGGCTGAGACCGACGAGGAAGTTCCTCTCCAACGTCATGGGTCAGGTCAACGACAAGGCCGCGGTGGAGAAGGTGGCCGACACCTTCAAGGTGGTCTACACCCCCTTCCACGGCACCGGTTATAAACTGATCCCCGAGGCCCTGAGGCGCCTGGGCATGAAGCACGTGATCTGCGAGCCCCAGCAGATGGTCATCGACGGCATTTCCCCACCGTGGTCTCCCCAACCCGGAGAACCCGGAGGGCTTTCTATCTGGCTGTGGATCTGGCCAGGAGGGGGGCGGACTTTATCCTCGGCTCCGACCCCGACGCCGACCGGGTGGGCATCATGGTGCGCACCTCCGACGGGGAGTTCAAGGTGCTCACCGGCAACCAGACCGGCGTGCTGCTATGCTGGACTACCTGATCGGCGCCAAGCGCCGCACCGGCAACCCTGCCCGCCAACCCCGTGGCCCTCAAGACCATCGTTACCACCGAGATGGCCCCAAGGTGGCCGAGACCAACGGCCTGAAGTGCTACGACACCTTTACCGGCTTCAAGTTCCTGGCGGAGAAGAAGGAAAGCTGGAGAACGCCGGGGCCAGGGCAAGGTGATCTTCGCCTACGAGGAGAGCATACGGCTACATGATCGGCGACTACGTCCGGGACAAGGACGCGGTCACCGCCGCCCTTCTGCTCACGGAGATGACCGCCTGGTACGCCGCCCGGGGCATGACCCTGCTGGACGCTCTCCAGGCCATTTATGAAAAGACATACGGCTATTATGGCGAAAACACCCTGAACCTGGTGTCAAGGTCTATATCCAACGGAGCCCAAGGAGGGTGCGACGGAAAGGTCTATATCCTGGCCGGACACCGGGCCTGCTCCAAAGCGAGCGGGCCCGGTCAGTTTAATGGAAAGAGCCGGAGGAGTTCCTGCACCCGCAGGCGGCGGAATAAAATTGCCAGGGACGGTGGAAGTGGCGCCTCTCACGCAGGATAGCCCGCCTCCATGATCCCTGGACATCCTGGGCGGGGCAGAAATAGCTTCACTTCCCATAATTGTATTGAAACGTCTCACGAAACGGCTTTTCCTCCGGTTTTGAGCGGGTCGGATCTGCCGGGCCCAGTCAGGTGGCAAACAGACGGGCGCAGTTATGGGCTGAATCAATGGGAGGCTGCGGACCAGGTGCTCCGGACGGAGTTTAACGCGGATAATCAAAAGATCGACGGGGCGCTGAAAGCCATGTGGGGATCTGATCGTCAGTCCCAGCGTTCTCAATGCGGTACTGGATAAGCTGCGCAGTGATATCAACGCCCTGTCTGCCCGGGTGGATAAGCTGGAGGGGGAAGTGAGAGCCCCCGAACTAAATGCCCGGGGGCTGTTAAATTGCGTGAATCAGAATCTCACTCTAATCAGCGCTTCGACCGATATCAAGCGTCAGCACGCCATCATCGTCAGCCACCACAGTGTACTCGCCCTCGAGCACAGCCTTGACGGCAGCGCTCTCAATGTAGTACAGAGTGGTCTCCTGGTTGGGGGCAGCCGACTGCTCATTCTGGCAGGCTTCCTCGGTGTACAGCTTGCCATCGACAACAGCCAGCTTCTGGGCCAGCTTGAAATCAGCCTCCGGAAGCAGTGACCTTGACAGACTTCACGACGGCATTTTTGCCCTCGGCAGTCAGCTTGGCATCACAGACAGCAGCTCCATCGACACGGAACTCGCGGGCGCCATTGTGAGTATCGCTAGCAGTCTTCTCGATGGCCTTGAAGGTGTAGGTCTCACCGACGATCACCTCGTCGCCATCATTCACGGTCTGGCCCTTGGCGTCCTTGACTTCAAAATCCCAAACACCGGAAGCAGCAAAGTTCAGGGGTATAGCTCACAGCCTCAGTGTCCACTTTGATGGCAATATCCTCGGTGCCAGCGGGAACGCTGACAGTCCAGGTGCCGTCGCCGTTGCTCTTGATCTTGGCAGCCTGAGCGCAAGTCACATCGGTGATGGTGTAACCCTTCTCGGCAGTCACGGTGATGTCAGCGGCCTGGTTCGCAGTAATGCTTGTGGGGTTGGCAGCAGCGCGGACCTCGACCTTGACGCTGAGGGTGTCAGCGCTAGCGGTAGCGGTGATGGTGGTATCAGAATTGGCAGTCACCTTGCCGGAAGCAGGGGGTAGTCAGGTTGTAGCCCTCCTTGGCCTTAGCGGTCCAGTTGAGCTCAGTGCCCTTCTTAACGCTGATGCTGCCGTTCTCAGTGTACTCCCACGCCGTTGACAGTCACGGTGGCGTTGGTCAGCGCGAGAGCGACCTTCACCATCTCCACCACGGGCTTGTGGATAATGTAGACGAGATCCGCGGTGTTGTGGTCGTTGCTGTCCTTCACGACGGTGACATAGGTCATGTAGTCGAACTTCACGCCGTCGTAGGTCTCCCTCTTCGGTGCCCACATACATGTCCTTTACATCGCCGTCGGTAATGTAGTCGTAGCCTTTGGACAGATTCTCACCGTTCTTGGGCTCCACATCCCACATAGACAAAGACAGTGTCGTCGTCCACGTCATACTTCACCTTGGCATCCTCCACGGTGGTCAGCCAGAAAGGCGCCGTCGCCCGCGGGCGTTGACAGTGTTGTCCTTCGCTCCATCCTCAATGCCGGTGATGTACTTCTCATCCACGGTCTTGGTGGCCTTGTACAGATGGCGACCTCCAGGGCGCCAGATCCTGGTCCACGTACACGGACTGCTTCACGCCGTTGACATAGGCGTTGGTGTACTCCCAGTAGTAGTCGCCATCGTACTTCAGGGACTCGCGGCTGGTCTTGCTGAGCATGAAGTAGGTGCTGGCGCTGTCATAAACATCGCCGTCCACGATGAAGACGATCTCAGCCACATTGCCGTTCTGGTGCTCAGCACATAGGCCAGGGTGGCATTGTCCACATCGGGCACCTCATTGTAGCCGGTATAGGCGGTCTCGCCCTCCACGTCCACAAACACGGTCTTCTTGTCCACGATGAAGTCGTTCTTGCCGTCGGAGATATAGGCCTTGCCGTTGTTGATCTCGGCGTTGGTCATGGTCTTGGAATCCACAGCCTTCAGGGTGTAGATCTTGTCCTCACCCACGGTGTAGGCCCAGACCTTCTCGTCGATGTTGGTCTTATCCTTCTTGTTCTGGTCCTTATCTACCCAGTCGATCTTGACCTTGTCCTTGCCGTCCTTGTACTCATCGTCCAGGTCGGCCTTGACAGAAGGTGGCGTCAGCCAGAACGACCTTGGCGACCCAGTCACGCAGCTCCTCGTCGGAGTCCTTCACGTACAGGTACTGGGTGCTGCCGGTCTCCTGCACGAAGCCCAGCACATAGCCGTTGGGGTCCAGATACAGGGTGTACTGCTCGTTCAGAGCAGGGTGGGCCTTCACGTTGTCGTCGTCCAGATCATAGACGATGGCCGTCGCCGGGTAGCTGTCGCTTGGCACCATCGGCCAGCTTCAGATGGGTCTCGCCGGTCTCGCCCCTTGCCGGTCTCGGCGTCCTTATCCTTTTCCACACGGGTGACCTCGCCGTTGACGGTCTCGGGAGCCATCAGCTCGCAGATATAGAAGTCCTCGTCCTCGTTGTAGTCCACGGTGAAGACAACGTAGTCGTCCTCCTCATAGCCCTCAGCATAGAAGTCGTTGTCGTCCAGCTTGGGCTCGGTGGAGATGGCCTTCACGGTGACATACTCGCCCTTGGAATCGCTCTTCACCTTGGAGACCTGGCCCAGATAGTAATTGATCTCGACCACGGTCACAGTGGCGTCGGCGTCGTCGATGTAGATCTCGGTGACGGTGCCCTTGCCGGTGTACTTCCAGGTGGAGTCGTCCTTGGAGGTGGGGATGTTGTCATCCACGTCCTTATCTTCCTTGCCGTTGACATAGGCAGTCCAGGTGTAGCCCTCGTCCTTGGCATTGTCGCGCAGGGTGCACACAGACTTGCCCAGGTCCTTGTAGACCTCGTCGATATCCTGGCCGGAAGTATAGGTGTAGGTGGGGCGTTGGGGAACAGTAATGATCTCGTCCTTGTCCAGCATGCGGACCTTGAGGCGATCAGGCCGCCGTTCTCGGTCAGATTATCGGTCTTGCTGGTGCTGCCGGCCTCGGTCTTGACGTTGTAGGTGCCGGTGCCCCAGGTGGTGGCGGGACGGCCATAGATGGTCTCGGTGTCGGTACGGTACACCAGGTCGAAGTTCTTGTAGCCCAGGGTCTGCAGGTAGTTGAACTCAGGGAGTAGATGATGCCCTGGTTCTCGTTGTAGTACACACCCAGCAGCTCGTTGTACTGAACAGGCACGGCCTTGGTCAGGGCGTTGAACACCAGCTCAGCCACGTTGTCGCGGGTCAGCCCGGCATTGGCGGTGAGCTTCAGGTCGCCATACAGGCCCAGAGCGGTGCCCTTGGCGGTGGCGGCCAGCATCCAGTCACTGCCGAAGTCAGCGGCGCTCTGGAAGTAGCCCAGGGCGCGGCACAGCATCAGCACGGCCTGCGCGGTGGTCACGGTGGCGTTGGGATCGAACTTTGCCGTCGCCCACGCCGGCCACGATGCCCAGGCTGGAGCACAGGTTCACATAGCCCTGCGCCCAGGCGGGGACGTCGGTGAACACGCTGGTCTCCGCGAACTGGTTGACGTTCACACCGGCACCATACAGCATGGTGCAGATGATGACCGCCATCTCGGCGCGGGTGACTACGTTCTCGGGGCCGAAGGACCCGTCCTCGTAACCCTCGAACATGCCGATGGCAGAGGTGACCGCCACGGCATCCTGATTGACGATCTCGGCCTTGTCGGTGAAATCGTCGATACCCTTAGCGCTGGAACCCACGACCATCATGCCCAGGAGCATAACGGAAGCCAGAGCCAGGCTGAGAGCACGCTTCAGGTTTCTCATTGGATATTCCTCCTTTTTATATTGACAAAAGTCGCTGTTTTCTGACAAACCGGGCCTTTTCCAGAACATTTCGACCCACTATGCCTGTACAACTCCCCTTGCCTGTGTGTATGATATCTCAAAAGCTCGAAATCGTCAAGCGGCCGGAGCAAGATGTAACAAAACGGTAACATTGCGTCGGCTTTGTTACAGAGGGCCTTTGAGGGGGCCGGCGCCCCCAAAAGAGGGTCCTTCCTTATATATTATCATGAGGCGGCGCAGGGTTGTACGCGGGGGTGCAACTTGGGGAGGGAGCTGGGGGCAGGGGCGTTTTCGGTCTCTCCGCAGGGGCGCGCTTTGCGCCCCCGCCTCTGGCATATCCTGTGGGTGGGACGGAGGAAGGAGGACCCCTCATCCGCCGCGGCTCGCGCCGCGCTTTGGGGGCGGCTGGAAGCCTGCGGGAGATCTTGGGCCTCTGCGCAGGGGGGGGGCTTGTCCCCCCGCCTGTCTCTGGCATGCTCTGTGGGTGGTACGGGGAAGGAGGGCCCCTCATCCGTCACGGCTCGCGCCGCCACACCTTCCCCCTGGGGGGAAGGCTTTGGGGCGGCTGGAAGCCTGCGGGAGATTTTGGGCCTCTGCGCAGGGGCGGGGCTTGCCCCCGCCTGTCTCTGGCATGTTCTGTGACTGGTACGGGGGAGGAGGCCCCTCATCCCGCCGCGGCTCGCGCCGCCACACCTTCCCCTGTGGGTGGAAGGCTTTTGGGGCGGCTGGAAGCCTGCGGGAGATTTTGGGCCTCTGCGCAGGGGCGGGGCTTGCCCCGCCTGTCTCTGGCATGTTCTGTGACTGGTACGGGGGGAGGAGGACCCCTCATCCGTCACGGCTCGCGCCGCGACACCTTCCCCACAGGGGGAAGGCTTTTAAAGGCGGCTGGAAGCCGCCCGCATGAAGTGCAACTCCCCTGACAGAAAAAGGAGGCGGCTTAAGCTATTAAACGGGCATTGACTTTCCTGGTAATTTCAGGTATAATGGATAGCACATTATGAGCTTGGAAGTGGCCTTTTGAAGTGACCAAACAGTCCGCCATTACAGCGTGGAGGGTAATTTATGTACTTGAATCAACGTACTCGTGATACCCTAGAAAGAATCATCGGAAAATCTGCCGACGATCTCAAGAAAATGGATCTGATTGAAGAAAAGAGTTTTGTGGAAGAAAAAACAGGAAAAAAATTTGATTTTTTCTAAAAAATGGATTCAGAATGACCGGACGCGGAAATCCGCTTATTATTCGCCGCCGTATTTCTACTATGAGCGATATTGATCAAATGATAGCAAGGATGAAGTAATATGACTGGCAGCACCACAGTCGACAGCAATTTTCTCCTGGCACACAAAGAACAATTAGACGAAGTGTTCCAAGTCTATTTAGATGATATCAATCCGTTTATCGTTCAATTTGAAATATTAAAAACGAATTTCCGATTGAGCTTCAAAATGAGATCCGCGCAATGTATGGGCATCTGGCCAGGGCCATAGCTGCCCTCCAGAAGAAGCAGAGCGTAATCTTGCGAAAATCAAATCACATACCAAGCGTGCGCTCTTAGATTGCTACAAATACAGCTGCATCATTTTTTCTGATCAGTATGAGGAGTTTTTCCGTGATTATCATGGGGTGGATCTGACTTATTTGGAGGATGGAAACTTTCTGAGACGTGTCCATCAGTTGAGGGAGGCCGCTACGGGCAGTTGAAAGCTGCCAAATGTGCGGAAACCTCCAACATTTCGGAGGATGCCCTGTTTGAACTATATCAAGAGGCATATAATCAGTTCGCAGATATAGACCAAATCCTTGAAGAGGCGCGAAAGCACGCTGATTTCCTCAAACATAAGGCGTCTATGAAATCAATCGGCAGTGCAGTCAGCCTGGTCGTGGGACTCGCCAGCCTTGGGCTGGCCCTTCTTCTCTGGTCTTTTGAGCACAGTTTTATCTTTAGATATCAATCAATTTTTAAATGCGCTGCAGGGGATTTCCCTGCAGCGCATTTTTTTATTCCTTCTCGAACCGATAGCCCACCCCGCGGAGGGTGACGATCCGGTCGCTGTACGGGACGATGGCACAGCGGATATGCTGGATATGGGTGTCCAGGGTGCGGGTGTCAGTGGAGAGCTCCCCGCCCCAGATGATGTCCAGCAGGCGCTTGCGGGAGAAGGCCACGTCCGGGTGGCTCATCAGCACGGTGAGCAGGTCGAACTCCCTGGGCGTCAGGTTGATCTGGCGGCCGTCCACCTCCACCCGCCGAGCAGTCAGGTCCAGCACCAGCCCGCCGCTGCGGAGCACCTCCGCCTCCTCCGAGGCCAGGGTGCTGCACCGCTTCAGGATAGCCGAGATCCGCAGGAGCAGCTCCCGCGCCGAAAAGGGCTTGGTCATATAGTCGTCCGCCCCCAGCTCCAGGCCATGGATGCGGTCCTCCGCCGTGTTTTTGCTGGACAGGATCAGCACTGGGATGGCGGAGAAGGTGCGGACCGCCTTCAACACCGTAAAGCCGTCGAGCCCCGGCAGATTCACCGCCAGGACCATGAGATCAAATGCGTTCTGCTGCCGGGACAGGCTGAGGGCGGTCTCGCCGTCCCCCGCCTCTGTCACATCATAGCCCTCCATCCGGGCATGTTTTGCGATCCGGGCGCGCACACCCGTATCCCCGTCTACGACTAAGATCCGTTTCATCGGGCGACCTCCTCCGTGTCTTGTTGTCCCCGCCCCTCCTCCGGCGGGGTTCAGCCGTACTGCTCCAGCACGGCCTTCAGCTTCCGGCGGTATTCCTCCGCCGCTTTTTGGGGCGCGATCAGTTCCACATTGTCCTCCAGCCCGAACAGCCAGCCGAAAAACTGCGGGCTGAGCACCAGAGGCAGCGTGACGGTGAAGTGGTCCTCGTCCTCCGGCACCAGGATCACGTCCTGGCCGAACCGGTCCCACACCACCCCCGCCATGTGGCTGCGGCAGCGCAGGGTGACGCTGGCCTCCTCCCCGCTGTACATGCCGAAGTGCTTCTGGCCATAGGCGGCCACATCAAAATCCGGGTAGCGGTCCTCCCCTCCCGGGGCAGGCCGGTGACCACGATCTCCGCCATCTTGTCCACCCGGTAGTGGCGCATCTCCTGGTTGGAGATGTCGTAAGCCACCAGATAGTAATTCTCGCTGTTCCAGATCAGGCCGTAGGGAGAGACGGCGTAACGCCGCCCGTCCCGCCGAAAGACCTTGTTCCGGTGCATGTCGTAGTCAAAGTAGCGGAAGGTGATGCTCTTCCGGGCCGAGAGGGCCGTGTGGAGCTTGTCTACATTATAATATATGCTCTCGTTCATGGCCTTGACCCGGCCGCTGACGTACACCTGCCGCTGGAGCTGGCGGGCCTGGTGGCTGCTGGCCAGCCCCTCCAGCTTGCGGATCAGGGCGTCGCTCTTCTTCCGGGTGATGAAGCGGGAGGACTGCACCACGTCCACCAGCAGCTTCAGCTCCGGCAGCTCAAACTCCCGCCGGCCCACGAACCAGCCCGGGGACCGGCCCTTCCGGCTCTGCACGTCCAGGCCGAACAGCCGCAGGGCCTCCAGATCGTCGTAGACGCTCTTCCGCTCCGCCCGGATGCCCCGCAGGTCCAGTTCCCCGATCAGCTGGGGACGGTGATGGGGTGCTCCTCGTCGGTGCGCTGGAGCAGGATCTGATACAGATACAGCAGTTTCAGCTTTTGATTGGGACTCTTCGCCATGGGTCATCCTCCTCATTCCGGTAATGCACTCAGCATACCGGAACCTGTGTCCCATATAACGGACTATTCACTCCCCAGGCGGCCCACACCTCGGGACAGTAGCCCACGGTGGCCTGCCTGCCGTTGCGCACGATGGGGGTGCGCAGCATGGTCTGGTCCTCCCACAGCCGGTCCAGCTTGTCCTGGTCATAGGCCAGATGCTGGAAAAGAGGATAGTCTGGGTGCTTGGGGTCGACGAGGGCCTCCAGCCCCACGGCGTTCAGCACGCTTTTCAGCTCCCCCGGCTGATGCCGTACTTCACCACATCCACAGACTGAAATCTCACCCGGCGCTCCTTGAACCAGCGCTCCGCCTTCTTGGTGTCAAAGCATTTGGACCTGCCAAAAATCTGTATGTTCATTACGATATCCTCCGGAAGCGCGGGCCGCCTCGTCCCCTGCCCCCGCCGGGCAGGGCGGCCTGCATGGTCCCTGTGTCCTTCCTCAGGCTGTTAAATTATGTATATCTAAGTATAACATATTCCCTCCCAGGGCACAAGTCAAAACCGCTCCGGAACCGGTTTATTTCCCCGGCGGCTGGTCATACTAGGAGATGCTACAAATACAGGGCCGTTCCCGCTCCGCCCCGGCGGAGCCCGGCCGGAAGGGTGGAAACACATCGTGAAAGCTGTCATTATGGCGGGCGGAGAGGGACCCGCCTGCGCCCCCTGTCCCTGGGCATGCCGAAGCCCATGGTCCTCTGCTGGGCCGGCCGGTGATGGAACACATCATCGGCCTGCTCAAGCGCCACGGGATCGACGAGATCGCCGTCACCCTGTGCTACATGCCGGAGGCAGTGCAGTCCTATTTCGGGGACGGACAGAAGTGGGGGTCCGCCTGCACTACTTCATCGAGGAGGCCCCGCTGGGCACCGCCGGCAGCGTGCGGGCCTGCGCCCCCCTTCCTGGAGGGAGAGGACTTCCCTGGTCATCAGCGGGGACAGCGTCTGCGACCTGGATCTCACTGCCGCCATGGAGTTCCATCAGGCCAAGCGGGCCCAGGCCACCCTGGTCCTCTTCCGTCATCCCGCGCCCCTGGAGTACGGGCTGGTCCTCACCGACGAGGAGCAGCGGGTGGTCCGCTTTGTGGAGAAGCCCTCCTGGGGGCAGGTGGTGACCGATCTGGTCAACACCGGCATCTATCTGCTCTCCCCAGGTGCTGGAGCAGATCCTCCGGACAGGCCCTGGGATTTTGGAAAGGATGTGTTCCCAGCCCTGCTGGAGTCCGGCGGCGGCCTGTACGGCGTCCCCGGCGGCGGCTACTGGTGCGACATGGGGACTGCGGGGCCTATCTGGACTGTGCGGCGGACGCCTCTCTGGGAAGGTGAAGCTGGATATGGGCCTGCCTCAGCAGTCCCCGGCGTCTGGAGCGCCCAGCCCATCCCAGAGGGTGTCACCGTGATCCCCGCCCTGCTGGCTGGGCCGGGGGCGGCGGTGGAGCCGGGCGCCCTGATCGGCCCCCATACCGTGCTGGAGCAGAACAGCTGGGTGGGACGCCGCAGCCTGGTCCAGCGGTCGGTGCTCCTCCCTGGCGCCCGGGCGGAGGAGCGGACCACCCTCTACGGAGCCATCCTCTGCAAGGGGGCCGCCGCCCGGCCGGGAGGCCGTCCTCAACGAGGGGACCGTCCTTGGAGAGAGGGCCTTGGCGGAGGAGAAGGCCGTACTGCTGGAGGGGGTGCGCCTCTGGCCAGCCCGGGTTGCCCCTGCTGGGACGCGGCTGTCCCGCTCCATCACTTCCTCCGGCCGCCGGGAGCCTCTTCTGTTCGGGGACGGCGGGGTGATCCTGGGGCGTACTGGGGAGAAGATCTGGGCCCGGAGGCCCTGATGACCATCGGCGGCGTGCTGGGGTGCGAGGGCAAGGTGGGCCTTGGCTACTGGGGCGGAACGGTGCCCGCATGCTGGCCCAAGCGGCCGCCAGCGGCATCGCCGCGGCCGGCGGGACCCCTCTGGCCCATGACCTGGAGTGCGCCGCCCAGGCCGCCTGGCTGGCGGAGCACCATCAGATCCCTGTCTCTCTTTTTTGGAGCAGGAGGGGGACCGCATCTATCTCCATCTCTTCGGCCGCAGCGGCCTGCCTCTGGGCCGGGCCAGGGAGCGGAAGCTGGAACACGCCGTAGCCCAGGGGGACGCCCCGGGTCCCCGCCGGTCAGATTGGCGAGGTGGCGGGTCCATGCGGGCTGTGATGACTACGCCGCCGACGCGGCCAGGCGCAGCCGTCTCCACCGTTTCCCCATGCGCTCCATCACCGTGGCCGTCCCCGGATCCGCTCCCGCTGACCGGGCCATCCGGCAGGCCCTTTCCAGCCTGGGCTGCACGGTATTGGACCGCTGGCGGAAAGGGGTGCCCGCCTTCTGGGCTCCACGGCGGGCTCTACCTCTCCGCTCAGGACGAGTCTGGCACCCTTCTGGACCCAGGGCAGCTGCTCACCCTGGTCTGCCTGATCGAGATGGAGGACGGCGGGGGCGGGTAGCAGTGCCCGATGGGGCCAGCGCAGCGGTGGACCTGGTGGCCGCAGGATTCCACGGCACCGCTCTGCGGCTGGGCCGGGACGGTGAGCAGGCCCTGTCCCTGTATGCCGCCGCCCTGCCCTGGCTGCGGGACGCCGCCTTGCTGCTACCCGCATCTGTTCCAGGATGGGCTCCTCCGGTGAGAAGCTGGAGGCCTTGATGAGCAAGACACCCGCTTCTCCTCCTGGAAGCGGGAGGTCCCCCTCCACGGGAACCGGGGCCTGCTGATGCAGACCCTGGCGGAGGGGAAGGCCGCTGCAGGCGGGGGGGGTCCGCATTCACACGGGGAACGGGTGGGTCTATCTGGTCCCCCTGTCCCGCCGGCTCCGCCCTGCGTATCCTGGCGGAGAGTCCCGACTGCGTGATACCGGACGTGTCGTATCTGGTGAAGAACAAGTCCCGTCTGCGGGGCCTGTTCATCACCCACGGCCACGAGGACCACATCGGGGCCATCCCCTATGTCCTCAAGCAGATCAACCTGCCCATTTACTGCACCCGCTTCACCGCCGGGCTGATCCGGCTGAAGCTCCAGGAGCACCGCCTGCTGGACAGCACGAAGCTGGTGACCGTGGAGGCCGGGCAGACGGTGAAGGCCGGAAAGTTCCAGGTGGAGTTCATCCATGTGAACCACTCCATCGCCGACTCCGTGGCCTTCGCCATCCACACCCGCATGGGCACCGTGGTCCACACCGGCGACTTCAAGATCGACTCCACCCCCATCGACGGGGAGGTCATCGACCTGGCCCGGTTCGGCGCTCTGGGCAAGGAGGGAGTCCTGGCCCTGCTGGCGGACTCCACCAACGTGGAGCGCCCGGGCTATACCATGAGCGAGCGCACCGTGGGCAAGACCTTCATCCGGCAGTTCACCGGGTGCAAAAAGCGCATCATCGTCACCACCTTCGCCAGCAACGTCCACCGCATCCAGCAGGTCATCGACGCTGCCGCCGCCTGCGGGCGGAAGGTGGCCGTCACCGGCCGCAGCATGGAGAACATCATGAAGGTGTCCACGGAGCTGGGCTATATGAAGCTGCCCAAGGGCACGGTGATGGACATCAACCGCATCAAGGGCCTGCCGCCCCAGCAGCAGGTCATCATCACCACCGGCAGCCAGGGCGAGGAGATGAGCGCCCTGTACCGCATGGCCTTCTCCACCCACAAGCAGATCGACATCGGCCCCCAGGACAAGGTCATCATCTCCGCCTCCGCCATCCCCGGCAATGAGAACGCGGTGAACAACATCATCAACGAGCTCTACCGCAAAAAGGCTGAGGTGGTCAGCGAGAACGCTGGCGCCCTTCACGTGTCCGGCCATGCCTGCCAGGAGGAGCTGAAGATCATCCACGCCCTGGTCCGGCCCAAGTTCTTCATCCCTGTCCATGGGGAGCAGCGCCACCTCCAGACCCACGCCCGGGTGGCCCAGGAGATGGGAACCCCCGGAGAACATTATCATCGGCGACGTGGGGCGCATCATCGAACTCACCCCCCACTCCGCCCAGTTGGGCGGCACGGTTCCCTCGGGCCGGGTCTTTGTGGACGGGTACGGCGTGGGCGACGTGGGCAGCGTGGTCCTGCGGGACCGCCGTCAGTGGACAGCCAGGCGGCTGGTCAGTGGACCCTCCACCTCGTCCCAGGTCAGCTGGAGACCGGCGGCCTCTGCCAGCACCTCCAGGGGCAGGGCGATCCTCCCATCCCGGACCTGTACCCCGTGCTCCACATACAGGGCTCTGCCGTTGACCTCCACGTAGAGGGCGCCGGGGTGGCCGTCAGTTCCAGGTCCTCCGCTGTCAGCGCCGCCGCTGTCCCATTCCAGCTCAGCGTGTATCCGTCCGCCGCCTGGCACAGAGCGGCCAGCGTCACATAGGGCGTCCCCTCCTCCGTCCATGCGGCGGAGGGCTCCACTATCCTGTCATCGATCTGGAGTTGGGCGGCTTCGGCGGCCGGTATCATCAGAGCGCCCGCCAGCAGGGCGGCCGCGGCCCATCGGAAAAACAGTCGTCTCATGCTCTCGTGCTCCTTTGCTCTATTTTGTAACCAAATTGTAACTTTTATGTGGTGCAAAGGCAAGCTGTAAGTTTTGGTGCTCCGTTTTCTTCCAGGCAGTCAGGCATAAAAGGGGCGGGCCGCATCTGCGGCCCGCCCCCAGTCTATCTCCCTTTACTGCTCCAGCACGCCCTGAGCCGCCTCCAGGTCACCGGCCACCAGCAGCAGCACAGTGTTCTCCCGCTGCTGGATGACGGCGCTCTCCAGCTTGGGCAGCTCCTGAGGACGGTAGTCCCGGTTGGAGTCTATCTGCTTCTGCACATAGTCTCCCAGCGCCTGGACGGCTGTCTGCGCTTGGTCCCCCGCTGGTGAAGACCAGGACAGCCCCTCCTCACAGGTGGCGCCCGCTGAGCGCAGAACCTTGGCGGCGGTCAGATCCTCCCGCCCAGCCCGGAGTTTCCCAAGCCGTAGAGGGTAAAGGCAGTGTCGCCGTCCAGCTCCTCCAGTTCCTCAGAGAAGGCTCCAGCGTCCGCCAGCGCCTGGAGGGTGATCTCCGGGTCAAACCCAGCCTTCTCCTCCGCGCCGCCGCAGGCGGCCAGCGGCAGCAAAAGCAGAAACAGTACCGCCGCTATCCCAGCAAATCGTCTCATGTCTCAGTTCCCTCCGGATAAAGTGTTTCGAAGTCCACAGTATGGACTTTCAGATACCCAGCCACTGCTTGCAGTAGTCGCTCTTTAGATGCACCCCGTCCTTGCTGGCCTCCTCGGGCAGTTCCCCGTTCTCATTGGCAAATTCGGAATACAGGTCCAGAAACACCACCTGCTTTTCCTCTGCCGCTTTCTGCATCAGGCCGTTGTACACCCGGAGGTGCTCGTTGGTCAGATAGCTGGGGCCGCCAGATGCCGCCACCACCGACTCGTTCAGAGGGATCAGGCCCTGGATGTAGATGACCGCGTCGGGCTGGCACGCCCGGATAGCATCGATGGCGTCACAGTATGCCTGGTAAAAGCCCTCGTCGTTGTAGTAGCCCAGCTCATTGACGCCCAGGGACAGGTACACCTTTCCATATTCGCCCAGCTCCAGGGCCTCCAGCAGCGTATAGGCGGTCCCATCAATCGTGATCGCCTTTTTCTCCGCCAGCTTGAAGATGGACAGGCCGTTGGAGGTCAGGTTGGTCCCAGTCCCGATCCCACTGTAAAGCAGGAAGCCGTCCGTGCGGGAGTCCCCCACAAAAGCGGCGTCCTCAAAGTAGGTGTTGTCCACTGCCGGACTCTCCGGCGCGGGCTGGGAGAAGTCGTAGCTGCTCTCTCCGCTCTCTCCCACATGGGCAGGCTTGTCCTCCGGGCTGTTTGGGACGTTCTGCCCCTGTTCTGATCCGCCGGACAGGGTGGAGGGCTCTCCCTCCGGCACAGCTCCGGCAGGGCCCTCTCCAGGCACATTATGATCCGGCGCCCGGAGGGGTCAGCCGCCGGGGTACCGGCCTCCGACTGAGCGCTCTGGGCAGGCGGGTCAGCCGACTGTCCCTGGGCGGAGCTGCCTGCGCCGGGGCTGCCGCCGCACCCGGTCAGGCTGGCCGAGATAGCCGCTGCCATCAGGAAACAGAGAAAGGAAGGAAAACGCTTCATCAGATTACCTCCAAAAATTCCAGTCGCATGATTCTCTCTCTTTGCCCCGTCTCAGGACCCGGCCGGCCGGTGGTACAGCCGAGGAAACACCGTCCGAAATACAGACGAGGCCAGCATGGCTCCCACCGCCAGGGCCGCCGCCATCCCAAAGGTGTGCAGCAACTCAGCCAGGAACCGGTCTGTATCTCCCGCCACGCAGTAGCTCATGGCGTAATAGATACCTCCCCGGAACCAGGGGGAGAAGTGCTACCAGCAGATAGCCGGTCACCGGGCAGCGGCGCAGCCGGGCCATGATCTCCGAAAAGACGCCTGGCCACCGCAGCCAGGAATGCGGCCACGATGCTGCTGCCCGCCAGCAGATACACCAGCCAGCCCAGTCCTCCCCCGAAGCCGCAGATCAGCTTTCCTACGCCGTGGATGTTGAAGACCAGTGTAAAGCCTACGCAGGCCAGAAAGGCCCAGAGGCAGGGCAAGACATAGTCCAGAAAAATTCGCTCCATCCCGATCCACCTCCAACGGTCCTAAAGCATCTGGCCGATGGCCAGCCCCACCACCGTGCCCAGGGCAATGGCCGAAGCCACCAGGATGGCGTCCGCTGTCCGGCTCAGGCCCGAGATGATGTCCCCTGGCCATGATCTCCCGCATGGCGTTGGTCAGCGCCACACCGGGCACCAGCACCATCAGCACACCGATAGTCACAGTATCCACGTCGTATCCGAAGCCCAGGCGCACCAGCAGCAGGGAGAGCAGCGAGCCCACTGTGCTGCATACTACGGTGCGGAAGAAGCTGTTGCTCCCAATGAACCGCCCCCCCATATAAAAGGCAGATCCCTACCGCCAAGCCGCACACGAAAGCACACAGGCCGTCCAGGAAATGACCTCCGAATAGAAGGGTGAAAAAGCGGGGGCCAAACCATACCCCATCAGTACCTGATGGGACGAGTAGCGGGGATACCCTCTCCAGGGCGGAGACCAAGCTCTGGGCATCCTCCAGTGGTGGGACCTGGCTGCATAGATGCCGGCACAGGTCGTTGCACCGCCCAGCAGCTCAATGTTCGTCCCATGGCCCGGGATGCGCCGCATCCGGGTGATAGGATGCCCCTGGGGCGTAGTCACGCTGACGATGATGCAATTCGGGATGGCAAACACCTCCGGCCGCTCCAGGCCATAGGCATTCAGCACCCGATGCATGGATTCCTCCACCCGGTAGATCTCCGCCCGCTGGCCATCAGCTGGTATCCCAGATCCGTGGTCAGATTGAGCAGTCTGTCATAGTCCATAGCCTCCCCCTCCTCCTGCAACAGAATACCGGGTTTCACTGCCGGATGCAAGCAACAATTTTGTTACAATCCCCGCGCCACGGGGCCATGCAGAGAGAAGGGGCCCTTCTACCTAGTTCAGACGGTCATGACGCCAGAAAAGTTTTCTGTTGGTCGATTTTTTCTTTTAAACAGGCAGAAGCGGCTGAGATCTCCGCGCAGAGACCCCAGCCGCTTTTTCTTTTCACTGCTCCGTCGCTTCCGGATGGTGTCCATCCACAGACAGATAGGAGGGACCGCTCCCCTGTACCTTGGCGTACGCCTTTTTCCGAATCGCCAGGAACATGATGATGTGGACCGCTCCTGTGATTGCCCAGGTGATGGGATAAGAGATATACAGGTTCCCTGGAACCGGGTCCAGGGGGGAACACGAACCAGACCCACAGCAGGCGCAGCACACAGGAGCCCAGCAGGAGACCACCATGGGCACGATAGAATAGCCGATCCTCTTAGGATGCCCACCATGGTATCCATAATACCACAGATGGCGTACAGCCGGCCGATATAGACATCCGCACCAGCCCCTGCTGGATCACGTCCGGCTCCCCAGGTGCGTAGATGCCAAGGAGCTGAGAGCCGAAGAAAAAGGCCAGGTTACCCAGGATCAGGCCGGTCAGAATCACAAAGCCCTGGCAGTAGAGGGCCACCTTGTCCACGCGGTCGCATTTGCCGGCACCATAGTTCTGCCCGCTGAAGGTCAGGGCGCTCTGATAGAAAGCGTTCATGGCCGCGTAAACGAAGCCCTCGATATTCTGGGCTGCGGCGGACCCCGCCATTACCGTGTCGCCGAAGGAGTTGATGGAGGACTGGATCAGCACGTTAGACAAAGAGAACACAATGCCCTGGAAGCCGGCGGGCAGGCCCACCTGAAAGATCCGACCGATGACCCGCTTGTTCAAGTGCATCCGGTGAAGGTTCAGGTGCAGCGCCCCGTGCTCCCGCATCAGGCAGCGCAGGATCAGCCAGGCAGAGACATACTGGGAAATGCTGGTGGCCATGGCGACACCTGCCACATCCAACCTGCAAACGATGACAAAGAACAGGTTCAGCACCACATTGAGCACACCTGCAGCCAGCAGGAAATAGAGCGGGCGCTGGGTGTCTCCCTTGGCGCGCAGGATGGCGCTGCCGAAGTTGTACACCATGGTGGCCGGCATGCCGGATGAAGTAAATCCTCAGATACACCGAGGCCAGCCCGATCACATTTTCCGGGGAGGACATCCACTCCAGCATTTGGCGGGCCATAATGACGCCGAAGATCATCAAGACCACGCCGCTGATCATAGCCAGCAGGATTGAGGTGTGCACAGCGCGGTTGGCCTCGGCCTTCCGTCCGGCGCCCAGGTCCTGGGCGACCACCACATTGGCACCCACCGACAGACCTACAAACAGGCCGACCAGCAGATTGATCAGTGCGGTGTTGGAGCCCACAGCAGCCAGGGACGCCTTTCCGCAGAACTGGCCTACCACCACCACATCCGCCGCATTGAACAGGAGCTGCAGCAGGCTGGAGGCCATCAGCGGCAGCGCAAACAGCAGGATCTTGTTGGCAAGCGTCCCGTTGCACATATCGATTTCATAGCCCTTGCTCTGTCTTCTCATGGGTCGATCCGCCATTCCTTTCCATCTATCCCGAAAGCTTCAGACCTTCTCTGGTCACACTCTATCTCTACTATATAATCCTTAACACACTCCCGCCCACTTTTCAAGGCCCTTCTTCCCATTTCTCTGAAATTTCCTCTATTCGCCTGTCCGCCGCTAAGTTTTTCACAAAATTTCCGTTACTTTTACAAGGTTCCTACTCCGCTTCTCTTCTTGTCCCTCAAGCGCAGGAGATGCTCCGACCTGCGGAACTCCTATGTGCTATGCGATTTGTATTTTTGTCTACCAAAAGTCTACCAAAAAAGGGCGGTGGGAGCCTGGAGTTTCAGGGCCTTGCTGCCCCTTCTGTTTTCATGTGTCTACCAAATGTCTACCAGGGAAACTTTTTAGGCGTAATCTCGGGGATTTTTCCCTTGATCTCCCCTTTTATAACTAATTCCTCCTGTGTCAGAAGTGTTGTACAGGCATAGTGGGCCGAAATGTTCTGGAAAAGGCCCGGTTTGTCAGAAAACAGCGACTTTGTCAATATAAAAGGAGGAATATCCAATGAGAAACCTGAAGCGCGCTCTCAGCGTTGCTCTGGCTTCCGTTATGCTCCTGGGCATGATGGTCGTGGGTTCCAGCGCTAAGGGCCTTGACGACTTCAGCGACAACGCTGAAATCGTCAACAAGGACGCCGTGGCGGTCACCTCTGCCATCGGCCTCTTTGACGGCTACGAGGACGGGTCCTTCGGCCCCGAGAACGTAGTCACCCGCGCCGAGATGGCCGTCATCATCAGCACCATGCTGTACGGCGCCGGCGTGAACGTCAACCAGTTCGCGGAGACCAGCGTGTTCACCGACGTCCCCGACTGGGCAGAGGGCTATGTGAACCTGTGCGCCAGCCTGGGCATCGTGGCCGGCGTGGGCGACGGCAAGTTCGATCCCAGCGCCACCGTGACCACCGCGCAGGCCGTGCTGATGCTGTGCCGCACCCTGGGCTACTTCCAGAGCGCCACTGACTTCGGCAACGACTGGATGCTGGCCGCCACCGCCAAGGGCACTGAGTTGGGCATGTACGGCGACCTGAAGCTGACCGCTAATGCCGGGCTGACCCGTGACAACGTGGCCGAGCTGGTGTTCAACGCCCTGACTAAGGCTGTCACTGTTGAGTACAACGACACCTTCAACATCTACTTCAACACCGGCAGCACCTGGGCCAACGGCGTTACCTTCGACTACAAGCAGACCCTGGGTTACAAGAACTTCAGCCTGGTCTATATGACCGGTGAGGATGACTTCAACCGTCCCTGCACCGTGTGGGGCACCGGCTCTCTGGACAACGCTGATCTGGATGATGACGGAAACATCGTCAAGGATTACGACGGTGTCGCCGATGACGACATCATCATCAGACTGGCCAACGACGCCGACTACACCTACACCGCCAAGGTCTCTTCCAAGACCCTGTATAACGATGTGGGCCGCACCGCCGCTCAGGACTACACCTGGACTGTCTATGTGGACGGCGAAGAGGCCGATGACGCGAACACTGAGCTCAACGACGGTAATCTGTATGACAACCGCAACAGCAGCGCCTGCTTCATGGAGAACGCCGGTGAGAGCGATGCGGTCACTGGCAACGGCGTGCTGACCCAGGTCTATGTGGATACCGACGAGAAGGAAGTCACCGTCTCCATCATCAACACCTATGGCCGAGGTCTACCGGGTAGACGAGGACGACGACACCATTACTCTGTCCGATCTGTACGACGGCCCTGCCGACGCCAGTGATGACGAGTTCAGCACCACCGCCTTCTCGGAGGATGACGTGGTCCTGTACACCTATGCCGACGACGAGATCCAGTCCGTCGTCTTGGCTGAGTCGGTGGAGGGCACCAGACCCGCGTGAAGGACACCGACAGCTTCTCCTGGATGGCACCAGCTACTCCTACGCTTTCCAGATGCCCAGCAATGACAAGCTGACCACCTCGGATGTGGACGCTGAGACTGTGGCCTATGTGGACTCATGGCTATGTGATCTATCTGGACCTGACGCCGTGGTGAAGGACTACGCCTATGTCTCCGGCGTGGGCGACTCCAGCGACAAGTACGGCGACGACCGAGTTCGGCGCTACCCTGGTCCCGCCGACGGCACCAAGCTGAAGGTGGACCTGGACCCCGACAGCACTGAGGACTATGCTGACTTGGAGGCGGCCGAAGGAGGACCTTCTGAACTCCATCGTCTCCTACCCGAGGACAGCGACGGTCTGTACGCTCTGGACCCCGTGGGCAAGAAGCTGACCAATGCCAAAGAGCTGAACATTGAGTCCGGCACCGCCAGCATGGATATCTTTGACCGCAACGATTACTCTGCCAACAGCAGCACCGTCTTCATCCTGTATGACGGCGATGACTACACTGTCTACACCGGCATCAAGAACGTGCCCGATGTGGCCGGCAACGAGCAGACCAAGGTCGCCGTGTACGACAAGTCCGGCGTGGCCCGCGTCATGTACATTGAGAACGCCGACGTGGAGGGTGACGACGAGGTCATCTTCGTCATCGGTGACACCGGTGCTGACGACATCCGCGACAACGACACCAACACCACCTACCGCGAGTATGACGCCGTTGTGGGCGGCGAGGTCGTGGCCATGCAGGTCAAGAAGAATTCCGACGCCTTCAAGCTGATCGATGCTCTGGGCGATAAGGTGGGCGTGTACAGCGGCCTGACCCGCAACAGCGATGAGTTCGTCACCAGCCTCACCGAGATGGACGATACTTACAGCTCCACTGACTACTACTATCAGGTGGCCGTGGGCACCGAGGCCGAGGACGACGAGACTGTCGGCTTCGGCGGCAAGACCTACGCCTATGATGAGGACGTGGTGGTCGCCCGCTATGACGGCGACGATCTGAGCAAGTCCACCATCGGCCGCATCCGCGACGACGGTAACGACGAGGTCTACTTCGTCCTGGACGGCCGTGTCCTGATGGGTGTGCTCATTGTGGAGAACGAGGGCACTGACGCCCCCGACACCGTCACCGTGAAGGTCGAGGATAGCCAGGGCGGCTACACTGAGACCGTGAGTGCCGGCAAGGACGTCACCCTGGGCTACACCGCTCCTGAGGGCTATACCATCACCGCCGCGACTGTCAACGGCACTTCCGTCCTAAAGGATGGCAAGATCGTGCTGACCGCCGCTCAGTTGGGTAATGAGGACGGCGCCACCGTGACCGTGAATGTCACTCTGGCGGCCGTGACCGCCGGCATCACCGTCGTGGGCAACGCCAAGGCGGATGTGGATCAGGTCGATGTCAACAAGGCTACCGATGTGACGGTCGAGGCTAATGAGGGCTACACAATCACCGATGTGAACCAGACCAGGCCACCAAGACCAAGGCAACAGCGACGGCACCTGGACCGTCACCATCCCCGCCGGCGCCGAGAATGTCGTCATCAAGGTGGAGACTGAGGCTGTGGAGTATGCGGTAACCTATGACACTACCAACGCGTGGTTTGGACGACCGTCTTATGATTAAGACTACCGGCCCCGACTTCATTAAGAGGGACGGTTCTATCACTGTTGAGCTGACCACTGATTTTATCGGTGCGACCGATGCACGTGTAGTGGTAACTGGTGCTACTGGCGAGTTCACGAAGGTGAACGGCGTGGATCAGAAGACCGACAGCACCACCATCAGCACTGAAGCTGAACTGAAGGTCCTCCAGAACCAGTTTGGCACCATCTATTCCGACGCCGCTTGTGAGAATCCTGTGGCCGGAGCTGTCAGCGGGGACCCCGACTGTGTATTGATCACCGTCGAGGGCCAGGCCGCTGTCTGGACCGGGACCATCAGCAATCCCACTGGTAATGTGACTGTTGAGCTGGATGTTTAATTTTAGCTCATATCTCAGCTAAATCCTTTATATCCCCCGGAGCATTTGCCGGGGGATTCTCTCACTTCCTCCAGCTTATCCACCCGGGCAGACAGGGCGTTGATATCACTGCGCAGCTTATCCAGTACCGCATTGAGAACGCTGGGGCTGACGATCAGATCCCGCATGGCTTTCAGCGCCCCGTCTATCTTTTGATTATCCGCGTTAAACTCCGTCCGGAGCACCTGGTCCGCAGCCTCCCATTGATTCAGTCCATAATACTGCGTCTGTCCCCTTGCCATAAAAATCCCTCCTGTCCTGACTGGTCCCGCCATATTTGGACCCGCTCAAAACCGGAGGGAAAGAGCTTTTGTGAGACGTTTCAATACAAATTATGGAAATTAAGAGGGACTATGCCCATTTCTGTCCCGCCTCCACAGGACCCATGGGCATTTTTGAGGGGCGCATCGTGCGCGCCCCCGCTTTTTCTGGATTTTCTTCTTACTCTCGGATATAATGGAAATACGATCCGGCCGTGGGCCCCACGGCCGCTGTGGAGGTTTTTTATGTGTGAGGAAGCTGTCTATGACGTTGTGGCCCTGGGCGAGCTGCTCATTGATTTTACCCCCGTGTCCACCGATGGGGCGGGCTGTCCCACGCTCAAGGCCAATCCCGGGGCGCGCCGGGCAATCTTCTGGCCGCCCTGAGCAGATATGGCCGGCGCACCGCCTTTCTGGGCAAGGTGGGGGACGACGCCTTCGGCCACCTCCTTCTGGAGTCCCTGCGCCGGGCTGGAGTCCAGACCCGGGGCATCCGCCTCACCTCCTCCGCCTTCACCACTCTGGCCTTTGTCACCCTGGATGCCGCGGGGACCGCCTTCAGCTTTGCACGCAAGCCGGGGGCGGACACCCAGCCCGGTGGGAGGAGGTGGACCGCCCTCATCCAGCGCTGCCGTCTCTTCCACTTCGGCTCCCTCCCTCACCGACGAGCCCGCCCGATCCGCCACCCGGGCCGCGGTGGCCTACGCCCGGGAGCTGGGCCGGACCGTCACCTTGATCCCAACCTGCGTCTCCCTCTGGCCCTCCCCTGCGGAGGCCCGGGCCCAGATCCTGTGGAGCCTGTGCCAGGCGGATGTGGTCAAGCTCAGCGACGAGGAGGTGGACTTCCTCTGGGGCTGCTCCCCCCAGGAGGGGGCCCGCCGCCTGCTGGAGGAGTGCGGCGTCTCCCTGGCCATGGTCACCCTGGGTCCCCGGGGCTGCTACCTCCAGAACCGGGGGGGAAATGTGCCCTGACCGCCCCCCAGGTCTCCCTGACGGATACCACCGGCGCGGGCGACATCTTCGGCGGGAGCGCCCTCCACCGCCTGCTGGAGCCTTCCGCGTCCCCCGGAGGAGCTTGGACCGGGGCGGCCTGGAGGAGATCGCCCGCTTTGCCGTCACCGCCGCCAGCCTCTCCACTCAGCACCCCGGCGGCATCCCCAGCATCCCGGAGCTGGCCCAGGTGGTGGCCCGGATGGGAGAGCCCGCCCCCTCTCCCTATGAATCCCCCCTCTTGTTCCCTCTCCCCTTCCGTGTTATAATCAGTCATTCCGTCTTGAAGGAGGTGGCCCTTTGCCCGTCAAAGAGAAAAGACCAGCCGCGCAGAGTTCGCCTATGACACCCTGGAAGCGCCGTATCCTGGACAATCAGCCCCCGGCGCCATGCTCAGCGAGGTGGCCCTGGCCCAGAAGCTGAACATGAGCCGCACCCCCATCCGGGAGGCCCTGAAGATGCTGATGCGGGACGACCTGGTGGAGATCCGGGACGGCGTGGGCACCTTCGTCAAATCTGCCACCCAGAAGGACATCGAGGATGCCTACGCGGTGCGCCAGGCCCTGGAGGTGCTGGCCGCCCGACCGCCATTGGCGCTTTCTCCTCAGAGGATCTGGACGCCCTGGAGGCCCGCTTCCTGCTCCCTCCAGGTACGGCTGGAACAGGGAGAGACTGTCCGCGTGGAGGAGTTTGCCGACGCGGACTGGGCCCTCCACGACCAGATCCTGCAAAAAGAGCGGCAACCGCTATGCCCAGAAGGCCACCAACGACCTGCGGGCCGTGCTGCGCCGGTATCAGTACCTGTCGGTCCGCCTGCTCTCCCGGGTGGAGGAGAGCCTTACGGAGCACCTGGCCATCCTGGACTGCATCCGCCGTCGGGATCTGGCGCGGCTGACAGAGCTGCTGGAGAACCACATTCAATATTGATTTGGAGATCCCCGACACTGCCGGGGGATCTCTTATTGTATGCATCTTTTAATTTTCTTTTTTAATTTAGACTTTTTCTATTGACCAAGATGTATACATCTGTTATACTCAGAGCACAACGATCCAGAAGGAGGCCACCCACATGACTGTCCATACGGAAAATGAAGCTCTGTTCCAGCGCGCCAGCCGCTGCCTGGCCGGCGGTGTCCTGTCCAATTTCAAGAAGGCCAAAGGCGTCGCCCTGTCTATGTCAAAAGCGCCGAGGGCTGCCGCATGACCGACTATGACGGCAATGTGTACTACGACTTCTCCCTCTCCGCCGGGCCCGCTATTCTGGGCCACAGCAACGAGGGGCTGCGCGGGCCCTCAGGGAGCAGTTGGACCAGGCCTACACGAACCGGGACTGTCTGGCGGCCATCGAAGCCGCGGAAAAGATCCAGCAGGTGGTCCCCTGCGCCGAGCTGGTCCGCTTCGCCGGCTCCGGCGTGGACGCAGTCTTCAACGCCATCCGGGTGGCCCGGGCTTATACAGGACGCCCCTGTATGTAAAGTTCAAGGGGCAGTACAACGGGGCATGGACTTCGTTCTGGGCGGCCGCACCGACCGCGGCGATCTCCAGGCCCGGGACGGCGTGGACCCGGACGACTTCTACCCGCCATGTGCTACACCGAGGGCCGCGCCCCCACGCCCTGGATGACTGCCTCCTGGCAGAATACAACGATCTGAGGGCCGCCCTGTTCCAGCAGCAGGGGGATCAGATCGCCTGCGTCATCATGGAGCCCGTGACCCTGAATATGACCGGCTGCATGCCTGAGCCCGGCTTTCTGGAGGGACTGCGGAGCTGTGTACCGGTATGGCGTGCTGATGGTCTTTGACGAGACCCTCACCGGCTTCCCGCCTGGCTGGGAGGCGCCCAGGAGTACTTCGGCGTCACCCCCGACCTGTGCACCTTTGCCAAGGCCATCGGCGGCAGGCTCTCCCTGTGGCCGCCTTCGCCGGCCGGCGGGAGGTCATGCAGGTCATCGAGGACAAATGTGCCCCTGGCCGTGGGCACCTACAATGGCCATCCCTGGCCGCCGCGGCTGTACTGGAGACTATCCGGCAGCTGGAGGCCAACGACGGAGAGGCGTTCCGCCTGATCCGCCGGTACACCCAGATGGCCAAGGATGGCATGGAGGCTCTGGCCAGAAAGCACGGCGTGGACATGATCGTCCAGGGGATGCCGGGGGCGCTCTTTCCCTGTGTTCACCAAGAAGGAGAAGATCATCAACCACCGGGACGCCCTGGCCAACGCCAGCTTCCCCAAGCACAGCCGCTTTATGGCCCTGCTGAAGGACCGCGGCATCCTGCACAACAGCCGCCTCTGCTTCTCCCCCGCCCACACAGAGGAGGACATCCAGTACCTCTTCCGCCGTGTGGATGAGGCCCTGGGCC
>VOFE01001903.1_pt1 | contig 25482 bp, 41 predicted proteins | sample 5384071 | NCBI WGS metagenome assembly VOFE01 (sample SAMN12384724, study PRJNA508395) | human gut metagenome | isolation source: healthy gut D | host: Homo sapiens
ATTACTGCTGAAGGTTAGTCTGCTATATTCCACGATTCTGTGGTTGTTTATCATGTGCTTCCCGAAGGTTTTCGCGTCGATTTTTACGACGGATGCAGCCTTGATTGCATTTACCAAGGATGCGCTCCGTTATTATCTGGCAGCATTATTCATGTTCGGGATCCAGATTGCCTGCCAGATGACATTCAATGCACTGGGAAATGCACCGGCATCCATTCTTGTTGCGATTATGCGTAAATTTGTGCTCCTGCTCCCGCTTATTTTCATTCTGCCGCATATCATTACAGCAGATAAGACGATGGCTGTTTATCTGGCGGAGCCGATCGCGGATGTGTGTAGAAAATGATGAAATGGGGCGTTGGAAGTTTCACAGCCTTGCTCCCGTACAGGTTTATTTCTTTCGTAAAATCCGAATATACATCGGCCACATAAAACAGAAACCGCAGCGGCAGGTTTGGACTGTAAGTGGACTGATGCTCGTAAAGGTTCATGCGTTTGTCAATGAGAAAGGAAACATCATTGTGCATCGCCATGTAAATCGCATTCTCCAGGGTATTCACCACCAGGTCATCCGGGTTTGTGTAATTCGTTCCATTGATCGCGTTGTACAGCTTCAAAAAGTTCTTTCTTGTCACTGAAGATCATCTCGAATATCCGGGACTTGTAAGTACGGTTGGGGACAGGGGCTCTGTGCTGTGTTGTAATTGTCATAAAGTACCTCCTAACTGAAAATGGCAGGAGGCCTCTGATGCTTCAGCCGTACTTTTTGAAACCTCTCTGCTTTTAATAAGTGAAAAGCATGAGATTTCTTCGGTATGCCGGAAGGCAGAAATGAACTTCAGAAACGGTGAGACTGTTTAGAATAAAAGAAATGAAATGCTTTTTATTATCTTAGCACAAAATGGGCGGGAATTCTATTGTTTTTCTGCATTATACAGAAAATCGTTTTACAAAATTCGACTTTTCAGAGACGTCACAGTTTTTTCACAAATAAATTAGCACTCGGGGGGTTGACAGCGCTAATTATAGGTGTTATATTATGGTTAGAACAAAGGAAAAGGTATTAGAGATCGGAAATACATTTCCCATAATATTTATTTTATCCACACCCTGGTGGGCGTGTTTCATTTGGAAAGGAGATATGACTTATGATGATGCCTAGTATTTTTGGTGAGGATTTGTTTCATGATTTCCAACGACTGGATGGATTTTTCGTTTCGGATATTGACAGGAAGCTGTGTACGGGAAAAAGAGCAGGTCATGTGATGAGTACCGATATCAGGGAACATGAGGATGGCTATGAGCTGTCCGTTGATCTTCCCGGCTTTAAGAAGAATGAGGTCAGTGCAGAGCTGAAGGATGGCTATCTGGTCATCAGCGCAGCGAAGGGACTTGACAAGGACGAGAAGGATGAAAAAGGCAAATATATCCGCCGGGAAAGATACGCCGGAAATATGAGCCGAAGCTTTTATGTAGGCGAGGGAATCACAGAGCAGGATATTCATGGCAAGTTTGAGGATGGAATCCTGACGCTGCATATTCCAAAGCAGGACAAAAAGCAGGTGGAAGAGAAACGATATGTGACTATTGAAGGATAAGAGGCCTGCCCCGGCAGGGCGGCGGAGAAAGCTTCCCCGGGGATAAAGGTTCCCGGGGAGATTTTTGTATCACAGGAAATTACAGCCGAAGGTTCCTGTGACACAAAAGCGCTCCGCGCAGGATCCGTTACTCTTATCATAAAAATTATGTGAAGCAGCACAGGAATGCGGAGGTGATAAGATTGGGAAATAAGCGGGACTACTATGAGGTACTTGGAATCAGCAAAAGCGCAGATGAAGCGGCGATCAAGAAGGCTTACCGGAAGCTGGCGAAGAAGTATCATCCGGACTCCAACGCCGGGGATACACAGGCAGAACAGAAATTCAAAGAGATTACAGAGGCGTACACCATATTGAGCGATCCGGAAAAACGAAAGCTTTATGACCGATTTGGTCATGCCGCATTCGACGGAAGCGCGCCAAACGGCGGATACGCGGGAGGCGGCTATGCCGGAGATACAAAGGGATATAAAAGCGGTGGCTATTCTTATGGAAACAGCGGAAGCGGCGGGTTTCATGAGTATCATTTTGAAGGCAGCGACGATATTTTTCGATGACATTTTCGGCGATTTCTTCAAGAGAAGCCAGGGTGGCTTTGGAAGCAGCGGCTTTTCGGACGGCAATGGGTTTTCCGGAGGAAGGGGATTTTCAGGGAGAAAGCGGGTTTACAGGAACAGCGGCTTTTCGGGAAAGGCGCGGACTTGACGGCGGAAATTTCCGTGACCTTTGACGAGGCGGTATTTGGCTGTGATAAAGTGATCACCCTGCAGAGTCAGGACAGAAACAGAAAACAGCAGTCTCTTCAGGTGCATATCCCCGCGGGGATCGAGAATGGGAAAAGTATCCGTCTGCGGGGCAAGGGACAGCCGGGAGGCAGCGGCGGTGAAAACGGCGATCTGCTCCTCAAGGTGAAGGTGGGAGAGAAGCCGGGCTTTGAGAGAAAAGGCAGGGATATCTATACGACAGCCCGCATTCCGTTTACAACGGCTGTTTTCGGCGGGGAAGTGCGGGTGCGCACCATGCAAGGAGAGGTTCTTTGCAAAATCGTGCCGGGTACGCAGTTGGGAACCAAAATCCGTCTGCGGGGCAAGGGCGTGAAGGATGCCGGCGCAGCCTCAGGCCGGGTGACCAGTATGTGACGATCCAGATAGACGTACCGCAGTATCTGAGCCGGAGGAGCGGCAGAAGCTGAAAGAATTTGCACAGGCTGAACAGAAGAAAAATGGAAAGCAGGGACACAAAAATGGACATGCGGCGTAAAAGACGTAAGAGTTACAGAAAACAGCAGTTTCCTTGTGCGCGAAAATGAAATTGCGATAGGCAGAATGAGAAAAATAGAGTAAAATAAAACAGATATTTTGAGAACTCTAAAAACGATTGTGAGAAGAGGCAACCGGAAATGAAAATCTGGCATTTCCGGCTATAAAACTTTGCGGCATTGCCGTAACAATTATAATAAAGAGTCTGACTTGATGAACGAGAAACTTTCTGAGATAGAAAAAACAACTTTGGATTCAGCGAGTACAAAATTTAATAGAAGTATGATTGCTTATCATGAAACAGAAGATTTATTTGCCGATACATGTGAAATCGTGGAGAGTGCACAAAGTATTGCCTATGCGGCTGTTGACACAATTTTGGTACAAAGAAACTGGTTACTGGGAAAACGAATTGCTATAGAGTGCCTGAATGAAAATGGGAAAGCTGATTATGGCAAAAAAACGATAAAAAAGCTGTCTGCGGAATTAAAAGAAAAATATGGCAAAGGTTTTGATTTTAGCAGCCTTTATAAATATGTGAAATTTCATCAGGAATTTCCTCGGATTTTGGATTCACTGCGTCAAAATCCGGGCGTCCTGTCATGGACACATTATAGGATTTTACTTCAGGAAACATCGCCAGAAGCACGAGCCTGGTATGCAAAAGAAGCACAGGAGCAGGCTTGGTCGTTCGGACTCTGCAACGGAATATTTCTTCGCAGTATTATTACCGAATGCTTATGTCTCAAAATACAGAACCTGTCGAAAAAGAAATGCAGGAACTGACGGCTTCTTATCAAGCTGATAAGCTGGAATTTATCAAAAATCCGGTAATAGCCGAATTTCTCGGTCTGTCGTCTAATGCAGACTTTACAGAAAGTGAATTGGAGCAGAGAATTATCACGCATATTCAGAAATTTCTCATGGAACTGGGAAAAGGGTATGCGTTTGTAGCAAGGCAGCAGCATATTCGAACGGAAAAAGAAGATTATTACATCGATCTTGTTTTTTATAATTACATTTTGAAATGTTTTGTATTGATTGATTTGAAAACGTCAAAAATTACGCATCAAGATGTGGGGCAAATGGATATGTATATTCGTATGTACGATGAAATGAAGCGAAATGAAGGTGACAATCCGACATTAGGTATTATTTTATGTTCTGATACAGATGAAGATATTGCGAAATATTCTATATTGCATGGCCATGAGCAATTATTTGCATCTAAATATAAAACCTGTCTTCCATCAGAAGAACAACTCAGGGAAGAGATTGAAATGCAGAAAAGATTTTATTATCTACAGAAGGAAGAAGATAAGGAAAATAAAGATTTTTAGAATATGAGCAGAGACAGGCGCGAGTCATAGAAACGGGACGTGCGTCTTTTTCTTTGGCGTAAAAGACACAAATTCTTCACAGAAAATTAGCACTCGCCTCTTGACAGTGCTAATAATACGTGTTATAGTACATACAGAACAAAAGAAAAGAAACACTCACATAGAACAAGTAAAAACAGGAGGAATGAGTTATGTTAATGCCAAGTATTTTCGGAGAAGATTTATTTGATGATTTTATGAGATTTCCCATGGAGCACGAGATGAGAACCCGCGGTGCGCAGGCGAATAAGGAACTGATGAGAACGGATATCCGCGAGGTTGACGGCAATTACGAGTTGGATATTGATCTTCCGGGATACAAAAAAGAGGATATGAAACTGCAGCTGAAGGACGGTTATCTGACCATCAGGCTTCCCGAAGCGAGGACAAGGAAGAAAAAAAGACAGCAAAGGCAGATATATCCGCAGAGAGCGCTTCAACGGACATTGCTCCAGAAGCTTCTTCGTTGGACGCTCCATCAGCCAGGAGGATGTACATGCCAGGTATGAGGACGGTATCCTGAAGCTGAGTTTCCCGAAGGAAGATACCAAGAAAGAAATGGAAGAAAAGAAATATATCGCCATTGAAGGCTAAGACGTTTATCACAAGTATTTGTTTTTCATACACCTTCCCTCATTTTCCCCGCCGGATTTCCGGCGGGGTTTTTATTTTGGACGGATTCGGCCGGCGGGTTAAGGTAGCCAAAAAGGAGGAGCTGTGCTATACTTATACTATAAGGCTGATTCGGCTCGATTGATATTGTAATGGAGAGTGTCTGTGCCGGAAAAAGGAGATTGGAAGAATATGAAAATGACAAAGCTTTCGGAGAATTTATCCATTTCATCCATTGCGCAGGGCTTCTGGAGACTGGCGGGCTGGAAGTGGAGCACAGGGGAACTGGTGGATTTTATGAATGCCTGTATCGACAGAGGTGTGACGACCTTTGACACAGCGGAGGTCTATTCCGGCGGTTTGTGTGAAACCTTAATGGGAGAAGCGTTTGCCAGGGATCCTTCCATTCGCAAGAAGATACAGCTTGTCTCCAAAACCGGGATTTTTAAAGAGATCATAGACGGGAAGCCGTTTGGATACTATAACACCACCTATGACAGGGTGGTGGCTTCCTGCAAGGAAAGCCTGGGAAGACTTCATACAGATTATCTGGATCTCTATCTGATCCATCGGGAAGACCCCTGTTTTGATCCATGGGAAACCGGAAGAGCGCTGCAGGATCTGAAAAAAGAAGGTCTGATCCGGGAAGCGGGCGTATCGAATTTTGATCCTTTTAAGTTTGACGCTCTGAACCAGGCAATGGGCGGAACCCTGGTGACCAATCAGATCGAATGGAATCCGGTGTGTTTTGAGCATTTTGACAGTGGGATGATGGACTATCTGACAGTTCGGAGAATCCACCCCATGATCTGGTCGCCCTTGGCGGGAGGACGGCTTTTTAAGGAGGAAGATCCGCAATGCGCAAAGGCGCTGGCAAAGATCCGGGAAATTGCCAAGCGGCACGAAACGGAGCCGGCAGTGATCTTGTACGCATGGATCCTGTATCATCCTGTGGGAGCGGTTCCGCTTTCCGGCAGCAATAAGCTTTCCCGTCTGGATCAGGCCATAGCGGCATTGGAAGTAACGCTTGCGCATCATGAATGGTATGAAATATATGTGGCAAGCGGGCAGCAGGTGCTGCGGTGAAACAAAGGGGGGAGGCATTTTCTTTACAGGTTTTTCTCCCTCTGCTATACTGTAAAAAACACAGCTACGGAGGAATCACCCATGGAAAAAGAAAATTATCATAGACTGTGACCCGGGAGTGGATGATGCGCTGGCGCTCGCTTACGCAGCAGCCAACCTCCAGGCCTTTGAGCTGCTGGCCGTGACGACGGTAAGCGGCAATCAGACCGTGGAGAAGGTAACCAGAAATGCATTGAACCTTACGGGATTTTATGGTTTGGAGGTGCCGGTGGCGAAAGGTGCGTCTGAGCCGATCACCCGCAAGGCGGTATACGCGCCGGAGGTGCACGGAAATACAGGGCTTGGGTACTGCACGCTTCCCACAGCGAAGAAACAGCTGGCAAGCGGGAATGCGGTGACGTTTCTCCGGGAGGTGATCATGGCGCAGCCGGAGGGAGAGCAGGTGACACTGGTTCCCGTGGAGGCCATGACAAATATTGCGCTGCTGCTGAAGACCTTTCCGGAGGTGAAGAGCCGCATCCGCGAAATTATTTTTATGGGCGGTGCAGCCAGAGGCGGGAATACCACGCCTGCGGCGGAGTTTAACATTTATGTTGATCCGGAGGCGGCGAGCGTTGTTTTCCATTCCGGAATTCCCATGGTAATGTGCGGGCTGGACGCCACACAGAAATGCGCGCTTTCCAAAAATCAGATCATGAAGTTCTGCCAGTCCGGCAATGAGGTGGCAAAGGCCTGCGGAGACATGGTGGGCTTTACGCTGGACACCTATAACAAATATCGGGGAGAGGCCAGCATCCACGATGTGGTTCCGCTGATGTATATGCTGCATCCGGAGATTTTTAAAGCAGAGAAGGCCGTGCTTGACGTAGACTGCTCTCAGGGAGTTTCCAGAGGCTCTACCCTCTGCGACCTGCGCTGGTGGAATTATGATGCAGAGGATCTGAAGGACGTTGTGCTTCTGGACGCGGACAAGGAAAAATTCCAGGAATATCTTATCACGGCGATTTATGAGCTGGGAGAAGCGCTGGAAGGAAGCAAAGGAAAGTAAATTTTATGAATTATATTGTTTTTGATCTGGAATGGAACCAGAGTCCCGGCGGGAAGAAGTTTTCGGAAAGCCGCCTGCCTTTTGAGATTATTGAAATCGGGGCAGTGAAGCTCAACGAACAAAAGGAAATCGTGGACACGTTCCACAGACTGATCAGGCCAAAGGTGTATAAGTGGATCCACAGCAGTGTCCATGAAGTCATTCATGTGGATTACAAGGAGCTGGAGAAGGGACAGGCCTTTGAGGATGCTGTCCGGGAGTTCCTGGAATGGTGCGGCGCTTCTTGGTATTTTTTACCTGGGGCAATCAGGACGTCATGGAGCTGCAGCGGAACATGAAATATTACGGGCTTCTTGAACGGCTCCGGGGCCGGTGACCTACTATGATGTGCAGAAGCTGTTTGCCATTCGCTATGAGGACGGCAAAAGCCGCCGGAGCCTGGAGTATGCCATTGATATGCTGGAGATCGAGAAAAAGCAGGATTTTCACCGGGCGCTGGCGGATGCCTATTATACGGCGGCTGTCCTGAAAAATATTGAGACGGAGTATATTCTGCCCAATTCCTCCATTGATGTGTATCAGAATCCAAAATCCAAAAAAGAAGAGATCTATATTTCTTATCCGACCTATGACAAATATGTTTCCAGGGAGTTTTCCACCAGGGAGCGGATGATGAAGGATAAGGAGGCGACCAGCACCCGCTGTCCGGTCTGCCACTGCAGTGCAAAGCGTAAGATCCGCTGGTTTGCGGGAAGCCCAAAGGCGTATTACAGCGTGTCTGTGTGTCAGAGCACGGGCTCATAAAGGGCAAGCTTCGGGTGCGCAGAACAGACGAGGGCGCCTATTATGGAGTAAAGACGCTGAAATGCATAGATAGAAGAGGCGGAGAAGATTCGCCAGAAAAGGGAATCTCTCCGCCGGAAACGTCAGTCGAAACGAGGCTCAGTTTAAGAGATCTGAGAGAATGTTTCGCTGATATTCATATCCGCTTCCTACAAACTGATCTCCATAGTAGTAGGAGGTCTCAAGCGGCGCGCCCGCGGCATTTTTTGCTGCAGTTCTTTTTGGAGGTAAGGGGAATCAAGAGTCACACCTGCGGGAACTGTAGCGTAATACTGTCTGGTTGCATGGTAGGGATAAGTGTTTCCCCATCCTTGAGAATGTATTTTTCGCTTGGCGGCATTACAACCGGAACCGGATCCGTGGAGAAGCCCAGGCTGATTTCCTGGAAGCTTCCGAAGGCATAGTCCAGAAGCGCCGCTGTGTCGGAGTAGCCGCCGTCAACTGTGTTCAGGACAACCACAACAACAGCCATGCCGTTTTTCTTGGCAAAGGTGACAAGGGTGCTTCCGGCGGCGGTAGTGTAGCCGGTCTTTCCGCCAAGCACACCCTCGTAGGCCTCTCGGCCGGCCATCATTTTGTGGTGGTTCAGAAGATAACGGGTTTCCGGCTGTTTGTTGGTAGGCGGGATTTCGTACAGGTCTTTTGTGGTAAAGGTGCGGAAATACGGATTATACCAGGCCGCCCGGGCGATCTTGGCCATATCGTTGGCCGTGGTATAATGGGTCTCGTCCGGAAGTCCGTTGGGATTGTTGAAATGCGTGTTGGTGCAGCCAAGCTGGCGTGCACGTTCATTCATTTTTCCACGAACTTTTTGGAGGAACCGCAGGTCTCCTCTGCAATGGCAACAGAAACCTCGTTGGCGGATTCCAGCATGACTGCCATAAGAGCCTGTTTTACATAAAATACCTCGTCCATATCCGCGTAGATACTGGAGCTTCCGGGTTCGTTGCTGAAAGCCGCGAATTCGGACACCGTCATTTGTGCATTCATATCCAGGTTCTCGCAGGCGAGAAGCGTGGTCATGATCTTGGTGATACTGGCCGGATACTGCTGTGCGTCTGCGTTTTGGAGTAGAGAATGGCACCGGAATAAAGGGGCCCATGACTACCGCAGAGCCGGCTTCCACATTAAAGCCGGCAGGCCAGACCCTCGTAAGAGTTGGACTCAGGAGCCTGGTAATAGGCCTGCGTGTGGGGATCCGGTGTAGGAGTAGGCTGGGCGGCCGCGGTGTTTTCCTGGGCGCCGTAAATCATGTCTGGCTGAGGAAGGACAAAGCTCAAACACATCAGCCCCAGCAGAAGTCCGCGCAGTTTCTGTTTTGAATTTGACATAGATTTTACCCTTCATTATTAAAAAAACACTTGACATAAGGATTTCCCAGTCATTATAATATATCAGTATACAAAAATCAAGCGAAAGACTGTGATGGAGAGAGTATGCTGTACCAAAAAGCAGCAGCGAGCCGGGGAGGGTGGAAGCCCGGTGCGAGTTAAGTTCAGCAGAAGATCAGATCGAGGAATACGGCATGGAGCCCTTCATCCGCCAGTGTAAAGAAAGTGTGTGGAAATACAAAGGGATGTGGGAGGATTTTTCGCAACCGTGGGCTTCTGGGCCGATATGGACAATCCCATATGTCACCTATAAGGATGATTATATTGAATCCGAATGGTGGGCATTAAAGAAAATCTGGGAAAAGAGCCTTTTATATAAGAGGATTCAAAGTAGTGCCTTACTGTCCGCGCTGCGGCACCCCTCTGTCCGCCCAGGAGGTTGCTCAGGGCTATAAGGACGTTAAAGAACGTTCCGCGATCGTGCGTTTTAAAGTGATCGATGAAGACGCGTATTTCCTGGCCTGGACAACCACGCCCTGGACCCTGCCCTCCAACACTGCTCTGTGTGTGAATGCGGAGGAGGACTACTGCAAAGTTAAAGCGGCTGACGGCTATGTACGTATTATATGGCAGAAGCGCTTTTGGATACGGTTCTCGGAAAACTTGAAGGCAGAGGATGCTCCGGCTTATGAAGTTCTGGAAACATTTAAAGGGAAAGCTCTGGAATATAAAGAATACGAGCCTCTTTATGAAGCTGCAGCAAAAATTGCCGAAAAACAGAAAAGAAAGCCTTTTATGTATTATGCGATGAATATGTAACCTGACGATGGTACCGGGTTGTTCATCATGGCGCCGGCATTTGGTGAAGATGATGCCCGTGTCGGACGCAGATATGATATGCCTTTTGTACAGCTTGTTGATGCCAAAGGGAATATGTCCGAAGAAGCGCCTTTTGCAGGAACATTTGTGAAAAAAGCGGATCCATTGATGGTGATTCTAAATGATTTGGACAAAGAGGTGGACTTCTATATGACGCTCCGAAGTTTGAACATCATTATCCGCATTGCTGGCGTTGTGATACGCCGCTGATCTACTATGCACGTGAGTCCTGGTTCATCAAGATGACTGCGGTCAAAGATGATTTAATCCGTAATAATAACACGATCAACTGGATTCCGGAAAGCATCGGTAAGGGACGCTTTGGAGACTGGCTGGAAAATGTTCAGGACTGGGGTATTTCCAGTAACCGCTACTGGGGCACCCCTCTCAATATCTGGGAGTGTGAATGCGGCCACCAGGAAGCGATCGGAAGCCGTCAGGAGCTGAAATGAGATGAGCGGACAACTGCCCGGACGACATCGAGCTTCACCGCCCATACATCGACGCAGTGACCATCAAGTGCCCGAAATGCGGTAAAGAGATGCACCGTGTACCGGAAGTGATCGACTGCTGGTTCGATTCCGGCTCAATGCCGTTCGCACAGCATCACTATCCATTCGAGAACAAAGACCCTTCGAGAAACAGTTCCCGGCACAGTTTATCTCCGAGGCAGTAGACCAGACACGTGGATGGTTCTACTCTCTCCTTGCAATCTACATCTTCTGTTTAACAAAGCTCCTTACAAGAACGTTATCGTTCTGGGCATGTGCAGGACGAGAACGGGCAGAAGATGAGTAAATCCAAAGGAAATGCCGTGGATCCCTTCGATGCGCTGCAGACTTATGGTGCAGATGCAATCCGCTGGTATTTCTACACCAGCAGTGCTCCGTGGCTTCCGAACCGTTTCCACGGCAAGGCAGTTGTCGAAGGACAGCGCAAATTTATGAGCACGCTGTGGAACACCTACGCGTTCTTCGTACTCTACGCGAACATCGACAAGTTGACGCATCGAAATATACGCTGGACTATGAGAAGCTTGCCGTCATGGACAAATGGCTGCTCTCCCGTCTGGACGTCTACGGTAAAAGCAGTGGATGATAATCTGGCAAATTACCGTATCCCGGAGGCTGCAAGAGCGCTTGATGATTTTGTCGATGACATGAGTAACTGGTATGTCAGAAGAAGCCGTGAGCGTTTCTGGGCAAAGGGCATGGAGCAGGATAAGATCAATGCTTACATGACACTTTACACCGCACTGGTAACTGTTGCCAAGGCTGCAGCTCCGATGATTCCGTTCATGACTGAGGATATCTATCAGAATCTCGTAAGAGCATTGATGCAAGCGCTCCGGAGAGTATCCATCTCTGCGATTACCCGGAGGTACATGAGACTGGATCGACGAAGAGCTTGGAAGAGGATATGGCAGAGCTCCTCGAGGTGGTCGTTATGGGACGTGCCGCAGAAATACCGCCAACATCAAAAACCGTCAGCCGATCGGAACCATGTACGTGAAGAGCGAGTTCCAGCTTTCCGAATTCTACAAAGAGATCATCGAGGACGAGCTGAATGTCAAAGAAGTTGATATTTAAAGATGACATCGCAGATTTATCTCCTACAGCTTCAAGCCACAGCTTCGTACCGTAGGACCAAAATACGGAAAACTTCTGGGCGGATCAAAACGTACTGTCCGAGCTTGACGGAAAAAGGCAATGGCAGAGCTGAAGAGCACCGGCGAACTCTAAACTTGACATCGATGGACAGGAAATTGTATTGCTATTAGAGGAGGATTTGTTAATTCGAGACATGGCACAGATGGAAGGCTATGTATCCGAATCCGACCATACAATCACCGTTGTTCTGGATACAAATCTGACTCCGGAACTGATCGAGGAAGGCTTTGTTCGTGAGCTGGTAAGTAAAATCCAGACCATGCGTAAAGAGGCCGGCTTTGAGGTTATGGACAAGATCAGAGTATATGCAAAAGACAACGACAAGATTGTAAGCATCATGAAAAACCATGGTGATGAAATTAAATCTGAAGTTCTGGCAGAAGAAATCGTGACTGGAGAGACAAAGGGCTATGAGAAGGAGTGGAATATCAACTCCGAAAAGGTTACCATGGCAGTAGAGCGTATCTAAGAATGGATGCGTTTCGACGATCGTTAATATAAAAATCAGCCTGCGAGCGGGGATGCAGACAAGCTCTCCGCTCGCAGACATGAAATGAGGAGGACGCAGATGTTAAACGCCGAGTTCAACAAAGAAACTTTTAAGAAAAGTGTCAAAGAAAACGTAAAATTCCTGTATAGAAAAAATCTGGAAGAGGCTTCCCAGCAGGAAATTTACCAGGCAGTCTGCTACGCAGTAAAAGACGTTATTATTGACAACTGGCTCAAGAGCCAGAAGGCGTATGAAAAACAGGACCCGAAGATGTATATTACATGTCCATGGAGTTTCTTATGGGTCGTGCGCTTGGAAACAATCTGATCAACCTGTGTGCATATAAGGAAGTAAAGGAAGCGCTGGATGAGATGGGTTTTGATTTAAACCTTGTCGAGGATCAGGAGCCCGATCCCGCTCTGGGTAACGGCGGTCTCGGACGTCTGGCAGCATGCTTTTTGGATTCTCTTGCAACCTTGGACTATGCGGCATACGGCTGTGGTATCCGGTATCGTTACGGTATGTTCCGTCAGGAGATCCGCGATGGTTATCAGGTAGAAGTGCCGGACAACTGGCTGGCTGACGGCTATCCCTTTGAGCTGCGTCGTCCCGAGTATGCAAAAGAGGTAAAATTCGGCGGATATGTACGCGTGGATATGTGGATGAAAACGGCCGAAAAACAAATTTTCATCCAGGAAGGACTATCAGTCCGTACAGGCTGTTCCTTACGATATGCCGATCGTCGGCTATGGCAACGGCATTGTCAACACCCTGAGAATCTGGGATGCGCAGCCGGTAGAGTGCTTCAGCCTGGATTCCTTTGACAAGGGAGATTATCAGAAAGCCGTAGAACAGGAAAACCTTGCACGCAATATCGTTGAGGTTCTGTATCCAAACGATAACCATTACGAAGGTAAGGAGCTGCGCTTAAAACAGCAGTATTTCTTTATTTCTGCATCTGTACAGAGAGCAGTAGCAAAATATAAAAAAAGAAACACACGATATCTGCAAAGCTGTATGAGAAGGTTGTATTCCAGATGAATGATACTCATCCGACAGTTGCAGTAGCAGAGTTGATGCGTGTTCTTATCGATGAGGAAGGTCTTGGCTGGGATCAAGCATGGGATATCACCTGCAAAACCTGTGCTTACACCAATCACACGATCATGTCCGAAGCATTGGAAAAATGGCCTATCGAGCTGTTCTCCCATCTGCTTCCGCAGAATATCAGATCATCGAAGAGATCAACAGTAGATTCGTTCTGCGCCTTCAGCAGATGTATCCTGGCAATCAGGAGAAGATCCGCAAAATGGCGATCATCTACGACGGACAGGTTAAGATGGCGCATCTGGCAATCGTAGGCGGTCATTCCGTAAACGGCGTTGCACGCTTACACACTGAGATCCTGGAAAAACAGGAGCTGAGAGACTTCTACGAAATGATGCCGGAGAAGTTCAACAACAAGACAAACGGTATCACACAGAGAAGATTTTTACTGCATGCAAATCCGCTGCTGGCTGACTGGGTAACGGATCATGTCGGAGACGAGTGGATCACAGATCTGCCGGCACTTTCCAGGCTTCGCATTTATGCGGACGATGAAAAAGCTCAGCAGGAGTTCATGAACATCAAATATCAGAACAAGGTTCGCCTTGCAAAATATATCCGTGAGCACAACGGTATCGAAGTGGATCCAAGATCCATCTTTGACGTACAGGTAAAGCGTCTGCATGAGTACAAACGTCAGCTGATGAATATCCTGCACATCATGTACCTGTACAACGAGTTAAAGGATCATCCGGATATGGATTTCTATCCGAGAACCTTTATCTTCGGCGCAAAAACGCGGTTGCGGATGTGGTGAACAATGATGCTTCCATTAACGGCAAGCTGAAGGTGGTATTCATCGAGAACTACCGTGTATCCAATGGGTATAGCTGGAAGCTTTCTTCTGTGTATTCCAGCCAGGGATAGAGCTTGATCAGCTCGTGGCTGTGATAGGGCGCAATGACGGGAGACTGGCCGTTTAGGATAGTCATATAATAGCTGGTCTCAGTCTTGCAGAGCCACTGGAAATAGCGGAAGGCCTCCTCTGTATGGGGCGTAAAGGGATTGAGGCCGAAGTTCCAGCCGATGCTGGCCGGAGAGCTTCCGGGCAAGGTGCGGTATCCCACGCGGCCAATGGTGTTTTTTGTGGACGTAGGTACTGATTTCCGAAGCATATTCCGTGTAGGTCACAAGCATTGCTGTTTTGCCGGAGGCAAAATCGGAGACCGTCTGCTGGATGTCTGTCTCAAAGGGGAGCCGGGAGTATAGTTGAGCGTGTCCAGGATCGTGCGGAAGGCTTTGGCGTTTTCCGGTGTGTTGAGGCAGACGTTGAAATGCTTGTCCCAGATTTTTCCGCCGTTGGACCACAGACGGATGAGCAGCTCCGGCGCCAGCTCTTCGTCCATGCTGCCGGCCAGGAGGTTCCGAATTCCGTTGGGGAATCGGGATTGTATTTCCGCGTGAAAAACTGAGCGATGCCGTTGAATTCCGTCCAGGTCTTGGGGGACGAAGGAAAACTGGTACTGATTCTTGAAGGCTTTGGCAATGTCTCTGTTTTCAAATAAATCCTGACGGTAAAACATGATCTGCGCTCCGCCGATAATGGGAATGCCGTAATAGGCCTGCCCGTGGCGGCAGTTTTTCAGGTTCTCTGCAAAGACATTTTCGAGTGGAAGCTTCCGCTCTGGACAAAATCTGTGATATCCAGCAAAAACCGTTCTGTATCAGGTAGTCCAGCCAGGGAACGTCGTACATGTAAATGTCAAAATAGTTCTCGGGCGGTACATCCTGGGAAATCCGCTTCAGAAGCTCGCTCTGGCGAACAAATTCGAATTCAATGGGAATGCCGGTTTCTCTGGTAAAGCTGGTGGAGAGAAGCTTTGTGGAGTGGCTGGTGGCCAGGTCCACCATGAGGATCCAGAAGCCCTTCTTTGGCGGAAAGGGCGCCTCCGGTCTGCTCAGGGGCGGCATGCACGGGCGGCGCGGAGGCTATTTTGGGAACCTGATCTGCAAGCAGACAGGTCTTTTTTTCTCAAAAAGGGAGGGATTTTTGATATTCTCTTCCAGAAGCTCGGCAGCCTTTTTTCCCAGGGTAAAAGCGGTCCTGAGGTGTGGAGCATGCCGGGATATTTGGTGGAGGCGTTCCAGGATTCCTCGCTCAGGGTGATGAGCTGTACATCCTCCGGGATCTTGCGGCCCAGGACATGGAGGGTTTCAGAACCCCGAAGGCAATGTTTTCGGAGGTGGCGGCAATGGCATCCACCGGACGGCCGCACAGACTGGACATGGAAACCTTGAAAGCATCCTCTTTGGACATGTTCGTCTCGCATACCAGGAAGGATCCACGGAAAGGCCGAAGTGGCGAAACGCATCCTCATAGCCGCGGATGCAGTCGCTTTCGCTGGAAAAGGCAGGATTGCCGGTGAACAGCGCAATCTGCCGGTTCCCGTTTTCCAGGAGCGTTTTTTGTGATGGAATATATGGTGCGGTAATTGTCAAAACCGAGGAAATTCACATCCATGTTGTCGGGGGCGCCGTTCCAGAAAACGGTGGGAATTCCGAAGTTTCGGATGCGGTTTACAAAAAGTCCGTGTTCTGCGGCTGACAGGTGATGAGGATCAGTCCGGAAACATTCTGGCTGATGAAATCTTCGATTTTTTCGCGCTCAATATCCGGAAGGCTGTTGGAAAAGGCAACGTTGATGGTGTAGCCCTTTCTCTGCAGGCTCGCAGAGATTCCTTTGAAAAATCTCCGTGTGGTAGATGTTGTCAATGTCTGTAAGCACCACGCCGATCCGGTTGGTGCTTGTGGAGCGCAGATCCCTGGCAGAAGCATTGGGGATGTATTTCAGTTTTTCAATGGAATCCATAATTTTGGAGCGGGTTTCCGGCTTTACATAGCGGGAACCGCTGAGGCAGCAGGAGACGGTCGCGATGGAGACGCCGGCGTCTTTGCCACATCCTTGAGTTGCCATAGTTAGCTCCTTTCCCGGCGGGGCCGGTAAAATACGTATGTTTCTTTTGATTTTTTAATGTAGCATAAGAAAAACTGCTTGTCAAATATTAATCTAAACGTTTAGATTAATATTTTGCAAAAGCGTATTGAAATTGAACTGTCCATACACGATAATACAATATAAGAAATATCTGTTTCGCAGAAAGGAGAAGAATCATGACTTCAAGAGAACGTGTAATGGCAGCAATCAATCATAAAGAACCGGATTATGTTCCGCTGGATCTGGGCAGTACACCAAGCTCCGGAATATCCGCGATTGCATATAATAATTTGAAAAAGGAGCTGGGCATGACCGGCGGGCAGACCAGGATTTTGATGTAGTGCAGCAGGTAGCGCAGCCGGAAATGGAAATTCTGGACAGATTCGGCGTGGATGTTCTGGACATCGGACGTACCTTTAATGAAAAGGATGAGGACTGGCATGAAACCGTGCTGGCAGACGGCTCTATCGGACATTATCCCAACTGGTTCCATCCGGAAAAACAGCCAAACGGAGACTATCTGGTTCATGACAAAGAGGGAACCCTCATTGCGAGAATGCCGGTAGGAGCTACCTTCTTCGATCAGACCTACTTCCCTATCAGGAGGACTATCCCGATGATTTCAGCGATCTGGACCATCAGATGGGCAAGGTTCTGTGGAGCGCGCTGGTGCACAGCCCCTGGGATCACGCAAATGACCCGGATTTCTATAAGACACTCCGCGAGAAAACCCTGAAGCTTCGTGCAAGCACGGACAAAGCGCTGATGATCACCTGCGGCTGCAACCTGTTTGAGTGGGGAACCTTCCTCAGAAGGATCGACAATTTCCTCATGGACACCTATGCGGACGAGGAAAACGTGGAAGCGCTTGTGGAGCAGCTGATGATCCGTCATCTGGCAACGCTGGAAAAGGTCTGCGAGTCCGTCGGAGATATTGTGGATATCCTGAGATTCGGGGATGACCTTGGCATGGACACCGGAATGTTCATGTCCAGAGAAAAAATACCAGACCTTGTTTAAACCGTATCATACAAAGCTGAACGAATATGTACATACCCACAGCAAGATGAAAACCTTCCTGCATTCCTGCGGTTCTCTGTATCCCATTATCCCGGATCTGATCGAAGCAGGATACGATGTGCTGAATCCGGTTCAGACCACAGCATACCAGATGGATCCGGAGGTTCTGAAACGTGAATTTGGAAAGGACATTACCTTCTGGGGCGGCGGCTGCAATACCAGAACCGTTCTGAATCGCGCAACACCGAAGGAAGTGTACGAATATACAAGACGCATGATCGACATTTTCAACCATGGCGGAGGGTTTGTGTTCAACCAGGAGCACAATATCATGCCTGACGTACCGGCGGCCAATATCCTTGCCATGTATCAGGCAGTTGCGGATTCCAGAAAATAACACGGAGACAGGGGCGTTTAAAGTTTAAATGAAAGAAAAGAATTTAAACGTTTAAAACTTAAAAACAGTTATCGTTGAAAATTACCAATAGGTTGTGTAAAATAGTACTTAAATTAGAGAGAAATCACAACAAATAAAAATGCTTTATGAAATTTTTTGATGAATTTTTCGTAAAAGCTAATGAAAAAATGCAGATTTGTAGGTGCGAAATATGAGTCAGAAAAAAAAAAAAAAGGTAAGTTCAAAGTGATAATTGCAGAGGCTGTAGCGGTCGCTGCGCTGGCACTGGGAGGCTGGGGCTACTTTACATGGAAGAACGCACAGGAATATGTGAATGAGCAGGATGCGATCCAGATCGATGGAGAACAGTACTCTGTCTCGGATGTGAACTATTTCTTCTATACCTATTATGATACCTTCCGTCAGCAGAATGCAGAATATATTTCTTATATGATCGACGACAGCAAGCCGCTGAAGGAACAGGAGTATGAGGACGGACGATCCTGGTTCGACTATCTTCTGGACGAGAGCGTGGACCCATGGTACATGTGGTGTCTGTGGCAAAAGAGGCGGAAAAAGAAGGGTTTGTTCTGGATGAACAGAGCCAGGCGGAAATAAAAAGAGTATCTGACGGAGTTACGGCGCTTGCCGAGAACAACGACCTGTCAGCAGATCAGTATATGGCCGGAATTTATGGCCGGGATATGAGTCTTGAGCGGTATGAAGAGCTGATGACCATGTCCTTCATGGCAGAGAGTATTCCCTGTACAAGCAGGAAGAACCCGAGTTTTCGGAAGAAGAGCTGAACCGGGAATTTGAAGAAAACAGAGAGCAGTACGAATTTGTCAGCTACGAGCGCCTGTACTTTAAGGCGGCGGGCAAAGACGAGGACGCAAGCGAGTCAAAGATGGCGCAGGCGAAAGCGCAGGCAGAGGAAGCTCTTAAGCGTGTTCAGGACGGAGAAGATCTGGAGAAGCTCTCCGACGAGTATGAAGGCTCTGTATACTACGAATCAGAGGAAGCCTATTACAGCTCCGGATATGCTTACGGCGACTGGCTGTTTTCCCAGGAGAGAAAGGCCGGGGACAGCGCGGTGCTGGAGGATGAAAAAGGCTATTATGTCATGATCTTTCGGGACAGATTCCGACATGAATATCCCACCGTGGCGATTCGGGATATTTCCTTCCCTGTCAGTCCGGCAGCGGAAAATCTGACCAGGAATACGAAGATTCCTGTGCGGCAGCGGAAGCCGTTTTGGAGGAATGGGAATCTGGAGACAGGACGGAAGAGCAGTTCGAGAAGCTCTATGAGGAACATTCCTCGGCAGGCGAAGAAAAACAACGGTCTGTACGAAAATGTTCTGAAAGACCAGCTGGCTTCCCAGGTGGACAGCTGGAGTTTTGACGAGACCCGCAAGCCGGGCGACTGTGAGGTAATCTATGCGGATGAAGGGTTCCATGTACTTTATTTTGTGGGATTCCAGGAGCCGGCATGGGAAATAGAGGCAGAAAAAATCTTCGGGAGGAAGCGCTTCAGGACATGCTTGACGGCATCATGGACGAAGTGGAAGTAGAACGCAGCGAAGAAGCTCTGCAGAGAGCGGCCTCAACATTAAATGAGTAGAAAAAATAAAAGGAAAGGAGTAAAGTAATATGAGTAACCAACCGAAAAACACGGAATACGCTCTGGAAATGCGACAGGTTTCCAAACGCTTCCCGGGAACTCTGGCAGTTGACAAAGTTGATTTCCGTGTAAAGAGAGGAGAGGTTCATGCACTGATGGGGAAAACGGTAGGAAAATCTACTCTGATGAAGATGCTGAACGGTCTGTTCAACGACTATACCGGCGACATCTACATCAATGGCGAAAAAAACTGCTGCACACCGAACCTGGCAAAAAGAGGCCGGTATCGGAATGGTATACCAGGAGCTTTCCCTGGCGCGCAGAATTTCTATTTATGAAAATCTTCTGGTAGGCAGACTGCCGGTAAAAGGACTTTGTTGACAAGAAGAAAGCGATCGAGGAGGCAAAAAACTTCTTGCCCGTGTGGGTCTTGATTATATCGACCCAACAATAGACGTTTCTGAGATCAGCCAGTGCGAGGCACAGCTGGTAGAGATAGCAAAGGTTCTTGGTTCGAATCCGCACATTATCGTTATGGACGAGCCCACCTCCGCACTTTCCAGTGAAGAGGTCAACCGCCTTTACGGAATTATCCGTCAGCTGAAGGCAGAGGGACTGGCGATCGTTTACATTTCGCATCACCTTGCTGAGATTTTTGAAATCGCAGACCATGTAACGGTTATGCGGGACGGCAAGCTGGTGGGAGACCTTCCGGTTACCGAGACCAATCGGATCATCTGGTAGAAATGATGGTAGGAAGTCCGGTTAAGAACTTTTACGAAAACCATGTTTCCATGGTTCAGGACGAGGTTGTGCTGAAAGCGGAGGATTACACACGCTGGGGCTTCTTCCACCATGTAAACTTTGAACTGCACAAAGGCGAGGTTCTGGCCATCTGCGGACTTGCCGGAGCAGGAAGAACAGAGATCGCCCGCGCCCTCATCGGTGTGGACAAGGCCGACGGCGGCAAGGTCTTTATTCATGGAAAAGAAGTGCACTTCAAGAACTTCGGCGAAGCCATCGACGGCGGCCTGGGTTATCTGACAGAAGACCGTAAGGTAGTCGGACTTGCGCTGAACCAGACCGTTGCGGACAACGTAACTTCCTGTATTATTGACAAGTATTCCAAGGCAGGCTTTTTCAATGCGGCAAGCCTCAACAACCTGGTAGACGAAAAAAAATCAACGAAATGAGTGTTTATCCGGCGGACAGAAACCGTCTGGTGAACAGCCCGGCGGTAACCAGCAGAAAGTCCTCATGGCAAAATGGCTGGCTTCGGCGTGGATATCCTGATCCTGGATGAGCCTACCCGTGGTGTAGACGTAAATGCAAAACAGGTGATCCACAATGTGGTAAAAAAAAGATTACGTGGCAAAAGGAAATTCAGTTATCCTGCTCTCCTCCGATCTTCCGGAGGTAGTCGGACTGCAGACAGAGCAGTGATCCTTCGCGAGGGTCACACCATTGGCATGATCCAGAAGAAGGATATGACTGAGAACTCAATCTTGATTGCAGCTAACGGGGGAGGGAGAATTCGTATCATGTCAGAAGTAAACAAAAATGAAAATGCTACCGCTCCAAAGGTGGATACAAGAAAAACAGAAATCAACAAAATTCAGTCTCCTGTTTAACAGGCTGGGTATCTGGATCATTGTCGTAGGTCTGATGATCCTCGGTATGATCGTTTCCAAGGGGCAGTTTTCGGCAAGAGCAACATCCAGTCGATCCTTGAGGCGGTTGCGCTGGTAGGTATGGTCTGCGCAGGTCTGTTCTACGTTACCTATTCCGGAAACATGATGACAGATATGTCTGTTCCCATCACCATGGCGTTTTCCGGTGTGATTGCCGTACAGTGCATTAACTTTGGCTTTGTGGGCTCCATCATCATAGGGCCTTCTCGCAGCGCGCTGATCGGTCTGATCAACGGTTTCATGATCGGTAAGATGAGGGCGAATGCCATTATCTGGACGCTGGCCGTGAACCTTTTGGTGTCCGGTGTCATCCGAGTGGTATGGCAGGGCAAATGCTCTATGCGGAGGATATCGCGAACGAAAACATGCAGGATTCTGCAGAGATGTTCTATTCCATTTCCAGAACCTACATCGGCGGTGTGATTTCCTTAATGGCGATCGTAATGCTTATTATGTTTGTCATTTCCTGGGTGATCCATACAAAAACCTCTTTTGGTCAGAAGCTGAAAATTATCGGAACAAACTATGAGGTTGCGAAATTCTCCGGTATCAACTGCACAAAATCCATTATCATGGTTTATATCTTTAACGGACTTTGCAGTGCTACCGCAGGCAGGTATCTTCTATGCGGCCTCAGAAAATGTGCTTCCTACGAAAACGGTACAGGCTATGACTTTGACGCGCTGACCGCGATCCTTTTTGGGCGGCGTATCTCTGAACGGCGGCAAAGGAACGATCATTGGAACCTTCGGCGGAGTGCTTGCTTACGGTATGCTGAACAATATCCTTTCCTGGGTTGGTCTTGGCACCTATGAGAAGTATCTGGTACAGGGTATTGTATTTCTGTTCATCGTATGGTTGAACACAAATTCTAACAGAAAGTTGGGGAAAGCATAATGGAAAAAAAAGAAATTTAAGCTGAATGCGGCGTTTATCAACAGAAACAGAGCTTTCTTCCTGCTTGCGATCGTGCTGTTATGCGGACTGTTTGTGGACAACTTCTATACTGCGTATAACATCCGTGCAGTTACAGGAAACGGAAGCCTTGTCATCTGGCTGGGTCTTGGATTTACCATTGTTCTGATCGCAGGACATATGGATATGACGGTAATGTACATGTCAACTTTTGCAGCGCTTCTTACATTGGGTCTTCGTGCGGATTTTGAGCTCCCCAGGGCCTGTGCATCCTGGCCGGAGCGCTCATGGGCGTGGTGAACGGCCTGATCATGGGATTCCTTGTAACGAAGCTGAAGATACATGCGTTTATCGCAAGTATCGGTATGCAGCTGGTACTCAAAGGCGCAATGTACATTTACAGCGGCGGAAAAGAGCTCAGTATCGGAAGAGATTACGATCTGAATGAGGCGTTGAACGGACAGCTCCTGCCCTTCCTGCCATTGTCTACATATTTCATTATCACCACCATTTTTGTTGTGGTCGTAATGATCATTCTCACCAAGACCAGACTTGGAAGAAACATTCACATGGTGGGCGGCAATGCAGAGACAGCATGGCTGGCAGGTGTCAAGAGTGACCGCGCGGTTATCGCAGCGTTTGTGATCTCCGGTCTTGCAGCCGGCCTCGGCGGAGCTTTGAACGGAATCTACTCCGGAGCAGCCAACATCACCATGGGTGAGAAAGGTATCTCCCTTCTACATGGCTTTCACGGCCACGGTTATCGGCGGAACGGATATCTACGGAGGCAAGGGAAGCGTAGGCTGGACATACATCGCTCTTATTATGATCGCGTTCCTGAAATCCCTGTGCAAGTCTACAGAGCTTCAGGTGCTGGTGATCGGTGTTGCACTGATCCTGTGCCTGATATATGAGACGGTTGCAAAATACAACAAGGACAAGATTCTCGGCAGACGCCCGAATCTTCACATTGAACATCAGAAGGAAGTGGGAAGCGCAAAATAAGCTTCCCTCAAAAGAATTAAAAGCGCTTCGGCTTTTAATAAAAACTATATAATAATAGGAGGAAAAAAACATGATGAAAAAAAGCTTGGCAATCCTGTTATGCGGCGCAATGTTTTTCGGCGCTTCAGTGGTAACCTTCGCCGAAGAAGATGCCGCAACAGAAGAAGCAGCTGCGACAGAGGACGCGGCAGAAGAAGACGCTGAGGCAGAAGAGGGCGCAGAGGAAGAGGCTGCAGCAGAGGACGCGGAAGCAGAAGATGCAGCTGCAGAGGAAGCAGAAGTAGAGGTTCCGGAGGCTGCAAAAGCATCCTACGAAAAACTTCTGGAAGCAGAGAAGACCCTTATGACCACAGACAATCATCCGATGATGGATGCGCCTCTGAGCTTTGATGTTCCGGAAATTGACGGAGACGCTGAGTATTGTGAAGAAAATTATGAAGAAACCGAATCTGAGCACTGGCACTACAAAGAGTATCTTGACTGGGATGAATCTCTGGATGCAGAATTCCCGGAATCCCCGGCAGACGGCCAGGAAGGCAAAGAGATCGTACTTATCGTTCACGGCGCACATGCATGGACAACCTGCTACACAGAGGCTTTTGAGGAAGCTTGTGACGCAGTAGGCATGAAAGTTACCATCTATGACCCCAACTGGGATCAGGGTAACCAGGACAGCTATGTTGACCAGGCCATCAATGAGCAGCCGGATGCGATCGTTGTGATTCCGGTATCCGCTGACCATGCAACACAGCAGTTTAAGAAAATTACAGATGCTGGAATCCCGGCATTCTGTTCCAACACCACACCGGAAGCAGACGCTATGAACTTCATCATCGCTTACACCGGCCCGAATGACTGGTACCAGATGAGAACTCTTGCTGACATGCTTGGCGAGAAGCTTGGCGGAAAAGGCGGAGTTGCCTATATCACTCACAACGTAGGCGGATCTCCCTACTATGCACGCTGCTACGGCCCGATGACTCAGCTGGCTGAAAATTATCCGGACATTGAGACTCTGGATATCCAGTCTCCGGGATTCGAGGCTTCCAAAGTAAAACAGGTTGTTTCTGACTGGATCACCAAATTCGGCGATGACCTGAACGCAATCGTTCTTGCTGACGACTCTGACCAGGCAATCGGTGCTGTTGAGGCATGCGAGGCAGCCGGACGACGATATCGTGATCGTTGCAGCTGGTATCTCAAACAGGGTCTTGAGCTTGTAAAATCCGGCGACCTTTACGGTATGTCCTACCAGACCTGCCAGGGTGATGCTGGTCTTGCAGTTCGTGTGATTTCCGAGTGGTTCTGCGGAATCGACATCAACCGTGTAAACTACCTGACCACAGACGTTGTTACTGCAGAAAACGCAGCAGACTTCGAGCCGTGCCAGTGGTAATCCTAAGACTCATATTACTTTATAATATGATTTCCCAAAAAACACCGCCCTCTGGAGTACCAGGGGCGGTGTTTTTGCAGTGTGCGGGAGACGCCTACTGCGCCAGCAGATGGATGACTTTTTTTGCATGGCATTCAGGCATTCGGAGATTTCCTGGGGACCCTGGGGCATGGAACGAATCCCTTCGCAGAGAATCCCCTCGAACTCGTTGGGCGCCAGAAAACCGTGCTTCTTTTTAAGGGATAGAGTCTGGAACGGCTTACCTGCACGGAGTCCGGGGAAAGGGGAGAGCCAGGGATAGGTTTTCAGCAGCTCATGGTTTTGTAGGGGAACTCCAGCGCAGAGGCGCCGCCCAGAATGGACATATAATAGGAAATATGCCGGCGGTACAGCCAGTGGAAAAACTGGAGCACAAAGGGAAGCCGGCGGCAGTTGTTGAGACGCCCAGGTGCCAGCCTACGTTTGCCGGCGTGCGGCTGGGGATCATGCTGTAGCCGTTTTTGTACAGGTATTCCGAGTGTGTGCGCTGGATCTGCGTGGCATATTCGCTGAAAGGTGATTACCATGGCGCGTCCCCTTTTACAAATTCCATAAAAGCCTCCAGGTTGTTGGAAACGCCTGGGGGAGTAGCGGAAGGATTCCATAAAATTTGACATTGCGCTGATATTCTGGAGAATTCATGCAAAGGTGCCCATGGTGATCATAAAGTTGCCCCCGTGTCCCCACATGCGCCTCAAATTCCAGCGCCAGCTCTTCATTGAGGTCAATGCCGATGGCCGTTCTGCGTACAAGGTGGGCGATTCGGGTTGTATTCCCGCGTAAAAAGCGGGCAATGGAGTTGAATTCCTCTTCCAGGTTTTCGGTGGGCGGAGGGAAAGATTTCAGTATTCCTTCTGGTATTTCAGGCACAGATCCTGCCGGGAGAACAGATCCCGGCGGTAGATCAGAAACTGCGTGCCTCCCACAATGGGAAAGCCGTAGTATCGTCCGTCGCGGCAGCAGTTCGACAGAAATTTGGGCAGGGAAATACTTGGTGCTCTCCGGCGAGGTATAAAATCGTCTGTAATATCCTTCAGGCAGCCGCTCTGGAACAGATAGGAAAACCAGGAGGTATCGTAAAGATAAATATCATAGTCCGGCTGTTCCGTCGGGAATCCTCCTGAATGAGAGTGAAGAGCTCGCGGAAGGTAAAGAAAGT
>VOFE01000686.1_pt1 | contig 25349 bp, 36 predicted proteins | sample 5384071 | NCBI WGS metagenome assembly VOFE01 (sample SAMN12384724, study PRJNA508395) | human gut metagenome | isolation source: healthy gut D | host: Homo sapiens
GCTCGATCACCGCACCCAGGCCCTGAGCCGAAACGGCATCCCGGATGTGATCCTTATTAACATGGGCGGCAATGACTGGGGGTTCAGCGTGCCACGGAAGCACTTTTCCAAGGCCTACCGCACAATGCTCTCCAAACTGGTTGCTCTATACCCGAACGCTGAGATCTGGTGCGCCACGCTGTTACAGGGCCAACAGGTGAATCACGACCTGCCCCCTTCTTTAACGCAGAAGCCAGTTACCCTCCTCGCACTTATACCGAACTCATCTGCAAGGAGGCCGCTTCCGCCGGCTGCCGCATTGCCGATTTAGGCGATGGGGCCTATCACGCCATTGACGGCGTTCACCCCAATCGGGATGGCATGACCTTTATCGCCCAGCGTTGGCTTCAAGCCATTCAGAGTGCCGAATAACCCCCCCTACCACAGAGCAGGCTCGCAACAGCGGAAGGATCGGCGATCTCTCGTTGTGTATAGAAAAATAAATCGAAAAATTGCAATTTTTTCTCTTGACGAATTTGAAAAGTATGGTATAATAGTCAACGTTGCATCGGCAATAACGCCTTCGAAGAGAAACGTTCGGCGAAGCCTGCTGTAATGGAGAAGTGGCTGAGTGGACGAAGGCGCACGATTGGAAATCGTGTTTACGTTGATAGCGTAACAAGGGTTCGAATCCTTCTTCTCCGCCAAATAAAGACCGTTATTTTGATGCCAAGCGTATCGAAGTAATGGTCTTTAACTTGCCTGAAAACCCCCATAATATCGGGCTTTTCAGCGATATTTCCGCAAAATTAATCCGTGATCTCTCTAAAATGATAAAACAGCATTTGTCCTTAAAAACGGAAAACCAATAGCGGTAGTTCTTTCATACGAAAGATATGAGCGACTTCTTGCTGCTAGTATAGACATAAACGAGTATTAATGTAGTTAGGAGATACTATAATGAAGCAGAAGTATGGTGTTGTTTATACGCCGGATTCGCTGTCGGAATTTGTTGCTACCCTTTTGAAATGAGTGATAGGTGACGCTCCTGTAAAAGCAATATTAGATCCGGCAAGCGGTGAGTGTGCGTGCTGGTGTGTATTTATCAAATTTGAGATATCATGGTCGCTTTGAAAATTTGAACGTGGTATAATTGAAAAACATACTTACTCGAAATGTTTGAAAGCATACTGCAAACGATTATGAGGTGGTTTGATGAAATTTCTTGCCTATGGTCTGTTTGGTGAACAGCTTACTAGTTCACTTTGATGCAGACAACTATGCTACGCTACCTTTCTTTCTTATAATTGTAGGCCTTACAATAGGTGCGGTGTGGTTGATATCTCATTTCAGAAAACAACACAAATATATGGCCGTCATGATTGTATTCACTGTGTACATCCTTTTGATTGGGTTTGCATGTGCCATTGCAATGGGAGTTGTTTGGTTAATTATAAAGTGGCTTGCCAGCCTTTCGGATGCACCACCTCCCAAACCAGTTTCGTCCAAAGAAAGTGCTGCAGATCGGAAAGCAGCTCTCGATTCTTTTGTGATGTTGGGGTATGATTTAGAGGACTATTTGAATCCGTCTGCACAAGAAGAATTTAAAAATGATTTTGCCAATGTGCTATACGACGAAAACTCTACGGCTGATGACATTTATTTTGCAATGCGTCGCTGGGAAATTTATCGAAACAATCCTATGACTGACAGCAAAGAATGGAAAGAGCGTAATAATAGGTAAAATAAAAATCAATTAAAAACCGTATTTGTAAGCCTTTGCAAGAGTGCCCTGCAAAAGCAATCAGTTGGATTGAAGACGATGGGGAGCCTTTAGGTTCAAGATCGGAAAACATCTTGCTTCCGATGCTTTTGAAAGCTATTCCGCAGGTACAGAAACAAAATCAAAAACAATGATGACGGGTTCATTGGTATCAAAATTATGGTCTATCACTAATAAACGCCAATTCCAAACGGAATTGGCGTTTATTATTTACCTAAAAAAAGCCCCCAGTAAAACTGGGGGCTTTTTCACGCTGAGCACCTTGAGGTCAAAAACTTACCCGAACTGCCGGAAAAGCCGCTAGAGTCAATCGTCGTTCCTCCGCTGTCGGAGTCATCCTGTTCAATCCGAACTCTGCTCTCGGTTTGATACAAAACTGATCATCACTGTACGTAATCTGGCAACCATCCTCCGGAATATAGTCGTCTGCGTCGTGTTGAGGGCGCGCAGACTTCATCCTCGCACAGCCAATCAGGCAAAACACCAGGAAATCACCGCTGGAACCGCCCACACAGAGGATGACGGATAAGCCATCTTCCTCTTTCACTGCACCGTCATAACCGTCTGAAGCAGAGGATACGTCAAACGGAGTTCCCTGCCTGTGCCAGGCTTAAATAGTCCTCCGCCGTATCCAAATAAGCTGTAAACCCGGCGTAATAATCGTCCTCACCCAGCAGCGGCAGCACCTCATTGTCCAGCATCTGCTCTCTGCCGTAATCGGTCAGGGACATTGCCCTCTCCATAGGCAATCAAAGCATAATCCCGTTCGGCCATGCTCAGCATCAGCATTATGCCGCTCTTCTCTTCGCCATAACCCAGCTCATTCTCCTGGTAGATGCTTTTCGCATACTCATAGGCGTCATCGCTGGCCATTTCATTTACAACACAGAGGTACACACCGCATTCATATTCCATGGAGATCGACTCCGCCCGATCGGTGAGTTCTGTTTTCTCTTCTTCTGTCAGCAGCTCAGCTTCGTCGGCCACCAGAGGGGAAATCAGACAATGCCGCCGAATCCTCTGCAACGTCCGCTGCCAGGGCCGGAGTCAGCCAGACGGTCAGAAGCACCAAAACCAGGGCAGCGCAAACAATCTTTTTTTCATCTTCCGCACCTCCTCACAGCAGGAACTGCAGTCCCGTCAGAACTGCCGCCGCCACACAGAACACACCGGCTGCCCAGGCAGCTACCCTGCCTTTGGACACCGGCAGGTCTCCGATCAATTTCCCCGTCTGGCCGTTCATGGCAAAGAGGAAATCTTTTCCCTGCCAGCCGGTGTGGAGCATCCAAACCGGCAGAAGGGCGTATTTGACCTGGCCGCGCTGCAATCGAATATCAACCTGTTCCGGTGTCACGCTGGCATAGCCGATCACACTGGCGGCAAGCGCCTCCTCTGTGCTGGTTCGAATCCGCTCATCTGCCCGCTGGGCACACGCTTCCGCATCCACATCATATTTATCCGCCAAATAACCGGGGAGATAGGCGGTCGAAAACGGCTTCAGCTCTGAATAGTCAAAGGGCTCAATGGCATCCATGTGGGCATCCGGCATCTTGGAGGATCCGTCCACGGAACCTTCTCAAAAGCACACCGTTCCCTTCCGGCGCACCCGATAGTGTTCTGTGATTGTGACCTCCTCATCCCCTCCCGGTGGCTATGGATTCGGGTGGCGTCAAAGGTGATGTCGGCATCCGTCTCCCCGTCAAAGAGCCAGAAGGGTACATAAACCCCTGAATCTCCTCAATGTGGTTTTGATTTTTAAAGGACTTCTGGCAAAAATAGTTTTCCCTTTGTAGTGCCGGGTCAGTGCAGCAACAGCCTCTTTCTTTTCCAGCTTGAAGGGGATCACATAGTCCGGCTTCAGATTTCCTCCCAGCTGCCCGGGCACAATGGTCGGGTTGCCACAATAGGGACACGCGGTGGCCGCAGTCGTCTCGTCGCAAAAAGAATTTTCCGCCCACAGGAGGGGCAGCTGTAGTTCCCGCAGTCCCGCCGCCTCCTGTTCGCTCCATGGAACCCCGCTTCATCCGCGTTCCACTGGCTTCCGCCTCTGCCGCCTGCTCCGCCTTTTGCTCCCTTTTCTGCGTATACCGCCTCGATTTCCGCTACATCGTAGGCACTCCCGCAGTAATCACATTGCAGCTTTCCGGAATCAGCATCGAAATGGAGGGCCCAGTACAGGCAGGGCACTGATAGTTGGTCACTTGGGTAGGCATTTAAGTACTCCTTTCCGGCATCTCTTTCAGCCCGCTCTCTTACTGGACAACATCGCCGTCATCAAAGGGTCTCCGCACTCGGGACAGAACTTAGGCGGATGTCGGATCTTCCGGTTCCCAGCCACATTTATCGCACTTGTACTGCGGTACGCCGGCCGAAGCTTTTTGGCGCCGCACTCGGAACAGAACTTTCCCTTGTTCACTGCCCCACAGGCACAGGTCCAGCCATCCGCAGCCGGTTTCGGTGCGCGCACTCGGCGCAGAACTCCCCTTGTTCACCGCTCCACAGGCACAGATCAACCTTCGGCGGCGGGAGCTGCCTTTGCGGCCTGCTCTTCCCCCATCTGAAACAGGTTCTGAGCGTTCATGCCGCCGGCGTTTCCGGCCATATTCGTACCCATAAAGGCCATAGCGGCGCCAGCGCCCCTGATTCTTGGCTGCGTCCTGCATGGCCGCAGCCTGCGCGCCTACCAGCTGCGCCGCTGCCATAGTGGGGTTCCGGAACGCAGCGTTGCGCTGGAGTTCCTTAATCATCTGTTCATCTTCCTCAGAGGCCTTGACACTGGACACGCCAAAGGAGACAATTTCAATGCCCCGCAGCTGGCTCCACTTCTGGGACAGCACCTGGTTGAGGGCGTTTGCCAGCTCCAGCGTATGACCGGGCAGGGCGGAGTACCGGATTCCCATCTCGCTGATCTTGGCAAACGCAGGCTGAAGCGCCGTCATCAGCTCACTTTTCAGCTGACTGTCAATCTCCGACCGATCATAGCTCTGCTCCACGTTGCCACACACATTGGAGTAAAACAAAACCGGATTGCTGATCCGATAGCTGTACTCACCAAAACAACGGATAGAGATATCACATCTAATCCCACGTTGGCGTCCACCACCCGAACGGGATGGAGAGGGCGTCCCATACTTATTGCCCACCAGTTCCTTGGTATTAAAATAATACACCCTCTGATCCTTGGGTGCCTCACCGCCGAAGGTAAACCGCTTTCCAATGTTCTTCAGCACTGCCGGCACGGTCTCGCTCAGATCTCCGGTGAAAACAGAGGGCTCCGTGGACATGTCGTAAAGTAAACTCACCAGGTTCGGCGCAAATATCTACCACCTGGACCCTGTTCTACAATGATCATACACTGACCATCCGCCACAGCGATCACCGAACCGTCGGAGATCACGTTTTCACTGCCTCTTTTATTCGAACTGCGTTTTCCAGTGCGTTTCTTCCTTTCGCCACCAACACATCGGTCGGCAGAGCTTCACAGTAAAAATACTCCTTCCACTGATCCGCCAAAACTCCTCCAGTGGAGCCCAGAGCTGCTTTGATAAGTCCCATAAAATCTCCTTTCGTTCCTTTGTCTAATAGACAATGATTCTGCGTAAAGGTGCTTACAATACATCGTATTATAGCATATTGGGATACGTCTGTCCTGTTTATTATGAACATTTTTAAACGCTTCCGTCATAAAGGACAGCGCCGCAGTTGCAGCGCTGTCCTTTTGTAATGCTCAGGAGTGAATGGATTTGACCGTATATCCGGCCTCTGTCACCGCTTTTGTGAGTGCATCATTGCCGATCTCCTTCGGTCCAGACACCTCGGCAGTCCCCGCCTCCAGATTCACCACACCCTGTACGCCAGGCAGGCTGTTCAGAGCCTGTTCCACATGGGCCTTGCAGTGGGCACACATCATACCCTCGATTTCCATTGTTCTTTTCACCGTTTGTTCCTCCTTTTCTGTCTGTGCCTCCCTTTTGAGAGGCATCGTCGTAGTTTCTTCTCTGTTCCGCTTCATTCGGAATCCATTGAGCCGCAAAGCGTTACACACCACACAGACACTGGACAGGGACATAGCTGCCGCCCCAAACATGGGGCTGAGAGTCAATCCCACGCCGCTGAACACCCCTGCCGCAATGGGAATACCGATTACATTGTAAATAAATGCCCAGAAAAGATTTTCCCGAATATTCTTCAGCACCTGCCGGGACAGGCGGATGGCCCTGGGCACGTCTTTGCAGCGTGGATTTCATCAGCACCACATCCGCCGCATCCAGCGCAATGTCCGATCCGGCGCCGATAGCAATTCCCACCTCCGCCCGGGTCAGGGCCGGGGCATCGTTGATACCGTCCCCACCATGGCCACCGGTCCAGCCTGGGAGAGGCGCTGAATCTCCGCCTCCTTGCCCTCGGGCAGAACGCCTGCACACACCGTGATCCAGCCCACCGCCTTTGCCACCGCCTGGGCAGTCCGGGGATGGTCCCCTGTGAGGAGAATGGTCTGAACGCCCAGTTGGCGCAGCTCCTGGATTGCGGCGGCACTGTCCTCCTTGACCTTGTCCGCTACGGCGATGATGCCGAGGTATCTCTCCGTCCAGCGCAAAGTACAGCGGCGTTTTTCCCTCTGCCGCCAAGGCCTCTCCCTGGTCCGCCAGAGTCCCCACTTCAATCTCCCGTTCCTGAACAGCTTCAGCGTACCGCCAATCAGCTGTTTGCCCTCTCATACCGCTGACTCCGTGGCCGGGGGAGTGCGGAAAAACCCGTTACTTCCTCCAACTGCAAGCCGTCATTTTGGGCGCGCTCCAACAATGGCTTGGGCCAGCGGATGCTCGCTCTTCGCCTCCAGGGCCGCAGCCGCAGCCAGCAGCTCTGTGGCTTCCACCCCTGCCGGAACCAGATCGGTCACATGGGGGCTTGCCCTCGGTTACAGTCCCCGTCTTGTCCAGAACGACAGTCTGCTTTTACCAGTCGATTCCAGCGACGCCGCCGTTTTGAAAGAATGCCGGACTTAGCGCCCATTCCGCTGCCCACCATAATGGCCACTGGCGTCGCCAGCCCCAGGGCACAGGGGCAGCTGATCACCAGCACGCTGATGGCCCGGGCCAAGGCAAAACCGATTTCCTGCCCCAAAGCAGCCAGACAACCCCTGTGACCAGGGCTATTGCCATAACTGCAGGGAACAAACACAGCAGAGACCCGATCCGCCAATCTTGGCGATAGGCGCCTTGGTGGCCGCCGCATCACTCTACCAAACGGATCATCTGCCCCACCGTAGTGTCCTCGCCGACCCGCATAGCCTGGCAGGTCAAAAAGCCGCTCTGATTGCTGGTAGCCGCGGAAACCGTACTGCCGGGGTTTTGTCTACCGGCAGGCTCTCCCCGGTCAGCATGGATTCGTCAACGGCGCTGCTCTCCCTTTGGACTGTGCCGTCCGCTGGAATGCTCTCACCAGGGCGCACTACAAAACGTGTCCCCGATTTGACCTCTGTTACCGGAACCTTTACCTCCTGCCCATCCCGCAGAACTGTGGCGGTTTTCGGCGTCAGGCTCATCAGGCTACGGATGGCATCGGTGGTCTTCCCTTGCTGTACGCCTCCAGGGTCTTCCCCACAGTGATCAGCGTCAGAATCATCGCCGCACTCTCAAAGTAATACTCATCCATATAGGCTGCCGCGCCAGTCATCCCCTGCTCCATCGCGGCAGAGCTGGCCTGGAACAGGGCTGCCGTACTGTACAAGAACGCGGCGGAGGCCCCAAGAGCCACCAGAGTATCCATATTGGGCGCCCGGTGCAGCAGGCCCTGGACACCGCTGACAAAGAACCGTTGGTTGACAACCATAATCACACCGGTGAGCAGCAGCTCAAACAGCCCAACAGAAACATGGTTCCCTGCCAAAAGCCGGGGAGCGGCCAATTCCAAAGCATATGTCCCATCGAAACATACATCAGCGGCAGCAATACGCAAATGCTGGCAATCAGCCTGCGCACCAGCCCTGGGGTCGCGTGATCTTCCAACGCCGCCACTGTTGCAGCCTCCCTCCGCTGGCCCTGTTCTGCCGGCGCCGCGCCATAGCCAGCCGCTGTCACTGCGGCGCAAATATTTTCCGCCGTAGCCGGAGCCATATACTCCACTCGCATCTGGTTGGTCAGGAGGCTCACCGCCACATCGGTGACTCCCGGAACTGCGGCAACCGCCTTTTCCACATGGGCACTGCACGCCGCACAGCTCATGCCGGTGACATTGAATTTTTCCATTGTTCCACCTGCCTGCTCCTTTTCGATTTTTTCTGTTAGGATGTGACCTCCGTCCGAAAACATACCGACATCACATTCCTTTTCATTTTACCACATCCGGTTACCCATATGCAACTGCAATCCGAATCGACAAATCCTCCTGGCCATGTTATAATTAGCTTAAGGAAAGGAGATGATGCACCCCATGAAGATGACATTCTTGGGCGCAGCCCACGAAGTGACTGGCAGTTGCACCCTTTTGGAGTGCTGCGGCCAGTATGGTCTCGTCGACTGCGGCATGGAACAGGGCAAAGACATCTTTGAGAATCAAGAGCTCCCCGTCAACGCCAACCAGATTGATTTTGTGCTTCTGACGCACGCCCACATCGACCACTCCGGTCTCCTGCCCCTGCTATACAAAAATGGCTTCCAGGGCAGTATCTACGCCACCGAGGAAACTTGCAACCTGTGCCGGATTATGCTCCGGGACAGCGCCCACATTCAGGAACAGGAAGCCGAATGGCGCAAACCGGAAGGCCAAGCGCTCCGGCGAAGATGCCTACGTCCCTCTGTACGATATGGACGACGCGGAGGGCGCCATCGCCAGACTGCATCCGGTGCGCTATAACGACACCCGCCAGATCGCATCTGCTGGGCTCTGCCTGCATCGAAATCTGGCTTTTGGAAAAAGGGCGTGGAACGGAAAATTGTTTTCTCCGGGGACATTGGCAACCTCAACCAACCTATCATCCGCGGATCCCCACCACCATCCCTGGGCCAGACTATGTGGTTATGCGAGTCCACCTATGGCGACCGCCTCCACGAACGCCCTGATGATCCAGTGGCCCTTCTGGCCGGCATCATTCAACGCACGCTGGACCGGGGCGGCAATGTGGTGATTCCTGCATTTGCCGTGGGCAGAACCCAGGAGATGCTCTACTTTATCCGGAAATGAAGGAACGCGGTCTGGTTACCGGACACCCGGAATTTCTCCGTCTATGTGTGGCCAACGAGGCCACGAAGATCTTCTCCGGGACCTGCGGGGCTACCTGGATGAGGAGGCCCTGGAGGTGGTGAAGGAGGGGAGCGCCTGTTCCGTGGGGGCTCTTCCCCGGCCTCATGATGACCGAGAGCAGCGAGGAGTCCAAGCTGCTCAACCTGGATAAGAGCTCGAAGGTCATCATCTCCGCCTCCGGCATGTGTGAAGCCGGGCGTATCCTCCACCACTTGAAGCACAACCTGTGGCGGGATCGTTCTCAATCTGCTCCACTGAAATCTCGTGGTCTTCCTCTGACGTCTCCGCCTCCTGGACGGGCAGCCCGATGCCGCAGCAGCTGAACGCTCCCTCGCCGGTGGCATGAATCACATTGCCGCAGACCGGGCAGACGTAAAACTTTGTCCGCAGCATGTTGCCCGCCCGGTTCCGGTTGGTGATGCACTCGCCAGAGAGCAGCTCTGCCACCGATACCCCCAGCTCTTTTGCCAGAGGTTCCAACAGAGATGTCCGGCAGTCCCTTTTGGGTCTCCCACTTGGAGACCGTTTTGTCGCTGACCGCCAGCCGGTCAGCCAGTTGTTTCTGCGTGTACTTCTTTTTTTCTCACGCAACGCTTTAATCGTATTGCCTGTAACATAATGTGTCATAGTTTTTCCTCCTTTCACCGTCTCTGGATACAGCATAACGGATGAAACCAAAACTGGCAACCTACGCTTCGTAGAACAACAGGCCGGCTCATATACCGTGCATTTTTTACTTCCCTTTGTGCATTTTGCAAAAAACTTTTGAAGAAACCGTTCTGCTGTGTCATAATAAGGGGAGGGATGGGCTGTCTTTATTTCCCGGGAAGGGAGGCACTCCAGCGGCCCCGTTGGCCACCAGGCAAACCGGCCCTGACAAAACCCGCTCACATATGGTACAAAAGGAGGTTGTGTATGATGAACAGCAATTTGGTCATCACCATCGGCAGAGAATACGGCAGCGGTGGCCGTGAGATTGGAGAAACCCTGGCGAAAAACTGGGGATTAAGTGGTACGACAAACAACTCCTCATCGTATCCGCTGAGAAAAGCGGATTTGCCGAGCCGATCTTTGAAAAGTACGATGAAACCGCGCAGAACAGTCTGCTGTACTCGCTGGTCACAGGTCTGGGCCTCCGCCTCCCCCATTCAGCCCCTGTCCGTGCAACTGTACCTGGAACAGTTCAAGGCCATTCGGGAAATTGCCGACAAGGAGTCCTGTGTTTTGATTACTGCTGCTCTGACTACGCACTGCGCAATCGGGACAATGTGATCAAAATCTTTGTCCACGCCCCGCTGCCCGACCGCATCCAGCGCATCAGCCGCCGGAACCAGGTAGATGCGGCAACCGCCAAGGATCGGATCTTGAAACGGGACAGAGCGCGCGCAAACTACTACAACTATTATACCGATCAAAAGTGGGGCAACACCAAAAACTATGACCTGACCTTTGACACCAGCAAGGTCGGAATTGACGGTGCTGTAGAACTGATCCTGCAATACATCGCCCTTTTTCCACCGGTCTCAGGCAGATGGCCGCCCTATTTAACCTGTACTTACACAAAATCCCCCTGCCGCAGCACAGCGGCAGGGGGATTGTTCTCTATTCAGTTATCCTGGCAGACATCCTCTGAAGAAAGTCCTGTTCCAATCTTTTTTCGCCGCAGCGCACCGCGGTCTCCCAGCCTCTTGCCGTGTTCTCCAGCAGCACCGGTTCCGGACGCACAGCGTTTTTTGCAGAAGCAGGATCACTGTAGAACCGCCAAACTCAAAACGGCCCTTCTCCTCCCCACGCCGGACATTTCGCGTCTGGTGGTAATTGCAGATGCGCCCTACCATCAGGGCGCCCACCTCCATTTGAATGGCCCGGCCAAAGTGCTTGCTCTCCAGCACCGTATACTCCCGGCAGTTTTCACAGAAAACCCGCCTCTGCTCCAGAGCCACCGGTCGTACCCGTGCAGCCGCCCCTGAATGGCCACATTCTCCCCCTTTCGCCCGCTGTCAAAGTAGTGATAGCGGTGGTAGTCGTCTACAGTCAGCCGGAATACAAAGCAAAATCCATTTCGAAATTGATCCGCCAACTCAGCGTCTCCCAGAAGCCGGCCTATGGTATAGCTGCATCCCTTCACTGGAATCACTGTCCCCTCTGTAATCGGGTAGACGGACAGTTTCCCGTCACAGGGACTGGCAATTCCTCCGGTACTGCTGCGCAAACGGCCGACACTCCGCCTTGATTTTGCGGGCAAAAAGGCGTTGAAGGAGGGGTAGACCGCTTCTTCGTAGGGTGAAAGATCGATCTGATAGTGCCGGACATAGGGGCCGATCAGGAAGGTGGAGCACCGGCTATCCAAAACGCCCCCGCGGCTTTGGACAGCGCCGGATGGGTAAAAGCAGACACAGCAACCCCTGGTCCCATAGGACTGCCGTATAAAAAAAGCGCAGGGAAAGCCCCGGCTTTTCCGCCGTTTTGATGACACGCACTACGGTCACCGCTTGAGAATGGAGAAGCGGAAGAACAGAATCGCCGCCATCACAAAGGCGCCAAAAAAATAATCAGCGCAATCGTCCCATAAATGGTGGGCTTTTGATCTTAATCCTAGTGACATATCCCATTCCGATACAGGCAAACATCAGCGGCAGCACAATTTGAGTCCATTGGAACAGTTTGCACATGATGATGCTGTAGACAATATATAATGGCAACTGAGGTCACCGGCAGCCCCCGGAAGAACCGCTGCCCCTCCTCGTCCACATTCTTGTGTTCCATCTCCATCACATTATAATAGGCCAGACGGATCAGGCCGCCAGCACAAACAGCGCCAGCAACGCAACCTGCCAGGGCCTTCTCAAGCCACACGCCCCGCCAATACAGACCGGCAGCACACCGAAACAAACCATATCGCACAGGAGTCGATTTGATACCGAAGGACTTCTCCTGATCTGTCGCGTTTTTCGCGTCCGGGCCACGGTGCCGTCAAAGGCATCCAGAAAGCCGGAAACCATCAGACAGACAATGGCAAGGGTGATGTGAGGTCCATTCAGGGTTGCCAGTATGCCGAGCGGCACAGAGCTGGCCAGAGAAAGATATGTAAGAATCACTCCATAATTGTAAAACCAAGCATAACAACTCACCTTTTTCGCAGTACGTATATGATAAATCCATGTTAAAACGCCGCTGAGAGTAAAACAGAGATAATAGGAAATCCCCGTGCCGTCATCATGGATGTCATCAGCATGGAATCGTTCAGTCCGCCGCCAAAGACGCCAATGTACAAAAACTCATACGCTCCCACCGCCCCGGGCAGCGGGACGGAATTGGAGCCAGTCATGCAGAACGCCTGCTTGCCATCACACTGAGGAAGGAGAGGCCCGTCGGAGCACTCATACAGACAAAGCAAGTAATCAGAATCTGGGCAGCCCGCTGGGATAGGTTGAGCAGCAGCACTTTGACAGGCAGCCATTTTCGCTGTGTGGATCACAGCGATGCACAGTGCGTACTGGTCAATAGTCTTTCGGAGCTTTTGTTCCAGAACTTCACGATTGTGCACAATATTCAGGCGCGCCAGCAGACCAAGGCCCCCTGAACACACCTTATACACCACATGACTTTTTATACATGCACAGCACGAAAAGATCAGCAGTACAAACTGGATCCCAATTCCCAGCAGAATCAGCAGCTGCACGCTCAGGTCAAACCCCAAAAACATCTCCACATTCGTCAGCAGCGTAAAACGCCTATGATGTCCAGTGACGCCGTATAACAGACGATATTGAGCAGCAGCGCGGACGTGGCCACCGAAACCGGCATTCCGTCTCGCACCATGTAAAATGCGGATGCCGGCTGTCCTCCCGCCGCAGAAGGGGTGATGGCGGAAAAGTAGATATCTGAGGTGGAGTAGATAATGGACGGCCAGAAACCGGTATCCCTGTCCCAGGTGCCGGTAAATGCTCCGCAGGCTGACCGCCTCCAAGAGGATAAACAAACCATGTTCAGCAGTGCCAGGGCGAGGTAGAGCTTATTTCCATTTGAGATAAACTGGGCCATCTGCGAAAAAGTTCAGCTCCCCTGCCGCACTTTTCCAACACAAAGTAGGTGGCCCCCATCAGCACAGCTAGAAACAGCAAGCTTAAAATTGTTTTTTCTTCTTCATACGACTCCCTACACCGGCATTGATTCGTTTATAGACATTGCCCAGACGTAATTTTCCGGACAAATACCAACCACTCCCCCGCCACCAATACCCGCCGGCAATGTCGATCAAAATATGCTGCTTTGTACACAGCACGGAGAGGAACACCAGCCAGACAAAGAGGAACGAAACCCACTTTACCATTTTGGCACCCTTTTTACATTTAAGTAAGCCGCGCCAGGAATACCAAATCGCCAGGCAATGGATCGACGGAAAGAGGTTCACCGGACGGTCCACAGTATAGACAAACCCCAGCAACCAGGTACAAAAATCATTGCCTGCCAACCGGACGCACATTCGTCGTGGGCAAAAAATAAAGAATATGCCACAGATGAGTTTGGAGCAGCGCCCGGCGGACAAAACTCATAGCACACTTCCCTGCTCTCCCGACAGACTAAAATGTAGTTGACAATCCACACCAGAAAGCATCCCAAGTAAACCAGGGTCCAAGCCGGTACCAGGGGAATTAGGTTATCCCAGGCACTTGTAAAATCATAGGGTGGTAGCGTTGGCCCGCAATAAGCTGCGCCCCGTTATAGACAACCATGTTGATGATAGGGCACAAAATCAGCGGCAGCACCGCATAGGGCGGCAGTATTTTATTGATAAAGCTCCGATTAACCAGCGCAAACGCTTTGTTTTGAATTCTATTCATATGTGTAACGCAAGAAAGCTTCTCTTAAATCAAAATTTATAGGAAGCGTCCTCTTTTTCCTATCTGAATTTGGGCAATGTAGATAGCTTAACACAGAAATGTTAAAAAGTCATTATGTAATGTCTTAAGAAAGGATAAAAACTGGGAACCTCTTCCTCTGAAAAATTTCTATCCTCTTGCCCGGAAGCCTTTATACATCAATTAAATCAACTTATATACCCTCTTGTAAGAACCGTTCTTTTCCGCTATAATATGTAAAATAGGAAGCAATTTATATTTATGGGCAGTACGCTGCCTCAATATCGAACACGCCTGTGTTGTTGTACAGAAGGAGGGCAGGAAACGTGTGTAACTGCACAGGCGCTTGCCAAACAATTGGTTTGGGAACCTGACGGAAGGCACCGTTACTTTTTCCGGCCTATTTATGATGAATGGAGAATCAAAGATGAGAAAACGATTGAAAAACATTCTGGCATTTCTGTTGGCGATTGTTTTAGCCGTATCAGTGACGACCGGCATGGCCCTCTCTGCCCCGGCAGAGAGCGAGTCATCGCCCGAGGCAACACCCTCCGCCACTGCGGCATCCGATACAGATGCCGCCCCCACCTCTCCGGAAGATGAGGTTATGAGTGAGGAGAAAGAGGACACACCTCAGGAGTCAGCTGAAGCACCTGTTAGCGCAGCCAATGAGCAGACGGTCACCATCGGTTCCGGCGACCACGCTGTCACCGTTAAACCTCCGCCGAGGCAGGTGTGCCCCCGATGGCGCAAAGCTGGTAGTTCAGAAACTGGCAGACACCGATGGTCAGTACAAGACCGGGCATTGATACACTGAACGCCAACGGCGTTACTTTTACGACGATTTCTTGGCCCTGGACGTGGGCTTCGTCTTGATGGTGAAGAAGTCGAGCCCACCGGCACGGTGAACGTGCAGTTCTATCTGGGCACCGCGCTCCTTCCCTCCGACGCGGACACCGACTCTTTGTCTGTCCAGCACCTGGAAAACAGCGGCAAGGTTGAAACCGTCGCCACCCCGGGCAGCGTTGTTGTGCAGGACCAGTCGGTCAACGCGGGCTTTTTCCGTGGAGAGCTTCTACCTTTACCATCACCTGGACAGGCGGCAACAGCGCTTCCATCACCACCTACTTCAGACTGATCGTCCATTACGTAGATGAAGCCGGTAACCCCATCGACGTCGATCAGCAGAACGACAGCATCGGCAACGACTATGGCGAAAAATGAAATCAACCTGAAGGAGCGGTACGCCCACGATATTGAGGGCTATACTTACCGTGACGCGCGGTTCGCCGCTTATGACAGCGAACAGATCATCACCGACATTGAAGCCTCTGAAACAAACAGCGAAAATGGCAAAACACGTGTGCTGACCTTCCTGCGCGACGGCGAAACTGTCGTCACTTTGGTCCGCAAGAACGGTGACGTCACCCAAACCGCTGACATTTATCTGGTATACCGGGTAAATACCCCGGTTAAGCCGGAGCCTGAGTACGTAAAATCCGTCTCTGACAATGGCGACGGCACCTACGACCTCAGTCTGTCGGTCACCGGCGACACCGCCACGACCGAGCAGGGGGACAGCATCTCCTGTTCTGACGTGACCATCACCGACACACTCACCAGCAAAGTGCAGATGGTTATGAGCGAAGATGGAACGGCCCCCAAAAAGCTGGCTGTGACTGTGACAGACGCCAGCGGCAATGCCGTTGAGACGCCTGCCGGGGTTTCCGCCCATTACGCAGACGGGCAGATCGTACTGGACTTCCCGGATGACTATGAACTGGTGGAGGGCCACACCTACACCGTCACCACAACCATTCGCCCCAGTGAGGAAGCCTATGACAGCTATCGCGTGAACAACGGTACGTACAGTACCGCTGACGGCGGCGGCACCGGAGACGCTGATACAGGGACCACGTCCGCTGGACAGGAAGGGTTCTTCACCAATGCCTCCGCAACGCTCACCTTCAACAACGGCGTGGACGAGGAATTGCAAACACGGGAGTACAACAAACCGGTCATCCAGGTAAATCCCGGCAGCATTACCATCAACAAGGTTATCACCGGCGCTCTCAGCGAGGACAGCCTGGAAGCACTGGAAAGCGGCCTCACCTTTACTGTAACCGAAGAGGGTTCTGAAACGCCCCTTGCGACAGTCCCCTTCGCTCAGTTTGTGGATGGTGGTTATTCCGTACTCTATCTCACCCCGGCAAAACCTATATTGTCTCTGAAACGGGAGCCGATGTGGATGGATATGAGCTGACCGCAACTCCGGACAACGGTAGCGCTGCGGTCACAATAACGGTGGGGCCATCAGTGAGATTACCTTCACCAATGACTATCAGCTCATCAATCCTGATCCAGATCCCGATCCAGACCCCGATCAGGATCCTGATACAACCTCCACCAACAAAGACACTCTCAGCAACGTACTGCAACAAAAAGCACTCCCAAAACAGGTGACGGAACCAATTTGGTTGTACTGAGTTGCTTGATGGGTATTTCTCTGGTGGGTCTGGTTGGCCTGACTGTGGTTTTCTATCGAAACAGAAGACGCAGCTAATCTAACCGCTTCACCCTGAACCACCAACTGGAAAGCACCGCTTGCTTACACACACAAGCGGTGCTTTTTATACTTACAAACGCAAAAGTTTCCTATGAAAACACCCCTGGAAAGCCAGGGGGTGTTTCTATCTTTATTTCCTTGTCGGATCTTTTCATCTTTTCATAAGACCAGGTACCCGCTTTTTGATCCACCTTTGCCAAATTGCTATAATCTTCGGAGTTAATCGACATCTTCTTTTTTCGTCAGTCGGCTCTGAATCACACCGCCGACCAACGAATAGATCACTGCAAACAGAGGAACGCCGATCAGCATCCCGACAAAGCCAAAGAGACCGCCAAAGACGATGATGGAGAACAACACCCAGAAGGAAGAGAGTCCTGTGCTATCCCCCAAAATTTTGGGACCAAGAATGTTGCCGTCAAACTGCTGCAATGCAACAACAAAAATCACAAAATACAGACATTTCAACGGACTGTAGAGCAGGATCAACACAGCACAAGGAATGGCGCCGATAAACGGCCCAAAGAACGGATAATATTGGTGATGCCAACCACCACACTGACCAACACAGCAAATGGAATTCCCAGCAGAGAAGTGCCCAAAAGCAGAGCACTCCAATGATAAGCGAATCCAGCAGCTTTCCCCGGATAAATCCGCCAAACACTTTGTGAATGTATCGGAACTTTAAAATGACCGCGTTTGCTGTTTTTACAGAAAAAATGCTGTACATTATCTGTTTTGTCTGGCTAATCAGTTTTGTTTTACTGGCTAGGAAATAGGCGGCAATAATAAAGCCCAGAAACGTATTTTCCAGAATCTTAAAGGCGTAAACTACGCCGTTCACCACACCAGAGAGCAGGGAATTGATCCCGCCTAAAGAGTTGGATAGATTTTTTAGGTTGGGCAACAGGTCAGAAGTGGCCCAGTCTTCAAAGTACTCCAGCACAGCATCATAGGTACTCTGCACCGCAGCAGCATAGGCAGGGTTGGATGCGAAAAATTTCTCCAGCCATTCACTGCCCTGCTCTGCATAGGCAGGCAACGCGGAGACAACGCCGATCATACTCGTGATAAAACGGGGCAATACCAGCGCGATAATACCGCTTAGCAACAGCAGTGCAAATAGAATCGACAAAAAATCGGAGAGACCTACCGCCAAAGCGCGGGCTTTTCTGGGTGTAATTCTGCTCTGAAAAAAGTCATCCAAATTGCGCAGCAGGAGATTGTACAGCGGGGAGAGCAGATAGGCTATCACGCCGCCTACAATAAACGGAGTCAATATGCTGACCACGTTGCTTAAAAAACGCCCTGATCGAACGAATATTGTAGAACAGGAAAACAGCAGCAGACTCGCCCCTGATCACCAGGAAAGCCGTAAGTCCTGTTGCAATATACTTACTGTATTTCTCCCTTTTCGTGATAGTTCCGCCTTTCTGCACTTGGTCTATGCGGAGATTCCGTCAGACCTTCAGTTCTACCGTTGTTCCGTTCACCGCACTAGCATATCGATCCAGCACCGGCTGAACTTCTGCCGCCAGGAATTCCGTCACCTGCTCCGGGCAGCGGCCGATGTAGCGCTCCGGCTCCAGATGGGCGGTCAGTTCTTCCCTGGTCATGCCGAACAGGGGGGTCTGCGGCGATCAAGTCAATCAGATTGTTGTCTAAGCCAAGATCCTTCACATTACGGCCCGCTTCCAGAGAGTGAATCCGAATCCGCTCGTGGAGATCCTGACGGTTTCCGCCCCGCTTCACCGCGTCCATCATGATGTTCTCACTGGCCATGAAGGGCAGCTCCTCCATAATATGCTTCGAACTGCGCATGGGGTTGCGCTTGTAGGGCATGGCGGAGGACCCCACCTGGTGGGCCTCGAAGGGCTCCTCCACCTCCTTCATGTGACACAGCAGCCGCAGGTCGGTGGCAAATTTATGGGCCGACTGGGCAATCCCCGCCAGGGTGGACAGAACGGCCGCGTCCACTTTGCGGGTATAGGTCTGGCCGGAGACGGGCTGAACCTGGTCGGGGGCAAAGCCCATTTCCCGGGCAATTCGCCGGTCCAGCTGCCACACTTTCTCCTGGTCCCCCTCGAACAGCTCCAGGAAGCTGGCCTGGGTGCCGGTGGTGCCCTTACAGCCCAAAAGCCGCAGATGGGACAGGCGGTGCTCCACCTCCTCCAGGTCCATCAGCAGCTCATTCATCCAAAGGGTGGCCCGCTTGCCCACGGTGACCAGCTGGGCCGCCTGAAAGTGGGTGAAGCCCAGGGTGGGCAGGGCCTTGTACTGGCGGGCAAACCGGCCCAGGGCCGCCAGGACCCGCACCAGTTTGTCCCGGAGGAGGGTCAGACCCTCTTTCATCAGAATGATATCCGTGTTGTCCCCCACATAGCAGCTGGTGGCCCCCAGGTGGATGATGGGCATGGCACTGGGGCACTGGGCACCGTAGGCGTGGATGTGGGCCATCACGTCATGGCGGAGCTCCCGCTCCTTCTCCTGGGCCAGGTCATAGTTGATGTGGTCCTTCTCCCGCTCCAGCTCGTCGATCTGCCCCTGGGTGATGGGCAGGCCCAGCTCCATCTCCGCCCGGGCCAGGGCATTTCTTCAAAAACACAATACAGAATAATCCGGTATACAGACCTGCATACCGGATTGTTTGAAAGGAATTCTGTTATTTTTAACCCGGCGCCCGTCAAAAGCGCTCCAGCCGGTCCATCCCTTCCTTGATATTATCCATAGACGTCGCGTAGACCAGCGCAGGAATTCCGCGCACCAAACCCGGTACAGGGCACGATGCAGACCAGACCCTTTTTCAGGAACAGATCACCAAAATCATCGGCGCTGTTAATCACTTGGCCGTAGAGGGTCTTTCCGAGCAGTTCGCTGATATTCATCATGACATAAAACGCGCCCTGAGGCTTCAGGCAACTGATTCCGGGCATCTGGTTCATTCGCTCCACCATATAGTTTCGGCGTGCCTCAAAGGCCCGGCGCATAATCTCAACCGTATCCTGCATTCCCAGCAACGCCTCTACAGAAGCGGCCTGCGCCGGCGCAGAGGGGTTGCCGGTGGAATGGCTCAGGTAACGAGCCATCACTTTGATCAGCCGGGCGTCTGCGGCTAGATAGCCAATCCGCCAGCCAGTCATAGCATAGCTTTTGGAGACGCTGTTGACCAAAATGGTGTGCTCCTTCACCGCCTCACCCAGGGAGGCGATAGAGGTGAACCCACTCCATCATAGAGAAGTTTATAGTAAATCTCGTCGGCAATGATATATAAATCATGTTTGATGCAAATGTCTGCGAGGGCAACCAGCTCCTCCTTGGTGTAGACCATGCCAGTGGGGTTTGAAGGATTGTTGAACATGATGCACTTTGTCCGGTCCGTAATTGCGGCTTCCAGCTTTTCCGGCGTCAGCTTAAAGTGATCCGCCTCAGGACAAGGAATGAACACCGGAATGCCGCCTGCAATCTTGGTCATTTCATTGTAGCTGACCCAGGCCGGTGTGGGAATAATCACCTCGTCGCCAGGATTGACCAATGCCCGCAGAATGATGTAGAGACAGTGTTTTGCACCGCTGCTGACAATGATCTGGCTGGGCTCATAGTGTACGCCGCAGTCCGCTTCCAGCCGCTGACAGATCGCCTGCTTCAGCTGCAGGGTGCCGGTTGCCGGCGTGTACTTGGTTTCATCGTTGAGAATGGCGGAAATGCCCGCCAGTTTAATATTGTCCGGCGGGAAAATCCGGCTCCCCGCAGCAAATCCCAGCACATCAATGCCGTCTGCCTTCATCTTTTTTTATAGAGCGTATCCATTGCCAGTGTGGAAGATTCTTTTACATTTTCTGCGATGATAGATAAAGGTTTCATAAAAACGGCCTCCTAATAAGTTACAGTATGCTGTCGACATTATGACTTATTATATTCTCAAACTTTAAAAATGCAAGGGATTTTTCGGTGTTTTCCGATAGAAAGCGCACGGCAAACAACCATATCGTGCATTTCATCGTCCAAGATTTCCATCCAATGCCTTTTATTCTGTCTCTCCGCACCCAGTTTTCGCACATATCGGCACGCTATATTCTCGCAATTTTTTAATTTTTTCAAACTTCCTCTTGATTTTGCATACCGTATCTGGTATGATAATAAAGCTGTTTTACAACATGCTGTTAATGCTATTTAAGAGGAGGTATGCAAAAAATGGCTAAGTGCGACTTTGCGAGAAGGGCGTCGTGTTCGGTATCCAGGTATCCCATTCCCATCGCCGTTCCAATCGCGCCTGGAAGCCCAACGTGAAGCGCGTCAAGGCAATCGTGAACGGCTCTCCCACTCACGTCTACGTCTGTTCTAGATGCCTCCGTTCTGGTAAAGTTACCCGTGCGTGAATTAGAACATAGCAAATAACGGCCTCTGCAACTATGCAGAGGCCGTTATTTGTTACTTATGCCAGTTTTTTTCTTGCAATCCCTCCCCTTTTAAGCTATCCTTATATTAATATTGCATATCGTATTTTTGTTTGCTTGTTATTTCTGATGGGAGGTTATTTAAAATGTACAGTACTACCTGCGCCTTGATTGCAGCAGTTCCCTGTTGCTGGCGTTTTTCCTGATGGTTCTGTTCAACACGTCCGCTTCCAAGTCAATCGGGATTTCTCTCTTGCTCACCATCGCTCTGGTGATCTTCGTCTGGAAAATGGATTTGTTGACCACTGCGGCCTATGCAATCTACGGTTTGCTGAAGGCTGTGGATCTGTTGGTGATTGTCGCCGGCGCCATATTCCTGCAAAACACGTTAAAAGCAGTGGGACTGATGGATGTCATCCGCAGCGGATTCAAACAGATTTCACCGGATCCCGTATCAGGCAATTATCATCGCCTTTCTCTGGCGCTTTTATCGAAGGTTCCGCCGGATTCGGCACGCCTGCCGCACTGGCCGCTCCTGTTGGTGGGCCTTGGCTTTCCCGCCGTCGCAGCCTGCGTCGTGTCGCTGATTTCCAACAGCACCCCCGTTCCCTTTGCCGCAGTCGGCACCCCTACGCTGACCACCATCTCCAATATCACCTCCCAATTGGATGCATCCGGCGTATCTGCTGACACCTTCACCAGCGCAGTCACCCACAAAATTTGCCTGTATCTCGGTATTGGCGGGCTGGTTGTTCCTTTGCTCCTGGTCTCTGTTCTGGTGCTGTTTTTGGTTCGGAACGCAAGCTGAAAAGCATCGTGGAAATGATCCCCTTCTCCATTCTCGCAGCGCTCACCTTTATCGTCCCCCTACTACCTGCTGGGTACTTACCTGGGGCCGGAATTCGCCTCCATTATCGGTTCCATTATCGGTATGTTCCTGACCGTTCTGGCCGCGAAATTCCGCATTTTAGTCCCCAAATACATTTGGCATTTTAAAGGCGAGGACGTAGACGCCGACCACGAGCTGGAACAAGCGCCTACTGTGAAACAGTTCGCTCTGGCCTGGACTCCCTATCTGGCCATTGCGGTGCTGCTCCTCGTCACCCGTATGTCCGCTTTCGGTCTGAAAGATATCCTGAAGGGATCAGCATCGACATTCACAACATCCTCGGTGTCGAAGGCCTGGACATTGCGCTTCAGTGGGCGTACAATCCCGGGATTTTCCCCTTCATACTGGTGGCACTGGTCACCGCCCTGTGCTGCCGCCTGCCGCTGAAGCGCACCGGGAGGTCGCCAAGAATACCGGTTTGCAGATGGCCAATTTGACCGTCGCCCTGGTCGCCGGCGTAGCCATGGTACAGATTATGATGAACTCCGGCGTCAACACCTCCGGACTCAACAGTATGCTCTCCCAGATCAGCCAGCTTATGGTGGACATCGTAGGCAGCGCGTTCCCTTATATGTCCCCGGTCATCGGCATTTTCGGCGCCTTTGTCTCCGGTTCCTGTACCGTTTCCAGTACGCTGTTTGGCCCTCTCCAGTACCAGACAGCGGAAATGCTGAGCCTGTCCACCTCGACGATCCTCGCTTTGCAGATCACCGGCGGCGCACTGGGCAATATGATCTGTATCAACAACGTAGTGGCTGTCACCTCCACCACAAACGCACCGGGAAAGGAGGGGCCGCATCATCCGGCTCTGCCTCCTGCCCTGTCTGATCTACTGCGCCATTGTCTGGGTGGTATACCTCATTACCGGCATTTAACCTCACAGCAGTTCAGCCCCACCGGTTTTCCGGTGGGGCTTCTCTCTTCTCCCAATTCCAGCGCCCTTTAGCAATTCCAGCTGATCTTCGCAGGATTTGCCTCGCCGGCAATAGCGGTCGACTGTAACGAAGCAAGCGCTCTTCTCAACTCCCGGGCCGCAGCAGCATCATACGTTTCCCTTTCGCAGGCAAGGCCCAGCTCATCGTAGCTGACAGCCGCGGCACCGTACAGCAGAAAACCAAAGGCATTACTCGGTGTTTGAATGGCGGCACACCCAGTGGAAAGTGCACGGGCTGCCGCCTGTGCTACCGGCTGCTCGCCCAACTCCCTTGCCCTTTGCCGCATCATTTTAATGGCGTTTTTTGCCTGTTTCAGCTCCCCTCTCCCATCGCATACGCTCTGCAAACAGCAAGCAGTCCGGCCATGGTATGATCGTCCGCGCAGTGCCTTTGGTATACCGTTAAATAGTTCCGCCGCGCGTATTCAATCGCCCATTTAGATAGGGTGCTTTTGCTCTGCGTCTCGATCAATGCATTAACGCAACACATTCCTCTGAGGAAATATCGCCGAGCATCTTTCTTAACTGTGCCAATCTATTTTACCTCCTGTGGAGCCTGTGCTGTTACACACCAGGCTTTCCCACCCAATCTCCCGCAAAAACCCTTTGATGATTGCGTTTACCTCTGCGGGATTATCTTCATTCGCGTTGTGCGCTGCATTTTTGATGATGCGCAGAGGGTAATTCTCTTCTATGCCAATGCTCATTGTACTGCCTTACCTTTCCCGTTCTGTCGTACTCCCCAAGAAGCAAACAGACCGGACACGGGATCTTCAAGTCATGCACTCAGGAATAAACCCGCAAAGCCCAGGTGCATCAGATTGCACAGCTCCGCTTTTGTATAGCATTTCAACATCGTGCGCATATTTGTGCGGGCAGCAGCTGTTATACCACACAGTTTCGCCATAGCGCTGCGCAGCAGCCGGTCAGGATAACATCGTGCCATCCACTTTATCTGTTTCAGCCAGAAAAATCAGCTTTACTGTAATATACCGTTCCATAGGGACAGCTGTCAATGGATACAAATCCTTCTACCATATCAGGATGTGCCGTCATAAAGGATTGCGCCGCAAAACCGCCCATAGATTGCCCAATCAGCACCACCTTTCGGATGGTTTCTGCAGTGAGAATCTGGCTCAATTCCGCAGCAAGGTGCGCGTATGTAAAAATCTCAGTAGGGTCTTGATTTTCCATGGGCAGGCGCGTCCCAGGCAATAACCGTATATTCCGGGAAAACGCTTCCGTCTGTTTGGCAAACATCCGGTGGTCCGCAGTCGGCCCGTGCAGAAAGACCAGCGCCCGGTGGAATCTCTGTCGTTCTTTGAAATCAATAGTAGGTGCGTCCCCCGCTCTGAACGAGTCCACCGCATTTCCATGATTCAACCGCTCCTTCCAGCAGCGTGTTTTCCAATGCGTATCCAGCGCCAAATATAAGACGAGTCAATTTCTGCCAGCAAATAACCCTTCCAGCAGCCCAACATACTGTTGCGGATAAACCAAACTCAGTTCTCCGTGCTTCAATCCAGATGCAACATATAAAACACTCCCCGCTCAGTGTGCTGTGCAGAAGGCTGGCTGATTTTCTCATTACCCCCGCTTCTCTTTCTCCCACAAGAATCAGGACCTTCGCAGCAGTGTCTACAATGGACTGCTTCAAGGAATACTTCCCGTTGCTGCGTATCATGTTGATCAGGGACTGTTTGCTGATACGCAAACTGTCCCGATAATACCGTTCGAACCATTCATCCGGCACACAAAGGGTTTTGCCTGCATTTTAGAAAACCAGCGCCTCTTTATCAGACCATAGCATAACCCACAGGCAGGTGCGGTAAACACAGTTACGCCTTTCACCGGAAGTACCAGCGCACTCTCAACGATGGCGTACTCTGTGATGGCGGGCTCTCTCGAAAGCACTTCACAAACGATCTGGGCCCAATGGATAGTCCTCCAATTGCATATACCTTCCCTTTCAGCCTGCATTGGATATGCCTGATCAGTTTGTCCGCCGAGTCCTCAATACTGTGAAACTCCGTTTCTTCCATCTTCGCCATGCCCATCAATCACCGGCGTTACGACATGGTACCTCTCCACCAGCGCTTCAGCAACGCCTTTCCATGACCAATCTGATAAACCGCCGCCGTGTAAAAAGGATGATAGTAGAATGCGCCCGGCTGCCCACTTCTGTAAAAAATCATAGAATCCTCCCGATAACACCGACCCTTTCGGCGACAATGGCTACATATATCCCCGTTCCGCCTGGGATAATCCCTATTCCAGGCGGTCCTCCCCCCTCGTTTTGAGGGGTTCGTTTCAACGTAGTTTCTCTCATGCGTTCATACAGCAGCACCGTTTCGCGCGCCCTGCAAGGTGTTCGGCAATATGCCACTACTCTCCGGCACTGGCTGCCAGCCCCATCTCAATGACGATGCTGATGCGCCCGCTTCCGAACACATGGTATCGGAGCATTCCGTCGGTAGTTTCGCTTCGTTTAATCGCAGCCCCTGGTTCGGCTGAATCGACATGTCGCAATCCCTCCTCTCTGATCCGGGGACAGGCAGTTCTTCCGCCCGCTCGGGTCCCAATCGTCAGATCAAATCCCCCGCTTTTCAATCATAAGCCGCGCACTGCAGATATCCGCATCCACCAGTCCCCGCATACTGAGGGGGATAGCGCAACGTATCCGCATTTCGCAAAGCCGCT
>VOFE01001522.1_pt1 | contig 25214 bp, 30 predicted proteins | sample 5384071 | NCBI WGS metagenome assembly VOFE01 (sample SAMN12384724, study PRJNA508395) | human gut metagenome | isolation source: healthy gut D | host: Homo sapiens
CAGCATGTTTAGCAGCTGGAACTCCACCTGCGTCAGCTCGATCTGCACCCCGTTTTTTAAACGCGGTGCGGCTTTTCGTGTTGATTAAAAACGGGCCCTGCTCAATGTTCTGCGGGGTCATGGAAATGCCCGCCGTACGCGACATGGCCACCCTGCGGTACATGGCGTCCACCCGGGCCACCAGCTCGGACGGGCTGAACGGCTTTACCACATAGTCGTCCGCACCCAGCATGAAGCCGTTGACCTTGTCCATCTCCTGCGCCTTTGCCGTCAGCATAATGATGCCAAGTTCCGTGCTGCGCTTGCGCAGCTCCTTTGCATAGGGCAAAGCCGTCCATACCGAATTCAGCTTTGTGAAGAGCGCGCCGGAATAGCCGCGCGTCACCGCCGAATCGAGCGGCACGGTCCGCGCCATAAGGCTGTTCGCCGTCGAACCGGTAGAGGCTGCCCAGCGGCGACGCGCCCGCCTCCTCGCCCTTGCCCCGCGCGTGAGGTCCATCACAAACAGCTCCTGCACGCCGTCCCCGTCAAAATCCGTCAGCAGCATCTCACTGTAGGCAACGGCGTTCATCGAAAGCTCGCGCACGGCGCCGTCCTTTCAGGCTGTAAACCGATATGCTCGCCGTCGCGGTCTGCGGGTCGCCCTCAGCCGACCACGATCTCCTCGGTGCCGTCGCCGGTCAAATCGCCGAAAACACGCGGTCCACCAGCGTCGAGGTCGAAGTGAACTGCGCGAGCGAGCGCCACGCGCCCGCTTCATCCTCCGCCGAACTGGAGCCGTATGCCGCCCGTATCGCCCCGCCGCGCAGAAGCCGACCACCTCCCGGAAACGCCGTCGCCGTCGAGATCACGCGAGATGATCGCCGAGCGGTAGTCGCCGTTTTTCGGGTAAACGAGCGTCACGTCGTTCTCCTCCCCGCACAGCAGCGAATAAATCGCCTGCCTGTCCGCCGTCGTTTTTGGCGGGGGACATCAGCGCCGGCGCGTCGAGGCCTGTGATCTCGCCGCAGGCCGCAAGGGCGGATGGGAGCGTGAGCCCCGCGAGCAGGGCCGCTATTCTTTTGAGCATCCGCCGCACCGGCGCCACCTCCCCGGCTCAGGATTTCCGAACGGCCTTATAAGGCCATTTTAGAATAGTATACCATATCCCCGGCGGCGCCTGGCGCTTGCGGCCGGCAATTCCCGCCCTTCGAAATTATTAAATTTTTGTGACAGCATTGTGCTTCGCGGCTTCGCGTGGTAAAATTTCTATAAATATACGCAAGGGGGGCGGCGCTGTGGTGAGCAGGAAAACAGAATACGGCGCAACCGCCGCACCGGCCTTGTGCTCGGCTGCCTGATCGCGCTGACGCTCCTATTCATCTGGGGCAACTCGATGCGGAACGCCTCGGCCTCGGGCGCGATGAGCGGCTCGGTGCGCGTGTGGCTCGAATCGCTTCTGCACATACCGATCGACGAATTCCTGCTGCGCAAGGCCGCGCACTTTTCGGAATACGCGCTGCTCGGCGCGGAGCTTTCCCTGCTTTTAAGCCTGCTTTCAGACCGGCGCGGCGCGCCGCTCGCGCACGGGCGGAACCTGATCGATTTCCCGGCGCTCGGCTTTCTCGCCGCCGCGATTGACGACGATCCAGATCTTCACTGGGCGCGGTTCCTCCCCTGCTCGACGTCTGGCTCGACACGGCGGGCTACCTCACCGGCTTTTTCCTCGTCTTTCTGATTTTAAAATTGTAAGGAGCAAACACCATGCAAAACCGTAAACGGCTTCCCCTTCTTCTGACCGCCCTGATGCTCGTGTTCTGCATCGCGCTGACCGGCTGCGCGGGCCGCCGCAGCGTGACCGCCGAGGACTTTCCGCCGCCTGCGAGACCGCGGGCTTCGAGGTGACGGACGCCAGCGAGAGCTTCGACGCCTCCCGTGATTCTGACGGCGCTGACCGTGACCGACGAAAGCGTGAGCGCCGGCCTCTTCGTCTTTGCCTCTGCGGACAGCGCGCGCTCGAATTACGCGCAGATGCTCAGCGGCGTGAAAACGGGCGCAAGCGGTGAGAAATTCGTCGATTCCAGCGAATACAACCGGTTCTATTTCAGCGATGAAAGCGCCACAACGCTGCTCTACCGCAACGGCGCAACACTGCTGTTTGCGACGGCAGCGACACGGAAAGCTGGACGCGCTTATCGATGCGCTCGGCGTGTAACCGGGCATATTGCAAAAACAGATAAAGGCTTCCGGCCGCGGTGTGCAGATCCCGCGGCCGGAAGCCTTTTTTTTCGGACGACATGCGCGCCGAAAGCGCCTGCCGTCACACCTTCAGGTATCCGCCCATTTTCGCCACGGCGTCCGGGCTAAAGGCGTCGGCGTGCTCGCCGATATACGATTCGACCAGCCGGCCCGCACCCACGAAAACGCCGTATTGGAAAACAGGCTGCGCGCCGCGATCCGCTCGAAAAGCGCACCGTCACGCAGAGGAAGAAGCGGCTGCCGATCCGCCCGAGGGCGGAGGACAGCACATGCAGTGTATGGATTGCCCGGCCGACCGCGTCCATCAGATGCCCGACGGACTCGAAGCAGAACGCGAAACGGAACCGGCGGTGAGAATCCGGATGGTACCACCCATTTCCGCGCTTGTAACCCCGCATAATCCTTGCACTATGCTATTTTACGCAGGCCGCGCTCCCGCCGTGCATGGCCGCGCCGCCCGGCGCGCCATAAATGCGCGGGAATTTTTGCCCCGCGCCCCGCGCCCGGCACGCCCGCCAGCCCGAACGCGCCGCACAGCTCGGTACACCTGCATCTCTGTGCGGCCGCGCTCATCCTCTTTTCCGGGAATGCGTGCGCGTACAGGTCGTCCTGCTCGGGCAGCTGCGTCACGTAGCCGACCGGGATTCGATTCCCCGTCGCCTCGATGACCACACGCGCACCCGCCGGCCCAAACGCGCCGCACAGCTCGATGCACCCGACGCCTGACGCGCACAGCCGCTTCGCCGCCGCGCAAGCCTCCTCGAGATTCGAGACGCCGGCGATCTCCGCCGCGCCCCGCCGATGGCGGCCCGGTCCCTTTCCGCGTCAAACGCACCCATAGGATAAATGCAAAGCGCATGTCTTTCTCCTTTCCCCGCCTGCGCGGGACAAAAACAGCCCGCCGGGCAGGCAGGCTGTTTTGGAACGCTATTTAATCTTATTTTTAAAGCGCGGCAGAATGACCGCCGCAACGATCCAGAACAGCTCGTAGACAAAGAGCGCAAAGGACGAGATCTGGCTCACGCCCGCGATGAACGTGAGGAAGGCGACCAGCACGAAGCCGATGACCACCGCGGCGTTCTGCATCGCGACGATGAAGCTGATATTCTTCTTCTCGTCGATGCAGGCGAAACGACGCTCATCATCGATTCCACGCGGCCCTTCGTCGCCACATACGCGTCCGCGCGGCCGGTCTGCCCGGTCACAAGGCGGTCGCAGGCGCTGTCCGTCTCGGCGCCGATCACATTGACCGCCGAAGCGTCAATGCCGAACAGCCGCCCGATAAACTGCGGCGTGAGGTTCGCATCCGACGAGCGGACAAGCAGGGAGACGCCGTTGAGCCTCAAGCTCCGCGAGCTCCGCCTTTTTCTTGCGGTCCGCGTTGTAGGTGAGGATGAACATGGCACAGAGCACGCCGTCCGCCGCCACGTAGAGCACCTGACGGCTGCCGGTGGCATAGCGGCTTTCGAGCGCCTGATCCGGCGCCTCTATGCCGTGGGACGTGAGCAGCGCGCGCGAACCGATCAGGATCTCGCTGCGTCCACCGTGCCGGCCACGCCGTTTCCAGCCTCAAACCGGCCCTTTTCGACCTCGGGCAGCTCGCCCTCATGCTCGCTGGGCACCTGCTCGAAAACGCCGCCGAGCGGGCCGCCGAGCGCCTGCATCAGCGGGCCGGCGCGGAGCACGGCCTCCTCAAGACCCTCCTCCGTAAACGGCTTGACCCCATTGAGCACGACCGTGCCGCGCGGGAACAGGTCCGCCGAATCGACGAGCACCGCGTTGACGGCGCTCATGCGCTTGATCGCCTCATAGCCCGAAACCATCGCGCCGGCGCGGCGCAGCCTGTGGCTCAGGCGGCTGACCGGCAGGTTCACGGCAAGCATGTTTGTGACTGCGACGCACACGCAGCAGGAGGCCGCGAGCGCCGTAATCGCAAGGGAAGCGTCCTTCGTAATGACGAGCGCCACGACGCACAGGAGCAGCGATGCGACAAGGCCGACCGGCGCGAGCATCTGTGAGGGGCGGTCTCCGCCGGGTCCGGCTCATACGAAATCTGTAAAAGCGCTTTAGGAAGCCGGCTTTCTGCTGGTAGGCGATCGCCGGCTGGGAAACGACCGAGGAGCCCGCGAGCTTCAGGGACGTGTTGTAGTCGTCGAAAATGCGCACGGTGTATTTTGCTCGCGCGACGCCACAAAGCGAAAATTGAGTGGATGCGCCGGATCATCGTCAGCTTGCCGAGCGAATTCAAAAACAGGATGCCCGCCGCAATGCCGGCATACAGGTGCACCTGCCCGGTGGCGAGCGACGCCGAGGAAAAACAGCGCGCACACCGTCTGATCAGGACAGCCTGTACAGGCGACAGCCGCCGCGCTGTCCGAATTCGCGCGGAACTCGACAAGCGCGCGCAGGCCGTTCAAAAGCGACTTCGCGCAGAAGCCGACCGCGATCATCAAAAGATCAGGGAAACGACCGTGTAGCCGATCGCGCCGCTCACATCCGTGTTGTTCGGGCTGAAGCCCGCCTCGGCGATGAAAGAGGCGAGCAGAAGGACCACCGTGCTCACGCCGGTCGCAAGCATCCGCAGCGTCAGCTCGTGCATCGTCGCGCGCAGGTCGTGCGAAACGCCTTCGCGTCGGCCGGTCCGGTGTAATCGTCAAGCTGCTCGTCGCTGCTCACGTTGGCCGCCGTCGTCTCGGGGCCTCTCGCCGTTCCCGTCGCCGAAGCGGATCTTCAGGCGGTGCCGCCCGGCCGCGGCGCTCGTGTTTCCGTCCTCGGAATAGACGCGCGCGCTGCTGAGCAGCGCGCTCTTGCAGCACATCCGCATTGATGATGTGCACGGGCAGGTCGCGCTTTCTGTACGCGGTCACGTCGCTGACCGGCGTGGAAATTTTAGCGGGCTGCGGCGCGGCTTCCTGCGGCCAGGGGCCTCCTTCTGGCTCGGGCTGTCCGCCCGCCTCGAGCTCGGCCTGTTTTTCCTCCGAAAAGCTCGAAACGTCGTCGAACTCGCCGACCGGCTTTTCTCCTCCGGCTCATCCGAAACGACGCGCACCGAGCTGATTTCCTCCATGTCTCGGTCCGGCGGCGCATCCGCCGGGGCCTCCCACGGTTTCGAGGATGCGGCACCGAATCGCTTACACTGGCATGACCTTCGCCTGCTGAACGCCGAGCGTGTCGCTGGGATCGAGCTTTGATCTCCATCGTGCGCGTCTGCGCGTCCTGTAGCATCGCTTTCTGGAATTCCGGCAGGTTCTCGTCGCCCGCGCTGGCCTCATGTCAATGCCGTGCTGCTTCGCGTACGGGTCGCCCGCAAACGCCGAAACCGGCACCGGCGCCACGATGCCGAGCTCGTTCTCCACCTCGTCGATGTCCACGCCGGCATTTTTCACAGCCTCGGCCACGCGGCGGCGGCGTTTCGCGCTGCAGGCGGTCGAAATCCTTCGCCACCTCGTCGTCGAGCTCCGCGGTGTTCTCGTCGAACAGCCTTTTAAAGCCCTCGCCTCTTTCAGATCTCGCCGGCCGCGTCAAAGCTGCGCGTGTATTCGTCGATGGGCTTGAGCTGATGCCGTAGTACATCCTCCGCCGCGTCGATCTCCTCTTTTTATTTTTGCGCCGTCCGAAAGGCCGCGCTTTTCTTTTCCCTGCGCTTTCTCTCGCTGCGCTCCGCCTCGGTGTACGGCGTCTCCACCGTTTCGACCGGCACGGGCCCGCGTCGGCCTGCGCTTCGGGCACGGCCGCCGGCTGCGCCTCTGCCGCGGCAGTCTCTTCCTGCGCCTCCTCCGGCTCGTCCGCTGCGGCCTCCTGCCGGCTGCGTTTTCCGCGGCGCCTCTCTGGCGCGCCGCTCCTCCGCCAATATATCCTCCAGTGTGAAACGATTGTCCGCACTCATTTCAATGCGCCTCCTTTTTGCTGGGCTGTGATGCGCTTCTCGCCGCCGCGCGATCTCATAGCAGAGAACCCGCAGGCGACGGAGGCGTTCAGGGGAGTTGATCCTGCCCTTCATAGGCAGGGAAACGATAAAATCTTGATTTTTCCTTTGACAAGGCGCGAAACGCCGAAACCCTCCGAGCCGACGACGAGCGCCGCCGGGCCGGAAAAATCGGTTTGGCACCAGTCGGCGCCGTCCATGTCCGCCGTGTAGACCCACGCCGCGCGCCTTGATCTCGTCGAGAACGCCGCGATATTCGGCACGCGCGCGACCGGCAGGTATTCGACCGCGCCCGCGGAGGTCCTTGCCCACCGCGGCGGTCAGCCCCACGCTGCGCCGCTTCGGGATCACGACGCCGTGCGCGCCGGCGCATTCCGCCGTGCGGATGATCGCGCCGAGGTTGTGCGGGTCCTCGATCTCGTCGCAGACGATCAGAAACGGCGGCTCGCCGCGGCTTTCCGCCAGCGCGAAGATATCCTCCGTTTCGGAAAACGCGCGCACGGCCGCAACGGGCCGCGACGCCCTGATGGTTTTCCCCGGCGCACATCGCGTCGAGCTTTCTGGGGTCTGCATCCTTGATCGTAACGCCCGCGTCCCGCGCCATGCGCAGGATCGCGTTCACCGAGCCCGTCCTGTCTCCGCGCCGCACATAGACGCTGTCGATCGGCCTGCCCGCCCGAAGCGCTTCCGCGACGGCGTTGCGCCCGGCGATGATCTCTTTTTCTCTTTCCTTCTCCATGAGGCCGCGTTTTCCTTTCCATTGGCATACTTCCGCAATATACTAGGGATTATACCATACTTCAACGGCAGATTCAACCGATACGCGAAAAAAGCGCCGCACCGGCGCTGTTTTTTTCCGCCATTTTCGCACGGCGCCCGAAACGCCGCCCATGAGCGCCGGCAGGCGGCTGAACTGGTCGGCGCGGTCGTCGAGCCAGTAGGCCCACGCGGCGTCCGCGGTGGAGAAGCCCTCCCGCTCGAGATCCACGCCGTCCCCGGTGATCGTGCAGCGCGCCATCGCGTTTGAAACCGCCTCGCGCAGGTCGGCCTGCATCTCCTCGAACGCCGAAAAAGGCAAACCGGCGGTAGCTGTCGAGCGGGTCGCGCCCGGCGACGACCTCGAGTGGATGCCGCGCCGCTTGTCCTCCATCGCGGCGTGAGATAGTCCGACCAGCAGCGCGTCAAAATAAAAGCGTGAGCTGCCGCTCGGCCTTTCCACGGCGGCCTCTCCGTGCGCGGCGCAGCGCGCGGTGCAGCGCGGGCGCATGGCGGCGCACCAGCGCCGGAGCCTGCCCGCCGCAGAGCAGCGCTTTGCGGTATGCCGAAACCATCGCCCGGCGCCTCGAGCACCGCCGCGTACTGCTCTAAAATGTAGCGCGTTTCCGTATCCTCCGCTCCGCCTGGCGCTGCTGTTGCCGGCGCAGCGCCCGCGCGCTGTCTCCGCCTTCCGGCGCGGCCAGATAAAACCGGTTGCCGCCCGGGTCGCCCTGCCGCCCCGCACGCCCGCGGAGCTGGTCGTCGAGCCGGCGGCTCCGGTTCAGCGCGGTGCCGAGCACCAGCAGGCCGCCCGCCGCACGCACGGCCTGCTCCGCCGCGCGCTGTCCGCCCTGCCGAGGCGGATATCCACGCCGCGCCCGGCCATGTTCGTCGAAATCGTGATGCGCCCGGGCCGCCCCCGCCTGCGCGATGACGGCCGCCTCCCGCGCGTCCTCCCGCGCGTTGAGCACGCTGTAGTCGAGCCCCTCGGCCGAAAGCCCGCGCGGAAAGCGCCTCCGATTCCCGCACGCTGCCCGTGCCGACCAGTACCGGCCTGCTGCGCGCGTTTGGGCCCGGAGCTGGCGCGCAGCAGCGCGCCGTCCTGGCTCTGCGCGTCGGAATACGGCGTCCGGCTCATCCTGCCGGATGCACGGCCGGTGCGGCGGAACCGCGCAGACCGAAAGGCCGTACAGCCGCCGAAACGCCTGCGCCGCCGAGGCCGCCGCCGTGCCTGTCATGCCGCACAAAAAACGGTAGCGCAGCAAAACGCGCGCATGTACGTCATGTTGTAAATCACCGTCTGCGGCGCGGGCTCGATGCGCTCCATGCGCCCATGCGCTCCACCGCCCGTTGCAGCGCGTCGGGAAACCGCCCGCCAAGGCGGCGCGGCCCGTCGGCGCATCGATGATCTCGATCTTCCTGCCCTGCACAATATAGTTCTGCTGTTTTTAAGGAGGAATGTGCCTCGCGCGGCGAGCACCGCCGAAAGCAGCGTTTCATTTTCCCGCGCGTACAGATCCCGCGCTGGGGAGCGCCTGCGCGGCGTCGATGCCGGCATCCGTCAGCCAGACCCGGTGCGTTTTGGCGTCGCTTTCCACTGCCCCCGCGGGCAAAGCCGAGACGATTGCCCGGCGCGCTTCTGAAGCCTCCGCGCCGCCGGGGCTTCGCCGGCCAGCACGAGCGGGATGCGCGCCGCGTCGATCAAGAGGGAGTCGGCTTCGTCGGCGATCGCCGCTGCAAACGGATTTTCCGTCAGCGCCTGCGGTTCCATACACAGGAAATTGCGCAGCTCGTCGTATGCGGCCTCCTTCGCCGCGATGTAGAGGACATCGTCCGATACGCGGCGTTGTGCCGGGCCCGGTTTTCTCCAGACGCATGACGCGGTGGCCGCAGCGCGCAAAAAACCGGCGTGCCGAGCGCGCAGTCGCGCGCCGCGAGATAATCGTTGAACGCGAGCACATGCACCGGCGTGCCCTGAAGGCGAGCGCGGCCGCGGTCAAAACGGCACAGAGTGTCTTGCCCTCCCCTGGTCGGCAGCTCGGCGATCTTCCCCTGCTGCATCGCAAATGCCGCCGCAAGCTGCGTTTCAAACAGCGTTTTCCCGGTCTCCGCCGGATCATTTCCCCGCAGAGCGGCGTAAAGGCGGACGTCGTCCTCCCGCGCGGCCGCCTCCTCCGCCATGCGGCGCAGGCGCACGTCGGGCAGCGCCGCACAGCCTTTCCGCACAAACAACAGCGCGGGATAAAATCGCGTATGGCAAAAGGGGCTCCCGCCGGAAGCCCTGTTTTTTTCGCATATTTTCATTGAACACCGCCGGGCGCGCGCTTTACGCTGCCCGGCCTGTGATTTTCCGCTCACAGTTCTTCCTTTCCGAACGATTTTTTCCGCCGCAGGCGGATAAAACGAAATTGAAAATCTTACTCTCTTGCGCACCGCGTGCACCGCCCGCAGGTAGAGCGCAGCAGACGGCCGCAGAACCGCCGCCGCAGCAGCCGCGCAGGCAGCCAGCAGGACAAAAGCGCGGCGCGCCGAAAAAAAGCCCGAAAAGCGCCGCAAACAGGCAGAACATCCCGCCCAGCACGCGCACAAGCCATTTTTCCATTTTCGCCGCCTCCCTTCACGCGTATTCTCTGCCTAATACCATATACTATAGCGCAGCCGCCGGCATTTTTTTCAACCGTTTTGCGCCGGAATGTGAATTTTTCGATCGCCGCAGAATAATTATTCACTTTTTCCTCAATTTTCCGCGCCCCGCTGCGACAAAAATTCGCCTATACGCCCGTAATATTCCCGCGCCGCGCGCAGGTTGACATAAGCCGCGCCTGCGTTTTCCCACACACCCTGTTGATAACTCTGTGGAAAGTGTTGAAAACCCGCTTTCCATATGGAATGCGATTTCCACAGCTTTTCACATGCGCTTATTTTATGTAAACGCGCAGCAAAAAAGCGCCGCGTTCCGTGCGTTTTTTCCGCCTCCCGTCTGTAAACCGTTTGTAAAATTTTCCGCAAAACACTAGTGGGATTCAAAATTCCTCCACCAATATCTTGTGTTTTTTCAAAAAAAGCGTTTTATTTCCCGTGGGGAATCAATTTTAAAAACGCCCCTCCCGCGCACGGGCGGACCGCGGTGTATTTTCACGCTGTGAATTGCGGAAAAGCGGTTGTATTTTTCACCTGAATCGTGTAAAATGGAGAAAAGCCCGCGGAAAACCGCCTGTTTTTTGTCCGCTTTGGGTTTTCCCCTGTGCTTCTGTCGAAAAAAGGTGGTGCAGGGGCGGAAAAGCCCCGCACAATTTTCCGGATAAAAATTCATTTTATACATCGAAAGGATGATCTCCCATGCGTGAGGATATTTGCTCGATCCCGATCAGTGAAATTTTCGAGCCGAAGGACGGCTGCCCGTTCTGCCGGATGCGCGACATGCTGGAGGACCGCATGGCGACCTACATCACCGGCGCCGCCATGATGGAGCCCGACGTGCGCGTGGAGACGAACCGCCTCGGCTTCTGCAAAGACCATTTTGAGATGATTCTCCAGCGCGGCAGCCGGCTTTCGGTCGCGCTGATTCTCGAAAGCCTTTTGGAGGAGACCGGAAACGACATCTTCCCGAACGAATCGAAAACGCCGCTCAAAAAGGTGCTCGCGGCCGCCGACCGCCGCCGGCATTCCTGCTTCGTCTGCGACAGCCTCGAGACGAACATGCGCCATCTGAGCGAGACGGTCATCAAGCTCTGGCAGAACGAGCCGGAGTTCCGCGACCTGTACGCCGCGCAGACGCACATCTGCCTTGCGCATTACAGCTTCATTCTCGCCGCGGCGCAGAAAATGCCGAAGAAAAATTTCGTCCCGTTCGCGGCGGAGACGAAGCGCCTTTCGAAAAACTACCTCGATACCGTGAAGGCCGACACAACGCATTTCTGCCGTATGTTCGACTACCGCAACAAGGACGGCGACTGGGGCAATTCCCGCGACGCAATCGAGCGCGCGATCACCTACGTGACGGGCCGCGTCCCAAGCGTGACGACCAAAACCGAGGGCAAGAACCGATGATCCGCTTTGTGCCGCCGGACGGCTGCCTCGACCTCGCGCAGACGCTCGACTGCGGGCAGGCCTTCCGCTGGCAGGAAATCGCCGCGCCCGGCGGCAGCGCATGGCACGGCACGGCCTTTGGGCACACGCTGACCGTGCAGAAAAGGGACGGCGCTTTTTTCTTCGACTGCACGCAGGCGGAATTCGACGCGGTCTGGTTCCCCTACTTCGATTTCGGCACCGACTACGCGGCGATACGCCGTGCGCTCTGCGATCTGCACCCGGTTCTGCGCGACGCCGCGGCCTTTGCGCCGGGCATCCGCATCCTGCGGCAGGAGCCGTGGGAGGCGCTGTGCTCGTTCATCATTTCCCAGAACAACAACATCCCGCGCATCAAGGGGATTTTAGAGCGGCTCTGCACGCTGCTCGGCACGGAGATTCCGGGCGGGCGCGCATTTCCGACGGCCGAGCGCCTTTCCGCCTGCACCGCGGAGACGCTTGCGCCCGTGCGCGCGGGCTTTCGCGCGAAGTATCTGATCGACGCCGCCCGCCGCGTCTCCTCCGGCGCGCTCGACCTCGAGCGCGTGCGCACGCTGCCGCTCGACGAAGCGCGCAGCGCCCTGCAAACGGTGCTCGGCGTCGGCCCGAAGGTCGCGGACTGCGCGCTGCTCTACGGCCTGCACCGCACCGAATGCTTCCCGCTCGACGTGTGGATGAAGCGCGCCATGGCGCTGCTGCCCGGCGTTTCCCGCAGGATTTCGGCGAAAACGCCGGCGTCGCCCAGCAGTATATTTTCCACTACGCCCGCATGCACCCCGAGTTGTTCCGCGCCGAGGCCGCCGTCTCCTGACGGCCCCACTGGCGCGACCGTGCGCCGTTTTTTCCGGCGCTTCGCATAAACAAGAGGAAGGACAGGATCTCCCTGCCCTTCCTCTTGTTTTTTTCCCGTTCATTCCACCTCCCGCAGAAGCTCCTCGGCTGAAATGCCGAACAGCCTCGCGAGCGCGAGCAGGTTGGATGTGCTCGGCTCGGAAGTGCCGGATTCCCATTTTGAAACAGCCTGCCGGCTGACGCCTACGGTCTCCGCGACAAATTCCTGCGTCATCTTGCAGGCCGTTCGGCGGGCGCGGATCGTTTCACCGAGCGACCGCTTGACCGCCGCGGCCTCGCTGCGCGCGGGCTCCGAGCGGATATATTTCCGAAGCGCGCGGATCACGAGCACCAGCAGCCACACGAACAGCCCCATAAACAAAATTCCGACCGCCATGACCGCAAACAATGAGATGCCTGACATTTTTCCACCTCCTTTCGCCTTCAGTATACCATGGCCGCGCGGTTGCCTCCACCAACCTCCGCGCAAAAGCGGGTTGCCTTTCGGTTGCGGCCGGACGCCTCGCACCGACCGGGCATTCCGTCACCATTGGTCGTACTGCGGCGCCGGAAGCCCCTCCGGGATCGGCGCGGTCACCTGCAGAATGAGCCGCGCCATCTCCTCCGGCGCCTCCGCGCAGCCGTACAGGAGCCACTGGCGCACCACGGCGAAAAAGCCCGCCTTGACAAACGAAAAATATACTCCATCTGGTGCTCCGATTCCATGCCGAGCTGCCGGAAATACGGCTTAAAGACCGTTTCAAACAGCGTCTGGTAGCCTTTTTTCTACGCCCGCCATGCCCACGCTCGAAAAATACGCGCGGTAAAAAACGGCGTTGCGCCGCACGTGGCGCAGAATAACGACCAGATATTCCCCCGAAAAGAAGTAGGGCGAGCGGATCTCCGCCCGCTCGATCTCCTCCATGACCGCCTTGCCCGCCGCATGGCTCATCGTCTCCAGCAGGTCGTACACATCCCTGTAATGGTAGAACGACGAGCGGTTGATGCCGACATGCGCGCAGATCTCCTGCACCGTGATCTTGTCCGGCTCCCGCTCAGACAGCGCCGAAAGAAAATATTCCCTGATTTTTCGGTCCATCTCCTGAAATCGCAGGTTGTTTTTCTGGTTCACGGCAGCTCCTTTCCGCACAATAACGCAACACCGACGTGTTAATTGACGGTTGAGCGCCCGTGCTTTCCGTGTTATGCTCTAATTAAAGCAATATTTGTTGTTTTAATCATACCACCGGCACACCGAAAACACAACAGAAAGGAACGGATCGTATGAAAACAGCCGAATTTTTGAAAAAGGGCTCCGTGTGGAGGGGCCATCCTGCGGATGAGCATCCCCACCATCGCCGTGATGCTCGTCACCATCGCCTACAACATGGCGGACCTGATTTTCGTCGGCAGACCGGAGATGCCGCGCAGGTGGCGGCGGTCTCTGCTGGCTTCGCCCTTTTTCCTGCTCCAGATGACGCTCGGCACGCTGATCGGCGGCGGTGGCTGCACGGCGGTTTCCGCGGCGCTCGGCGCCCGAAACACGGCCCGCGCCAAGGTCTGCTCCGGCGCGTGCGTTGTGCTGAGCCTTGCGGGCGGCGTGCTGCTCGGCGGCGCCGCGCTCCTGTTTTCGGACGCCTTTCTCCGCTTCTTCGGTGCGGACGGCACCACCCTGCAGTTCACAAAGGACTACCTGCTCGTGCTCGCCGCCGGCACGCCGGCCGTCGTGTTTTCCAGCGCCTTCGCAAACCTCGTGCGTGCCGAGGGCGCCGTCAAGGAAGCCGTGCTGTTCAACGGGCTCGGCACCGCCGCCAACATCGCGCTCGACCCGCTCTTTATCTCCGGACTCAGCATGGGCGTGCGGGGCGCCGCCGTTGCGACGGTCATCGGCAATCTGCTCTCCGCCGCCGCGATTCTCCTCTACCTGCGCCGCAGAAGCACGGCGCTCACGCTGAACCCGCGGCATGCGTTCCGGGATAAGGGAATATTCCTGCAGGTGCTGGGGCTCGGCGTGCCCGGCTCGGTCGGCAACCTCCTGATGAGCATGACCAACACGGTCGCAAACCATCGCGATCCGGTACGGCGCAGGCGTCGTCGCCGCAATGGGCGTCGGCGGAAAGGCCGGCATGATCGTCTCCATGGCCGCGATGGCGTTCTGCCTCGGCGTACAGCCGATGATCGCCTACAACCACGGGCGCGGGCAACGCGGCGCGCACACGGGAGATCGTCAGGAAAACAGGGCTGCTCGCCGTTCTCACCGGCACGGCGCTGACCGCGCTGTGCTACGCGCTGCGCATGCCGATCGCCCGGCTGTTCGTGCAGGACGAGGCCGTTCTCGCCTTGAGCGCGCGCATCATGACGATCGGCCTTGTCGGCATGCCGCTGCTCGGCCTGTACTATCTCGGCGTGAATTACCTGCAATCCGTTGGGCACGCCGCGCTCGCCACGGCGCTCTCCGTTTTCCGGCAGGGACTCTTTTACGCGCCGGCCCTTCTCTCCATGCACCGCCTGCTCGGCATGGAGGGCATGTTTTGGGCCTCGCCGGTCACAGACGTCGTCTCCGTTTTTCTCGCGCTGTTTTTCATGCTTTTTCCGGCCATGCAAAAGCACCGGGCCAGAAAACAGCCCGGTGCCCGTAATCCGATTTGAAAACGCCTCAGCCCCGCATTCGGAAATACGCGCCGGAGTACGGCGCAAGCTCGAGCGCAAACCCGCCCGCCTGCGGCTTCAGCGGCTTTTCGCGCGCGGCGTCTTTCCGCCGTAAACGTCCCAGTCGCTGTCGATCAGCGCCTGAGCGCCGTTATGCCGGGCAGCTCCAGCACATAATCCTGCACGCGGTCGGAAAAATTGAACACAGCGGCGATGCGCTCTCCGCCGCCGGCGCGCTCCAGCGCATAGACGCATTTTTCCTCCTGATGGCAGTCGATCCAGCGAAACCCGCGGGGTCGAAATCCGCCGCCCAGAGCGCCGGGTGCTCGAGATAGAGCCGGTTCAGGTCGCGCAGCATGCGGTGAAACGCATCGTGGTTCGGGTATTGCAGCAGCAGCCAGTCCTGCTCGCGCTTTTCGTCCCATTCGCGGAGCTGGCCGAGCTCGCCGCCCATGAAGTTCAGCTTTTTGCCCGGGTGCGCGTACATGTACAGGTAGAGCGCGCGGCCCTGCGGGAATTTTCCCGCGTAATCGCCGTGCATTTTTGCAGGACAGTCGCCTTGCCGTGCACGTTCTCGTCGTGCGAGAGCGGCAGCAGGTAGCGGTCGCTGTAGTAGTACAGCATCGAAAACGTCAGCTTGTGATACGCCTCGCCGCGGTATTCGGGCGCGGTGCGGAAATAATTGAGCGTGTCGTTCATCCAGCCCATGTCCCACTTATAGTCGAAGCCGAGGCCGCCCGCCTCCGCCGGCGCCTGTAACCCCTGGATACGCGGTGGAATCCTCCGCGCAGAGCAACGCCGCGGGGTGGCGCAGCTTGAGCCCGCGGTTCATCCCGCGCAGGAAATCGACCGCCGCGCCGTTCACACCGCGGGCCGGGTCGCCCTGCCAGTAGATCATGCGGCTGATCGCATCCATGCGCAGGCCGTCCATGTGGAACTCCTCGAGCCAGTAATTCGCCGCCGACTGCAAAAGCTGCGCACCTCGCCGCGCGAGTGCATGAAATTGCGGCTGCCCCACTCGCTGTACCCCACGTCCGTGTGCGGATATTCGTAGAGCGCGGTGCCGTCGTAATTTGCGAGCGCGTAGCCGTCCACCGCGAAATGCACGGGCACGAAGTCGAGGAGCACGCCGATCCCGGTCCGGTGGCACTGGTCCACGAGGTATTTCAGGTCGTCCATCGTGCCGTAGCGCGCGGTCGGGCTGAAAAAGCCGGTGGTTTGGTAGCCCCACGATTCGTCGCACGGGTGCTCGGCAAGCGGCATCAGCTCGATGTAATTGTAGCCCTGCCGCTTTACATAGGGCACGAGCTGCGCCGCAAGCTCCCGGTAGGTGTACCAGTCGTCCGGCGCCTCGCCGGGCTCTTTTTTTGAACGAGCCGGCATGCACCTCGTAGATGTTGAGCGGCCCCGCTTTGCAGTCGGTCCGCGCGCGCATCCAGTCACCGTCGCCGAAGCGGTAGCCGCCGAGGGCGCGGACGACCGAGGCCGTGCCCGGCCGCAGCTCCATGCCGAAGCTGTAGGGATCACAGCGGTCGGTAAACGACGCCTCTCCCGTATAAATGCGGTACTTGTACATCGTGCCCGGCACGGCGCTCTCAGCACGGCATTCCCAGAAATTCCTCGTCTCCCGTTCGCGCCATCGGCAGCTCCTGCCAGTCATGGCTCGAGGCGATCAGCGAAACGCGCCTTGCGGCGGGCGCAAAGGTGCGGAACACCGTGCCGCCCGCCCCGCATGCGCGCCGAGATATTTGTATGCGTCGAACGCCCTGCCCGTGTAGAAATCCAAAACCCCATGCGCCCGCCTCCCAAAAGATAATAGACACCCGTTGTTTTTCTTTGTATAATGATCTTAGCACAGCGGGGTTCCGCTGTCCACCGACGCAACGGAATCCGGCGTTTAACCGACGCTTTCCGAAAAACGTCGGTTAAACGGGAAAAGGACGTATGGAGCATGGACATCCGAATCAAAAAACCGAGCGCGCAATCCGCGAGGCGTTCCTCGCGCGCTGCGGGCGCAGAAGCCGCTTGAAAAAAAATCACGGTCAAGGAGCTGTGCGCGGCGGCATACATCAATAAATCGACCTTTTACGCGCATTACGCCGACCTTTTCGCGCTTTCGGACGCGCTCGAGCGCGAGGCCGTGGACGCGATCCTGCGCGACATCGGCGCGGCGGGCACGTATACGCTCGACACGCCGGAGACCTTCACGCGCGCGCTGTGCATCCTTTCACGCGCACCTGCCGCGGATCAACCTGCTGTTTTCGGATAAGGCGCAGAGCCGTCTGGCCGACCGCATCGAGGACGGCGTGAAGGCGCTGGTCTTCTCGGCCTACCCCGAGCGCCGGGACGACCCGGTGATGCAGATCGTGCTCTCCTACAGCATCCACGGCGCATACTGGGCGTACACGAAAAATCAGGCGGCGGGCGAGGCCGTGCTGCTCGAGGTGATCGGGCGCATTTCCGGCGCTGCGCGCCCTGTACTGACCGCGCGGCGCAGAGCCCCCGACAGATATTTACATTCTGTTTATGGACTTTAAACCGGTTTCTATCTATACTTATAATAAAAAGAACGAAAATGAAAATACAGGGGGAAACGGCCTTGTGTGCTTTTGTGCAGTTTGAGGACGTGACGAAAATCTATAAGACCGGCGACGTCGAGGTCAAGGCGCTTTCGGGCGCGAGCTTCGAGATTCAAAAGGGCGAATTCTGCGTGATCGTCGGCGAATCGGGCGCGGGCAAGACGACACTGCTGAACATTTTGGGCGGCATGGATACGCTGACGACCGGCCGCGTCCGGATGGACGGCGTGGAGATCAGCAGTTTCGACCGCACGAAGCTCGAGAACTACCGCCGGTTCGACATCGGCTTTGTCTTTCAGTTTTACAACCTGATCCCGAACCTGACCGCGCTCGAGAACGTGGAGCTGGCGCGCAGGTCTGCAAGGATCCCGTCGACCCCACGAGATGTCCGGGCCGTGGGCCTCGGGCACCGCATGAACAACTTCCCCGCCCAGCTTTCGGGCGGCGAGCAGCAGCGCGTCTCGATCGCGCGGGCGCTCGCGAAGGGCCGAAGCTGCTCCTGTGCGACGAGCCGACCGGCGCGCTCGACTTACGAAACCGGCAAATCCATCTTTAAAGCTCTGACGGATACCTGCCGGCGCGACGGCGCCACCGTCGTCATCATCACGCACAACGCCGCGCTCTCCGCCATGGCGGACCGGATCGTCCGCGTCAAAAACGGCACGATCCATTCCATGCGCATGAACGCACACATCACGCCCGTCGAGGAAATCGAATGGTAACCGGCGTGACCGGCAGCCCGGGCGCTACCTCGCGATTTTACTGATCATTTTGCTTGGCGTCGCGTTTCTGACCGGCCTGCGGCTCACCCGCCCCGTAATGACCGTGACGGCGGAAAATACATAGACGACGCCGCGCTCTACGACCTGCCTGCTCGACGATCGGCTGACAGCGCGGGACGTCGAGGCGGTCTCCCACGTCATGGTGTAACGGCCGCCGAGGGGCGCGGCCAACACGGACTTTGATTTCGCTGCGCGGAGACGAGGAACACATCTACCGCGCGCACATGCTGACGGATTCGATCAACCGGCCGGTGCTCACGGCAGGCAGCATGCCCACACGCGGGACAGTGCCTCGCCGACGCGGGGCGCTTCACCGAGGACATGATCGGCCAGAAGATCACGGTTTGAAACCGGCGAGGACGACATCCTCGCCTACCGGAATACACGATCACGGGCCCTCGCCCGCTCGCCCCCTCATCAGCATTGAGCGCGGCACCTCTTCGCTGGGCAGCGGCAGCCTCTTGAGGCCTTTGTGCTGATCCCGCCCGAGGGCTTCGACACCGAGTATTTCACGGAGCTTTATGTGAAATGCAGCGGTGACTTTGAACTCTACAGCGACGAATACGAGGATTTTGTCGATTCCGTTTCGACGCTGTGGAAAACAGCGCCGCCGCTTCCGTGGAGACACGCTTTGACGACCTAAAGGCCGACGGCGGGACGAGATCGCCGACGCCGAGCAGACGCTCGCCGACGAAAAGGCCTCGGCGCAGGCCGAGCTGGACGACGCCAAGGCCAAGCTGGACGACGCGGCGCAGGAGCTCGCGGAAGGCGAGGCGGAGCTTCAGGACGCAAAAGCCCAGCTCGACGACGCGGCCGCGCAGCTCAACGACGGCCCCGCAACAGCCGAGCTTTACCTCGTGGGAAAGCGCGCTAAACGCGGGCTGGGCAGTATTACGACGGCCAAAGCCAGCTCGGTAGCGCCGTCGCCATGGGGCGGCAGACGCTGGAGGAAAGCCGTGCGCAGCTCGACGAGGCCGAGGCAGCGTACCAGACCGGCAAGGCCGAGTATGACACCGGCAAGGCGCAATTTACGACGGCTACGCCGCGTCTTGGGCGGACGGCTGGGCGCAGTACAGCGCCGCGCTCGACACCTACAATACGAACTATGATGCCTACACGGCGGGCTTGCAGCAGTACGAAACGGCCCGCGCCGAATTTGAAGCCGTGAAGGACACGCTGCCGCCCGAAACGGCCGCCGAAACCGAAGCGCAGCTTGAGGCGACGCGCGCCGCGCTCGAGCAGACCGCCGCCGCGCTTGAAGCCGGCAAAGCACAGCTCGACCACAACGGTGCAATGCTCGAGGCCGAAAGGAGGAGCTCGACGCCGCGGGCGCAGAGCTGGAAGCCGCCGAAGCGGACTTTCCGCCGCGCGCGCCGAGCTCGACGCGGGCTGGGCGCAGTACAACAGCGGCGCCGAGGAACTCGAACGCCAGCAGGCCGAGCAGCAGGCGCAGCTCGACGCGGCCTACAGCGCCCTCACCCAGCTTGAAAGCGGCATCGACGCGTATTGGAGCGGCCTTGCCGAATATGAGGACGGCGTGCAGACGCTCGCGGACGGCCGCGCCGAGTACGAGGACGGCCTGCGCGAATACGAGGACGGGCTCGCGGAATTTGAAGCCGAAATTGCCGACGCTGAGGCGGAGATCGCCGACGCCAAGGCCGAGCTTTCCGACCTCGAGGCGCCGGAGCTCTTCGTGCTCACACGCGAGACGAACACCGGCTACGTCACCTTTGAGAGCGATTCCCAGATCGTCGAAAAGCTCTCCGCGCTCTTCCCGGTCTTTTTTCTTCCTGATCGCCGCGCTCGTCTGCTCCACGACGATGACCCGCATGGTCGACGACGAACGGACGCAGATCGGCACGCTGCGCGCGCTGGGCTACAGCCGCGCCGCCGTCTATACAAAATATATGCTGTATGCCGGCAGCGCCGCCACGCTCGGCTGCCTGATCGGCTATTTCGGCGGCGGCTGGCTCTTCCCCTACGTCATCTGGATCGCCTACGGCATGCTGTACCAGATCCCCGGCTTTGTGAGCCTTTACGACCCCGCGCTGTTTCTCATCGCTCTGCTCGCCTCGCTCCTGTGCTCGGCGGGCGTGACCTTCCTCGCCTGCCGCCACGAGATGACGAGCACGCCGGCCAGCCTGATCCGCCCGAAGGCGCCGGAGCCGGGCAAGCGCATTCTGCTCGAGCGCTTCACGCCGCTCTGGAAGCGGCTGAAATTCCTGCACAAGGTCTCCCTGCGCAATATCTTCCGCTTTAAAAAGCGCATGATTATGATGATTCTCGGCATCGCGGGCTGCACGGCGCTCGTGCTCACCGGCTTCGGCATCCACGATTCCGTCGCGAATATCGCAAACTACCAGTTCGACGACATCCAGAAATACGACCTTTCCGTCACGTTTGCCGATCCGCTGACCGAGGCGGATACCGAGGCGCTCGAAAAGACCTACAGCGCCGAGATGGAAAACGGACGCCGCCGCACTGATGGCGGCCGGCGAGCTGACCGGGCGTGACGCGGCAAAGTCCGTCTACCTCGTCGCGTCCGACGACCCCGCCATCACCGAGATCATCGACCTGCACCGCGGCGGCGAAACGGTGCCGTATCCCGGCGCGGGCGAGATCGTCATCACCGAAAAGCTCGCCGAGCTAGCCGGCGTGCGCGTCGGCGACACCGTGACGGTCTCTGTCTCCGACACCGACAAGGCCGAGCTCAAGGTCGCCGGCCTCGCCGAAAAACTATGTGCAGAACTACGTTTACATGACCGGCGAAACGTACGGCGCAGCATTTTCGGACGGCTTCGAGCCGAAAACACTGCTGCTCCGCACGGCGGAGGGCGCGGACGAATACAGCCTTTCGGCCGCGCTCTCAAACGAGGACGGCGTGGCCTCGGTCTCCGTGATTTCCGACACCCGCCGCATGATCGACAACATGATGCAGAGCCTCAATTACGTCGTAGCGCTCGTGCTGGCCCTCGGCCGGCGCGCTCGCGTTCGTCGTACTCTTTAACCTCGGCAACATCAACATTTCGGAGCGCGTGCGCGAGATCGCGACGATCAAGGTACTGGGCTTCCACGCCGGGGAAACCGGCGCCTACGTGTTCCGCGAAAACGTCCTGCTCTCCTTTGATGGGCATCGCCGCTGGGCTGCCGCTCGGCATTCTGCTGCACGCTTTCGTCATGGAGCAGATCAAGGTCGATATGGTCTCGTTCAAATACGTGATCGCGCCGGTCAGCTACCTTTTGACCGTGCTGCTCGTCCTGCTGTTCACGGTCGTGACAGACATCACCATGCGCCGCAAGATCGCCCGCATCGACATGGCCGAATCGCTGAAATCGATCGAATAATCCAAAAAGCAAGAGCGCCCTGCCGCCTGAAATGGCTCAGCAGGGCGCTCTTTTGTGTTTCGCGCAGGGTTGGCTTTCCGATTGAACCGCCGTTTCAAGAATATTCATCCGCCTTTTTCTGCGCCGCACCAGCGCCGCAAGGCAAAAAAGGCCGCCGCGAGGATGAACCCGGCGCCGCCGAGCACGCCCGTCAAATCCGGGCCAATAAAGGCATTCGGCTCGCGCCCCATAAATAAGGTGGAGGCCGTATACAGGCCGATTCCATTCAGCGCCGCATGAAACAATACTACAGGCCAGACCGACCGCACCTTTAAAAAACAGGAACCCGGCGATCGTACCGATAACAACGCAGAACACGATCATTGCAGCTATCCGAGCAGCGGGTGCTCCTCCCCCGTAGTTGTAGCCGGTCGCAACGATCGGCGCGTGCCAGATTCCCCCAGATTACACCGGTCAAAACCGCGGCTGCGGCCGGGCTGTAACGCGTGCCCAGCTTGGGCAGAAGATAACCGCGCCACGCAAATTCCTCTCCGAAACACTGCGCAAGCCCCATGAGCGGATTCACAATCACCGCAAGCGGCAGTATTTGCAGCGCCTCGAGGTACGCTTCCATCGTAAAGCGCCCGCGCTCGCCGCATACTTCGAATGGAGCGGTGCGAAATCGCCGGGGAAAACGAGAAAATACAGCGCCGCGCCGCCATAAGCCAAGAGGGGCGGGGCAAACCACGCCAGAATGTACCATTTTATACTGCCCTTAAAATGCGGCTTTAAGAACAAATCCTTCCAGCCCTCGCGCGTGAGGGAGCCTCGTCAGCACCGCACTGACCGCAGGCGTAAACATGCAGACTGTAAGCCAAAGCCCGCTGCGCGTCTGCCAGTACAAAACGCTCACGGCCGCTAAAAAATCGCCGTCAGCGTGCCAAACACAGCCAATCTCTTTTTTACTGCTGTTTCCATCTTCTTCATCTCCTTTATTTTGACGCTCAGGGCAGGATCTCCGAAAGGATTGTGTTGGAAACGAGGAAGCCCTCTGCGGTCAGGGCGATCCGCTCATGGTCCGCTAGAACGAGGCTTTTCGGCAGCCATGCAGCCGCGCGGCGCACCGCCTCGTACTGCGCGTCACCGTCTGCAAACCGCTTGATGCAGGCCTTTCGGCGCAGGCCCTCGGTCAGACGCAGGGCAAGCATCGCGTATTCCGGAAACGCGCCGCCCGGGCCGTCGTCCACCGGCGCGCCGCCGGCGAGAAAGCCCGCGAGAGCGCGCGGTAAATAAAACCGCCGTCCATCGACGAACGAGTGCGCCGCCGGGCCAAGCCCGAGGTACTCCCGCAGCGCCAATACTGTAAGTTGTGGCGGCTTTCACGGCCGGGGCGCGCAAAATTGCTGATCTCGTACTGGTCGTAGCCGAGCGCCTTCAGGCGGTCCACCGCAAAAAGGTACTGGTCCGCCGCGCCGTCCTCGTCGGGCAGACCGAGCGTTTCCGCCTGCGCCGCAAAGGCCGTGCCCGGCTCAATCTTCAAAAATGTAGGCCGAACGTGGTCGGCGCCGAGCGCGGCGCAGAAATCGACCGAACGCCCCAGCAGCCCGCAATTCGAGTGCAGCAGCTTCTTCTTGCGCGTGATGTCGCCGCCGTAACACTTGGCGAGCACGTCCTTGCGCAGGGCCTTGACGGTCTCGCGCGCGATGATCTTGCCGCCAATCGCGGCCTGCACCGGGATCTCGAACAGCTGCCGCGGGATGTTCTCCTTGAGCTTTTCGCACAGCTTGCGCGCCCGGCCGTAGGCCTTGTCCTTGTGGGCGATGAAGCTCAGCGCGTCGACCTGGTCGCCGTTGAGCAGCATGTCCACCTTCACGAGCTCGCTCGGGTGGTAGCTGGAAAATTCGTAGTCGAGCGAGGCGTACCCCTTCGTGCGTGCCTTGAGCGTGTCGAAGAAGTTGTAGACGATCTCGTTGAGCGGCATCTCGTAGTGCAGCTCCACGAGCCGGCTGTCGAGATACTGCATATTTTTGTACTCGCCGCGCAGATCCTGGCACAGCGGCATGATGTTGCCGACGAATTCCTGCGGCGTGATGATCGACACGTTCACGAACGGCTCTTCCGCGACCTCGATGGACGCGGGGTTCGGGTAGTCGTGCGGGTTGTCGATCATGAGCACCGTGCCGTCGGTCTTTGTGATGCGGTAGATGACGCTCGGCAGCGTCGTGATGAGGTCAAGGTCAAACTCGCGCTCGAGCCGCTCCTGAATGATCTCCATGTGCAGCATGCCGGGAAAGCCGCACCGGAAGCCGAAGCCGAGCGCGACCGACGACTCCGGCTCGAACGAGAGCGAGGCGTCGTTGAGCTTGAGCTTTTCGAGCGCGTCGCGCAGATCGGGGTACTTCGAGCCGTCCTCGGTGTAAATGCCGCAGTAGACCATCGACCGCGCCGGGCGGTAGCCGGGCAGCGGCTCAGCAGCGGGGCGGGCCGTTTCGGTCACGGTGTCGCCCACGCGCGTGTCCTCCACGTTCTTGATGCTCGCCGTGAAGTAGCCCACGTCGCCGCAGCCGAGCTCGTCGCACGGGTCGAGACCGATGGGCCGCAGGTGGCCGACCTCCAGCACCTTGTACGACGCGCCGGTGGACATCATCGTCACCTCCATGCCGCGCCGGAGCGTGCCTTACCACGATGCGCATGAGCACGATGACGCCGCGGTAGCTGTCATACTGGCTGTCGAATACGAGCGCCTGCAGCGGGCGTTCGGGTCGCCCTTCGGGGCGGGGACGTGGTCAACGATGTCGTCGAGCACGGCGTGGATGTTGATGCCCTGCTTGGCCGAAATCTGCGGCGCGTCCATGGCCGGGATGCCGATGATGTCCTCGATCTCGGTCTTGGTGCGCTGGGGGTCGGCGGCGGCAGGTCGATCTTGTTGATGACCGGCAGGATCTCGAGATCGTGCTCGAGCGCCAGGTAGGTGTTGGCGAGCGTCTGCGCCTCCACGCCCTGCGAGGCGTCCACGATCAGCACGGCGCCCTCGCACGCGGCGAGCGAGCGGCTGACCTCGTAGTTGAAGTCCACGTGGCCCGGGGTGTCGATGAGGTTGAGCGTGTAGGTCTTGCCGCCGCGGTGATACGTCAGGCCGACGGGTGCTGGAGGCCGCCAAGCAGAGCGAGCCGCGGCGCCGTGCCCGCGGTCTCCGCGCTCGCGGATTTCCGCACGGCCGTGCAAAACGCGAAAGGCGCGAAAATCTTATTCTACGAGGGCGGCGGCGCGCCGCTTTCCGTCTGCCTGCCCGCGGGCGAGCGCGAGGTCTCGGTCTTTATCGGCCCCGAGGGGCGGCTTTGACGCGGAGGAGGTCGAGTTCGCAGGGCGCACGGCGCCGTGACGGCGACGCTCGGCCCGCGCATCCTGCGCACGGAAACCGCGCCGCTCGCGGCGCTCGCCATTTTGATGTTTATGACGGGGAACATGGCATGAAAACAGCATTGATCACAGGCGCCTCCGGCGAGATCGGCGCGGCCATCGCCCGGCATTTTGCCGGCGCGGGCTACGGCGTCGCCGCACACGGCGCAAAGCACTTCTGAGGCGGCGCAGGCGCTTGCCCGCATCGCTTCGGAGAGCGGGCGCACCGCCGTCGCCGTGCAGGGCGACCTTTCCGACCCGGAAACCTGCGCGCGCGTTTTTTCGGAAAAGCGAGGCCGCGCTCGGCCCCATCGACGTGCTCGTCAACGGCGCGGGCATGTCGCTCGTCGATTTTTTCGACGCGGTTTCGCCTGCCGACTGAGCGCGCGCTCGTCGGCACGAACCTTCCTCCGCCGTCTGGCTCTCGCAGTGTGCGGCGCGGTCGATGATCCGCCGCAAGGCGGGCGCGATCGTCAATATCTCCTCGATCTGGGGCGTTTCGGGTGCGGCGATGGAGGTCGCGCCACTCCGCCGTCAAGGCCGGCATGCTTCGGCATGACGCGGGCGCTGGCGCCTCGAGCTCGCACCCTCCGGCATCACGGTGAACGCCGTCGCCCCCGGCTACATCGACACAAAAATGAACGCGCACCTTTCCGATGCGGA